>Ga0105240_10003203_pt1 | contig 25675 bp, 15 predicted proteins | sample KBSC54metaG_FD_80426 | JGI IMG/M metagenome (GOLD analysis project Ga0105240, IMG submission 80426) | Corn rhizosphere microbial communities from Kellogg Biological Station, Michigan, USA - KBS C5-4 metaG | ecosystem: Host-associated > Plants > Roots > Rhizosphere > Soil | place: Michigan, USA...
CCGTATCCCTGTGAAGTCGTACAGGTTGCTCGCATGCCCTCCTACGGAATTTACCCAGGCTATGCCGCTTGGCGACCAGGCTATCCCGAAACCATTGATCAACGTGGAATCTATAAACTGGGGATGATATTCCTCGTTATTTGCCACCAGGTTCACTACTTTGAAATCCCGCAGATCCTTGTTCCCGATGGGAGGTGGCTTATGGCATCCCAGCGCCAGCGCCGTCACAGTCATCCATCCAATACTCGTAATTTTCATTTTCATACCAGTTAAAATTTTAAGGTTTACATTATCACACAATCCTCCTATGAGGATAAATTCCTATTTTTATAGCCCGAGTACCTAATCTGATTATTGCCATGACCGATCTGGAAAACGCCAGCGAAGAAACTGTCCTCCTTTTACTGGCTGATGGAAATGAAAAGGCATTTCGCTTCATCTTTCACAAATACGTCGACAGGATCCATCAGGTGTCCCTTTATTATTTGAAGTCAGAGGTGCTGGCGGAGGAAGTTGTTCAGGAGGTTTTCATGCGAGTATGGATCAAAAGAACGGACCTGCGCCAGGTTCATCATTTTGAAGGCTGGCTGTTTATTATGAGTAAGAATTACATACTCAATTATCTTGAAAAGATGGCCGGTGAGCGACGGGCGCTACATACGTTGAGCAGATCCATACAACAGTCGGAGGATCGTACGGCGCTGAGCATAACGGATCATGAATACGAATCCCTTCTTCATAAAGCCCTTCTCACGCTGTCTCCGATGCAAAGGGATATTTATCATATGGCCAGGGAGGAACAATTAACGTATGATCAGATAGGCAAAAAACTCGGGATCTCGGCCCTCACCGTCAAAACCCATATGAGCCGCGCTCTCCGTCACCTGCGTCAGTTCTTTCGCCACCACGGAGTATTGCTCCGGCTGTTCTACCTCCTGCCGCTGATCACAACACAAACATAGAAACTGTAGTGATGGTCGTGGCCTACATTTTCCGAACGACTCCTTCCGACTTCCGAAGGGCAGCAATCAAACTATTTTTTTAGGAGCTGTACTCCGGCCAGCGCCTTCGCCTGTCTTTATGAAGTATGCAAGACCCGGAATATATTATCAGGTTGCTAAAAGGCCATCTCGACGACACGCTAACTCCCGAAGAGAGAGAAGATTTTTTGGATGTCCTTCATTCTGGCGCCTACAGGGATATCCTTGGAGATGAGATCCTTACCCGGCTCAAGAGTCCCGCCCCTGTGGGTCATAGCCTATCCTCCGCGACACAACAACGGATCATCGACCATATCCTCGGCTCGGAAGCCGCCCGGATAGTACCCCTGCCTCGCCGTAAACGCTGGCCCTGGGTGGCGGCCGCGGCCTCCCTTATCGCGCTGGCCTCCATCACCTTCCTTTATCGCTCACATACGGCCCATACTGCTGCGGACAGCCATTCCCTGGTAGCCGCCAACAACGGCGCCGGTGTATTACCTATAAACCTGGAAGATGGCAGCACCATCGAACTACAGCCGGGAGCCAGGCTCTCCTACCCGGAACATTTTACCGGCTCACGACGGGATGTACAACTGGAAGGGAGCGCCTTTTTCAACATAGCTGCTAATCCCCAACGGCCTTTCTATGCTCAAAGCAGGGGATTGATTACCCATGTGCTGGGTACCAGCTTCTACATCAGCTGGGATCAGCGCCGGGAAGAATTGAAGGTCGCCGTCCGTACGGGCAAGGTAGAAGTACATCCACAGACATCGGAAAATTCCGGCGTCATAGTGCTGCCTAATCAGCAGGTGGTCTATACGCCGGGCGGTAACACCATGCCCGAGGCTACCCTGGTCGACAGCCCCCAGATCGTCAACGCCGGGAAAAGCCTTGTCTTTAAAGCCACTCCGGCCAGCCAGGTCTTTGCCCTGCTACAGGACAGCTATGGCATCGACATCGTCATGGAGAATGAGGAAATAGGGAAAAACCTGTTCACCGGTGATCTGAGCCATCAGTCGCTCTATACCGCATTAAAATTAATATGCCTTTCCCTGAACCATAGTTACGTCGTCAGGGGCACAAAGGTCTTTATCACACATTAAAACAAATACGCCATATGAATATTCATACTACCAGCACCTGACATATTGAGAAAACGATAGAGCTTGTAAATAAAAAAGCCGATAATGTAGGGCATTACCGGCTCTCAAACCTTTACAGGTTTTATCTTGTCCGCCGCGTGGAACGTTCGAACAAAACTGTTTAAAGTTATAAAAAAAATAATTATCGCTTTAACCAGGCTTGTAATGAGGATTTTCATGCTCCGAAACTTACTGCTTTGCCTGCTGCTGCTGACGGCTGCAACCCGTTGTATGGCTCAGACGCTATTGGAGAGGAAAGTATCCATAGTGGTCGTGGATAAGCCTATCAGCGAGGTCATTCGCTCCCTGGGAGAGCAGACGGGTATTGAATTCTATTACAGTCCGGACGGAATACGCGCCGACCGGCTCGTCTCCCTTGCCGTGCGTGACAAGACGCTTGGGGAACTGCTGTCGGTGAATTTTATGGCTTTACACATCCGGTATCAGCTATTGGAAGATAAGATACTGCTCATGCCGGATGCTGTAGAGAAAGGGGATGTTGTACGCCTGGCAGAAGGCATCGTCACGGATGAAAGGAAAATGCCTGTCGCGGGCGCCAGCGTCCTCCTGAAGGGTTCGCGTGTCGGGACCACTACGAATGCAGAAGGCCGTTTCAGTCTGCCCTTACGGAAAGAGGGGCCGGCTGTCCTGCTTATCAGCTGTATCGGCTATCGCAATAAAGAAGTGAACTTTACCGGCGTCTCATTACAGGTCGCGCTCGGCCCCGACCTTCCCGGCACCTATGATACCATGGTGGTCATAGGCTATGGCAGCGCCCGGCGTAAGGACCTCACGCTGTCGATGGGCAGCATCACCGCCGGTCAGCTTACGGAAAGACCTTCTGCCATCAATATCCTGGAAGGTATGCAGGGCAAGGTGGCAGGTCTCAGCGTCATCAACAATTCGGGCAAGCCCGGTGGCAGCCCCTCGGTGATCATTCGCGGCACAGGTTCGATCAACGCTTCCAGCAACCCGCTGTATGTCGTGGACGGCATCGTAGGTGCAGACCCTAATTTACTCGACCCGCATATCATCCAGTCCATGGATGTACTAAAAGATGCAGCGGCTACGGCCATCTATGGCGCCAGAGGCGCCAATGGCGTGGTCATCATCACTACACGGCGGGCTAAAAAAGGCATCAGCGAGATCAATTTTGTACATACGCTCGGTATGGGCACGCTTCAGCACAAGATCAAGCTGCTGGATTCCGAGGGCACGCTGGAAATGTTCAAACGCACCTATGCCTACAGCAATCTGTTACCTCCCAACCTGGACCCCACCGCCAGCTTCACCCGCAAGTCAGAGCTTTTCACCGCGGATGGCCGCCCCAAATATCATACGGACTGGCAGAAAGAAGCCACCCGTACGGCCCTTTCCAACAACAGCGCTCTCAGCTTTGCCACGGGCAAGGACAATCTCGCCAGTCTCTTCACCATCTCTTACAAAGACCAGCAGGGCATCCTGCTGAACAGCGACATGCGTCAGATAAATGTCTTTGGCAATATCACTTCGGACACCCGTCCCTGGCTGCATTTCCAATCCACGATCAATGTAGGCGGCCAGCAGGGCTCCAATGTAGATCTGAATCTCTTTGGCCTCAATGCCATCCGCGAAATATATGAGTTCCTCCCCTTCCTGCCCGTGAAATATTCCGATGGCGCCTGGTCCCGGAAAGGCGACTATCCCAATGCGGAGAACTCCGAGAACCCGGTGCGGCTGCTCAACGATGTGCAGGATCGTACGGGCACTATTTATGGCAATGGCAGCATCGTAGGCGTCATCCACCTTTCTCCCAAACTGGACCTCACTACCAGTTGGGGCGGGCAGCTGAACGCTAATTATCACAACTATTATAGCGCCAAGGATGTCCTGGATTACTCGCTTGTGCAGAACGGCGTTGCGCAGAAAAGCAATGGGACCATCGGCAGCTGGACCAACGAGGACTATCTAACCTTTAAACACTGCAAGGGGCCTTCGAGACTGACGATGGTGGCGGGCGCCAGCTGGTACTATACGGTGAATACAAACACCTTCACCGGCGCCGAGAATTTCTTTGACAATTATTTTTCCTACAACAGCCTGCAGACGGGGACGGTATATGAACAACCTTCATCGTCACGGAGCGACAGCCGGTTCAACTCCTACTATCTGCGTGCTAATTATGAATACGACGGTCGCTGGTTCCTCGGTTCCTCCCTTCGTGTAGATGGGTCTTCCAGATTTGGCGTAGACAATAAATACGGCTATTTCCCCTCCGTCTCGGCCGCCTGGAAGATATCCCGTGAAAAATTCTTTGACAAGTTCCTGGACAGGGTCAATAGCCTGAAGCTCCGGACCAGCTTTGGCTCCGTAGGCAACGCGGAGATACAGAACTACTCTTCTCTCAATCAGCTGGCCACCACACAGGTGATCTTTTCCGGCGTGCCCCAAACTGGCGTCATACTCGCTCCCAATGCGGGCAATGCCAGGCTGAAATGGGAGCGACAGGTGCAGGTAGACATCGGCATCGACGCGGGTATACTGGGTGACAGGGTGGAGATCACGGGCGACTATTACAATAAGATAACCTCGGATATGCTGTATCAGAAACAGCTGCCGGCATCCAGCGGGTTCATGACGGTGTGGGACAATATCGGGTCAGTACGGAATCGCGGCGTAGAGCTTAGCGTCACGAGCAAGAACATCGTCACCCATGACTTCAGCTGGACCACGGGTGTCAACTATTCGATGAACAGGTCGAAGATCCTCGATCTCAACGGTGATATACTTACTACCTGGGCGGGCCGTCTGGAGAAAGGGAGGAGCATGGATGAGTTCTATGGTTATGTTCGTACCAGGGCATGGGGTACGAGCGAGGCGGCGCAGGCGGCGGTATATGGCAACAAGCCAGGGGATATCCACTGGATGGACAGGAATAAGGACAATGTTCTGGATGCCAGCGACCAGACCTATCTGGGGCATAAGATGCCACGGTACGAGCTGAATATTACCAATACCCTCGCTTATAAGAGCTTTTCACTGTATTTCGACTGGCAGTCCCTGGGCGGCAACAAGATCATGAACTATACCCGGTACATCACGGCCGGCGAGACGCCACGGACCAACAGTTATCAATATGTGCTTAATGCCTGGACGTCTGACCATCAGAATACGGTACAGGGCGCCCTGCGGCTGGGTAATCAACCCAATCAGAACAATACGGATAATTACAATATCGAGGATGCAGGGTTCTGGCGGCTGCGGACGGTGACCCTCTCCTATACCATGCCGGGCCGGCTGCTACAGCGGTTGTCCCTCTCCCGGATGGTGGTATCGCTGACGGCGGAGAACTATCTGCTCTTCTCCCAATATACTGGCTATGACCCCGAAGTAACACCCTTCGACGGGACGTTGAACCAGGGGGTGGATGTATATCAATATCCTAAACCAAAGACCTTGTCCATTAATCTAAATCTGTCGTTCTGATGCCCCGGTATATTATCATATTGATCCTTGGGCTGCTCTTTGGTAGCTGCAAGAAATTCCTGTCGGAGCATCCCAGCGGCTTTCTTACTCCTACGGACTACTATGCTACGCCGGACCAGGTCAGGGCGGCTGTCAATGGCACTTATGTGGGATTGAACAGTCTCTTCAGCTCCAATATCGGCGTGGCGGAAAGCAATATCTATCCCCTGGAATATATCACGGGCTATTCGATACGTCCACGCGCGCTGTCGACGGGGGACGAAGGACATTTTCTTTTGCTGGATAATATCAACAATCAAAATGCCTTTATAGAGCCTTACTGGACGGCCACTTTTTATCCCCTGGAAAACTGCAACAGCGTCATCGCCAACCTGACCCCTTCCACTGTAGTGGGGGATGTTGTAAAGAAGGCTTATTTAGGAGAGGTATATTTTCTTCGCGCCTGGTATTATTTCCAGGGTGTCAAAATGTTTGGCGATATGCCCCTGAAGACAACGCCGACAACGGACCTCTCCGATATCAAGCCGGGCAAGACCCCGCAGCAAACTATCTATGATCAGATCGTCAGCGATCTGCAGATGGCCGAAAATGCCGGTCTGCCGTGGACGGATGCCACTGGAAAGGTGTCGCTGGGAGCTGTCAAGGCGCTGCTTGCAAAAGTCTATCTTACAATGGCGCAATATCCGCTGCAAAAAGGGTCGTCTTATTTACAGCTGGCCTATGATAAATCCCTGGAGGTGATCAACAGCGGGCAGTTCTTACTCTTCCCGACTTATGACCTTCTGCGGGACGCCAGCAAACAAAATACGGGGGAGCATATTTTCATGATACAGCACAATGCTACCAATCTCCCGGACATCATGCATTTTGCGCTCATGCCCTATCCGGAGGTTCCGGTTTCGGTGCTCGACAACCAGGGCGGAGCCCTGGCACCCCGGCCGGAATTCTATCAGTCATATGACAACGCCGACGTTCGCAGACAGGAAAAGCAATTCTTTTACACCCGCATGAGGAATGTGGAAGATACGTCCCAGACCATCGATCTGTCACAGCCGTATATTTATAAATATTGGGATAGCCTGGCCGAGCAGACAAAAAGGTCGGGGGCTAATTTCGAATTGATCCGTTATGCCGACGTGCTGCTGGTCTGTGCCGAAGCCCGTACTTTATTGGATGGAGGCACGACCCATGACGTGGCGGCCATCGACGCCTGGTATGCGGTGCATCACCGGGCCTTCCCTTCCGCGGTGTTGCCGGCAGCATTGTCGTTTGATGATGTGTATAAGGAAAGGTTCTGGGAACTGTGTTTTGAGTTCCAGAACTGGTATGATATGATCCGGACGCGCAAAGCGTTTGATGTGGTCAATAATAAAGTGGTGGATCTGGTAGGGTATCAGGCGCCCAATCATATTCGGGCCTTTGCGGAAAAGGATCTGCTGCTGCCGGTGCCGTATACGGAGCTGTTGAAGGACCCTAACCTTCAATAGCCATTACAGCTTCAATGTTACCTTTCCACCCGTCCGCACAGCCTCGTATATTCCATCGATGATCTTCAGGTCCTTTACGGCCTCTACCCCATCCACCGGCACGACAGGCTGCTTCCCTTCCAGGAGGATACCCGCCATCTCATCCATCTGGACGGTCTGATGCGTGGTGACGGGCTGGTTGAGCTCCCCCTTGTTGGTACGTCCCCTGATAGGTCCATACCCCGTGGCCGGCCATAACTCGGCCCAGCCATTGGATCCATCCAGGAAGAACTTATCGAGATTATTCAGATTGTATGTCGAAAGACAGGAGGCGACGGCCCCACTGGGAAAGCCCAGCTGGAACTGGATGGTCTCATCCACGCCTTCCCTGAACTTCACCGGGTCGGTCTTTGTCTCCTGCGCCGTCACCCAAATGGGGTCCTCGCCTACCATATAACGGCTACCATTGATCGAATAAATGCCAATGTCCATCATGGACCCGCCACCGGCCAGCTGTTTATTCAATCTCCATTGTGTGGGGTCACCGATGACAAAACCGGACAGCCCCTGGAAAAACCGGATGGTCCCCAACTCCCCGGCCTTGCGCATACGGATGATCTCGAGCGTATGGGGTTCAAAGTGCATCCGATAGCCCACCAGCAGCTTTACACCCGCCTGGTTACACGCATCCACCATTTCCTGCCCCTCCTTTGCATTGACGGCCATCGGCTTTTCGCAGATGGCATGTTTCCCGGCTTTGGCTACGCGAATGACCTGGTCATGATGGAGGCCATTGGGGGTGATGACATATACGGCATCGATGTCGGGATTGTTCTTGATAGCATCGAAGTTCTCGTAGTTATAGCAATTCTTATCGGGGATATTATATTGGGATTGCCAGCGTTTGATCTTGTCGGGGTGACCGCTGATAACCCCTACCAGTTTGGCCTTTGTACACGACTTCATGGCTTCCGCCACCCTTGTTCCATAGCCGCCGAGACCCATGATGGCTACACGCAGCACGGGCCCATCGTACGGGCTTTTACATCCTATGGCAGGCACCGTAGCGGCAGCAGCGGTGAGATAAGATAACGAGGGGAAGGCGACGGCCGAAGCGGCCAGCTTTTGAAGGAAATCACGACGGGAGTTCATGGAAACAGCTTTTTAAGTGTTGGCCGGGCACGAGGCCCGTTCCGAAGTGAATTTAACGAATTTGTCCCATCATGCCGAAAATCTCCGTCGGGGTTTTTCCCTCCCTGCGTAAAAACTGTATGGAAGTGGCTCCCGCCGACTTGGACAGCTTGCTCCCGTCGGCATTTGTAAATAACGTATGATGGTGGAATGTCACCTCGGCAAAAGCCGTGCCTCCGGGGAGAAGTTCCGCCAGATACAGCTGGGCGAGGGTAGATGACCAGAGGTCCTGGCCTCTCACTATAAGGTCCACTTCAAAATGCAGATCGTCCACCAGGGATGTCAGCTGATAAGCCGGCTGGCCGTCCTTTTTTCTTACAACAAAATCCTTGACGCTCCTGTCCAGTGCGCCTTTGAACGCCGGGCCGTCCAGCTGCTGCATGGTCAGCTCCCGCTGCATATCGGTCCTCACCCGCCAGCTGACATCGGGCATATCCAGTGAGAGTCCTTTATCCCTGCAGGTGCCTGGATATTCCCCGTCCGCGGACTCCCTTGCTATTTGCGTACGTGAACAGCCACAGGCAAAAAGAACACCCTGCCGTCTCAACTCCTCTAATGCCTGGCGATACAGATCCATCCGGTGTAGCTGTGACCAGGTCTGTTCGAAGTCTGCCCTGTCACGAGGTCCCTCGTCCCAGGGTATACCCAAAAAATGTAATGTGTCGAATATATCCTGTACGTAGGCCTCCTCTACCCTGTCCCTGTCCAGGTCGTCTATGCGGAGCAGGGTCTTTGCCCCCATGCGGTAGGCCAGGTCGGCAGTTAGTTTAAAGGACCAGGCGTTGCCCAAATGCAGGTAACCGCTGGGTGTAGGCGCTATTCTTGTCCGGCGAAAAGTGGAAAGCAGGGACATGCCTGCAAGATACTTGCTTTATTCCAACAACCCCGCCGGTACCTTCCCATCCACAGTGGGCATGGACAGGCCCAGCAGCTTACAGATGATCGCCGCCTGATCCCATTGGTTCATATCTTTGATCACCGCGCCCTTCCTGACTCCGGGGCCGCAGATCACATAACCCGTCTTGATATTCTGGAAATCAGGATAATGTCCATGTGTCCCGCCATGCCCGGGCCTGATAGCCTCCCCTTTCATGCTGTTCCCAAAAGAGCCGCCATTCTCAGCCGACAACGCTAAGGCAGCGAGAGGATTGGCGCCGACAGCATCCATCTTCGCCCTGTCGATGATCCGGAAATATTTTTTCTCATCGGCAGGAAGGCCGTCGAGCACATCCCTTACCTGTTTTAAAGTCTCTTTATCGCCGGGGTCTTTCAGGTACAGAAAGGCGCCGCCTCCCACACACATGAATTGCGCCCGCCAATTATCTGTTTTCACATCCGTGATAAGCCCGGCTTTCTCCAGCCATACATTCGGGCTGACACTGGTGGTCACATTTTCAAAACCATGGTCACCTGTAATAATGAGCGCCGTCTTGTCCCAGATACCGGCCGCTTTCAGCGCGTCTATTACAATGCCAATGCTGCTGTCGGCATCTTTTACCGCTGCCCTGACGCTATCCCCATCCCTGCCTTGCATATGGGAATAATGGTCTACCGAAAAGAAGTGGATGGTCATCAGGTTGGGCTGGGCCCTGGCGATGACATAGGCGGCTATGCGCGCTACATTATGGTCTCTTCCGTATTCTATTTTGGCTGCGCCATCAAAGACCTCCTTCCTGAGCACATCCACAAAACCCGCCGGTATCGAATATTGCTCACGATTGGCTTCGCCGAGGCTACCGTTGTCAGGTACATTATATTGTACATTCGCCCCGGCCGACACAGGCCAGAGCAGCGTTGCCACTTTCATCCCTTTTTTCTCCGCGGCATCCCAAACGGTGGGAGCATGAATGGAGCTGTCATACCAGTATATCTTCCCCGTGGGACCATTCGGCTCGAACATACTGTTGAAGTATACGCCATGTCTGGCAGGCTGCACGCCCGTCACGATGGTAGTGTGATTGGGATAGGTCATGGTTGGAAAGACGCTTCTTACACCATCCGAATAAGCTCCTTCTTTCATCATCCAATGCAGGTTCTTTGTATCCCAGGATGGGTCCAGATAAAGATTGGGCCGGAACCCATCGACAGTGATCAGGACGACATGTTCTACCCGCTGCGCATGGACGGCTGTGGTCCAAAGAAGGGACAGCAATAATGCTGCCCCTATTCTAGTCAGAAACCTATGTGAACGTTTTTTCATAGTACTATTTTTAATTCCATCCGGGATTCTGTCCCAAATTAGCATTAAGTTGAAGGTCATTATAGGGTATGGGATAGATAGCTCTCCATTCGTTCCACACGGCGCCGGGATTACCGTTCACCAACCACAGTATATTTCCATAGGTACCATGTTCCAGCGTTTGCGGATTAACGGTGCTGCCGATGGTCGTAGCCACATTGATATAAGTGACCCCGCTGACATTACCTGGCTTTGTACCCTGGTAGAAACATACATCGGGCGTACCGTTCTGATCCAGGTCCATCAGCTGATTCAGGGCAGGCACATAAAATCCATTCCAGGGTCTCAGGAGCAGCTTGCCCATTCCCCAACGCAGCAGATCGGAAAAACGCAGACCCTCCAACACGAGCTCGATGCTCCTCTCGCGATAGATCTCCAGGAGGACGGGGTCAGCAAGCCCCCCGTTCCATCGCTGAAAATAGGTCTGGATATAGGGGTCAGCAACGGCAGGCATAGTATTCGCATTAGCGATGCCGGCACGCGAACGCAACGCACCGATGGTCTTTGTCCAGTCGGACGCGGACAGCAATCCCAGCTCCTGTTGAGCTTCCGCGTAATTTAGCAATATCTCGGCATAACGCATCTGGCTGACGGAATTGGTGTTTAGCGTACCGTTATCATAATAGGTGTCGTCCAGGCACCATTTGATAGGCTGGTAGCCTGTATAGGAATAGTTAAAGGCGGGGGGACCGGCAATCACCGATCCGCTGCTGATACGGGTATAGCCCGGTGTGCGGATGGTCTGTTGCAAACGCTTGTCCCTGCCCTGTGTCTCCTGCCAGAAGGTCAGGGTGTCATGACCGGGGATATCCGTGAATGCCGAGCCGTCGAGGTTGAGGTACATATTGATGAAGTCCCTGGTAAAATTCAGACGTACGCCATAGGTGCTGCTGGTATAATACCAGTTGGCATCGTTGAGAACGGCCAGCGAGCTGCTGGTGACGCTGGAGAGCATGATCTCATTGGTCACAGGTGCGGTGCTGATGAATAGATTGCGGTAAGAGAGGTCCAGACCGTTGGAATTGTTCAGGCTGAATCCGGCGCTGTCCATTACCGCCTTGGCTGCGGTGGCGGCATCCTGGAGCCATTGGTTGGCGGTAGCTTTCACCGTTGCATCGCTGGAAGTCGCTGAATCATACTTTCTGTACGTCCCCTCAAAAAGACAGACGCGGGATTTCATGCCATAGGCCACCCATTTAGTGATCTGACTGCGGCTGGCGTCGGCGGACAGGGAGAGATGTCCGATAGCATAGTTCAGATCAGCCAGGACAGAGTCCATCACCTTTTCGCGGGGATCACGCTTTCCATAAAGCAAGGCGGTGTCGGTGACGCTCAGTGGCTTGCTGATCCAGGGCACATCCCCAAACTTCTGCACCATATTATAGTAAAAGTAAGCGCGGAAGAACCTGGCCAACGCCGTGTAATTATCCCGTACATTCTGAGCGATCTTGGTGTTGGTGTTATTGGAGATGAAATAGTTGATATTGCGCAATGCGGTCCAGGTCCAGCCGGAGCTCTGGCGTGAATTGTAAAATCCTGCGCGGATATAGTCGGGCACGGCATTGCGTGCGCCATAATCGCTCATGTTGGCGTCCGTCCGGAAAACATCGTTGATACCGGGCAGTACATCATAAAATGAATTGGCATACAGCTGAAGACCGTCCGCGCTGCTGAATATGACATCCTTATTGGCAGTGGACTGAGGCTGCTGATCGAGGTTCTTGGCACAGCTGACGAACAAAAGACCTATCGACAGCCAGATCAGATATTTTTTATTTCGAAGCATAATCTGTTTTTTAGAGTGTAATATTCAATCCCAGTGTCAGGCTCTTTAATATCGGATAGTTGTTACCATTACCATTGTTAGTGGTACCCGTCAGGATAATATCCGACTTACCAATGCTCTCAGGGTCGATATTCTTTGTGATCTTGAACATGGGTGAATATGTCCAGAGGTTCTCGCCGGATACATATATCCGTATACCCGTCAGCTTCAGACGCTGTACCATTGCAGCCGGCAGATTGTATCCGACCTGCACGTTCTTCAGCCGTATATAAGCTACATTCTGCAGATATCTTGTCTGGGCATTATACAGCTCACCCTGGCTGTTCTGCGCAGTATAACCACGGTAGCGGGGGAAATATGTATTGGGATTTTGCGGGCTCCAGATCTTGCCTTCCTGATATTTGAAGAGGAAGTTATAGGGACGATTGAGCTGGCCCCAGAATACATCCGCCTCGCTGCCGGGCCACCAGTTCTGCTTGCCGACACCTTGGAGGAAGGCGCCGAAGAAGAAGCCGCCATAATCTGCATTCAGGCTGATACCATATGTATAGCGCGGTGTGCTGTTGCCGATGATACGCATGTCGCCGGGATTGGTAGCGGTGTTGTTACCGTTGTTGACCACACCGTCGGGCTTACCGTCGGAGCCACCGCCGATGTCCTTGAACTTAAGGTCGCCGGGCAGCCATTTACCGGTATTAGAAGCCTTGAATATAGGCTGGAACGTAGGTCCGTTGACTGCCGGATTGTCCGCCTCTGTCCAGAAACCATCGTTGGTATAACCCCAGATCTCACCCAGCTTCTGACCCGTATAGTAGTCGGTAAGCAGCTTGGTAGCATTGTTGTAACGCGTGATCGTAGACTGGTAGTCGGACATCCAGACGCCAATACTGTAATGCAGTGGCTTGCCGGCGATGTTGAACTGATCCCGCCAGTTGATGGAAGCTTCCCATCCATTTGTCTTAATATCGGCGTAGTTGCCCTTGGGCACAGTTGTGCCAAATACAGCGGGCAGCGTCTTTCCGACAGTGAACATGTTGGTGGTGATGCGGGTATAAATATCGCCCGTAAAGGTCAGCCTGTTGTTGAGCGTGGAAATATCCAGGCCAAGGTCTTTGGTAGTAGCCTTTTCCCAGGTGAGGCCATCGGGGAGCACATTGGGCTGTGACGTAGTCTGTGGGCGTACGCCATTGATGACCCTACCCGACTGAGAGATCTTGAACAGCTCCTGGAAAGCATAGGAAGCGATGCTACCATTACCCAGACTGCCATAAGAGCCGCGGATCTTGATATCGGAGATGGTATTGGGATCTACATTCCAGAACGCCTCCTTGGTAAGACGCCAGCCTGCCGACACAGAGGGGAAGAAAGCATAGCGCTGATTGGAGGGGAATTTGGAAGATCCGTCATAGCGACCGTCGAACTCCACCAGGTATCTATCCTTATAAGCATAGTTCAATCTTCCAAAGCCACCCAGGATGGCCCATTTTTCATAGCCGCCGTTCGTGGTAATATTCTGGCCCAATGCCAGGCTGAGGTCTGTCGCATTGGCATAGACCAGGCCATTTCGCTGCGCATTGAAATTGTTGAATACGGATTGCTCGTAGTTGTATCCGACCAATGCTTTGAAATAATGGTCGCTTGCAAATGTATTCTCGTATTCGGCGTAGATATTCGTCGCCAGATACTGTGTCTTGCCGTTGCCCATGAGCAGGTCATTGGTAGTTGTACCCACATAGGCGATCACGCCGGGCGTAACACTATAGGGCACCTGTACACGTATCTGCTTAATGGCTGAATCCGTATTCTGATAAGTGATGTCGCCCTTGATACGAAGGTGGTTATCCATGAACTTCGCGACAAACCCTGTCGTATTGCGGAAGACCTGGTTTTTCAGGTTGATGCCGTTCTTGCCATAGAAGAGGTCGCCCACGGTATAGGCAGCTGAAAAGGTCAGCGTTCCATCCGGGTTCAGCAACATGGAAGAGGGATGCGCCTCATCAGCCATATTGCGCCAGATACCACCGCCCTCGCCTACGTTCAGGGGGTTGTGATAATCACGGGATGTGTATTGTGTATAGTTATAGATCTGCAACCAGGGCAGGACTTCAATATTACCTTTTGCAGTGAGGTTGTACATGTGATAGTCATCGGAATTATATCTGAATATCCCATCCTGTCCGTAGTAACGGCCAGTCACATAGAAGCTGGCCTTGCCACTGCTGCCGGAGATGGACAGGTTCTGATCGATGGCGGCATTGTGCTTTTTATACAGCATGGCATACCAGTCCGTATTGCCGTAGTAAACATAGTTTCCATTCGAACCCACATCAACTTTCGGCAGACTGGGGTCGGCATCACGTTTGGCATATTCAGTCAGATAGGCCTGACTGAAAGGCTGGGTCTTGTTGACGCCGGCGGGTATCTGCGAATAATCGTTCCAGCCTGTCCAGGCGGAGTCGAACATCATCATATACTTGTAGCCATTGGACTCGATCTGGGGAACATACGTAGGCGACTTGATGGAATAGTTGGAGCTGTAGGTGATGGTGGACTTGCCTTTGCTTGGCGTCTTGGTAGTGATCAGCACTACGCCAAAGGCGGCCCTGGCGCCATATATAGCGGCAGATGCAGCATCCTTCAGCACGGTGACGCTTGCCACATCGTTGGGGTTCAGGAGGGCGGGATCACCTTGTACACCGTCGATCAGCACGAGGGCGTTACCACCCTGTCCGATGGAAGTCCCTCCGCGAATATTATAGGTAGCGGATGAAACGGGCTTGCCGTCTGTAGAGATCAGGTTGAGGTTGGGGATCATACCCTGCAAACCTTGTGTCATATTGGGAATGCTCCTCCTGTCCAGGACATCGCCACTGACCTGCGCAACGGCACCTGTAAGATTAGCCCTTTTTTGCGTACCATAACCTACGACCACGACTTCGCTCAATGCCCCGGCCTGGTTCTTCATGCGCACGAGGATGGAAGTGGATGCATCGGCCTTGAGCTCATACCCCGTAAGGGTCTGCTGCTGATAGCTTACACCGCTGAAGGTGAAGCTGTATCTGCCTTTGACAGGTAGCTTGGTAAAATGGAAAATGCCCGAAGAGTCTGTCTGCGTGCCGGATGAAAGTCCCGTCTCACTATTGGATGCCAGCACGGTGACGCCGGGCAGAGGGTCGCCCATGTCATTACGGACAATGCCGGTGACGCTACCCGTCCGATCCTGCGCATGAAGCGTGTATCCAAGGCACACTAATAAGAGCCATGTAAGTAGCTTTTTACTCATAATATAATTTGAAAAGTTTTTGTTGCGGATTAAGGCTTGCCTTTCTTGATAATATACCTGCCGTTGGAGGTGGTCACGGATAAATGGTTCAATATTGTGATGTCTCGTATGATCTCGTTCAATGAATCTCTCTTTTCCAACTTCCCAATGAAATACATGTCCCTGATCTCGCTATGGGAATACTCTATGTCTACATTGTAAATGGCCGACAGCTGGTCAAATACATCCGCGAGGCTCTGGTTGTTAAACATATACCAGTTGGAGATCGTATCTGCTTTTAAACTATGCGATCGGGCTATATGATCCTCCGTATGTTTTACAGGTCCGTTGGTGGCTATATTGCGGCTGCTCTTGGTAAAGATCAGCTCCTCTCCGGGCTGCAGGTAATAATTCCTTCCGCCTGTCGAATCGTCCAGTGAGACACGCACCTTCCCCGTAAATAATTTTACGCTGACCTTGTCACTATACGGATTGGCATTGACATAGAAAGATGTTCCTAAAACGCTGGTCTGAAGCCCCTCGCTGTAAAGGGTAAAAGGTCTTTGTTCATTTTTCGCTACGTCAAAGAAAGCTTTCCCGGACACCTGTACATCTCTATTCGCAGTGGCGCCGAAACCTTTGCGATACCGCATCACTGCTCCGGGGGCCAACCGGACCTTCGAGCTATCCGGCAATGTTATCAGCAGCTCTTTTTTCCCGGAATTATTCTTTGTGATCCATTCTGCCTTCGGCGCCTCGTATGAAGCCAGGTGTTCACCGGAGACCTTCATGGCCGGCTGGTCCAGCATCGTCATTTTGAAGATGACCAGTATGACTGCGGCAGCGGCAGCATACCATAAGTAGTTCAGACGTCTGACCTTCTTTTCCACCAGCACACCCCTATCGGATATTCTCACATCGCTGGTCCCTTCTATTACATTCGTCCGCTCTGTGATATAGGTCAGCATCTCTTCTTTATAGTTTTCGGGTAAAGGAGTTTCTCCATCCGCCTGCTCGAATTCCTTCAGTAGATAGGACTCATCCGGATGCTTACGTAAATAGTTCCAGACAAGTGCAACCTCTTCCTTAGTGCAATTCCCACTTAAAAATTTCTCTATCAATTCGTCGGGTAATTTCTGCATGCAGTCGGTCAATTCGATATAATTATGTACAGCTGACGGGAGTGTTTACCCCTGCCGGGGTAAAAATATTTTTTATGGGAGGGAGCCCAGCACGATGAGCAATAAGGTGATCCCTATCTGCCGGATGTGGCGGAATGCTTTACTGACGTGGTCTTCCACCGTCTTGATGGAGATACTCATCTGGGAGGCTATTTCCTTGTTGGAGCAGCCATAGAAGGCTTTTAGCATCAGGATCTTTTTCCGGACGGGGGGCAGGGTATCGATGGCCGCGCTCACTTCACTGGATACCTCAAAATGTATGGCCGGTGAGGGTTGAATTTTTTCTTCCAGGGTCTGATCATGCACCAGTTGCAGTCTCCGGCGAGTGGTCTCTTTCTTGATATGATTGATCAGCAGACTACGTGCGATGATAAAGATCTGTTTCTCCAGGGGATGTTCTTCCGATAAGGTCTGCCGGAACTGCCATAGGCGAATGAAGCATTGCTGTGTGAGGTCCTTGGCATTGTCGGGGAGATGAACGCGTTTGAGAAAGAAACGGAATATCTTGATATGTAATATATTATATACTTCAAGGAAGGCAGCATGGTCGCCATCCTTAATTGAGATCAGTTTTGGTAAATCAGCAGCCTGCGACAAATTTTTCATATCAGCATGCAAATTGCATAAAACAAGCTCATCGACGACCTGAAGGTAGGAAACTTAACCGAAAGATAAAATCGGATTCCTACGACATGCTTTTATAAACAAAGTAAGGATCGCCCTTAAACTTCTTCCAATCCTCCAGCAACTGCACCTTCACCCCATCGAATATCGCATGTTCCTTTGCCGACAGCTGTATACTCTTCCGTTCCTCCGGCAGGGACGTCTCACTCTTTATCGTCTGTTCCAGGTCCAGCACATATTCCAACAGCTTGGCGCAGGTGGTAAATTGTCCACAGGCCACTACCTTCATCATCCTCTTCTCCGCTGAGTCTTTTTTATCGTACCACAACGTAGTCCCCATATTCCGGGCATCTTCCGCAACGGCATTTATCTCCAGGCATCCATCCAACAGGAGTGACTGGGCTTCCTGATTATCCGGGAATTTTTTCTTTAGAGACCTTTCCCGGCTGGCTTTGTTATAAGTACTCAATTCATAAATGACGTCAAAGGCGCGGCGATTCTCCCACACATCCTGTCCATAAAAATTACCAAAGAATATATCGAATATCAGCCGGCGTGTCTGTTTGAGATTTATATCCATTACCATGCTCAGCGTAGAGTTGACCCTTGTCTTTAGCATCTGCTCCAGCACGTTGAACCGGGATTTTTTCAAATACTTTATCAACGAACCCAGCGCACTGTCGGATAAGACATTCACTGAGGGCAACTGTTCCTTCAGGGATTCCTGAAAGGATCTTTCCGACGAGTTCAAAAATTCCGACAGCTGCCCTATCTGGGGGATGGACCGCCGCGCGATCAACGCAGCTATCCACAACAATAAAAGTATGATGGCAGGCGACAGCAGGAAGAACCCGATATTCCTCCATGGTCCCTCATCATGCTGCACCAGCAACCCCACCGACCCGGCCAGCAGGATAAGTCCGAGCCAGAAGAATAGTTTTATACTATTGCTGACCTTTCTCATTGCACTTCCCAGCCCTTTCAATATGTCTTCCGTGTTCTTCTTCCTCCAGGAACCTTTGGTCACAGGCACGCAAGGTATATATGGATCCATAAAGTAACTTGCAACATCCGATATGATGATGAGATCAAACCCGTCGTCCGTCGGATCTTTTCTCCGCCGTGTGTCGGCCAGGATGGCGCTGTACAGCCCCTGGTTATCATCCACACCGCCATCCATCAGTCCAATAGAGCCATCCAGTATGCGGGGCTGATTGTCATAGTCCGTAACGATCATCGCCTGCTGTAATCTGTCGCTGCTGAGCCCTCCGCCCCTCTCTTTCCCATCCCGGCTGGCAGGATAGCTAAAATCTTCCGGATATACTATTGGTTCGAACCCACCGGGGAAACAAGAGGACGAAGCCATGATATCCCCCAGCTTGATATCCTTCAGCACCTCCAGGTGAGATGGGGTCCGCTTGTCCATGTAGATATAGTTATTACCCGTATATCCGCTTTTAGTCTGCCACCGAAAAGAAAGACCACGGGTAAATTCTGTGGAATTGAAGCAAACCTCTATATCCCTGCCAGTCCCGTCGCCCCAATACACACCGAATGTCTCGCCTTTGAATAGGCGTTGATCATAGGTCCTTGCAAATGCATTGATCAGGTTACGGTTCTTAACTTCTCCTTCCCAGGCCGCGTCATCATCCAGGAGCTTCAACACATCTTCCAGCAGCCCTTCCCCATCCATAAATGTCAGCATGTCCTTATACACCGTCCCGAAGGGGATACCCTTCTTTGTATAGACGGAATATAGGATGGCCGGGAAGGTCCCTCCCGAAGCGGAGGAGATGAATTCCACGTTGTCCAAAAGATTTCTGCTGTCGTCGTACTTCACTTTGTTCAGATAGCTCATGGCGCCGATGCTAAAGCTGGCGGCACGAAATCCACCACCGGACAATGCCATGGCTATTTTCCGGAAAGGCGTGGTAAGGGGCGTGGGCGCGAGTTGAAATTGTTCTTCCATATAGAAAGGTTTATAGTGGGCTCCAGCCCGTCGAGTCCTAAATATATAAAAATTTACACTATATTCGAATTTCAACCTTACAGGCACCTATGAGTCATCCATTCACACACAAAAAGCCTCCTTTTCGCAAGCTGAGGGGATACGCCTTCGACCCCAGCCTTTCGCTAAAAATAGATACGGTCGCCATCAATGACATTGTTTACAAAGTACCGTGGGAAAGGCTCGACCCGGGCCCTTCGGGGGAGTATGTCGAAGTCATCGACTACGACCCAACGGTGCAAAAGTTCTACAAGGCGGTGGACCTCTGCGACGACTATATCCTGGCACAGGATGGGCTGGACCCCAGCGAGAGCGACCCGCAGTTCCATCAGCAGTTCGTCTATGCCGTAGCGATGACCACTATACGTAATTTCGAGAAAGCGCTGGGTCGCAAGGTCATCTGGGAGCCGCGCCTCATTGCACAGGAAGGTAAATACGAGGAGTATGTACCCAAACTGCGTTTATACCCCCACGCTATGCGGGAGGCCAATGCATATTACAGTCCGCTGAAAAAAGCCATCCTCTTTGGCTATTTCTCTTCCACGCCAGCTGACGAGACCTTGCATATGCCCGACTCGCTGGTATTCACCTGTCTCAGCCATGACATCATCGCACACGAGACGACGCATGCTATCCTTGATGGTATTCATAATTATTACAACGAGGCTACCAACCCGGATGTACTGGCCTTTCACGAGGCGTTTGCAGATATTGTCGCACTCTTCCAGCATTTCACTTTTCCGGAAGTGCTGAAACACCAGATAGCCAAGACGCGGGGAGACCTTGGTGCGCAAAATCTTCTGGGGCAGCTGGCGCAGGAGTTCGGAACAGCCATCGGCGATTATGGCAGTCTGCGGGATGCCATCGGGGAGATAGACGAAACCACTAAGAAGTGGAAACCCAAAGAGCCCAACCCCAACGACTATCGTTCTGTGATGGAACCCCATGCAAGAGGTAGTATACTCGTGGCGGCTGTATTCGAAGCCTTTCTTAATATCTATAAGGCCCGGGTAGCGGACCTGCTGCGTATTGCTTCCAATGGATCGGGGATACTGCCACAAGGGGAGCTGCATCCCGACCTGGTAGATCGTCTGGCGGGTGAGGCCTCCAAGGCCGCAGGCCATGTGCTCAATATGTGTATCCGTGCGCTGGATTATTGTCCGCCGGTGGACCTGACCTTCGGAGACTATCTGCGGGCCATCATCACGGCAGATGCCGATGCAATACGGGAGGATCAGCGGGATTACAGACTGGCATTCATCGATGCATTCCGCAGACGGGGTATCTATCCGGAAGGGATAAAGACCCTCAGCGTAGAAAGCCTTCGACATCCCATCCTGAACATCGGCTATATCACGGACAGCAAAGGCCGGGTCACACATATCGCTTCGGCGGAGAACAATGATCTGAACGTCAGTCCGGATACAAAACAGCTTTTAGGCGTCATCAATGCCTTTCTCCGGGATTATGGCAACGATATCAAATATGTCAATCACAGGAAAGATATCTACGATCTTACAAGAGCTTACATCGGAGGAGCCTATGGCATTCCGGATAAGAAGATCGTCGGACTCCACAGGAGGCTAAATGTAAAATTCTCCAACTCCATCGATTTTGCAAGGATCACCGGGCTGGCCTTTGTGGATGGCTATCGCACCCTGGGCATTGCGGCATCCTCGAAATACAAGGGCCCTTCTTACCAGATCACCAAGATGCGGCTGGTATCGAGGGTAGGACCTACGGGGGCACAGCTCAACCAGGTGATCATCTCGATGGTACAGCGGTGTGGAGTAAAGTTTGTCGATGGCAGGTATCAGCCCTACACACCGGCCCGTGCGCCCTTTTCAAAGGTAGACGCTGACGGCAAGCCTATCCCGGAAGACTCTTTTGAATTCAGGGGAGGATGCACCCTGATCTTCGACCTGGATACGCAGATGTTGAAATACGCTATCAACAAACCCATTTTGGATATGGACGATCTGCGGCAGGGCCGACATCCTGCTATCAATCTCCGCCGGGTGGAGTCGATGCATAAATATTTGCAGGGCGACTGCGACACGGGCAAAAACGAATTTACCGCCCTCTATGGCAGCGGCCTCCACAAGCTGACCGAACCATTCGCCTTCTTACATCAAATCTGATCTCATCATGGCAACAACATCACCTATCGATAATGTCACCGTCCGCATGTATTGCCTGGGTACGGGTGACTGCTTCCTTATAAAGTTCCGCAGCGGCACACACGAAGTCTTCACCATGATGATCGATTGCGGCAGCTGCCGGGGTGACAAAAAAGACTTTGCTCCTTATATAAAAAATCTGGCGGACAGTCTCACCGACAACACCATCGATCTGCTGGTCGTAACACATGAACACAACGATCATGTCAATGGGTTCGACAAATGTTATGATACTTTCAAAAAGCTCACCATAAAAGAAGCCTGGTTTGCATGGACAGAAGACCCCGCCGACCCTACGGGTGCGGCGGCCGGGCTGAAGAATAAGCAGCAGAAAATGAAGGAAGGTCTTCGCAATGCCATGTCGGCTATCAAAAAGAATCAGAAAACTTTCAATGCCGGCAAAGTTCACAACGCCTATAAAACCCCCATCGAGGACAATCATGCTGCCTTCCTCACCGGACTGGACACCCTGGCGGCTATCAATCTGTCCGACACGGAAAATGAGAATGCGGATAAGGCGCCCCTGCCCGGCATGCGGAAAATAAAAGAGCTCTTAAAAGAGAAAGGCGTAAGGACACGCTATCTGAGTCCCGGTGACTGCTTCCCCCTGCCGCCACTGCCAGGCATCGTCTTTTATGTATTGGGGCCTCCTGCCAACAAGGAGTATATCTATAAGGACGGGAAAATGGGTACGGATGTTTATAACAAAAGTCTGGGGCTTAACAACAGCACGCTGTCCGTCAATGCCTTTATGGGTCTGACCAAAGGATGTACCCACAACGACATGCCCTTTGCCAGCGTATATATCGACGAGCCCCCCGCCAGTCAGGCGGGTAAGAAGGAGCGGGGTTCATCCTTCCGCAGTCCCAACGCCGTCAGCCAGGCGGAGACGGCCGCCGCTCCTGTAGGCAAGGGAAGTGACTCCGTCATGGATACCTATTATGATAAAAAGAACGACTGGCGCAGGATAGACGACGACTGGCTCAACAGCGCGGGAGCGCTGGCCCTGCGGCTAAACAGTCATATCAACAACACCAGTCTGGTGCTGGCTATCGAGTTCACCGGCTCGGACAAGGTCCTGCTTTTCCCCGGCGATGCGGAATTCGGCAGCTGGGAAAGCTGGCATCTCATCGAAGAATGGATGACCAAGGGCAAAAGCGCGGCGCCGTGGGCGGAAGATCTGCTGAACCGCACGGTATTCTATAAGGTTGGTCACCATCTCAGCTATAATGGTACCGCGCTGGAAAAAGGTATCCTTATGATGAAGGACCCGCGGCTGGCAGCCATGGCCACCCTGGACAGGCGTCGTATCGCAAAAGGATGGACGAGCACGATGCCCAATAAATATCTCTTGCAGGAATTGATAAGAAGGACTCAGGGCAAGCTCTTTATCATGGATGAGTTCGAAGTCCCGGGGCCTCCCTCTGCCAAACTCGATCCGGCAACACTTGGGGAAGATATTTACATCGAATATACCGCCTTGTCGAAGACCCTTTATAAACAATACACCATCACCGGGCTATGACCATCACTCTGTCCTTAAGCTTTTCACCGGATTGGCCAGCGACGCCCTTATGGTCAGTATACTGATCGTACCCAATGCAATGGCCAGCGCCGTCACACCCGCCAGCGGGAATATCCACCAGCTGAGCGTGATCCTGTATGGGAAATCCGTCAACCATTTATTGAGATAGTACCAGGCAATAGGCGTAGCTATCAGAAAGGCCAGGGCCACCAGTCTGAGGAATTCTTTCGACAGCAGTCCCGTGATCCCCGTCACCGACGCACCCAATACCTTGCGGACCCCGATCTCCTTACGACGCCGCCCGATCACCAGCGAGACGATAGCGAAAAGTCCGAGACAGGATAGCACGATGGCAATTGCAGCTGCAGTGCAGAAGAGAGTGGACAGCCTTTCTTCCTTGGCATACCAGCGATAAGTATTTTCCGTCAGATAGGAAGGGTTGGTTGAATTGTCGGGTTCGATGGTCTTATAAGTGTCGCGGACAATGGCCATTGCCTGGCGGGGATTGTTCGTACGCACTTTCACCATAATATATCCCAACGATGTATGCTCCTTGGCCATCTGCAGGGTCAGGGCGCCCATCTTGTCATGCAGACTGTGCAGATGAATGTCGGGTATTACTCCGATGATATTCCATTTCGGTGCGGCGCTGTCAGAGTAAAACGACAGACCTACTATATTCTTCTCGGAGAATTGTCTGGCCATGCTCTCCGAAACGATGACATTCCGGATATTGGTAGCCGTGTCGGCAGGGTATTCACGACTGAAGTTGCGACCGGCCAGCAGGTTGACGCCGATGGTCTCCAGGAAATCATAATCCACGACCAGCATCTCCGTCATAATGCCTTTCCCATTATAGGTGAACCCGATGCCCCAGGTACTTTGGCTGTGGTCTTCACCGATGCCGATGTTGGCGGAGCTACCCGTAACGCTGACGACCTGTGGTTGAGAAGCGAGCTGCTGACGCAATTGCCGGATCAGTCGAAGGGAATTCTCTTCGTTCTTGACAGGTATGCTGATCACAGACTCCTGCTCGAAACCCAACGGGGCTGTGCGCATATACTGGAACTGACGGTAGATAACGATGGTGCTGCATATCAACAGACAGGCCATAACGAATTGGAAGGTAATGAGCCCGTTGCGTACCAGCGAGCTCCGCCCTACGGAGATCTTACCCTTCAACACTTCTACGGTCCTGAACCTCGCCACCAGCCAGGCGGGATATCCACCGGCCATAAATGACACCAATAACATACCCGCCAGCACAGAGAGGACCACCAATGGTTGAGCCAGGGCCCGCATGCTCAGCTTTTCGACAAAGAGCCTGTTAAACGGATCCAGCAGGAGTACGGCCAGCCCCAATGCCATGATCAGCGCAATGGTGAACAACAGAAGGCTTTCGATCCACAGCTGGAAAAATATCTGGGTCTTGCCGGCGCCGATGGTCTTACGCACGCCTACCTCTCTGGCACGGGTGAAGGCGCGTGCGACATTCAGATTGATAAAATTAAAGCAGGCAATGACCAACACTACTATTGCGATAAGGATCAGGATAAACAAATAGTTCTTGTTCACCGCTCCGCGCCCCAGCTCGTCGTCGAAGTGAAGAGAGGCATAAGGGGCCAGCCGGAGGGCGAACATGTCTCCGTTGGCATCCTTTCGATAGCCTTTCCCCTTCATATAATCGTCGTCAGCCAGATGCCGTTTTTTGACCAGCTCCCTTAGGTTTGACTCAACCCGCTGCTGGGTGATGTTGGGCGCCAATTGTACATATACGGGATGATGCTGGTGATTCCATTCATTCTTATCGGTAGCATAATCATTGTTGAGCTCGATACGCGCCAGTACATTGAATTGTAACGTCGAATTCTCCGGCGGGTCCTGGGTGACGGCCGTCACTATGAGATCCTTCCACGCTCCACCCAGCTTTACTTTTATCGACTTGCCGATGGGGTCTTCTTTGCCAAATACGGCCGTGGCCGCAGGTTGAGTGAGCACGGCGCTGCCCAATTCAGCCAGGGGAGATGTTTTATTTCCCTCTACTATCGGGAAGCTGAACATGTCCAGGAAGTCGGGGCTCACCAGGGTGATACTCTTATCTATCTCCTTGTCCTTATAACGGATGCCCCTTCCTGCGTTCATGAAGTCAGTAGTCCTTATGATGCCGGGCACTTCGCTCTTAAAGGCGGGCGCTGCGGGATAGCCGAATGCGGAGCCTTTCTCATCTCCATCCGCCGTATGGCTCAGGTTGTAGGCCATGTACAGGGTATTCACATTCTTCTGCCATTTGTCGAAGGAAAATTCAAAATGCACCATCAGGAAAAGCAGGATACAGACCGTGAAGGCTATGGTCAGTCCGGCTATGTTGATGATGGCGTTGAGGCGGTGTGTCTTCAGGTTTCTCCAGGCAGTCAGAAAATAGTTGCGTATCATTGGTCATCATTTTGTCCCTGTAATTTTACAAAAACGCCTCCATTTTTATAATAACTTTATTACCAATCTAATAAACGTTGTTTAACCTTAAATACTGTCCGATTTTGATACAGCGATTGTATGGTTCTGTCGTGGCGGTCGTGTTGCTGTTCGGCCCTTGCCTATGTAAGGCGCAGGACTCAGCCTGGGAAAG
>Ga0105240_10003205_pt1 | contig 25672 bp, 23 predicted proteins | sample KBSC54metaG_FD_80426 | JGI IMG/M metagenome (GOLD analysis project Ga0105240, IMG submission 80426) | Corn rhizosphere microbial communities from Kellogg Biological Station, Michigan, USA - KBS C5-4 metaG | ecosystem: Host-associated > Plants > Roots > Rhizosphere > Soil | place: Michigan, USA...
ATGCACCGCTGGCGGATGCAGGTGTTCGCGGAGTCGCATCCGTGGCGCGGCAACGTGCTCGAGCGCGAGCCCGAATTGACGCGGCACGTGCTGGACGAGATCGCCGAGCGGGGCCCGCTGCCGTCGAGGCACTTCGAAGGCAAGGGATCCGGCGGAATGTGGAACTGGAAGCCGGCCAAGATCGTGCTCGAGGCGCTGCACTCTGCCGGGCGTCTCGTGATCGCAGGCCGCGAGAACTTTCAGCGGCTCTACGACCTGCCGGAGCGCGTGCTGCCGCCGGAGGCGCTCGCGGGCGACCCGCCGACGCGCCACGAGTTCGTGCGCTGGGCGACGCTGCGCGGCGTCGAGGCGCGTGGCGCGCTGACCGAGAAAGCCGTGGCCGAGATGTGGCGGCTGCAGGGCGGCGTCGCCGGAATCCGCCCGCATGCCGATCACTGGATCGAGCGCGGCAGGCTGCGGCGCGTCGAGGTCGCCGACGGCGGTGCGCCGGTGCTCGTACCCGCCGCGGAGCCGTCCGGAACGTTGCCGCCGGCCGTCCTCCTCTCCCCGTTCGACAACCTCCTCTGGGACCGTCCGTATCTCGAACGCGTCTTCGGCTTCCGCCACGTGATCGAGGTGTACAAACGAGAGCACGAGCGCGTGTACGGCTACTACGTGCTGCCGCTCCTCCGGCGCGACCGGATCGTCGGGCGCGTCGACCTCAAGCACGAGCGGGCCGAGAGACGGCTGCGCGTGAAGGCCTTCCATCCGGAGCCCGCGGTGCGGGGGAACCTGGACGACTGCCTCGCCGCGGCGCTCGGGCGGCTGGCGCGGCTGCTCGGAGTCGAAGCCATAGACTTTTGAGCATGGAGTTCGAGACCCGCGCGATCCACGACGGGCAGGAGCCGGATCCCGCCACCGGCGCAATCACGACGCCGATCTACCAGACGTCGACGTACGTCCAGGAAGCCGTCGGGAAGCACAAGGGCTACGACTACTCGCGCGTCGCGAACCCGACACGGAGCGCGCTGCAGGAGGCGGTCGCGTCACTCGAGGGCGCAGACCACGGGGTCGCGTTCTCGTCGGGCCTCGGCGCGACGACGACGCTGATGCATCTCGTCGATCCCGGCGAGCGCGTCGTGCTGATCGCCGACGTGTACGGCGGCGTCTACCGGATGACGTCCCAGGTCTACGAGCCGAAGGGCTACCTCTTCGACTATGTGCCGGCGGACGAGTTTCCGAACCTGCGCGAGCACCTCGACGACAACACGCGCATGGTGTGGATCGAGTCGCCGTCGAATCCATTGTTGAACGTCGTCGACATCCGAGCTGCGGCCGACGCAGCGCACGAGGTCGGCGCGATCGTCGTCGTCGACAACACGTTCGCGACGCCGTATCTGCAACTGCCGCTTGCGCTCGGGGCCGACGTCGTCATCCATTCCGCGACGAAATATCTCGGCGGGCACTCGGACACGATCCTCGGCTTCGTCGCGACGAACGACCCGACGATCGCCGAGCGCCTCTACTTCCTGCAGAAGTCGCTCGGCGCCGTGCCCGGCCCGTTCGACGCATGGCTCGTGCTGCGCGGGATCAAGACGCTCGCGGTGCGCATGCGGCAGCACTGCGAGAACGCGATGGCGGTCGCGCTCTGGCTCGAGCGCCACGGCAACGTCGAGCGCGTCCTCTACCCCGGCCTGCCCTCGCACCCCGGTCACACGATCGCGGCGCGCCAGATGCGCGACTTCGGCGGCATGGTCTCGTTCCTCGCCGAGTCGGAGCAGCAGGCGATCGACCTCGTCGCGCGCACGAAGCTCTTCCAGCTCGCCGAGTCTCTCGGCGGCGTCGAGAGCCTGATCGAGGTGCCCGCGAAGATGACGCACGCCGCGACGGCGACCGCACCGTTCGCCGCGCCGCCGAACCTCGTCCGGCTTTCGGTCGGCATCGAGGCCGTGCAGGATCTGATCGCCGATCTCGAGCATGCGCTCACGCCGGCGGCCGTCCGCACCACGTCGTGACGCTCGAGGCTGGAAGCGGCGGCGGCGAAGCCGCCACCGCCCGGCCCGAGGCGGGGCCGCCAAGGCGTCCCCGATGGGTCGCCCCGGTCGGCGCGCAGCTCGCATTCCTCGCCGACTGGCTCGAGCCGATCCTCTCCCGTCCCGGTCTCACTCCCGTGCCGGTCGACGAGCTCTGCATCGAGCTCGGCGAGGCTGACGCGGTGCCCGCGTTCGAGCCGTTCGACGCGCTCGTCGGCCCGGTGCGCGCGGATGCGCACGGCATCGTGGCCGACGTCATTCCGCTCGAGCCCTTCGAGGCGATCGTTCCCGGCGCACGTCCACACGTCGTCTTCGCGCGCGGCGCCGAGCCGGAGCCGCTCGAGTTCGTCGCGTCCGAGGCGGTGCTCGTCGACACGGTGGTTCCGGCGTGAGCCTCGAGCCGATCGACCTCTTTCATCAGGGGAACGCGCGGACGATCGCCGCGTACGTCGTCGACACCGACGACGGCCCTGCGCTCTTCGACTGCGGGCCGACGACGACGGTCTCTGCACTGAAGGACGGGCTGACACAGCATGGGCTCGAGCTGACCGACGTCCGCCATCTGCTCCTCAGTCACATCCATCTCGATCACGCGGGCGCGGCAGGGGTGCTCGTGCGCGAGCACCCGGCACTGCAGGTTCACGTGTCGGAGATCGGCGCGCCGCATCTCGTCGCGCCCGAGCGGCTCGAGCGGAGCGCCCGCCGCCTCTACGGCGACACGTTCGACACGCTGTGGGGCGAGCTCGCGCCGGTGCCCGAAGCCAACGTGCGCGTCGTCGGCGACCGCGTCCTCGGGCTCGATTGCTTCCCGACGCCCGGGCACGCATCGCACCACGTGTCGTATCTCGACCGCGACGGCACCCTGTATGCCGGGGATGCGGCCGGCGTCCGCATCCAGCCCGGACGGTTCGTGATGCCGCCGACCCCGCCGCCGGAGTTCGATCTCGACACGTGGCAGCAGACGCTCGAGGAGATCGAGCGCCGCGACCCGGAACGGCTGGCCTTGATCCACTGGGGCGTCGCGGACGACCCGCAGCGCCACCTTGCGGAGCTGCGGCTGGAGTTGTACGACTGGGCTGACTTCATCCGCGGCGGAGCGAACGTCGACGAGTTCACCGAATACGTGAAGACCGAATTGCGAGACGCAGGCGAAAACACCGGGCGGTACGACCTGGCGATGCCGCTCTGGCAGTCGTACCAGGGCCTCAAGCGCTGGGCCGACCGCAATGCTCGGACGTAACTTCAAGCTCCTCTTCGCAGGCCGCGCGGTCTCGTACGTCGGGACGTACCTCGCGCCGATCGCAGTTGCATTCGCGGTCCTCGACCTGCACGGGAGCGCGACCGCGGTCGGCCTGTCGTTCGCGGCATGGACGCTTGCACAGGTCTCGATGCTGGCAATCGGCGGGGTGCTCGGAGACCGCTTCCCGCGCAGGAGCGTCATGATCGCGTCCGACATCTCGAGCACGTGCGTGCGCGTGGTGATGGGCGTGCTGCTCGTCACCGGGCACGCACACGTGTGGGAGCTGGTCGTCCTACAGGGATTCGGCGGCGCATCGGTCGCGTTCTACAACCCGTCCTTCTACGGGCTCGTGCGCGAGATCGTTCCCGAGGAGCAGCTGCAGCGCGCGAACAGCTTCCTCGGCATCGCGCGCTTCGCGGCGTTCCCGCTCGGCGCGGCGACCGGCGGGACGATCGTCGCGCTCGTCGGCCCGGGGACGGCCCTCATCTTCGACGGCGGTACGTATGCCGCGAGCGCGACGCTGCTCGCGCTCGTCCGCGTCGAGTCCATCGCACGCACGACGTCGAGTGTGTTGCGCGAGCTGCGCGAGGGCTGGGCGGCATTCGTCGAGCAGCAGTGGATCTGGGCGACCTGCCTCTGGATCTCGCTCTACTTCGTGCTGACGTACGCACCGTTCTTCGTGCTCGGTCCGTACATCGCGGAGCATTCGATGCACGGCGCGTCGTCGTGGGCGCCCGTCGTCACCGGGGAGGGCCTCGGCTCGCTCTTCGGCAGCATCGCCGGCCTGCGCCTCCGGCCGAGCCGGCCGCTCTCCACGGTCTGCTACGCGTTTCTGCCGACCGCCGTGCAGAGCGTCCTGCTCGCGATGCACGCGCCCGTGTACGCGCTCGCCCCCGCGGCGATGTTCGCCGGGTTCGGCTTCGCGTTCGGCGGCGTCGTGTGGGATACGACGATGCAGCGGACGGTCGCGCCGGACAAGCTTGCGCGCGTCGGCGCCTATGCCTGGATGTCGGCGATGATCTTCCTGCCGGCCGGCTACGCGCTCGCCGGCCCGATCTCCGCCGTCGTCGGCATGCGGGGCTACCTCCTGTTCGGCGCCGCCTGGCTCCTGGTGAGCACGACGGCGCTCGCGCGGCTACCGAGCATTCGCGGCGTCACGGGCGAGCTTCCGCCTCCGGTAGCGGTTCCGTCCTGACGAGCCACAGCGGACCGTCCGCGCAGTCGACGCGCGTCGCGCCTTCGACCTCCTCGAGCGAGGATTCGAGCACGCGGACCGCCTGTCCGCCGCCGAGATCGACGAGCAGCCCCTTTTCCGTGCCGATCGCGATCGTGTAGCGCCACGCCCACGCGAGCCGGTGCATCTCGAGCGCGCTCCGGGAGCGGTCGAGCCACACGTCCTCCTCGGTGAAGAACGACTCGTACTCGCCGCCGGCCGCCTGTGGCGTCCCGCGCTCGCCCGCCTCGATCAGCCGCAGCGCCTCGGCGAGCGTCTCGCCGACGACAGCCCCCATGCGGCCGAAGAACTCCTCGGGCTCGAGGTACTCGCCGATCGGGTAACGACGCTGGGCGACGATCGGCCCTGTGTCGAGGTCGGCGTCCATGAAGTGGAAGGAGACGCCCGTCTCCTCGTCGCCGTTCCGGATCGCCCACGACATCGGGATCGGCCCACGGTGCGCCGGCAGCAGCGACGGGTGCCCGTTCAGCCAGCCCAGCGGCGGCACCGCGAGCGCGTCGGCCGGGATCTTCCACGGGAAGCCCATGCAGATGACGAGATCCGGCTCGAGCGGACGCAAGAGCGGTGCGAGCGACGAGCGCTTCGACGCGAGCAGGACGTCGAGACCGGCAGGTGCGCCCTCGACGAGGCCGGCGAGATCCCACGGGCCGTACCGCTTCTCCGGATCGCGGATCGTGAGGAGCGCGACGGATTCGTGGCCGGCCTCGCGAATCGCCGCGTCGAAGCCGAGCGCGACCGGCAGGATGCGCGTGACGATGACGACGCGCCAGCTCACGCGTCGGCCTACGTGTCTCGGAGGATGCGCCCGCCGGACGCCTGGTTCCGCGCCTTGACGACGATCTCGTCGACGTTGACGTGCCACGGACGCGTCACGGCCCACATGACGCAGTCCGCGATGTCCTCCGCGGTCAGTGCGTCGATGCCCTTGTAGACAGCCGCTGCCTTCTCCGTGTCGCCCTTGAAGCGGACGACCGAGAACTCCGTCTCGACGAGGCCGCCGTCGACGGTGGTGATCCGGATCGGACGACCGAGGAGATCCTCGCGCAGTGCGTACGTGAAGCCGCGAACGGCGAACTTCGAGGTCACGTAGGTCGCGCCGCTCTCGTACGCCTGCCTGCCGGCGACCGAGCCCATGTTGACGATGTGCCCGTACTCGTGGATGTGCGGCAGACAGAGACGCGTCATGCGGACGAGCCCGTTGACGTTCGTGTTGAAGACCGCGTGCTCGTCGCTCTCGCTCGACTCGTCGAACGGGTAGCGGCCGAGCGCGAGCCCGGCGTTGTTGAAGAGGATGTTCAGGCCGCCGAGCTGCTCGACCGCCTCCGCGACGAACCGCTCCGCACTCGCCGGGTCGGTGACGTCGAGCTCGAGCCTGACGTCCGTTTCCAGCCGGTCGACCCGGCGCGCGCCCCCGGCGACCTTCACCCCCGCGGCCATCAGGGCGCGCGCGGTCGCTGCGCCGATGCCCGAGGAGGCGCCGGTGACGATCGCGGTCTTGCCCGAGATGTCGAAGCTGCTCACTGGCGACGCAGAGTAACGGGCTGCTCGCGCCGCGCGACGTGGTCGACCTGCAGGGTCACGTGGTGCAGATGGAAGCGCTCCTCGAGCACGTGCTGGAGCCGGCGCCGTGCGGCGTGGCAATCGGCGTCCGGAGACACCAGGACGTGGGCGGCGAGCGCGGGAAAGCCACTCGTCACCGTCCACACGTGCAGGTCGTGCACTTCGGCGACGTCGGCGTCTGCGGCAAGCTCACGGGCGACTGCCTGTGGGTCGAGCCCGGCAGGCGAGGCCTCCATGAAGATCCGCCCCGATTCGCGGAGCAGCGACCAGGCCGAGCGCAGCATCAGCGCGGCGACGAGCAGGCCCGCGATCGGATCGAAGCGGCTCCACCCCGTCGTCAGCACGAGCGCACCCGCAACGGCGGTGCCGACGAACGCGGCGAGATCGGTCGCGACGTGCAGGAACGCGCCGCGCACGTTGAGACGTTCGCGGTCCGCGCGCGACAGCACGAACGTGGCAACGAGATTGACCGCGATGCCGACGAGCGCCACGACGAGCACGACGCCGCCGCGCACGTCGGGCGGCGCGACGAGCCGCCGGATCGCGCCGTACACCACCCACACGCCGACGACGAACAGCGTGATCCCGTTGGCCTGCGCGGCGAGGATCTCGACGCGGCCGAGCCCGAACGTCCACGGGCCGCCGGGCCGCCGCACCGCGAGCCGAGCCGCGACGAGCGCACCTGCGAGCGCGAGCGCGTCGGTCAGCATGTGACCGGCGTCGGCGAGGAGCGCGAGCGAGCCGGCGATGATGCCGGTCGCGACCTCGAAGCCCATGAACGCGACGATCAGCGCGAGCGCGAGCGCGAGTGCGCGTTGATCCTTTGTCCTCGAGTGGTCGTGGCTCATGCGTTCGCGGCGCGCGCGAGCGCCAGGCGCTCGGGCGCGGTCGGGTGGGTGAAGAACAGGTAGTACACGAGCCGCGGCGGCATCAAGTCGCCGAGATTCCGGCGCGCGAGCATCGTCATCACCTGCTCGAAGGTCCCGAGCTCGCCGGTCGTGTGGAGCGCGAACAGATCGGCCTGACGCTCGAAGCGTCGCGACAGCGCCGCAAGCGGCGGCCCGAGAGCGATTTGCGCGACGAGCATGACGAGCACGGCGAGCGGCAGGTCGCGCGCGTGCGGCGTCGAGATGACGATGCGCAGCGCGATCACGACGAGTGCGGCGCCGGCCATCCCGGCGGCCGTCAGCTTCGCGACGTGCCGCAACCGGCGGTGCCCGAGCTCGTGCGCGACGACGAGCGCGACACCGGCGGCGTCCACGGCCTCGAGCAGCGTGTCCCAGACGACGACGCGACGCGATGCGCCGAGACCCGAGACGTACGCATTCACCTTGTTCGTCCGCCGGCTCGCATCCGCGACGAGCACTTCGCGGACCGGCGCACCGGCGGTCTCGGCGAGGGCGAGCAGCGCCGCGGTCAGCGCCTCGTCCTCGAGCGGCCGAAACGTGTTGAAGATCGGCTCGAGGAGGACCGGAGAAACGAACAACAGAAAGGCGACGACGAGCGCAGCCGCGACCGCTGCCGGCAGCACCCACCACGACGGAAACGCCCGGCCGAGGCCCACGAGCCCCAGCCAGGCGAGCGCCGCCAGGACGACCGTCACCGCGATCCCCTTCGCCTGATCGGCGAGCCACGCGCCGGGCGTCTGGGTCGAGAACCCCCACGAGCGCTCGCGGACGTAGCCGCTCCACACGTCGAGCGGCAACGAGGCGAGATCGAGCGCGGCGACGACGAGCGCCGCCCAGACGACAGCTGCTCCCGCCCAGCCGAGCCCGTCGAGATCGCGGCCGACGAGGCGGAGGAGGAGCACGACGGCAACCGTGAGGGCCGCGCGCGCGAAGAGGAGGTAGTAGCGCGGCCGGTGGTAGCGCGTCGCGCGCTCGATTTCGTCGTGAGAGAAATCTAAGGAGTTCATTCGGCGGTATCGAGGGTACGACAACCCCCGACTAGACTGAGAGACCGATGGCGACGGCAGACGTAACGACCCCGATGCTGCGCTCGAGCCAGGAGTCGGTCGCGCTCGCAGGGCAGCTGCGCCGACTCGCTCGCGTCGCCACGCTCGTCGCCGTCCTGACGAGCCCGGCCGCGTACTTCTTCTTCCGAAACGACGACCATTACAGCGTCACGAAGTCGCTGATCGTGACGGCGGTGACGGTCATCGCCTTCCGCGGTCTCGTCGACCTGCTCATCCGCCGCCTGATCCCCTGGCCCAGCCTCTTCGGCACCGAGGACGCCCGGCTGCGCGAGGAAGACGTCGTCAACCGCCGGCGCGCGTGGACGTGGCGGTTCTACTTCCGCTTTGCGGCCCTCTTCGGCGGGATCGTCACCGTCTTCTGGCTCGCATCGGGGAACCGATCGTGGTTCGGCACGTTCACCCACGGACTGAGCGTGATCGGCCGGCTCGCGCACAGCGGCGCGTTCTGGATGCAGATCGTCGTCGTCTTCTTCCTGTTCATCGCGAACTTCCTCATCTTCATGGGGCCGATGATGCTCATGGGCATCTCGCAGATCCGCGGCTACGAGCCCGGCGACGCCGAGTGGGGCGTGAAGCTCGAGGACGTGCGCGGCCAGGTGGAGGCGAAAGAGGAAGTGCGCCGCGTCGTCACGCTGTGGCAGTCGGGCGAAGCGTTCGAGCGCGCAGGCGGCAAGCGCGAGCGAGGCCTTCTCTTCCTCGGCGCGCCGGGCACCGGCAAGACGATGCTCGCGAAGGCGATCGCCACCGGCTTCAACTCGCCGTTCGTCTCGATCCCGGGCTCCGGGTTCGCGCAGACGTTCATCGGCATCGACGCGCTGATCGTCCGCTTCCTCGCCCGCAAGGCGAAGAAGCTCGCGCGGAAGTGGGGCGGCCAGTGCATCGTCTTCATCGACGAGATCGACGCCGTCGGCATGCGGCGGCAGGCGCTCGGCAACAGCCGCACGCGCGAGGAAGACGTGATCTTCAACGCGATGGAGGCGACCGGGGACGTCGTGATCGAGAACCGCCAGTGGCGCGACAAGATGTTCGAGCTGCGCGCGCCCGAGCGCCGGTCGGCGCCGGCGTGGATCGAGCGCGTCAACCAGGGCGTCTTCCCGGGAATGATGGGCGGCATGGGCCAGCTGGCGCTGAACCAGCTGCTCGTCGTCATGGACGGCATCGACAACCCGCCGTTCATGCGCCGCTTCCTGACGAACCGGATCAACTCGTTCCTCGACGCGACGTACATCGTTCCGCGTCGGATCGGCCGCGTCAGCCTGCGCCTTCGCCCGCCGCGGCCGCTCGGCGCCCAGATCTATTTCATCGGCGCGACGAACGTGCCGATCGAGCGGCTCGACCCGGCGCTCGTCCGACCGGGCCGCATGGGCCGCCACGTCTGGTTCCGCACGCCGACGAAGGACGACCGCGTCGACGTGTTCGATCTCTACCTCGGCAAGGTCGCGCACGATTCGGAGCTCGACACGCCGGAGGCGCGCGACGAGATCGGGCGCATGACGAACGGCTACTCGCCCGCGATGATCGACCAGGTCTGCTCGATGGCGTTGACGCACGCGCAGCACGACGGGCGCGCGGTCTTCTCGCGCCAGGACCTCGTCGAGGCGATGACGACGATCGAGTCGGGCACCGCGATCAGCATCGAGCCGGTTCCGGACGAGCTGCGCGCGACAGCGATCCACGAGGCCGGACATGCGCTCGCGTCGCACGTGTACCAGACGCGCATCGAGCCGACGCGGCTGTCGGTGCGGATGCGCGGGGGCTCGCTCGGCCACTTCTACGGGATTCAGCAGGAGGAGCGGTTCAGCCGCTGGCGCAGTGACGACATGGCGTCGCTGACGATGATCCTCGGCGCGATGGCGGCCGAGCACGTCTTCTACGGGGAGAACTCGAACGGCGTCGGCGGCGACGTGCAGTCGACGACGCAGCTCGCTGCGTACATGGTCGGTGCGTCCGCGATGGCTCCGGAGCCGATTCAGATCACGAAGTCGTTCGACGACGAGACCGCCGAGGAGACGCGCGAACGGATCATGAAGCGCTTCGAGAAGATCGGCGTGCAGATCATGAACCGCACCGGCGGCAGCATGTACGACGTCGATCCGATCAAGGGCGTGCTCAACGACCGTGACAAGCGCGCGATGGCCGCGCAGATCATCGGCCAGGCGTACATCCGCGCGTACCACCTGATGGCGGCGAACAAGCCGGCGATCGACAAGATCGCCGACGTGCTCGTCGAGCAGCGCGAGCTGTACGGCGACGACGTGACCAAGCTGCTGAAGAGCATTCCGGTGACGAAGCCGGACGTCGACCTGACCGCAGAAGAGACATGGCCCCAGATCTGACCGCCACCGAGGCGACCGAGCCCGTCGAGCCGGTGGAGGCGACGGACATCGCGAAGCCGGACGTCTCGCCCGTCGATCGGCCGGCGCTGCCCGAGCTCAAGCCGGCGCGCCGCCACCGGCACCGGTTCTTCGTCATCTACGGCCTGCTCGGCCTCGCGCTCGCCGCGTCGATCGCCGGCCTCGTCGTCTATGCAGGCCGCACGATCAACCCGGGCCCTGCGTGGTCGTCGTGGAAGCCCGGCGGAGGCGGCCTCGGGGCCGTCAACCAGATCGCGTCGCACGTCGCGCCGGCGTACCGGCTGCCGGACGGGCACCAGCTCGTGGACGTGATCGTCCGCCCGTCGGCGATCACCTCGGGCGGCCAGACGGTCCCCATCCCGCTGATCGCCGTGCGCGGGCCGAAGGGCAAGGTCGACGACGTCTCGCAGGTCACGAACAGCGACACGTTCATGTTGTCGCTCTGCGGGCTCGGACAGTCGTGCTCGATCGCGACGGGCAAGCCGTCGGTGCAACGCGGGACGCTCGTGCGCCGCGAGATCCTCGAGATGGCGCTCTACACCTTCAAGTACGTCAAGGGCGCGAAGCGAATCGTCGCGTTCATGCCGCCGACGCCGGGCGCGACGACGTCCTACGTCGTCTATCTGCAGAAGGACGATCTCAAGGCGCAGCTGAAGGTGCCCTTGACCCAGACCGTCGCGCCGAAGGTGCCGCTGCCGAACCAGATCTCGGCGCGCGACCAGTCACGGATCGACGCGCTGACCGAGTCGAAGATCTACAAGTTCGGGCTCTCGCAGACGCAGCAGGGCGAGCCGGTGCTCGTGCTCGACCCCGCAGCCGCGTAACCAACAGCACGGCTCGGTCGTTTCCTCCTCGTAACCACCCCTGCGGGCGGACACAAGGAGGCGTGACCGAACATGCTGTTGATCGTTCTGCTGATTATCGCCCTGGCGCTCGTCGCCGGCGGCTTCGTGCTGCATTGGCTGTTCATCGCCGCAGCCATCGTCGCGCTGATCTGGCTGATCAGCTTCTTCGCGGGCGGCATCGGCGCCGGCGCTCGTCGCTGGTAGCGGCAATCGTTTCGAGTAGGACCCGAGCGGCCCATTCAGGGCCGCTCGGCCCATTGCCGTTTTCGGGGTGCCGCCGATACGTTGGGCAGCGTGTCGAAGACCGAAATCGTCCTCTGGATCGTCGCCCTCTTCGTCCTCGAGGTGAACCACCTCAAGTGGATCTGGTGGGAGTTCTGGACGTGCCGCGGCTGCGCGGTCGCGCACAAGGATTGCGCCTGCGGCCAGACGAGCCGCTGGCTCATGTACCTGTAACCTGGCTCCGCTTTCTCAGGTTTCTCAGGTTCGCCCCCATCGACTAGCGGTCCAGGTCGCGGCCCTTTCAAGGCCGTAGCACGGGTTCGAATCCCGTTGGGGGCACTCTCCGCGGGCGGTATCCTCTGCAGGGATGAGACGCGCCGCTCTCGTCGTGGTCGTCGCCCTCGCGCTGACGGGGAGCGCGGCAGCTACGTCGCAGCCGCCCTTCTTCCCCGCCTTCCGGACGTTGAAGTCGCTGCCGGTGATCGACCTCGGCCGCGCGTACCACCAGCACACCGTCTCCTGCAGCGCGCACTCGCGTCAGGCGAAGAACCGCGTCGGCAGGGTCGACCGCAAGCTCGTGCCCGTGGCGTGCGAGCAGCCGCCGCGCTCGCACGTGCGCGACGCGGGCTCGGTCATCGTGCTCGCCGTTCCGTAACGGTCGCGTACGGGTCCGTCGGCAAGTGCTCGCCAAGCCATCCCCGATCGGGTGGTGAGCCCTCGCCTTTTTGCAGGGTGCGGCGACCGAAGTCCGAATGATGATACGGCTATGGACGTGAACGGAGCACGCGCGCTTGCCCTGCGCATCGAAGAGGGCCAGGGATCCTTACCGGAGACCCAGCCGACGCCGAAGGTGGACGCCGTGGACGCCGCTCCGATCTTCCACTGGCTTGGCATCGAACCGCCGGCAGCGTCCTCGCCTGATCCGGCGCGTGAGTAGGCGACCGCCGCAAACCGGTCGGGCGCGGTGGCGCCGCAGCGCGATCTATTTGGCGCTCAGCCTTGTTGCGCTGTTCGTCAACTACCGGCTCGCCCATCCGGCCACGAGCATCTACAGACCGCAGGTCCCATACAGCCCCTTCTTCCTCCAAGAGGTGCGTGTCGGGAACGTGGTCGAGATCACGTCGCGCGGCACAGCGATCCAAGGACACTTTCTCGTCGCGACTGCGCCTCCCGGCGGCGGCGCAAAGGCGAAACTGTTCAGCACGGAGATTCCCGCGTTCGCCAACCTGAGCGAGCTCGCACGCCTTCTCCAGGCGCACGACGTCACAGTCAACGCGGAGTCTCTGACGAGCGATGTCGTCTGGTGGAAGAGTCTTCTGTTCGGGATAGCGCCGACGCTGCTCCTGATCCTGCTCATCTTCTGGACCGTTCGCCGCGTCGGCAGCCGCTCGATGCTCGGCTCATTCGGACGCGCGAACGCGAAACGCTACGTAAGCCGGGAAAGCCCGGTTGCGTTCGCCGAGGTCGCCGGCATCGACGAGGCGAAGTTCGAGCTCACCGAGATCGTCGACTATCTGAAGAATCCGGCGAAGTACGACCGCCTCGGCGGTCGCATCCCGCGCGGCGTGCTGCTCAGCGGGCCGCCCGGGACGGGCAAGACGCTGCTCGCGCGCGCAGTCGCGGGCGAGGCCGGGGTTCCCTTCTTCTCGATGTCGGCGTCGGAGTTCGTCGAAGCCGTGGTCGGCGTCGGCGCGTCGCGCGTGCGCGATCTGTTCGGCCAGGCGAAGGCCGCGGCGCCGGCAATCGTCTTCATCGACGAGCTCGACGCGGTCGGCCGCGCGCGCGGCTCGAGCAGTCTCGGCGGCAGCGACGAACGCGAGCAGACCCTCAATCAGATCCTCACCGAGATGGATGGGTTCGACCGATCGACGACGGTGATCGTCATCGGCGCGACCAACCGTCCCGACGTCCTCGACGCCGCTCTGCTACGTCCAGGGCGCTTCGACCGGCGCGTCGCAGTGCAGTCGCCCGACCGGGTGGGGCGTCGCTTGATTCTCGACGTCCACACGCGTGACGTCCCCCTTGCGAACGACGTCGACCTGGACCACATCGCCGCGACCACGCCCGGCATGGTCGGTGCCGACCTCGCGAACCTCGTGAACGAGGCCGCCTTGCTCGCCGCACGTCAAGACCGATCGACGGTGTCCGCGTCGGACTTCGCCCAGGCGCTCGAGAAGACCCTGCTCGGAACGGCGAGGAAGATCGTCGTCGGCGAAGCGGACCGCCGCCGTACCGCCTATCACGAGGCCGGACACGCCCTCGCCGGCATGCTCACGCAGGGGGCAGATCCGGTCCGGAAGATATCGATCGTCCCGCGCGGGCAGGCGATGGGCGTGACGCTCTCGGCGCCGGATTTCGACCGCTTCAACTACTCCAAGCGCGAGCTCGAAGCTCTCCTGAGAGTGATGGTCGCCGGCCGCGCCGCCGACGAGTTGATCTCCGGTGACGCGACCACCGGTGCCGAGAATGACATCGAACAAGCGACGCGGATCGCGCGGCAGATGGTCGGACGCTGGGGCATGAGCAAGAGCGTCGGCCTCGTGGCCGTCCTGCCGCGCGACGCTTCGCCGGCGGAGGCAGTGTCGCCGGAGACCCTCTGCCTGTTCGACAATGAGGTCAGGCGCCTCGTCGACACCGCGTTCGAGGACGTGATGGCGCTTCTCGCCGAGGAGCGCGGGCGCCTCGACGCGCTGGCCGAGGCGCTGCTCGAGCGAGAGACGCTCGACCAGGCCGACGCGTACGCGATCGCGCAGCTCGAGCAGCCGGCGATCCCCGCTGATCCGTCAGGACGCGCGGCTGACGCTGCCCCGGAACATGTGCTCCTCGTCGCCGCGACGGACGCGCGCCCACGAGAGCGAATGGCGCCGAACGACGTCGTCGACGGCGTCGAGCAGGTTTGACACCTCGCGCTCGCTGCGGCAGCGGGTACGGATCAAGCCGTAGCCGCGGACGGAGGTAGCGGCTGGCTGGCCCGGCAGGGACGAGGCGAGCTTCTCAGCTTCCTCGCGCGAAGCCGTATCGATCGTGATGTGGACCACGGACCCCGTCTCTCCTCTGAGTGAGGCGGGATCTAGCCGTTGAAGCGCTTGCCGCGCATCCGGATCAGTGCGAAGAGCACGATCACGAAGAGAACGGCCAGGATGACGTACAGCATGTCGGCTCCTTTGTGAACGATTCGAAACCCATAATTAGTTTGGCGGATTCATCGTGCTCCGCACTAGCCAGGGGTCGGGTCCTTCCTCCCCCTAATGTAAGCCGTCAGCCGAGCGTTTCAAGGCCCGCAGCGATCGCCGCCTTGACGACCTCGCGAGGAGTATCCGAGCGAAGACGGTGGACGAGCACGTACGGCGCGAGATGCGTTACGTCCTCGACACCGACGGACTGGCGGCCGTGGGCGAGCGCGCGCGCCTTGGCCGACGTCAAGAGGTGGAGCGCCGCGCGCGGGCTCGCTCCGAGCTCGGTTTCCGGCGATGTCCGGGTGTGGCGGATTGTCTTGACGATGAGTTGCGCGACGTCGTCCGGGACGCCGATCTCGTCGACCGCCTCCTGTGCGACGAGGAAGCCCCGCTCGCCGAGCAGGGCCGAGACCTCGCCGAGCATGTCCGGGATGACGCCGCGGTGTGGGAGCGACAACATCTCGATCTCGTGCTCCTCGGTTCCGTAGTCGAGGTCGATCTTGAAGATGAATCGGTCGAGCTGCGATTCGGTGATCGCGTAGACGCCCTCGTGCTCGTATGGGTTCTGCGTCGCCATGACGAAGAACGGCGGGTCGATAAAGAATGTCCGTCCCTTGACCGAGACGTGTCGCTCCTGCATCGCCTCGAGCAGCGCGGCCTGGACGCGCGGAGGGGTCCGGTTGATCTCGTCGGCGAGCAGGACGTTGGTGAACAGCGCGCCACGCTCGAGGAACACCTCGCCGCGGACGACGTTGACCGTGCCGATGAGGTCGGTCGGGCTCGTGTCCGGCGTGAATTGGACGCGCTGGAACTTCGCACCTAGCACCCGCGCCATCGCCTGAGCAAGCAGCGTTTTCGCGGTACCCGGCGGGCCTTCGAGGATGACGTGCCCACGCGCAAGGGCAGCGAGCAGGATCAGCTCGAGCGCCTCCTCCTGGCCGACGATCGCCTTTGCAACCTCGGCGCGGGCGCGCGCGAGGAGCTCGGGCAGGTCGCGGCCCAGCGCCTCTTGGTCGAGAGCATTGTCGACGGTCGCGCTCAACATGGGCTCCTTTTCATGTGAAGAAGAAGGCGAGGATCGCGCCGCCGGCAAGAAACGGGCCGAATGGGAGCGAGCGACGCCGGGCTGAGAGGCCGTGGCGCACCAGAATCCAGACGGCGGCAATGAATAGACCGAAGAACGCGATCATCACCGCGCCGAGGGTTCGCGATCCGAGTGCGAGCCCGATCAGAAGCCCCGCCTTCGCGTCGCCGACTCCCAGGCTTCCTCGGAAGATCACGGCGAAGACGAAGAAGAAGCCGAACAGCGCGAGACCTGCCCAAAGGTGCTCGAAGAAGTCGCCCGCGTCGAACGCAGCTACGAGCAACGCGATCAGCAGCGCGCTCGGGAGGACGACCGCGTTCGGCAGTAGCCGATGCCGCAGGTCGATGACTGCGAGCAGAACGAGCGTCGGGCACAGAACGGCTCCGACCACAGCATGCGCGCTCGCCCCAAAAACGGCGAAGCTCGCGACGGCAAGCGCGACGCCGCAGACGCCGACAATCGCAAGGCGACGGCCTTCGGGCAGCAGCGCGCGGAGCGGCGGCCGCGAGCCGACAGAGTCGATTTCACCGGGTAGAAGCGCTGGCGCCTCCATCAATGGCCCTTCAGCGCGTCGAAGATCGAGAAGAGTGCCGGCCCCAGCAGGACGAGGAACATCGCCGGGAAGATCATGAAGATGAGGGGGAAGAGGATCTTCAGGGGCGCCTTCTGCGCCTTCTCCTCGGCGGCGGCGCGCCGCCGCTTACGCATCTCGAGCGCGAGGCTGCGGAGGATCTGGCCGACCGAGACCCCGAGCCGCTCGCCCTGAACCATCGCCCGCACGAATGAACGCATGGCGGGGGTCGGACAGCGGTTGAGCATGTTCTCGAGCGCCTGGAGGAGCGGCAGGCCCATCCGCTGCTCCTGGATCGCGATCCGCAACTCCTCGCCGAGTGGGCCCTTCAGGCGCACCGATGCGAGCTGGAGCGCCGCAGTGAGGCTCAGTCCCGCCTCGACGACGACGACGAGCAGGTCGATCAGCTCGGGCATGTCGTAGTCGATCCGATAGAGCCGCGTCTCCGCGGTGCGGCGGACGTACGCGACCGGCCCAATCCAACCGAGGACGAGCGCACCGATGACCCCGAGGACGGTCAGTGCCGGAGCGAGGCCGGCGGCGACGGAGAGCCAGATCCAGAGCGCAGTCAGGCCGACCGAGAAAAGCACCTGATAGCCCATCAGTGTCCGCGGCGTCACGTCGTACATGCCCGCGGAGGTCAACTGCTTCCGCAGGAGCTCCTCGTTGCCCAAGCGGAGTCGCCTGAGGAGGAGGTTTCCGACCGTGGCGGCGACGTCGTCGACGAACCCCTTCAGCCCCGGCTCGGGGTCCAGCTCGATTCCGCCGGCGAAGCCGTATCTGCCGATCGTCCCGAGGTTCAACGTCGCGCGCAGCCGCGCCACGATCAGCCCGCGAGTAATGAGGACGACGGCAAGGGCGGTGAGGACAAGCCCGATGAGAGCGAGCACGATCATCCGGTCACACCTTGATGTCGACGATCTTCTTGATCACGAGTGAGCCTCCGATTACGAGTAGGACAGCGAAGACGATCGCCACCTTGCCGAGCAGGTGCGAGGTCAACGGCGTCAGGTAGTGCGGGTTGATGAGAGACACGAGCACGATCAGGGCGACGGGCAGCGCGGTCACGATCCAGCGCGACATACGCCCCTGGATCGTGAGCGTGTTGATCAGCCGCCGCAGCTCGAAGCGCTCGCGGACCGTTTCTGCGACACGGTCGATGACCTCTGCCGCGTTTCCGCCCGCCTCGCGCTGGAGCTCGGCCACGAGGGCGATCTGCTCGAGGTCGCGACTTGCCATCCGGCGGACGACGACGGCCATCGCCTTGTCGAGCGGCACACCGAGCTGCTCGTCGGCGACGACGGTCTGCATCTCGCTTCGCATCGGCTCGCCGGCGCTTTCGACGACGACCGCGAGGGAGCCTGCGAAGCTCTGCCCGGCGCGAAGCGCCGCCGACACGATCTGGAGCATGTCCGGCAGCTGCTCGGCGAAGGCCTTCCGCCGGCGCTCGAGCTTCCAGTTCACCCACCACCGAACGGCCATCGGGACGAGGGACGCGAGCAGCGCCCACCACGCCGAACCGGTGCCGGCGAGGAGCAGGGTGAACAGGACGACGGTCGCCGCGACTGTTCCGGCCACGAGGCGGGGGGCAGTCGTGTTGATCTGAGCGATGTCGAGCACGTTCGCCAGGCGCGCGAGCGGACCGCCACGGCGGATCTTCTCGGCCTCCTCGTCCTCGGTGAGCGCGCCGTGCCGCCGTTCGCGCGACTGCAGGCCGGGCACGGATACGAACTCGGCCATCCGCAGGGGCAGCTGGCTGCGTTGCGGCCGCAGGATCGCGATCACGATGAATGCGACGACGCCGGCAACGAGCAGTGAGAGAAGCACGAGCGCAATCCACGAGCCCAGGATCCGGCTGGTCAGCGACGGCTTGTACGGCGGCGAAACGGACACCGGGAGGGCGGGCGTCCGGTAGGCCGAGGCCGCGCGGCCGAGACCGCTCACCTCGACCGACACCTTGACGGGGACGTTCAGCGCCGCAAGCGATTTGTACTGGAGGAGGTACTCCTGAGAGAGGAGCTGGGCGAGCTGGTCGAACAGCGGGCCGAGGTCGGCGGTCGTGTGTGCGAGCGCATACTGGCCGTTGCCGACCGCCGCCAGCGACTCGAGCGTGTGGGGTCGGAAGCTCGGCGAGCGGAGGCCGACGGTGAACACGCGGAGGTGCTGGCTGCGTGCCACTCTCGCGATCCTCACGGCGGAGACCTTGCTGCCGGTATCGGCGCCGTCGGAGAGCAGGACGATCGACCCCACCCCGATGTGTCCATGGCGGAGCATGGCCTCCGCCGTCGCGACGGCGTCATAGATGTGCGTGCCGTAGGCGACCGTCGGTGCTGCGGCGAGCGCAGCCCCGATCTTCGCAGACGAGCTCGTCAGCGGAAGCACGATGTGCGGCGTGTTGTTGAAGGCGACGATGCCGACCTGCTGGTTCGGGTTGCGGCGGGCGACGAATGCCTGTGCGGCCGCAACGGCTCGGGCGATCGGCGTCCCAGCCATGCTGTCGCTCGCGTCGATGACGAGCACGACACCGAACGTCTGCTTCGCCGCCTTGCTCGCCGGGACGAGCGTCACGTCGATGACCGACTGACCGTTCTCGGACACGCTCACGTCGTCGGCCGTCAGGCGCCGGGCATCCGGCAGGCCGATGACGAACGCGCGCACCGGGAACTTCGCGCCTGCGGCCTCCGTCAGCTGCACGGGGCGGCTGCCGGCGGCCGCGGCGCCGAGCGGGAGCAGCGCGGCGGCCGCGCACAGACCCGCGATGACCCCGAGGCGTCTCACGACCGGCCCACCGCCGCCGGCTCGGCGGCACCGACCTCGCGAGGTTGGAAGAGACTGAGCGGCAGCGGGATGCCGCGCTTCTCGAACTTCGACTGGAAGCTCGGCCTCAGGCCCGTCGGGCGGAGCGCGCCGACGATCGCCCCGTCGGCGGTGACGTGGTCGACCTGGAACTTGAAGATCTCCTGCATCGTCACCACGTCGGACTCCATCCGCTGCACCTCGGTGATGGAGGTGACGCGGCGCGAGCCGTCCTCCAGACGCTCGAGGTGGATCACTGCGTCGAGCGCCGACGAGACCTGCTCGCGGATCGCGCGGACGGGCAGATCGACCCCAGCCATCAGCACCATCGTCTCGATGCGGGACAGCGCGTCGCGCGCGGTGTTCGCGTGGACCGTCGACAGCGAGCCGTCGTGGCCGGTGTTCATCGCCTGGAGCATGTCGAGGGCCTCCGGGCCGCGAACCTCGCCGACGATGATCCGGTCGGGACGCATGCGGAGCGAGTTCCGTACGAGCATGCGGATCGGAACTTCGTTTTCACCCGCGATGTCCCTGGGCCGCGACTCGAGCCGAAGGACGTGACGCTGGTTGAGCATCAGCTCGGCGGCATCCTCGATCGTCACGATTCGTTCCTCGTCGGGGATCGCGGCCGAGAGGGCATTCAGCAGCGTCGTCTTGCCGGAGCCGGTACCACCGGAGATCAGCATGTTCAGCTCCGCGCGAATGCACCGCTGGAGGAACTCGACGGTCTCCTGGCTGAGCGTCCCGATCTTGACCATGTCGTCGAGCGTCAGCCGCCGGCGGCCGAACTTGCGGATAGTGACGAGGGGGCCGCTGAGTGAGAGCGGCGGGATGACGGCGTTCACACGGCTGCCGTCGGGAAGGCGCGCGTCGACCATCGGATTCGCCTCGTCGATGCGCCGCCCGACCTGTGCGACCATCTTGTTGATGATCCGCCGCAGGTGCGAGTCGTCGTTGAAGCGCACGTTCGTCTCGTAGAGCTTGCCCGCGCGCTCGATCCAGATCTCGCTCGGGCCGTTGACCATGATCTCCGTCACCGTGTCGTCGGCGAGCAGCCGCTCGAGCGGGCCGTGGCCGAGGATGTCGTCTGTGATCTCGAGCGCGATCCGCTGACGGTCGTCACGGGAGATCCCCGTCTCCTGCGCGAGCTGGTCGCGCACGTCCGCCAGGACGCGGTCGCGTAGCTCCTCAGGCTCCATCGTGACGTTGAAGAGTTGCGGGCCGAGATCGCCGATGACGGCGAAGTGGATCCGGTTCTTCAGGTCGGCGTACGGATCGCGATCCGCCGTCGGCGCCGCTTCACGCGCCGTCGTGAGACGCTCGTGGAGCTCCATTTACCTTCTCCTCATTGCGAGCAATGTCCGACGTGCCTGAGCTTCCGGCGAGACGTCGTCTGCAGACGGCTTGGTGTACATATCGGCGAGCTTCTGGAACGCCCGCGCAGCCTCGGACCGCTCGCGCGTCGCGACGATCGGCGTGCCTTCGTTCACCGAGCGGGGGATCTCGCGATCGCTCGGGACCAGCACGTCTGGCGCACGGCCCACGATCGCCGACACATCGTCGTGCGTGATGCCGACGCGCGAGTCCGACCGGTTCAGGAGCAGCGCGATGTTCTCGAGTGGATAGCCCATCAGGTCGAGTGTCTCCAGCCCGAGCTTCGTGTTCTTGAGCGAGAGTGCGTCGAGCATCCCGACGAGCACTGTGGACGTCGAAATGTCGATCGCCGCGATCACCTCCGGCGTGAACCCAGGCGGCGTGTCGACGATCACGACGTCGCACATCGTCCGAATAGACGCGAACACGTCGCGTAGGAACTCGACCGTCACTGCGCTCGCGTGGTCGGGACGGGTCGGCCCGAGGAGGACCTTGACGCCTGACCCGTGCCGTGCGAGATGCCGCTCGATCTTGTCGTGATCGTAGGGGCCTCCCGCCCGCGCGAGGTCGTAGACCGTCCGCTCCGGAATCAGGCCGAGCGCGAGCCCCACGTCCCCGAACTGGAGGTCGAGGTCGACGAGGACGACGCGCTGGTCGCGACGTGCGAGAGCGACCGCGAGGTTCGTGGCAACGAGGGTCTTGCCGGTACCGCCCTTCGGGCCGAGCACGCAGATGAGCGGTGCGTTGGGTGTGCCGCGCACGATGCTCGATCCGCGCCGGCGCGCCACCACCTTCTCGAGCGCGAACCGGACGTTCTCGGGCGTCTGCGGTAGCGCGACGACGTCGTCCGCGCCGGCCTCGAACGCCGGGCGAAGCGAGCCGTTCGGCGAGCGCTCGGTGAGGACGACGACGGGCCGGTCCGGCCGCTGTGTCACCGCGGCGTCGATGAGCTGCGACGTCGCCTCGTTGTAGTCCCCGCATGCGATGACGACGACGTCCGCAGGCCGGCGGAAGAACTCCGACCAGCTCTCGGAGCGCCCGTCGCCATACGCCACGTCGAACATCGCGTCGGTCAACGCGCTCTCCGCGGCGAACCGGGTCGAGTCTTCGGTAAATGCGACGAGGGCGGCGAGCTTCTCTTCCATCTCAGCCTCCGATCCGGATCGACGGGAGCCCGAGCAGGTCGTTCGAGCTGATCACCGGCGGCGTCGAGGTCGTCGAGCCGACGGCCGGCCGGAGGACGAGCCAGATCTTCGCGTTCTGCGAGGCGAAGATCAGGGTGCCCGCTTGCTTCGGCGTCGCTCGCACAGTCACGCCGCCGCCGGCGCCGACGCTCATGATGTACATGTTCTGCAGCACTTCGCGGACGATCGGCCGCGAAACGCCGTTTGCGCCCTGTCCGTTGAAGCCGACCCAAACGTCCACGTGGTCGCCCGCCCCGATCTGGCCGCCGACCTCGCCCGGAGAGTCGAGCGGGACGACGACCGCCCGTTGGTCGCGCGCCAACTGCTGCGTGAGAGCGTTCCCGCCGATGCCGAAGTCGGCTGCGGTGATCTGCTGCCCCGGGTAGATGTCGGTCAGCGCGACCTTCCCCGTCAACGATGCCGGGTCGACGAACGTGCCGGTCTTGACCTGATCCTTCGGGATCGATGCGACCTGGTACAGGCGCGTCGTGCCGACGATGTCTCCCGGCGTTCCCTTCTGGATCAGGCTCTTCGCCACCAGCACCGAAATCGGCGCCGCTTTGGCGTTCAGGCTGTTGCGGTACTGGTTCAGGTAGACGAGCAGCAGGATCCCGGCCAGGACGGCGGCTGCGGCGCCCAGGATGATCGTCCCTCTGCGGGTCGTGAGCAGCTTGCTCGACATGATGCTTTCCACGGTTTCTTCCTCCTCGTTGCTCTAGCGCGTCAGGGACGGCACGCAATTAGTGGGTTCGAGGCTGCTCGTGTCGCAGCCCTTGCCGTCGGTGGTGCCGGACGAATCGCTGTCGTTCATCCAGTAGCCCCAGACGGCGGCATTCTGGCTCTGCTTGCCTTTGCCCGGGAATGTCGCTCCGCCGCACTGCGGCTTGATGTTTTGATCCCAGCCGGCGACGTAGAAGGTCGCGAAGCGACGGATCGGGATCCAGAACTGTGGCGCGCCGTTGGCAGCAGCGAGGTCGATCGGCGAGGTCAGAATCATCCCGATCTTCCGCGCATCGATGCCGGGCGGATGCGGCCAGTTGTACGCGGGGCAGGTGCCGCCGGCGCCGCCCTGGCAGTTGCCGGTCACCGACTGGCCCGTGATGCGCAGGACAAGTGCGCAGATGATGTTCTGCCGCCTGCTGCCCGGCGTGGTCCGCACACAGTCTTGGTGGTTGCCGTCGGGCCAGCCCGTCGTGTTGCCGTCTTGTGCCGGCGCACAACCGGTTCCGTCGGTGCGCGCCCAGAGGAAGAGGGGGTTCAGATTGGGCAGCGGGTTGCCGATGTACGGGTTTCCCGGCCCGCACCCGCCGAAGATCACGTAGGCGTCCCAGCTCGAGTTGTTGCCCTGCCCGCAATCGACGAGGCCGGTCTGATGGTTCGAGCTGACTGGGAAGCGCAGGATCGTCAGCGGCTCTGTCGCAGGGTCGGTCGCGCGGATCCCGGCGAGCTGCAGCTGGACCGTCAGGTTCGGGGTAGAGCCGGCGGCGAACGAATTCGCAGTCCACCCCCCGCCGGATACTCCGCTCTGCGCGAGGACGATGGGGCCTGAATCATCAGGCTGATCGCAGGCGTTGCAGGCACCGAAAGCGCCGGCCTGCACGCCGAAGCTGCCCGTGCATGGAGCGTTGGCTGTGCACGCCGAAACCGGACCGCTCGTCGAGTCGCTGTCGCTTTGCTTCCACTTGATCTCGATCTGGTGGTCGCCCGAGGCCTGGTTGTTCGCCAACATCTGGCCGTTTGTCTTCGAGTACCAGCGGGTCGGATCAGCGCTGTCCTGGGTGAGGTTGTACGTCGCAACAGGCTGGAACGAGTTGGTCGCCGCGTCCCACTGGTTGTCGACGGCCGTGACGCTCGTCTTTGCCTGATTGATCCCCGGATCGAACTTCACGTAGGCGTCGATCTCGGCCGCGCAGTCGGCGGTGGCGCCGTTGAAGTACTGATCAGGGCTGCACGTGCCATTCACCAGGAAGACACCGCGGTCCGTCAGCTTCGGCGGATCACCGGTGGTCACCGTCGGCGGGGATGCCGGATGGCTGTTGAGGTAGAGCACGCCGGTGTTCGTCGAGTCATCGAAGGTCTCGCCGCCGTTGCCGCTGCAATCTGAGAGAAACGGCTGGACGTAGACGTTGTGACCGGCGGGAATCTGGATTGCCTGTGGCCCGGTATTCGGGATCGGGTTGCCGCCGGTGTCGAACTGCTGACTGACGTTGTCCCAGATGTTGTTGGCGACGTTGGCCTGCTTAAGGTCCGCGTAGCCAAGCGTCGCGTTCGTCGTTGCATCCTTCCAATACACGCGCACACAGCCGAACGCACCCGGGTCCGACACCGCAATCGGCCGCGTGTTGCCGCTACTCGCCTCACCCTGCAGCGAGACGCGCGCGTGCGCGTGAATCGTCGGCGTCAGCGACGAGATGAGCGGGAAGAAGAGCGGCAGGTTGCGCTGCGTCAGCTTGACGTCGATGAACGCACCGGCCTTGCAGTCGTTGTAGAGCTGGCTGCCGGGCGTGAGTGAGGTATGCCCGAAACATTCCGTATCGGAGCGGTCATACGCAGGATCGGAGTTGCAGAAATCGGCGCCGGCGGCGGCGGCATTCATCGTCCAGTTCCGGCCACCGTTTTCGTAGTAGTCGTTCCCGTTGACGACCATGAAGAAGTTACTGAGGGCCCCGAGCTTGAGTGTCAGCGGGTTCGGAGCGGGAGCCGTTCCTGACGTGGTGTTGTTCGCGTAGCCGTTCGCCCCGACATCCCAACCGGTGCCCGGACCGGTGCCGGATCCGGTGGCCAACGTGCTCGCGGCCGAGACCTGCGCGTCGGTGTACGGGAGGTTGCCGCTCGGCTCGTTGACGCCCGCGCCGCTGTAGAGCTGCGCCCACTTTCCGATCGTGCTCTGGCCCCCGTTCGTCGTGTTTCCCGGCTGCCCGCCCGTGAAGCAGAGGTTGCTGTACATCTGCGCGCCGGCGAACGCTGCCGCATCGGCACGGTTCTGCAGGTTGCGCGAGTAATCGAACCAGTGCGAGACGTCGATCGCGAAGGCGAGCAGGAACATCAGCGGGAAGATTGCAACCGCCGTCAGGACCATGACCGAGCCGTGCTCGGAATCGCGCATCATGGGCACGTCCCAGCTGCCGTGACGCCGGTCGGCGGCGGATTCCCGGCCTCCCAGCGCTGCGTCGAAGCTGCGCTGAGATTGATGCTGACGGCGTGGACGAGCGGAATGAACGTGAATGTGTAGTTCGCAGTAACGGTCACCGGCTTGCCGGCGGGCTGCGTGTCGGTCGACGGCGGCGCCGTCGTCATCTGGACCGTGATCCCCTTTTTGAGCTCCGGGCTGCCGGCCTCACACGCGAGTTGGGTCGCAAACGTCGCGTCGAGCGGCGTCCCGTCGAGATTCCGGTCCACCGACGCTGCGCGTGCCCCCTGTCCCGCGATCTGGGTCAAGTTGTTGTAGTAGTTCAGGGCGCGGCCGAAATCGAGGATCCCGAAGACGATCAGGCACAACGGCAGCAGAACGAGCGCAAACTCCACCACGGCGGTGCCGCGCTCGTCGCGACCGCGCCGCGCGAGGCGGCGGAGACGCATCGTCATGCGAGGCGAGTCCCCTGGGCCTGCCCCCTCCATGCCACGACCACCGCATCCTTCGACGACCATCGTTCTCCTCTTCGGGCGCGCCGCATGGGCACGGCATCGACGAGCACCGCAAACCACGACACGAACACAGTGAATGCGGACCGTCTGCCCGCTGCTTCAACCCGAAGGCTGGGATCTGCAGGCCCTTTGGCGCAGCAGGCGCGAAGCGTCAGAATTCGCTGATGACGGTGCTGAACATCGACCTCACCGTCGTTCCGAGCGTGCCCTGGCCCCGCTCGTCGGTCCGAGCCGAGACGGCGCGCGCGGCGTGTCGGCCTCGAGCGGACGCTGGGGCGCCCTATGCCAAGCCGTTCGTCTAGGAGGCACGAGGAGGGGCGAGGGCCGCGACGGAATCCCACGGCGGCCCCCGCCCGTGCAGCCCTCCTGTGGCACTAGATGTCGGCGACGATCTCGCTGA
>Ga0105240_10003206_pt1 | contig 25662 bp, 20 predicted proteins | sample KBSC54metaG_FD_80426 | JGI IMG/M metagenome (GOLD analysis project Ga0105240, IMG submission 80426) | Corn rhizosphere microbial communities from Kellogg Biological Station, Michigan, USA - KBS C5-4 metaG | ecosystem: Host-associated > Plants > Roots > Rhizosphere > Soil | place: Michigan, USA...
CAGGTGACCACGTATGCGCGCGATCACCAGCATCCGCTGATGTGCACATTGGAAGAGGCTTGACCTTCGAAGAGGTTCGACGAAAGTGCTGTCCAACGAGCTCGAATATTGTTTGAACGACGCCTTCCACCAGGCACGGGAAGCGCGTCATGAATATCTGACGGTCGAGCACCTGCTGCTCGCCATTCTCGACACCCCCAAGGTGCGGGAAGTGCTGCGCGCCTGCGGGAGCGATCTGGGCAAGCTCAAGCAGGAGCTCAAGGAGCACATCGACCAGTCCACGCCGCGTCTGGAGGAGGGCGAGGAGCGCGAGGTGCAGCCGACGCTGGGCTTCCAACGCGTGCTGCAGCGAGCCGTGTTCCACGTGCAATCGAGCGGCAAGAAGGAAGTCGGCGTTTCCAACGTGCTGGTGGCGATCTTCAGCGAGAAGCAGAGCCACGCAGTGTTCCTGCTCAATCGTCAGCACGTCACGCGCCTCGACGTCGTCAATTACCTCTCGCACGGCCTGTCGAAGATTGCTGAGGAGAAAACCGACAAGGAGGACACGCAGGCCGATTCGGAGCGCGATCCGGAAGGCGGCAGCGCGCTGGAGAAATACACCTCGAACCTCAACCGCCTTGCCCAGGACGGACGCATCGATCCGCTGATCGGGCGCAAGCTGGAGGTCGAGCGGACGATCGAGATCCTGTGCCGGCGCCGCAAGAACAATCCGCTGTACGTGGGTGAGGCCGGCGTCGGCAAGACCGCGATCGCCGAAGGACTGGCGCGGCTGATCGTCGAGGGCAAGGTGCCGGAGGTGCTCTCCGACTGCACCATCTATGCGCTGGACATGGGCTCGCTGATCGCCGGCACGAAGTATCGCGGCGACTTCGAGAAGCGACTGAAGGGAGTGATCACCGAGCTGAAGAAACAGCCCGGGGCGATCCTCTTCATCGACGAGATCCACACCGTCATCGGTGCGGGCGCGGCTTCCGGCGGAGTGATGGACGCCTCGAACCTGATCAAGCCGGTGCTCACCAATGGCGAGATCCGCTGCATTGGCTCAACCACCTACCAGGAATACCGCGGCATCTTCGAGAAGGATCATGCGTTGGCGCGGCGCTTCCAGAAGATCGACGTCGTGGAGCCTTCGGTGCCCGAGACGGTCGAGATCCTCATGGGATTGAAGCCGCGGTTCGAGGAGCATCACGGCGTAATGTATGCCGATGACGCAATGAAGGCCGCCGCCGAGCTGGCCGCGCGTCACATCAATGAACGACATCTGCCGGACAAGGCGATCGACGTGGTTGACGAGGCGGGCGCCCGTTTGCGCCTGAAGCCGATCGCCGAGCGCGAGACCACCGTCGAAGTGCGGCACATCGAGGATGTGGTTGCCCGCATGGCGCGCATCCCGGCGAAGAGCGTGTCGAGCTCCGACCGTGAGGTGCTGAAGAATCTCGAGCGCAATCTGAAACTGGTGATCTTCGGGCAGGACCGCGCGATCGAGGCGCTGTCCGCCGCAATCAAGATGGCGCGCTCCGGCCTCGGAGACCAGCGCAAGCCGACCGGGAGCTTCCTGTTCGCAGGGCCCACGGGCGTCGGCAAGACCGAGGTGACGCGGCAGCTGGCGATCGCCATGGGCGTGGAGTTCCTGCGCTTCGACATGTCGGAGTACATGGAGCGCCATACCGTCTCGCGCCTGATCGGTGCGCCTCCCGGATATGTCGGCTTCGACCAGGGAGGGCTGCTCACCGAGGCGATCACGAAGCATCCACACTGCGTGCTGCTGTTGGATGAGATCGAGAAGGCACACCCGGATGTGTTCAACCTGCTGCTGCAGGTGATGGACCACGGCACCCTCACGGACAACAACGGCCGCAAGGCCGACTTCCGTCACGTGATCATCGTGATGACGACCAACGCGGGCGCGCAGGAAATGAGCCGGCCCTCGATCGGCTTCACGCAGGTCGACAATGCGAGCGACGGCATGGAGGCGATCCGGCGCATTTTCACTCCGGAGTTCCGCAATCGCCTGGATGCGGTCATCCAGTTCGGCGGGCTCGATCCGGTCACCATCGAGCGCGTGGTCGACAAGCTGATCGTCGAAGTGGAGATGCAGCTGGAGCAGAAGGGCGTGTCGATCTCCCTCGACGATGCCGCCCGGCGCTGGGTGGCGGAGAAGGGCTACGACCCGAAGATGGGCGCGCGGCCCATGACGCGGATCATCCAGGAGCACATCAAGCGGCCGCTCGCCGAGGAGCTGCTGTTCGGGCGCCTGGCCGGCGGAGGCAACGTGCGGGTGTCGGTGTCGAAGGACGGCTCGAAGCTGGAGCTGGAATGCGACCCATCCCACCTGCCGGAAGTCACCGCTTAAGGCGCCCCGGAGTCTCGGGGGCTTCGCCCCAACTTCTCAGCGGGGTCGCGCTGCGCGCGACCCGCTCCAGTCAGCCAGGAGGGCGCTCGGGAAGCCGAACGGCATCAGCGGCCGCGGTAAATGATCCGGCCCTTGGTCAAATCGTAAGGGGTCATCTCCACGGTGACGGCATCGCCGGTGAGGATGCGGATGTAGTTTTTGCGCATCTTCCCGGAGATGTGGGCGGTCACGACGTGGCCGTTTTTCAGCTTCACGCGGAACATCGTGTTGGGCAGGGTCTCGACGACCTCGCCCTCCATCTGAATGGCGTCTTCCTTCGACATAGAGACCTATAACGACTGAGGGGCGCGAATTGCAGCATATGAGGCGGGCAAAAGTCACGCCTTTTGCCCGCTCGTCGATCCCCCACGGCACGTATCGGGCGCACCACTACCACCGCCCTGTTGCGCTCACCACCTGGGTGGCAGAAAGGGCCGCAGGCCGCTTTCTGCAATGGGGCGGCGGCTGCGGAATTGCAATTTACTCCGCCACTGTGTCGGGGAGGGGTTGCAGGGGGCGGGGGCGCGGCTGCGTCTCGATGAGCTTGCGCAGCAGAGCCTGGAACTGCACCCGGGGAACGATCCGTGAGCCCAGGCTTTCCAGGTGCCGGGAGGGCAGCTGACAGTCGATCAGCTCGATGCTGTTGCGCCGGCACACGCGCACCAGGTGGGCCAGGGCGACCTTGGAGGCGTCCCGCTCGCCGCTGAACATCGACTCGCCGAAGAAAACCCCGCCCAGCCGCACCCCGTACAGTCCCCCGACGAGCTGTCCGCCGCGGCGCGTCTCGAGGCTGTGGGCGAACTGGAGGCGGTGCAGCTCGACGTACGCGGCACGCATATCGGAGGTGATCCAGGTACCTAGGCTGTGCGGCCGGGGTGCCGCGCAGCCATCGATGACGGCGGGAAAATCTTCATCGATCGTGACCGAAAAGCCGCTATTACGCAGGGTCTTCGCCAGACTTCGCCGGCACCGGAACTCCTCCGGGAACAGGACCGCGCGCGGATCGGGGGACCACCACAGCACCGGTTGCCCCGGCGAGTACCAGGGGAAGATCCCGCGGCGATAGGCCGCCAGCAGCCGTGCGGGTGACAGATCTCCACCGGCGGCGAGCAGACCGGGAGGCTCATCCAGGGCCTGCTCCAGGGGTGGAAACCATTCCGGGGCATCGTGCGGGGAGAGCCAGGTGATGCTCTTCAAGTGGGCGCCTTTTTCGCGGGCGTTGCCCGCTCACCGTCGCCCCGGGGCAATTGGTCACGCACTTGCCCGTCTGCCGTACACGGCAGAGCCTCGCCGGCGGAGGGCCTGCGAGCGCGATACGGGACGTGTGTCTGCACTTCCTCCGCATACGCATCGACGGACTGGCCTTCCCGCACCAGGAAGTCCGCGATCGCGGCGCGGAAATCCCGGTTGGCGATGTAGTGCGCCGACCAGGTGACGGTGGGCTCGAATCCACGGCTGACCTTGTGCTCTCCCTGAGTGCCCGGCTCGAAGCGGCCGATCCCCCGCTCGATGCAGAACTCGATGCCCTGGTGATAGCAGGTCTCGAAGTGCAGGCTGTGGTATTCCTCGGCCGAGCCCCAGTAACGGCCGAACAGCGCGTTCTCGGACCAGAAGAAAATCGCGGCGGCCACCGCAGTGCGCTCATGGATGGCGAGCTTCACCATCAGGGCATCGCCGAGCGTCCGCGCGGCCTCGCTGAAGAACTCCCGTGTCAGATACGGCTCGTGCCCATGGCGCAGGAAGGTGTCCCGGTGGAACTCGTACACCCGATCCAGCAGCGCCTCGTCCAACTGCCTTCCCAGGAGGGTCTCGAAGTGAATGCCGGCCTCCGCGACGCGGCGGCGCTCGCGGCGCGCCTTCTTGCGTTTCTCGGCGGTGAAGGTCTCGAGATACGCCTCGAAGCTCGCATACGAGCGATTGGTCCAATGGAACTGGCAATCGCGCCGCATCAGCCAGCCGGCGCTCTCGCAGGCCGCGCGCGCCGGCTCGTCCAGGAACAGTGCATGGATCGAGGACAGCGAATGGCTTGCGGCGAAGCTCTCCATGTCGGCCAGCAGACGGCGGCCGAGAGCGGCTCGATCGGCCCCCGGCCGGACCAGCAGACGCGGACCGGTAGCGGGAGTGAACGGAACGGCGGCGGTGAGCTTGGGGTAGTAGCGCCGCCCGTGATGCGAATAGGCCTGTGCCCACGAGAAGTCGAAGACGAACTCCCCGTACGAATGAGTCTTGATGAAAGCGGGGGCCGCGGCGGCGAGCCCGGACTCGTCCTCGAGGGTGAAATAGCAGGGCTCCCAGCCGGTTCGCCGGCCGATGCAGCCGGTGTGCTCCAGCGCAGCGAGGAACTCGTGACGCAGGAACGGATTGCGCTCGGCCCCGAGGGCGTTCCACTCGAGCGCAGGCAAGGCATCGATGCTTTTGTGGACGCGGCTCCGCATCCTCTTAACGGCGCACTTTCTTTCCGCTCTAGGTGTCCAGGCTTTCCAGGTATTTGTCCGCATCGAGCGCAGCCATGCAGCCGGCACCCGCGGAGGTGATCGCCTGCCGATAGACATGGTCCGCCACGTCCCCGGCGGCGAACACTCCGGCCACGCTGGTGGCCGTGGCGTTGCCGTTCACACCGCTCTTGACGGAGATGTAGCCCTCACGCATGTCCAGTTGGCTCTTGAAGATCTCGGTGTTGGGCGTGTGCCCGATGGCGATGAACAGTCCCGAGGCCTCGAGGCTCACTTTGCTCCCGGTGTGAGTGGCATGCAGCCGCACGCCCGTGACGCCTTGCTCGTCGCCCAATACTTCATCGACGGTGTGGTTCCAGATCACGGACATTTTTCCTTCCGCCACTTCGTGGAACAGCCGATCCTGCAGGATCTTCTCCGCTCGCAGGCGGTCGCGCCGGTGCACGAGAGTCACGTGCTTGGCGATGTGCGACAGGTACAGTGCCTCCTCGACGGCGGTATTGCCGCCGCCGATGACCGCGACACGCTGGCCGCGAAAGAAGAAGCCGTCGCAGGTCGCACAGGCCGAGACGCCGCGCCCGCGATACTTCTCCTCCGAAGGCAGCCCCAGGTAGCGGGCGGTCGCGCCGGTGGCGATGATGAGTGCATCGCAGGTGTAGCGATGCGAGTCGCCCACCAGCTTGAAAGGCCGCTCCGAAAGGTCCACCGACTGAATGTGGTCGTTGACGATCTGCGTGGCGAAGCGCTCGGCATGGCGGCGCATCCGCTCCATCAGGCCCGGACCCTGCAGGCCTTCCACGTCCCCGGGCCAATTGTCGACTTCGGTCGTAGTCATCAGCTGGCCGCCCTGTTCCACGCCGGTGATCAGCAGCGGGTGGCGGTTCGCGCGGGCTGCGTACACCGCTGCGCTGTAGCCTGCGGGACCGGATCCAACGATGATCAAGCGGCTGTGACGGACTGAACTCATGAGTGCGCTTCGTGTGAGGAGACCTTTCCCATACTATCAATTGTGTCAAGGCGAAGGCCCGCCGCGATGGCCCCAAGCGGGGAGCCGGATGGACCCCTCAGGCAGGCCCTATAATGGGTCCCTTGATCGACATCGGGCCGGGCCTGCCGTTCGCAGGTAGTGCAGGGCCTTGAACATGGAGCTTCGAGGATTGGCTGAATCGCACGCGCAGGCGCGCGCCCCGGCACGCTTTACGTCCGCCGTTACCCGCGGTCTGCGCGAGAGCGCAGTCATCGGCCTCGGTGTGCTTGCGCTCGTGCTGCTCGTGGCGCTCGCGACTTATAGCCCGGACGATCCGGGGTTCTCTTTCACCGGCACATCGGCAGTGGTGCACAACCGCATCGGGCCCATCGGCGCCTGGCTGGCGGATGTGCTGTTCTTTCTGTTCGGGCGGCCGGCTTTCCTGTTCCCGGTGTTGCTGGGGGCCTGGAGCTGGGTGCTCCTGCGCCGCAACCAGGGGGAGGCGGGATCGCGCATGAACACGGCGGTGCGCGTGGCCGGCTTCGTGCTCGTGCTCATTGCCAGTTGCGGATTGACTACGCTGCACTGGTCGCCCGGTGCTTTGCGCCAGAGCGCCGGCGGAGTCGTCGGGAGCCTGGTCGGGCATGGCCTGGCCCAGGGGCTGGATTTTCTGGGCGCGACGCTGCTGATGATTGCCGCGTGGATGGCCGGTCTGTCACTGGCGTTCCATGTCTCCTGGCTCACCATCATGGACCGGGTGGGCGGCGCGACGTGGGCGGCGGTGAGCTGGGTGCGCTCGCGATGGGCGACCCGGCGGGACGTGGCCGAGGGCCGCGAGCGGCGCCAGGCGCGCAAGGAGGCGGTAAAGACGGAGCAGAAGAAGTCCGCTACCCGCCCGCCCCCGCGCATCGAGCCGCCGCAACCGCAGGTTGAGAAGAGTGAGCGCGTCGAGAAGGAGCGCCAGGTCCCGCTGTTCGATCCCCCGCAGGCCAATGAGCTGCCGCCGCTGAAACTGCTCGACGATCCTCCGGCCCGCGAGCCGCTGTATTCGCCCGAGGCGCTCGAGGCCCTCTCGCGGTTGGTGGAGTTGAAGCTCAAGGACTTCGGCATCGAGGCGGAGGTCGTGGCCGTGCAGCCCGGACCGGTCGTGACTCGATTCGAGCTGAGCCCCGCCCCGGGGGTGAAAGCCAGTCAGATCACCGGGCTGGCGAAGGATCTGGCGCGCGCCCTCTCGGTGCTGAGCGTGCGCGTAGTCGAGGTCATTCCGGGCAAGAGCGTGATGGGACTGGAGATTGCAAACGAGAAACGTGAGCTCGTGACGCTTGGGGAGATCGTGCGCTCCAAGGCGTACGACGACATGGAATCCCCGCTGGCGCTCGCGCTCGGCAAGGACATCGGCGGCCAGCCGATGGTCGCCGACCTCGCCAAGATGCCGCACCTGCTGATTGCGGGCACGACGGGCTCGGGCAAGTCGGTGGGCATCAATGCGATGGTGCTCTCGTTGCTGTACAAGGCATCTGCCGAGCACGTGCGGCTCATCATGATCGACCCGAAGATGCTCGAGCTGTCGGTCTACGAGGGTATCCCGCACCTGCTCGCGCCGGTGGTCACCGATATGAAGCAGGCGGCGAACGCCCTGCGCTGGTGCGTCGCGGAGATGGAACGACGCTATCAGCTGATGGCGGCGCTGGGAGTGCGCAACATCGCCGGCTTCAACCGCCGCGTGAAGGAGGCCAACGAATCCGGCAAGCCGATCCTGGATCCGGTGATGCTGCAGCGGGCGGCGAACGATCCGACGCTCGACCAGTCGCAGATTCCGAATCTGACACCCTTGCCGTTCATCGTGGTGGTGATCGACGAGCTCGCCGATCTGATGATGATCGTCGGCAAGAAAGTCGAAGAGCTGATCGCGCGCCTGGCACAGAAAGCGCGCGCCTCGGGCATCCATCTCGTGCTCGCCACGCAACGGCCTTCCGTCGATGTCATCACCGGCCTGATCAAGGCCAACATTCCGTGCCGCATCGCGTTCCAGGTGTCTGCGAAGGTCGACTCGCGGACCATCCTGGACCAGATGGGCGCGGAGACTCTGCTCGGTCACGGCGACATGCTGTATCTGCCGTCGGGCACTTCCTTGCCGACACGTGTGCATGGCGCTTTTGTCTCCGACCAGGAAGTGCACCGGGTCGTGGAGGCCCTGAAAACGCCGAACCCGCCGAACTACGTGGAAGAGGTGCTCTCCGGGCCCAGTGTGCCCATCCCGGGATTCCCGGGAGAGGACGGTGAGAGTGGGGGAGGTGCCTCCGGTGGGGATGCGGAGCAGGATGCGCTCTACGATGACGCGGTCAAGATTGTCACGCAGGAACGCAAACCCTCCATTTCCTATGTCCAGCGGCGGCTGAAGATCGGCTACAACCGGGCGGCGCGGCTGCTCGAGGCCATGGAGAACGCGGGCATCGTCGGTCCGTTACAAGCCAACGGCGCGCGCGAAGTGTTGGCCCCGGGCCCGGTCGAGGACTGATGCCCATGCGCAAGCGCTTGCCGGCCGCCTCCCTTGCCGTGCTCGTCACCGCCGGCGCGTGGGCACAGAGCGGGGCTACACCGCTTGACACCTACCTCGACAACCTCAAGACCCTGCGCGCGAGCTTTCAGGAGGTACTCGTCGACTCCCACGGCAAGGAGAGCGATCGCTCCACCGGCACCATCCTCGTCGTGCGTCCGGGCAAGCTGCGTTGGGAAGTGCGGCCGCAGACAGGGCAGGGGGCCGCCGCTGGCGATGCTGCGCCCAAAGCCTCGGGCGCTGGCGATGCCGGCGGCAAGGCCGGCGCGGGCGGTGCCACCGGCCCGGTGGACGCCGCTGGGGGCACGGAGAGCGGCGATCAGTTGCTGGTGGTGGACGGCAAGAACGTCTGGTCCTACGACCGCGATCTGCAACAGGCGACGGTGAAGCCCGTCGATGCGGCGCTCTCGGCAACACCGGCGATGCTGTTGTCCGGCACGGTGGACGTGCGCAAGAACTTCACAGTCTCACCTGCCGGCAAGCGTGATGGGCTGGAGTGGGTCCTGGTGGAGCCGAAGGGCGCCCAGGCGGACTTCCGGCGTGCGCTGTTTGGATTCGACGCCGGCGCCAAAGGCGGCGGGGAGCTGAAGAAGCTCATTCTCGATGACAAGCTCGGCCAGACCGCGACCATCGTATTCGAGAAGGTCGTGCGCAACGGACCTGTCTCGCCCGACGAGGTGTCCTTCACGCCGCCCGCGGGCGTGGATGTCATCGGAACCCCGCGCAAATGATCTCCAGCCCGCCGCCCGGCGAGCGCAGCAGCCTTCCCGCTCACGATCCCCTGCGGCCGCTCGCCGACCGGATGCGGCCGCGCTCGCTCGATGAGTTCATCGGCCAGCGCCACCTGCTGGCGCCGGGCAAGCCGCTGCGCCAGGCGATCGAGGCCGGACAGCTGCATTCGATGATCCTCTGGGGCCCGCCGGGCACCGGCAAGACGACGCTCGCGCGGATGATGGCCCAGCGAGCCGATGCCGAGTTTCTGGCCCTGTCGGCGGTCATGGCGGGCGTGAAGGACATCCGGGCCGCGGTGGAGGTGGCGCGCGAGACGCGGCGCGGGGGACGTTCCACCATTCTGTTCCTCGACGAGGTGCATCGATTCAACAAGGCGCAGCAGGACACTTTCCTGCCGTTCCTCGAGGACGGCACGCTCATCTTCGTGGGCGCGACCACCGAGAATCCCTCTTTCGAGGTGGTCAGCGCGCTGCTTTCCCGGGCGCGCGTGTACGTACTGCGCTCGTTGTCGGTCGAGGACATCACCCAACTCCTGCGCAGCGCGCTTGCAGACGAAGAGCGGGGACTCGGCAAGCTGCAGGTGGCCGCTGAGGATGACGCGTTGGATCTGATCGCGCGCGCTGCCGATGGTGACGCGCGGCGCAGCCTGAACATGCTGGAGCTTGCGGCGAGTCTCGCAGAGGCGGCAGCAGGATCGCATGCCATCACGGTGCAGATCGCGCAGGAGGTGGCGAGCGGTACGCGCCGGCGGTTCGATAAGGGCGGCGATCAGTTTTATGACCAGATCTCCGCGCTCCACAAGGCCGTGCGCGGCAGCGATCCGGATGCCGCTCTGTACTGGCTGTGCCGGATGCTGGATGGGGGCTGCGATCCGCTGTACATCGCGCGTCGCGCGGTGCGCATGGCTGTAGAGGATATCGGTCTGGCCGACCCGCGCGCCTTTGCGATGACGCTCGATGCCTGGGAAGCCTACGATCGTCTGGGCAGCCCGGAAGGGGAGCTGGCGATTGCCACCGCGGTCGTGTTCATGGCCTGCGCACCCAAGAGCAATGCCGTGTACGTGGCTATGGGCGAGGCCAAGGCAGACGTAGAGCAGTTCGGGACTCTGGATGTGCCGCTGCGCTTTCGCAATGCTCCGACACGGCTGATGAAGGAGCTCGGGCACGGGAGCGGGTACCGGTACGCGCACGACGAGCCGGACGCCATCGCTTCCGGCGAGCGTTACTTGCCGGACGAGATGCCGGATCGGCGATACTACCGACCCGTGGCCCGGGGTCTGGAAATCAAGATTGCCGAGGCGCTGGCGCGAGTGCGGGCCCAGCGGCCGGCGGATTGAAAGCGGTGATGATCCGCGCGATCGGGTCCAGGAAGCCGCGCCGAGCCCAGATCCCTTCGCATTTCGAGTGAGTGCTTGAGCGATGATCGATCCGAAGCTGTTGCGTTCCGATCCTGAAGCCGTTGCGCGCAACCTGGCGCGCCGCGGTTTCGTGCTGGATGTCCAGGCCCTCAAGGCATTGGAGGATAAGCGCAAGCCGCGGCAGATCGAAGCGGATCGACTGCGCGCGGAGCGCAATGCAAACGCCAAGGCCGTGGGTATGGCCAAGGCGAAGGGCGGCGATGTCGCGGCCTTGATCGCCAACGGGGAGAAGCTGACTCACGATCTCGCCGGTGCCGAAGAACAGCTCACGGCCGTGCAGGCAGAACTGGAGCATTGGCAGCTCGGGCTGCCCAACCTGCTGCACGAGTCGGTCCCCGAGGGACGGGACGAGAGCGCCAACGTGGAAGTGCGCCGCTGGGGAGAGCCGCGCGCGCTGGCCTTCAAGCCACGCGACCATGTTGAGATCGGTGAGCGCCTTGGGGGCCTGGACTTCGAGGCCGCCTCGAGAATCTCCGGCGCCCGTTTCGTGGTGATGCGCTCGCAAGTCGCGCATCTGCACCGCGCGCTCGCCCAGTTCATGCTCGACCTGCACACGCGCGAGCACGGCTACGCGGAAGTGAACGTGCCGTATCTGGTGCACCCGCAGGCCCTTATCGGCACCGGCCAGCTGCCGAAATTCGAGCAGGACCTGTTCCGCGTACAGGGTGAGCAGACCTTCTACCTCATTCCGACCTCCGAGGTGACGGTCACCAATCTGGTTCGCGAGCAGATCGTGCCGGCGGAAAACCTGCCGCTGAAGCTCGTCTGCCACTCGCCCTGCTTCCGCTCGGAAGCGGGGGCCGCCGGCAAGGACACGCGCGGCATGATCCGCAATCATCAGTTCGAGAAAGTCGAGCTGGTGTGGATCGTGCGGCCCGCCGATTCGTATGCCGCGCTCGAGCAGTTGGTCGCGAACGCGGAGGTCGTGTTGCAACGGTTGAACCTGCCGCACCGCACCGTAGCGCTGTGCGCGGGCGACATCGGCTTCGGTTCCTCCAAGACCTATGACATCGAGGTGTGGCTGCCCTCGCAGGGGAAGTATCGCGAGATTTCTTCGTGCAGCAACACGGAGGCGTTCCAAGCGCGCCGAATGCAGGCGCGATGGCGCAACCCGGAAACCGGCAAGCCCGAGCCGGTGCACACACTGAACGGCTCTGGAGTTGCCGTGGGACGCGCGCTCGTTGCGGTTCTGGAGAACTATCAGAACGAGGACGGGTCCGTCACGGTGCCCGAGGCTCTGCGCCCGTACATGGGGCGCGATCGGCTCACGCCGTAGGCGCAGGTCGCGCGCCCTCCACGCGCCCTCCGCGCGCCGGGCCGCGGCGTGGACTCAGGCGCTCGCTGCGCGTGCCTCCAGGATGCTGAAATTCGACGCCGTCGGCACGACGCGCGCCAGCTTCAGCCCGGCCTGATCGAGCAAACTCTCGTACTCGTCCGAGGTGCGCTCCAGCCCTCCAGTGGATGCCAACATGTGAATGTCGGTCCGAATCACTGCGGTGTGCTGCGGGTTGGCCGTCACGCGCCCAGGAGCGATCTGCTCAATGATGAGCACCCGTCCGTCAGCCCCCGCAGCCGCGCGTGTGTTACGGAGAATCTCGATCGCGTCGGCGTCAGCCCAGTCGTGGATGATGTACTTCAGCAGGTAGCAGTCCGCCCCGGGCTCGACTGACTGGAAGAAGTCGGTCGGAATGAAAGACGCGCGCTCGCCCACTCCGGCCGCGTGCAGGAAGGTGCGGGCGTCGGATTCCATGTACGCCAGATCGGCAGAGGCTCCCTGCAGATGCGGGTACGCCTTCAGCAGGACCGCCAGCAGAGCGCCGTAACCCCCACCCAGATCGATGGCCCGTCGGCAGGCGCAGAAGTCGTAAGCGTCGACGATCGCCTGGGCCACCAGCGCCGTCTGGTTCGCCATCGACCGATTGAGCACCGCGGCATCGTGGGGCCGCTGGGCCATGGAGAAGAATCCTTCGCGCCCGCCGAGCTTCCAGGCGGCCCCCGTCTTGAGAGTCTCCTCGAGCTGCCCCAGGGCCTGCCACGCACGGCCTCCCCAGTGCAGCGCGAGAATCGCCAGCGATTCCGGGACGTCGGTGCGCAGGAATTGGCCGGATTCGGTGAGCTCGAAGCGGTCCTCGGCGAGGTGCGAGCACAGCCCCAGGGCCGCCAGAGCGCGCAGCACCCGAAACATCGCCCGCGGGTGCACGCCCGCCGCCCGGGCCAGCTCCTCGGAGCTGCAGATTCCCGCGGCGAGCCTGTCCGGCACACCGGCGCTCACCGCGACATGGATCACCTGCGTGCTCCAACAGGCGGTGATGAGCGATGCCGCCGCTTGGCGCTGGCTCGTGGTGGGCATGTAGGATCTCCGTTTAAGCTGTCGTGGCGCTGACTAGAATATTCGGGGGACGCACATGCGTGCAGGCAAGATTGGTTTCTCTATCGTAACCGCGGCACTGGCTCTCGTGTTGCCCTGCGCTTGCGCCCTCGCGGCAGCCCCCGCGGAAACGCAGATCAAAGTGGCGCCTGCATTCGATGCGAAACAGTTGACCACACTGCCGACGACGCAGTGGATCACGAACGGCGGCACTGTATTCAACCAGCGGTACTCGCCGCTGCAGCTGCTCAACCGCGACAACGTGGCGGGCCTGAAGGCCCTGTGGCGCACGGGCATGGGCTCGGGCCTGCAGCCCGGATACGCCGGAGAAGCTCAGATCCTGGTGTATGGCGATACCCTCTACGTCGTCAACGGCGCCAACGACGTCTTCGCGATGGACGTGGACACCGGGAAGATTCTGTGGACCTATCACGGCAATCCCAACCCGGAAGGGGGCAGCCCGCTCGGACGCGCCAGTCGCGGCGTCGCCCTCGGGGAGGGCAAGGTGTTCGTCGGCCACACTGATGCGCGGCTCGCGGCCCTGGACCAGCGCACCGGCAAGGTCATCTGGTCGATCCAGGCTGAGCGCTGGCAGGATGGCTTCGCGATCACGGCGGCGCCGCTGTATTACGACGGGCTGGTCATCGTCGGCTTCAACGGCGGCGAGATGGGCGTACGCGGGCGCATCAAGGCCTACGATGCCAAGACCGGCAAGCTCCGCTGGGTGTTCTACACCATACCCGCCCCTGGCGAGCCCGGTCACGAGAGTTGGCCGCAGAACAGTGACGCGTGGAAACGCGGTGGCGCCTCCATCTGGCAGACCCCCGCCATCGATCCGCAGCTGGGACTCCTGTACTTCTCTACGGGCAATCCCGCGCCTGATCTGCACGGGGACGTGCGCCCGGGCAACAATCTCTATTCCGTCTCGATCCTCGCCCTCGATGCGAAGACCGGCAAGTACCGCTGGCACTACCAGCAGGTACACCACGACATCTGGGACTACGACTCTCCCAATCCCGTGGTGCTGTTCGATTCGCAGATCAACGGCAAGCCGGTGAAGGGCCTGGTGGAGGTCTCCAAGACCGGTTGGGCCTATATCCTCGATCGGGTCACCGGCAAGCCGCTCATCGGCATCGAAGAACGTCCCGTCCCGCAGGAGCCACGCCAGGCCACCGCGGCGACGCAGCCTTATCCGATCGGCGATCCCATCGTGCCGCACGAGATCGACATCACCCCGGACGGAGCGCACCTGGCGCCCGGGACCACCGAGCTGCCCAACAAGGGCCGCATCTTCACCCCTTTCTGGACCGAGCCCGTCATGGCCAAACCCGGCACGATGGGAGGAGCGAACTGGCCTCCGAGCTCCTACGATCCGGAGACGCACCTGCTGTATGTGTGCGCCTCGGACCGTATCAGCGTGTTCTCCGCGCGCGCCAAGTTGGAACAGCCCGCGCCGAACAAGCCCTACATGGGCGGTGCCTTCACCCAGGCTCAGGTCGCCGACGCGGGCATTCTGGCCGCCGTCGATGTCACCACGAATAAGCTCGTCTGGCGTCAGCAGTGGCGCGAGATCTGCTACAGCGGATCGGTCGTGACCGCCGGCGGCCTGTTGTTCGTCGGCCGGGCGGACGGCAGACTCACTGCACTCGACAAGTCCAACGGCAACCGCCTCTGGGAATTCACCACCGATGCGGGCGTGAACACCACGGTCACGACATTCGAGCACAACGGTAAGCAGTACGTCGCGGTCCACGCCGGTGGCGGTCTTTTCGCCAACGGCAAGCGGGGCGATGGCGTCTGGATGTTCTCCCTGGACGGCAAGATTCCCTCGCTGACACAGGCGGCTGCACCTCGCAGCGCTGCAGCGGCTTTCGGCGGCCCGCCCGGCGGCCGTCCCGCCGCGATTCCCACTCCCACCCGTGCCGCCAACGTGGGTAACGGCGAAAAAATCTATAAGGCGGCGTGCGTCGCGTGCCACGGCGCCACCGGCGAGGGAGGCGAGGGGGGCGGCGCGCCCCTGGTCAACGGCCTGACGCGCGAGAGCATCCTCGCCACCACCACGACGGGCAAGAACAACATGCCGTCCTTCACCTCTTCCTACTCAACCGACGAGCTGAACGACGTCGCGGCGTACGTCACAAGCGTGCTCGCAAAGCGACCAAAGTAGACGCGCGGCGGATCCTTCCGTCTCCGTTCTTCTCTTCAGTTCTTCGCAGCCATCTGCAACACATAAGCTGCCAGATCGTTGAGCTGCTGCGGCGTCAGGGCACTGCCGAAGGGCGGCATGTCATTGCGCCCGCGGGCGACGACGTTGGTAATCGCCTCGCGGTTCAGCGCGGGCGTCAACGGTGCGCCGCCGTGGGACCCGCCCTTACCGGTCTCCCCATGACACACGACACAGGTGGTCGTGTAGATCTCCTTACCCTTGTCGAGATTGGCAGCGGCAGCCGGCGGCAGCGCTGCAGGTGCTGCGGGCGCCGCTCCCGGAGGTCCGCCGCGCTCGCGGAAAGTCGGATCCGCCGATCCTCGCGGCAACGAATTCATCGTCCCGTCCAGGGAGAACAACCACAGGCCATCGCTGCGCTTGCTCCCGGCGAGCGCCGTGCCTCCGGCCAGGACGACGACGTACTGCTTCCCCTTGTACTCGAACGTCGATGCGGGCGCGTTCACACCACCGTCTGTCTGAAACTCCCACAGTTTGTGGCCGTTGGTTTTGTCGAGCGCCGTCAGCCTGCCGTCGTTGCGCCCGACGAACACGAGCCCGCCGCCGGTGACGATGGATCCGCTGTAACACGTATCGACCCATTGCTGGCGCCATACGAGCCGGTTCGTCGTGACATCGATGACTGCGAACACACCGCGCCGCGGTGCGGCAAACCGCGCGACGACGCTCCCGGAATATAAAGCGCCGGGCTCAACAGGATAGTTGGGGTCGCCGCCGGTGGCCCCCCACAGCGAGTCCGTGGCGCAGATGTACATCCGGTGAGTCTCGGGATCGTACGAGCTGGGCGGCCAGTTGACGGCGGCGAGCGGCTTCCAGACGGAGGGATGTTTCGTGAACGGCGTGAAGATCTTCCCGCCGTTGACGAGGTCGAAGCCCTCGGGGGCCATGTCGATCGACTGCGGCACGAGTGCATCGCCGATCGGAAACGGCTGCGTGGGCGAGGTGTGCTGCTGCGCCTCCTGCATCACCGGGGTCTCGACGATGCCGAGCAGCGGCTTGCCGGTCTCGCGATCGAGGATGTACACCCAGCCGGTCTTGGCGGCCTCGGCGATGCCCTTGCGCTGCTTTCCGTCGTAGGTCGCATCGAACAGGATGACGGGGTTGGGGGAATCGTAGTCCCAGATGTCGTGGTGCACCTGTTGGTAGTGCCAGCGGTACTTGCCGGTCTTCACCTCCAGGGCGAGGATCGACACGCTGAAGAGATTGTCACCCTGCCGCAGGTTGCCGTTGAGCACCGGTCCGGGGTTGGCGGTGGAGAAGTAGATGAGCCCGAGCTCCGGATCGATGGCAGGGGTCTGCCACACCGCCGCGCCGCCATACTTCCAGACGTCGCTGTTCGCAGGCCAGGTGTCATGCCCGAGCTCTCCGGGCCCCGGCACGGTGTAGAAGGTCCAGCGCAGCTTGCCGGTCTTCGCGTCGTAGGCCTTGATGCGTCCGCGCGTGCCCATGTCGCTTCCGGCAAATCCCGTGATGACCATGCCGTCGTAGTAGAGCGGGGCGCTGGCGATGACGTAGCCGGCTTTGGGATCCTCGGCCTGAATCGACCAGCGCACCTTGCCGGTCTGCTGATCCAGGGCGACCAGCTTGGCATCGAGCTGCCCGACGAACACCATGCCCTCGCCGAGTCCAAGTCCACGTCCGACCCACGAGCAGCACGGCCGCGCCACCTTCGGGTCGATGTTGGCCTTGTACTCCCACAAAACCTTGCCCGTATCGACGCTCACGGCAAACGCGTCGTTCTCGCCGGTCATGATGTAGACGACGCCGTCGTAGACCAGCGGCTGCGCCTGGTTGCCGCTGCGGGCCGTGAGGCCCGAGCCGTTCAGAGAAGCGCGCCAGACAGCCTTCAGGTGCGCGACGTTGTCGCGATTGATCAGCGCCAGGGGCGAATAGCGTTGATTGGACAGAGAGCCGCCGTTCGTGAGCCATCCGAGGCTGGGCGGAGCGGCGAGCTGCTGCGCGGTGAAAGCCGGCGCTTTGGGCACCTGCGCGGGGGTGACTGCCACGTGGCAGACAAAAGTGCAAATAATCAGCCCCCGTAGCCACCGCCGCATGCACGCCCCCGATTATCATCGTTCCTGAAGTGCCGCACTCTATGATGGGGGTCAGGGGTCAGGCAATTGCCGCACCGCCCGCATGTTGGACGGCAACGACGACTTTTGCGAGGAGGGAAGTATGGCAGTCGATTTCCGCGGTCACCCGCTGTTTCCGCCCGGATTCAACAGTCCCACACGGTTCGAGGCCGACGTCTACGATTGCGAGGTCTGGGGCGAGATCCCGTCGGACATCGAGGGCACCTTCTATCGCATGCAGTGCGATTTCGATTACCGCCCCCCGCAGAATGAATGGATGACCGGATTCAACGGCGACGGCCACATCAGCCGTTTCCGTTTTGCCAACGGCTCGGTCGACTACAAGGGCAGGTACGTACGTACCGCGCGCTTGATGGCCGAGCGCAAGGCGCGCAAACGCCTGTTCGGCGTCTATCGCAATCCCTATACCGACGACCCGAGCGTTGCCCATGTCGATCGCTCCGCGGCCAACACGCACCAGTACTGGCACGGCGGCAAGCTGTTCGTGCTCAAAGAGGACTCGCGCGCGTGGACGGTCGATCCGCACACGCTCGAGACGCTCGGGTCCTGGGACTTCTACGGCAAGTACACCGCGACGACGATGTCGGCGCATCCGAAGATCGACCCCGTCACCGGTGAGATGATCGCCTACGGCTACCAGGCGAAAGGCATCCTCACCAAGGACATCGCGGTCTACACGGTCAACCCGCAGGGACACATCACGAAAGAGGTGTGGCTGCAGTCGCCGTATCTCGGAATCATTCACGACATCGCCATCACGCAGAAGCACGTGCTGATCCCGGTCATCGCGCGCACCACGAGCCTCGCGCGGCTGAAATCCGGCGAGCCCATGTGGGAGTGGGATGGCAGCCTGCCCACGATGATCGGCGTTCTGCCGCGTGACGGGGAAGCGAAGGACGTTCGCTGGTACAAGGGCCCCTCGCGCAACACGCTGCACTTCCTGAATGCGACCGATCGAGGCAGCAAGATCACCATGGAGCTGCCCACCTCCAGCGGCGAGCGGGATGCCTCGCAGATCCGCCGCTGGACGTTCGACCTGAAGTCCAAGAAGGACTCGTTCGAGGAGACTGTCGTCTCGACCACGCCCGGCTTCCTGCCGCGCATGGACGATCGCTTCCTGTCGCTGGACTACCGCTATGCCTATGTGAGCAGCCGCGATGTCAACGAGCCGGCGGCGAAGGGCGGCGGCTTTCCCCGGATGAACATGCTGCAGCGCCTGGATGTGCACACCGGTGAGATCGAGCAGTGTCCGACGCCCGATCCCGCTCAGGGGTTGCAGGAGGCCATGTTCGTCCCGCGCAAGAACGCCAAGGGTGAGGGCGACGGCTACGTCATGGCCATTGCAAGCAACACCCAGTCCATGACCTCCGACCTGCTGATCGTGGATGCTCAGAAGATGAAGGCGGGTGTGATCGCGCAGGTGAAGCTGCCTTTCCGACTCCGCAGCGGCACGCACACCAACTGGTATCCGCAGTCGGTGCTGCCGCCTATCAAGGACGAGCTCACATGAGCGCGCGACTGGAGCACGGGGAGTCCCTGCCGGAACGGGTGACGTTGAATGGGCGCGTCATCGACCGGCGCGCCTTCCTCGGCGCTCTGGCGCTGACAGCCGCCGGCGCCGCGCTGCCCTTGGCAGGGGGCGGCCTGGGGGGGCTGCAGACCTCCTCAGGGGCGGCCGCGAGGCCGATTCCAGCGGGCCCGTGGCACGTCGATGACATGTGGGGGCACTGGCCGCGCTACGCGCACCCGATTTCCTATACTCTCGTGCGTCACGTACCGATCGATCTGGCGACAGTGGCCCCGGCCGACCGCCAGTTCATGATGTGATCGGCTGCAGATAGAGGGGGATTCGTGGGATACCGGTTCGGGGTCGCGCGCGCCGCGGCCGCTTTGGCGATCTTGTGCTCCGCAGTTCCTCCGGCGGTTGCCCGACACGCGCACTCCCACCCCTCCGGACCGGCGCCGCGATTGACGGCCGAGGAGGTGAAGCGCCTCGATCACCTCGAGCAGGAGCTCACCGCGGCCGAAGACATCCGCTCCATCGAAAAGCTGCAGCGCGCTTACGGCTACTACGTCGACAAGGGAATGTGGGCCGACGTCGCCGAGCTGTTCACCGACGACGCCGTCGCCAACTATCCCGCGGGCATCTACGTCGGCAAGACGAGCATCCGCGAGCATCTGTTCATGAACGTCGGCGGCGGCAAGATGGGCGACATCGGGCTCGGCGATGGGCGGCTCTACAATCACATGCAGATCCAGCCGGTCGTTCACCTGGATCCGGGCGGCAAGAGCGCCAAGGGACGCTGGCGCGCACTGGCGATGTTCGGCAGCTACGGCGGCGGTGCGACGTGGGCCGAGGGCATCTACGAGATCGGCTATCAGAAGGATCACGGCGTGTGGAAGATCCACACGCTCGACTACTACTCCGGTTTCGGCGCACCGTATCAGACCGGTTGGGTTCCCCCAAAGACCCCGCGCACCGGTCCCCCGGGGGGGCGCAAGCTGGCGCATCCGCCGGATCGCGAGCGCAAGATGGAGTGCGACGGATTTCCCGCCGCCTGCATTGCTCCCTTCCACTACGACAATCCCGGCACGAGCGCCTCGGCCAATATCTGGACGACGGTCGATGAGCGTCCCGTACACACCTCGGGAAGCTCCTCGCAACGGCTCGCCGAGCTGGCGCATCGCGCCCTGTTGCTGGAGGACGAGCAGAAGATCGAGAACCTGCAGCGCATCTACGGCTACTACATCGACCGCGGGCGCTGGGATCAGGTCGCGGACCTGTTCGTCAGCGACGGCACCTTCGAGTCCGGCCTCTCCGGGGTGTATGTCGGGAGGGCCCACATCCGCAAGTTCCTCGGCCTGACTGCGCCGGAGGGCCTCGGCTTCGGGCGCATGAACGATCACATCCAGCTGCAGACGATCGTGGATGTCTCGCCCAACGGGCTGACGGCCCGCGCCCGCAGCCGCGAGCTCGACATGATCGGGGAGTACGGCGGCACCGGGACCTGGATGGAGGGCGTGTACGAGAACACGTACGTGAAGCAGGGCGGGAAGTGGAAGTTCAAATCCCTGCACTTCTATCCGACCTTCATCAGCGACTATGCGAAGGGATGGGCCAAGGACGCCCAGCCGGTCCCGACCGCGAGCACCGAGGTGCCCCCCGACAAGCCGCCGACGGAGATCTACCAGATCTATCCGAAGGCTTACGTCCCGGCGTATCACTATCGCAATCCGGTGACCGGCCAGCCGCCGCACTATCCCCCCGTCGGCGCTCCGAGCCCGGAGATGGCCGCGGTCACGCTGCAACCCCTCGGCGGCAGGGTCCGCTTGCCCGAGGTCGACGATCCCGGCTCGATGCTGGCGGCGGCGGAGCGCCGGCTGGATCGAGTGAAGGACTTCTGGGAGCTGGAGAACCTCGAGAGCGCGTACGGCTACTACCTCGACAAGAACCTGTTCAACAACCTCGCCGACCTGTTCGCGACCGACGGCTCGATGGAGCTGGCGCAGCGCGGGGTCTACAAGGGTCGTGAGCGGGTGCGGCAGTTCCTGTTGCACGTCTTTACGCGCGACGGAAAAGAGGGGCCGGTCGAGGGCCGCCTCGGCAACCATCTGCAGCTGCAGCCGGTCATCGACGTGGGCGCCGATGGGATGAGCGCGAAGATCCGCAGCCGCATGCTGCAGCAGATGAGCATGGGCGGGCGGGCCTCCATCGGCGGAGCGATCTACGAGAACGAGGCCGTCAAAGAGAACGGCGTGTGGAAATTCAAGGTCGATCACGCCTACAACACCTTCACGGCCTCGTACACCGGCGGATGGGCTCAAGGCGCCAGCGGCTACATGCCCGGACCGAACCCGGACTTCCCCTGGGATGCGCCGCCCACCCAGGTCTTTGACATGTTTCCGGTGGTCTACGAGATTCCCTACCACTATGTGAATCCAGTGACGGGTGCGCCGGAGATGAAAGTTGCCACGCCTATCGGCATGCCGCCGCGAATCGCCGTGGCGCTCCGCGACATCGGGCCGAAGATCGACGGCCCTCGGACCACGGGCCTGTATGCGCCGCTGCAGCCGAAGGAGCCCTATCACGGGGTTGCCCTGTTCCGCGACCTGCACTACGGTCCGCACGAACGCAATGTCCTGGACATCTTTGCCGCCCCGGGCCAAGGGCCGGCACCGGCAGGAGCGCAGCCCGAAGCCGGCGCACAGGCGGCGACAGGGACAGCGGCACCTGCGGAAGGGCCGCGCGCGGGCGGTGCGGCTGCAGGGCCCGGCGGTCCCGGTGGGGCAGGGGCCCACGCTCCGCGACCTGTCCTTGTTTTCATACATGGCGGCGGCTTCAGCCGCGGAGCGAAGTCCACTCCGGGGTCGCCGTTCTATGACAACATCGGCGTGTGGGCGGTCGATCACGGACTGGTGGGCGTTACGATCAACTACCGCCTCGCCCCGCAGTACCAGTGGCCATCGGGAATCGAGGATCTGACGCTCGTCGTCGCCTGGCTGAAGAGTCACATCGCGCAGTACGGCGGAGATCCCCACAAGATCGTCCTCTGGGGCCATTCCGCGGGAGCGGCCCACGTCGCCGACTACGTGTCGCACCAGGCGACCGGCCTTCCGGTGTTGCCGGCTGAGGCGGCCGCCGCAGCAGCCGCGGCGGCCGAGCAGGCGGCAAAGAGCGATAGAAAGGCCCGCCACGGTCGCAAGAAGCCCGAGCCGCAGGCGGCCGCGGCACCGGACCCGTACAGCGCCGCTTACCCCAAGGTGGGGCCGGGGAGCGAGCCGCAGATCGCCGGGGCGATCCTGACGTCCGGCTTCTACGAGCTGGGAGACAAGGTCTCGATCTGGAAGGACTACTACGGGGATGACGTTACGCAGTACGCTGCACGCTCGTCGCTTCCGGGACTGCTGCAGACCACCACGCCCCTGTTCGTGACCTACGCGGAGCTGGATCCGGCGAATTTCCAGCCCGATTCGGTCAAGCTGATCGCGGAGCGTGCCCGGGAAGGCAAGCCGGTGCGCAGCCTGCACCTGCCTGGGCATTCGCACCTGTCGGAAACCTTCGCAGTGGGCAGTGGCGATGAGTCGCTGTCGGCGCCGGTGCTCGAGTTCATCCACAGCCTCGACGGCAAGGCTCAGAAGTGACTGAAGGAAACAACATGACCGCACTCGCACGGCTGGCTGCAGGCTTGGTGTTGGTGTGTGCCGCGGCGACGGCTCTGGCCCAGCCCCCAGGGCCGCGCGCGGGCACGGGTGTGCCGGTGGACCGCCGGCCCGGGCTCACGCAGGACCGGATCGATGAGCTCGCGCACAAGCACGACGGCTTCTACGGCGCGCTCGCGCCGCAGAACCTGCACAAGAAGCGGGCCAAGCCCGCGTTCGATCTCACCGGCGTGTGGTTCGTCGACCTGCGCCGCGCGTTCGCGGATTTCATGTTCGGTCCCCCGTATCCGGAGTTCTACGAGGCCGGCAAGCAGGCCCTGCGTGAAGCTGCGGAGGCGCGCAAGGAAGGCAAGCCGTATCGCGACAGCATCGGGCAGTGCTACCCGGCCGGCATGCCGATGATCATGACTCGCGTGTGGCCGATCGCGATGGTGCAGGAGCCGACGGTCATCTACATGATGTTCGGCTTCACCAACAGCCTGCGCATCATCTACCTGGACGGGCGCAAGTTCACCGACCCGGACATCGCCATCCCGACCTACAACGGCGAGTCCATCGGACACTGGGAAGGCAACGCGCTCGTCATCCACACCAAGTATTTCGAGACCAACCAGCATTGGATCGACACCGGCATTCCGATCAGCGACCAGTTCGAGATGACCGAGCGCGTCACGCTGCTGGATAAGGGCATGACGCTGCAGATCGAGTACACCATGACCGATCCGAAGAACTGGAAGGGAGAGTGGAAGAGCACCAAGCGCTGGATGCGCGAGGACTACAGCGACGTGCCGGAAGTCGAGTGTCTGCCGAATCTGAACGAGAATCTGCCGAGCACGGAGAAGGGCCACGCCGCCGTCGAGGCGCGCGAGAAGGCCAGGGAGGAGGGCAAGCCGGCCGCGACCCCCGCCCCGTCGCCGGCCAAGGCGCCCCCTTCCAAGTGACACGCCACAGTACAGGTCATAAGAGCCATGACAACCCGAACCGGTAGTCGCCTAGCGATGCTGACCGCCCTGTGCTTGACGGCCAGCGCGTTCGCGCATCATTCCTTCGCGATGTTCGACCAGTCCAAGCAGGTCACCCTGAAGGGCACGGTACGCGAGTTCCAGTGGACCAACCCGCACGCCTGGATCCACCTGGACGTCCCCAACACCAGCGGCGGCGTCGACAGCTGGCAGGTCGAGCTCAACAGCCCCAACAACCTGAAGCGCCAGGGGTGGAAATCCACCAGCCTGACGGCCGGGGAGAAGGTGACCTTGATGTTGAATCCCCTCAAGGATGGCACCAAGGGCGGCCTGTTCATCTCGGTAACCCTTCCCGACGGCACCGTGCTGGGCGATCCGACCCGCGCCCGCGGCGGTCCCATCAACGTGCCGACGACCTGACGGCAGGCCAGGCCCAAGGAGAACGATCGTGACAGCTCTTGCCTCCTCTGTGCTTTCCGGCCGTGCACGCCGCCTGCCCATGCTGGCGTTGCTGCTCGGTGCCGTGCTGCTGGGCGCCTCGCCACCGGCATGGGTGCATCATTCAGGGGCCATGTTCGATCGCACGCGTGTGGTGAAGATCACCGGCGTCGTGACCGAGTTCAACTGGTCCAACCCGCACTCCTCGTTCAAGGTCGATGTGACCGATGCCAGCGGTAGCGTCGAGACCTGGGCGATCGAGATGAACGGCCCGAACAACCTCGTGCACGAGGGTTGGAAGCGCACCTCGATCAAGCCTGGGGACAAGGTGTCGGTGGTGGTGAACCCGCTGCGCGATGGCCGGCCGGGTGGCTGGTACGTCGGTATCACCCTGGCCAACGGCAAGTTCCTCGGCAGCGATCACGCGACTCCCGATGATGGCGGTGCCACAGGCCCTCCGGGCGGTGCCATTCCCGGTGGCGGCGATGCTAAGTGAGGCAGGGCGCATGAAGGTACGCGGGCGAGTGCAGATCGCAGTCCTGGGTGTGCTGGGAGCACTGATGTGCGCCGGCGCGCTGGCCGCCGCTGCCAAGCCTGGCGCGGCGAGTCATGCCGCCGCTGCCAAGCCGATCCCCGCCTACCCCAAGGGACACTACACCTCGCTGAACTCCCTGCCCGATTGGGGCGGGGTCTGGGTACTCAGTCGTCCCGCCCCGGGCGCTCCCGCGGAGCGGCCGGCGTTGAAGGGCAAGTACCTGAAGGACTACGAAGCCTGGCGTGAGGCCGTCAAGACCCACGGCGGCGAGGCGCCCCACGAGGGCTCCTACTGCACCCCTCCGGGCATGCCGGGGATCATGGGAATTGGACAATATCCGATGGAGTTCCTGTTCACTCCCGGGCGCGTGACGACCCATCACGAGGCCTGGATGCAGTGGCGCAACATCTACACCGACGGCCGCAGCCATCCGGATGACCTGGAGGCGACCTTCGAGGGAGACTCCATCGGCCACTGGGAAGGCGGCACCCTCGTGGTCGACACCATCGGCGTCAAGGAGGCGGCCCCGCTGGGCCAGGGCATGAAGCACGGCCCCAGGATGCACATCGTGGAGCGTATCCACCTGGCGCCCAAAGATCGCGATACCCTGGTGGATGAGATGACAATCGACGACCCTGACGCCCTCGAGAAGCCTTGGGCTCACACCCTTACCTACAAGCGCTCGCGCGAGTGGCAACTGCTCGAGTTCGAGTGCGCCGAGAACGACCGTAATCCGGTAGATTCCTCGGGCAAGACGGGCTTCAAGACCGAATAGATCGAATCGCACCCCTCGACTGGAGGATGGATGATCCAACATTTCTGTGACTGGCTGGCGGCCACCTGGCTGAGCCAGCTGTTCGCCAACGCCGGCTGGTTCGTGCCGACCGTACAGACGATCCACATCCTGTCGATCGCGGCCGTCATCATCATGCTGGCGACGATGAATTTCCGCCTGCTGCGGATCACCCACAGCGGGCCCTCCCTGCGCAGCCTCGCCGGAGGCTATGTTCCCTGGATCTGGCGCGTCCTGGTCATCCTGCTGGTCACCGGCATCCTGCTGACCATCACCGAGCCGACCCGCGAGCTGATGAACAATGCTTTCCGCCTGAAGATGCTGATGGTGGTGGCGCTGATCGTGCTGACCTCCGTGTTCAGCTCGGCGCTCAAGAAAGACCCGGAGTACTGGAGTGCATCGCCCCGCCGCCGCGTATGGGGAAGTGCGCTCGCTCTGGGCAGCCTGATTCTGTGCGTGAGCATCGTGGCCGCCGGCCGGCTGATCGCTTACGTCTGATTCGAACTTACCTGAAAGACTCCCTCAATGACCCTGATCGATCTGATGCATGCATTGGAGCACCAGCCGTTCG
>Ga0105240_10003207_pt1 | contig 25661 bp, 22 predicted proteins | sample KBSC54metaG_FD_80426 | JGI IMG/M metagenome (GOLD analysis project Ga0105240, IMG submission 80426) | Corn rhizosphere microbial communities from Kellogg Biological Station, Michigan, USA - KBS C5-4 metaG | ecosystem: Host-associated > Plants > Roots > Rhizosphere > Soil | place: Michigan, USA...
AACACGATGCAGGTGTATCTCGGCTCGCTGTACGTGAACGACTTCAACCGCTTCGGGCGCGTGTACCAGGTGCGCGTGCAGGCCGATGCGCCGTTCCGCCAGCGCGCGGACGACATCCTGCAGTTGAAGACGCGTAACGACAAGGGCGAGATGGTGCCGCTGTCGTCGCTCGTCACGGTGACGCCGACGTTCGGCCCTGAAATGGTGGTGCGCTACAACGGCTACACCGCGGCCGACATCAACGGCGGCCCGGCACCGGGCTTCTCGTCGGGGCAGGCGCAGGCCGCGATCGAGCGCATCGCGCACGAGACGCTGCCGCGTGGCGTGCGGTTCGAGTGGACCGACCTCACGTACCAGCAGATTCTTGCCGGCGATTCAGCGATGTATGTGTTCCCGATCAGCGTGCTGCTCGTGTTCCTGGTGCTCGCCGCGTTGTATGAAAGCCTGACGCTGCCGCTCGCGGTGATCCTGATCGTGCCGATGAGCATTCTGTCGGCGCTGACGGGCGTGTGGCTCACGCAGGGCGACAACAACATCTTCACGCAGATCGGCTTGATGGTGCTGGTGGGGCTGTCGGCGAAGAACGCGATCCTGATCGTCGAATTCGCGCGCGAACTCGAACACGACGGCAGGACGCCGCTCGAGGCCGCGATCGAGGCGAGCCGGCTGCGGCTGCGCCCGATCCTGATGACGTCGATCGCGTTCATCATGGGCGTCGTGCCGCTCGTCACGTCGACCGGTGCGGGTTCGGAAATGCGCCATGCAATGGGTGTCGCGGTGTTCTTCGGGATGCTCGGCGTGACGCTGTTCGGGCTGATGCTGACGCCGGTGTTCTACGTCGTGCTGCGTACGCTCGCGGGCGGCAAGATCCACGTCGCGGGCAAGGACTCGGCCGGTTACGGCGTGACGGCTCCGGGCGTGCCGGCTTCGGATGCTTGAGGATAGAAAGATGAACAACATGCACAACACGAATGGCCTGATGCGCTTCGCGAAGGTGGCGGCCGCGAGCACCCTGCTCGCGACGCTGCTCGCCGCGTGCGCGGTGGGCCCCGACTACAAGCGCCCGGATGCGCCGACGCCCGCCGCGTTCAAGGAAGCGCCGACGCTCGCGGCGAGCGAACAGGCCGGCACGTGGAAGACGGCCGAGCCGTCGGACGGCGAACATCGCGGCGAATGGTGGAAGGTGTTCGGCGACCCGGTGCTCGATTCGCTCGAGACGCAGGCGCTCGCCGCGAACCAGAACCTGAAGGCCGCGGCCGCGCGTGTCGAGGAAGCGCGCGCGGCGACGCGTTCGGCACGCTCGCAATGGTTCCCGCAGGTCGGCGCCGGCTTCGGGCCGACGCGCGAAGGGCTGTCGTCGGCGTCGCAGCTCCAGCCGCAAGGCACGGGCCCGACCAACGCGACGCTGTGGCGCGCGCAGGGCACGGTGTCCTACGAGGCCGACCTGTTCGGCCGGGTCGGCCGCAACGTCGAGGCGTCGCGCGCCGACCAGGCGCAGAGCGAAGCGCTGTTCCGTTCGGTGCAGCTCGCGCTGCAGGCGGACGTCGCGCAGAACTACTTCGAACTGCGCCAGCTCGACTCGGACCAGGACCTGTACCGCCGCACGGTGGAGCTGCGCGATCAGGCGCTGAAGCTCGTGCAGCGCCGCTTCAACGAAGGCGACATCAGCGAGCTCGACGTGTCGCGCGCGAAGAACGAGCTGGCCAGCGCGCAGGCCGATGCGGTCGGCGTCGCGCGCCGGCGCGCGGCTTCCGAGCATGCGCTCGCGATCCTGCTCGGCAAGGCGCCCGCGGATTTCGCGTTCAAGGAAACGCCGATCGTGCCGGTCGGCGTGAAGATTCCGGCGGGCCTGCCGTCCGCGCTGCTCGAACGCCGTCCGGACGTGTCGGCGGCCGAGCGCGCGATGGCGGCCGCGAACGCGCGGATCGGCCTCGCGAAGTCGGCGTACTTCCCGAAGCTCGACATCACGGGCGCGTTCGGCTATGAAGCGTCGACGCTCGGCAACCTGTTCCTGTGGTCGAGCCGCACGTTCCTGCTCGGGCCGTTCGCCGGCACCGCGCTGACGCTGCCGCTGTTCGACGGCGGGCGCCGCGCGGCCGGCGTGCAGCAGGCGCGCGCGCAATACGACGAGCAGGTCGCGAACTACCGGCAGCAGGTGCTCGTCGCGTTCCGCGAGGTCGAGGACAATCTCGCCGATCTGCGCCTGCTCGACGACCAGATCCGCGCGCAGGATGCGGCCGTCAATGCGTCGCGCCGCGCGGCGACGCTATCGCGCACGCAGTATCAGGAAGGCCAGGTCGCGTATCTCGACGTGATCGACAGCGAGCGCTCGGTGCTGCAGTCGCAGTTGCAGTCGAACCAGTTGACCGGCGCGCAGGCCGTGTCGACCGTGAACCTGATCCGTGCGTTGGGTGGCGGGTGGGGTAATGCGCCGACGGCGGTCGGCGATGCGGCGTCGGGTAAGGAGAACGTGGCCGCGCGTTGAGACGCCGACACGCATAGCGAGTCGAGGCGGCAGCCGGAACGGTTGCCGGCCGGGAACCGCCCCGATCCGCGCTAGCGTGGGTCGGGGCTTTTTGTTGTTGGTGGATTTCGGGTGGGGTGGGGGGCGATCTACCGTGGTCGGTGGGTAGCATCGGCTTCGATGGTTGTTGTCGACCCACTGCCGCCGGTCGAGTCGTCCGGGCTCAACGGCGGGTATCAGAGTGGTCCGGTCATCCATACCGACTTCTCAGGGACAACGGTCCGGCCATAGCAGCCATTCCCATTGACTCCGCCGATGGCCGCAATGGACCGCAAAGTGGATGTCGACCTCGCCATCGTCCACAACGGGAATCGCCTGATCACGAGGATCTGTCTGCCGACCTGCCTCTACCTCGCCATGCCGAACGCATCGCCCAACTGAAGCACCGCGCGCCCGGCGGCCTTATTCGGCCGCCTGCGCCGGCATCATGGCCGCGCCTTCGTATCGCCGCGCCGCTGCGCTCAACTCTGCGGCGATCCCCGCGCGCAAATGTTCGGGCGCCAGCAGTTCCACCGTCGCGGCATGTCCGAGCAGCAAGTTGCGCAGGGCCAGCGAAGGCGTCAGCGTCGCGCTCAGCACGAAGCCGCCGGGCTCTTCTGTAATGCACTGATCGTCAGCCAGCCGGGCCGCGCGAAACGGGCTGCGCACGCCGTTCGGCTCAGTCACGCGCAGGACCACCGGCTCGGGCGGCTCCGGAAACCATTCGAAGATTTTTTCGCCGCGAATGAAAGCGGCCAGATCGAAGCCGGCGTCACGCTGCATGATGAAGCCGCGCGACTGCACCGTGGAGATGCGGTCCATGCGCAGCAGGAACGGGGCGCCCTGCGCGCCGCTCGAACGGCGTAGGCTCACCACCAGATACCAGAACGGCGCTTTTTCCACGATCGCGTAGGGCAGCACCAGGTAGTCGCGCAGCCCGCCCTCCGGCACGTCGGCGGCGCGATAGGCGATGGCCAGAGATTCGTCGCGATACAACGCCGCGCACACCGCATCGAACACCGCGTCGTCGACCTCGGGCGCCAGCATCGGATAGCCGGGCTCGACCCGCGCGGTCTTGCCGATCCAGGCCTGCGCGCTGCGAATGCGCGAATCCGACGGCGACATGCCCAATACGCGATTGGCACCCTCAAGATATTCCTGAAAATCGCCGATAACGCCGGGGGGAACATGGTGTCTTGCCAATTGGCGCAATTTCAGCAGGGCCAGTGAAAGATCGACCGGCGGGCGGATGGAATCACGCGGACCGCGCGCCAACAGCGTCCATTGGGTATTGCGGCCCTCGCCATTGCGTTGAATCAAACGAGCGTCCTGCAATTTCACGAACAGGCGTCGCACGGTTTTTTCACCCAATTGCGGCAAACGCGCCAGCACCGCGCCTTTGAGTTCGCCCGAGGGCCAGGCGCGTTGCGATTGCGACGCCATGACGTCGAGTACGATTTTTTCTTCGAGTGTGAGCATGAGTGGAGCGGATGTCTTGGTTCGAACACGCGTGAATCCCGAGCATGCTGCCATATTGGGCCGCGACCCGGACATGCCATGTCCAGATCCAAATTCATAATGACCCGGCTCGAACGCGAGACACTCGCCGGCGCGAAACCGCCGCCCTCCTTCGATTATCGCAGCGCCTAATATCGGCCCAGCCACGACTTCAGTCAGGATCGGTGATGAATAACGAATACCAGAAAACCCTAGTCAAGTCGGTCAGCGTCTGTCCGATCTGGCCGGCCGAGGCCACCCGGAAAATCGGCCAGATGATCAGCGAGATCAATCAGGCCAACACCATCATGGGCAATATTTCGGCCACCGCGCAAAACGCTGCGATCAAAGGGGGTTTCGCGGCCGAAACCTTTCACGCCGAATCCTTCAATCTCGATGCGATCCTGAAGGACAAGGACGTGCGCGCCTTCACCGACGGCTTCAAGCAAACCCCGCTGACGCGAAATGACCCGACCCACGACATCGTGGTGATGAGGGACGGCGAGCAGGTGCTGGGCGCGCAACTGAAGTATTTCAAGGACGCCGACGCCACCCAAAAAGCCTTCCGTTCGACCCGCGACGGCGTTCACCATTACGAGCGGGCCGACCGTTTCATCGGCCCGTCCGATCAGATTGAGGGCATCCAGGCGTCCGCGCACAAGACCGTGCTGAAGAATCAGCAGACCCGCCCCGAGGTGGCGCGCGCGGCCGAGAATGTACGCGACAACACAGCCGGCCAGATCGAGCTGGATGGCGTGCAATCCGCCCCGCTCAGCAAGACTGAGGCCGAGCAGCTCGGCGCCGGCACGCAGCAAGGCAAGGATATGCACCAGCGCATGCAGGACGGCTATCTGAACAGAGCCACGGTCCAACAGAGCCTGCGCGCGGCCGGTTCGGCGGCCGTCATCACGGCGGTGACGGCCGGCTGCATCAACACCTTCCAGAGCATCAAGCTGTTGCGCGACGGCGAACTGAGCACCGAGCAAGCGGCGCTGCGCATCCTGCGCGACACCGCGATCGCGGCCGGCGACAGCGCCCTGAAGGCCGGCGCGGCCACCGCCAGCGTCAGCCTCGCGGCGCGCTCGCTGCCGTCGCTGTTCTCGGGTTCGGCGTTCCAGACCAGCCTGGCCAGCGGCGCGATTGCCGGCGCGACGGTCTGCGCCGTGGATCTTGTGCAATGTCTGGTGCTGTTCGCGGCTGGCAAGATGACGCGCGACGAGCTGGAAACGCGCACCGGCAAGAACATCTTCCAGACCGGCGCCGCCGTGGTGGGCGCCTCGGTGGGCGGCTCGATCGGCGCGCTGGGCGGCCCGGTGGGCATACTGATCGGCAACCTGGTGGGCGGCATGATCACCTCGCTGGCGATGAATATCGCGCTCGACAATCACATCGAGAAGTCGTTCCAGCTGACCCTGGCGGCCACCGAACAGGTGGTAGCGAACGGTTTGGACGCGCATGGCGCCTTGCAGTACCTGCAACAATCGCAGACGTATTTCGCGGGATTTCATCAGGGGCTCATGTTGTCCGAGCGCCATTTCGATCAGCAAATCAAGACCATGCAGGCGCAGGGCACGCGCCTGAAAAATAAAATCAACAATCTCTGAGATATCACGATGAATCAAGCCAGCCTGAGCGAACCCGCGGAAATTTTCGGGGCACCGCTCGACAGTTCGGAACTCGCGGCGATCACCGCGCTCGTCGAAAAGCACCGAGCCAATGCCACCGTCACGCAGCAATTGGCGATGGACGCATCGAGGCTCGTCACGGCCAGCCAGGAGCGCTTGGCGCGCCAGGCGGAAGCCGGTTTCTTCAAGCGCTTGACCCATGCGGTTAGCGGCAAGACCAGCGAAAACCAGGCGCTGAACCAGGCGGACATGCTGCAAATGCAGCGCTTTGCGTGGCATTACCTGCAGCAATTGCAGCAGCAGAACCTGATCACGGCGCAAAGCATCGCGGTCATCCGCAACAACCTCGGGACGATGAACGAAGTGATCATCGAAACCCGGGATTTTCTCGAACAGGCGGTTGACCGGATCGATCAGCGCCTGCGCCATGTCGAGAACAACACGAATTTCAGCAGTTGGGCGCTAAATATCGAGGCCAACAAGCGGCGCTTCGCGCCGATCCCCAAGAACCTGCTGGTTCTGCGACTTGCCTACGATTTCCTTCGCCAGCATCCGGGCGCGATGCTGACCGGCCGCGAAGTCGGCAATTACCTCATCACCACGCTGGAAAAGCTCGGCGTGAATTGCGACGAAACCGTGCGCCTGCTCGATTTCATCAATGATTTGATCGATCAGATCGGCGTGGTGGGCCTCGATCAATACCGCGCCACCGTCGCGCTGTCGACCGATGCGCACGACATCGACTCGGCCTATATCCAGAAGTCGATTTCCGGCGTCGGCTTCAATGCGCTGTATTTCCTGGCCGATCACTACGAGAGGGTCGCCGACCTGATCGGCGACCCTGAACTGTGCGCCAGCGACGCGGCGCGCGAGAAAATTATCGCCAAATTCTTCGGCCAGGAGCTGAACGGCCTAGCCGCGACCTACAGCATTCGCGATCTGACCTGCGAAATCATCGGCGGAGGCCAGTTGGCGATCGCTGTGTATCGCGATCAGCACGGACTCGACGTGCCGCCCGGGGAGCCCGCTCTGGACGCGGAAGCCGCGCCGGAGCAGATCGCGCTGGTGTCGTCGCTGCCGGACATCACCGCGCACAGCTTCCTCGACGCCTGCGGCAGCCAACAAGCCAAGCGCGATTACCTGTTGCTGCTGGCCTTGTGCGTGGACAATGCCGCGGCGCTCAACGGCCCGGCGCGCGAATTCATCGCGCTGCTGGCCGACCATGCTTGCGTGCCTGAGTTGCGCCAAGACGTGCTCGCGCTAGCCGACGATCCGCGCAAAGCACTGCGTTGTCAGCCGATCATGCAGGCCCTGCTCGACGACGAGAACAAGAAAGCCACCTGGCTGCTTGACGCCTTCTTCCTGTTGACGCTCGCGCAAAAGCCGATCGAAAGCCCGGCGATTAAAATCGTGCTAGGCATGCTCAAACCGGCGAACCTGAAGGACAGCCTGCCGAACCTGCTGGCGATGGTGAACGGCGAGGACCACGCCGCTGTGCTGGATGCGGCCGGCAAGCTGAGCGCGGACACGCAGGGCTGGAAGAACCTGGTGCGCTACCGCGCGCTGCGTTTCGAGGCCTCCTATTCGGACGTGCTCAAGCTATTGAGTGTGGCCGGCTGGGCCAATCTGCGGCTCACGGCGGAATTCAGCAGCGTGCCCATGAAAGCCATGGAATATTCGTTCTACATGGCTTCGTCCGACGGCGGTTTCCTAAGCGGTCTGGCGGACAAGGCTGGCTCCGCCGCCTACGGCCTCGGGCGACGTTCGGTGCTGTCGAGCCTGAACGAATTCCGAAAGAGGGCGCGCGATTTTCTGTCGGAGCACCAATCGGCGCTGTACGCAGCGAACAGCCGGATTGCGCGCTGGAACCTGCCCAAATTCGAATTCTCGGACGACATTGCCTATTCCGATTACGTGCTGGACGACTCCACTGACAACGAAGACTGGGGCGACCAGTTCCAGCGCTACTACAACCAGATCGATCACACGCTCAATGCATTTTCCAGCGTGTGCACCGAAGCCGCCGAGCAGCTCGAGTTTTTCGTCAAGGGCGATTTCGATTCCTCGGTCATGGCGATCAAGGAACGCAAACGCGCGGAATGGCAGCAGAAGCAGGCATTGGAACAGTTGGAGAAGCAGTCGGTGGCCATCGTGAAGGATGGCGAGCCTTGCCTGCTCGGCCTCGAATGGCAGCAAGTTGCGCAGCCGCCGTGCGAAGCGGAGAAGATTACTCACATCCGCACCGACGGCAAGATCTGGCTGGTGGTGGCCAGCATCGATTCCAAGGACCGCTTCTATCGCAGCGAAGACGGTTTGCAGTGGCAGGAGGTGCGGCTTGACGCGCCCGAATACGATGTCAGCGTGGGCAAGCTCGAAATCGTCAACGGCGTGTGGATCGTGTGGCACCGCGTGTGGCGCAGTTCGCGCCCCGCGGGCTTTTATTACTCGCGCGACACCTTGAACTGGCAACGCAGTGCCGGCCCGGCGCCCGCGAACAACAGCAATCTATCGCTCAATGACGGGCACTTGTCCTATCAGGACATCGTGTATTTCAACGGCATGTGGCTGTGGACCGCGACGAAATACCGGCGTTACAGCTATGTCGAGAAAGGCTTCTTTTCCGACACCACCAAGTCGGGCTCGTATGCACAAACCCTCGTGTTCCGCGGGGCCGATCTCGCCGGCCCTTGGGAGCCTTGGGATCAGACGCCGCGCACCGACGAGGGCGTGGTGATCGAGAGGATCTGCGCCCTGCCCGGCCGCAATGGCTTGCTGGCGTTCTGCAAATACGACTGGTCGTACATGCGCGACAAGAAGAAGCCAGAGCAGCCGCCGTTCGTCATGTATTACGGCGCGGCAAAAGCGTGGCAAAAATGCGACTGGGACAGCAACTCGCGCTACACCGCGTCCAGCACGACATCGGTTCACCTCGGCTCGCGCGGCGGGCTGATGTGCGTAGCGTCGGAACTGTTCACCTCCGACAAGGGCTATGCGTGGACGCATCGCGACACGCCGATCCACATCGGCCAATGCTTCGCGCTGCGAGACCTGAGCTTGATTACCTCGAGCAGCGGCGCAACGATGCTGGTGAGCCAGGACGACGGTCTCAGCTTCAAGGAACTACGCATGGAGGACGGCCACTGGAACCATCTGACCGCCAACGACATGAACCTGCTGGCCGTCTACTACGAGAATCGGCACGAGGAAACCGTGCTGCGCATCGGACGCTATCGCTACCTGCCGCAGTCCTGATCCGCGCTGAACCCTCCTGAACCACGCGGCCGCCACGAGCGGCCCCGTTTCATTTCATCGCCGTGATTTCAGCGGATTCGCAGCGCTTCCGGACACGGCGCGTCCAGTTGCGCACCTAGCATGAAGTCAGTCACGCACTCAGGCGTTGACGCCATTCCCTCACCGGAGTCGAACACCATGCCTTACAACAACTCAGCACTCGAAACGCTCGCCGCCTTTGCCATCACGTTCGCGGCAGGCCTGCTCTCTAGCATCGCGTTCGGGAAATACGTCGACAAGGTGCGCCGCGATGCGATCGATTCGGTGTCGCGCCCGGCCTGAACGCAGCACGCTCAACGCGATGCAGATGCCATGCGCTGAATCGATCTAGGCTTCCCTCGGGCTCACTCCCGCCGACGTCCGCTTTGCAGTCGATTGCAGCCAACGGCAGAATCGATGGTGAACGTCGGCTAAGGCCGATAAAGGAGCATTCGTCTTTGACAAACGGATGGCCGGTTACGGGGCGGAGCCGACGCCTGGCCGTCCTACCGACGACTCATGTGAATGGCCGTTTGTGGCCGGCAAGCGACCGCTCGCCGACCGCGATACCATCAAACCTCCGTCTGCTCTGCCATCTCAAGGGCATCGTCGACTTCGATGCCGCGATAGCGAACTGTGCTTTCTAGCTTCGTGTGTCCGAGCAGCAACTGCACCGCTCGAAGACTCTTCGTTCGCCGGTAGATCAGTGAAGCCTTGGTGCGGCGCATCGTGTGGGATCCGTACCCGGCATCGTCAAGGCCGATCGACGCAACCCAGCGATGTACCAGTCGGGCATATTGCCGCGTCGATAGATGCGGTGACGTATGCAACCGGCTCGGGAACAGAAAATATGCGGCCCTCAGTCCTCGCGCTTCGATCCAAGCCTCGAGGCTCTCACGGGTCTGTTCCGCGATCTCGAATTGCATCGGTCGCTGGGTCTTCTGCTGCATGATCGTCGCCCTAGACGCCACGTGGCTTCCGTAGCGGACGTCCTGGACCTGCAACCGCGTAAGATCGCACGCCCGGAGCTTGCTATCAATTGCGATTGAACATCGCGAACTCACGAAGGTTCGACGCCATCTGAAGTCTCGTCCGTATCGCCCAGATTTCTCGGAGCTTTAACGGCGGTTTCTGCCCGGTGAGCTTGCCCTTGTTCCATGGCACACGGTGGCCAACGACAACATCCCCGGATTCCATGACAATCTCCTTTCAAGCCAAGGGAGATTGAGTGTGCGCTTCTTCCGGCGGACGCTATCCGGCCCATTGCTGACCGTCGCGCTGGCTCTGGCTGAAAGGCGGGTATGCCTGCTGTCAATTTCAGAGTTTCCGTCCTTTCGACCCGTCGCCGCCTCTCGGCCGGATGTTGTCGTTGGGGCATCCGCGCGCAACCGGTTATTGGCAGTCTCGTATGATCAATTTGGGATCGTCTCATTCAGATGCGAGACCGATTCGTCTCTAGCCCAATCCGCGGCCAAGAGCGAGCGCCCGTTACGCAAGGCATGTGCAGCAGTTGGACGGAGCGCTGAGGAGTGCGCGCACCTTCATCGACCATACATCACACAATCAATTTTTCTAATGATGTCGCGCCACTAATTTGACTCCGCGAATGTGTCACTACACTCGTCCGCGTCGGACATGCGTGACGCGTTGGTCACTCCTGCGTTCGATCGCCGACTTTCGTTGAAATCTGATTCCCTGCATTGCGCCTTTTAGACGGGTTATCCAGCTTTCCACTCTTCCAATCTGGAGACGTTCGTGAGACACGACCACGCTCATCTGAGCAATTACATGCGCCGACTGATTGCCAGCATTGCACTTTGCCTGCTGTCAGTGACGCCTGCCATGGCGCAACCCAAAACATCCGGAGCGCTTCCAAACGTAGCGGTGCTGGCAACTGGTGGCACAATCGCAGGTACTGCCGGGAGTGAGACGCAAACAACAGGCTACAAACCGGGCGTACTCACTGCGGACGCACTTCTCAAATCGGTACCGTCACTGGGCAAGATTGCACAGGTGTCTGGTGAACAGATTTCGAATGTCGGAAGCGAGAACATCACTAACGACATTCTCCTGAGGCTCGCCAAGCGCGTGAATCAGCTTCTCGCTCAACCGGATGTCTCGGGTGTCGTGATTACGCACGGCACCGATACCCTCGAGGAAACCGCGTATTTCCTCAACCTCGTTATCAAGAGCGACAAGCCGGTGGTGGTAACGGGATCGATGCGACCGTCGACGGCCATCGGTGCGGATGGCCCGAGCAACCTCCTGCAGGCAGTCACCGTTGCCGCTTCGCCGGAGGCGCGTGGACGTGGCGTGTTGATCGTGTTGAACGATCGGATCGGCTCTGCGCGCTTCACCACGAAGACCAATGGCACCACACTGGATACGTTCAAAGGAAATGACGCCGGCTATTTGGGCACGTTGGTCGACGAGGTTCCGCATTTCGAGACGTCAGCGTTGAAGCATCACACCACATCAACGCCGTTCGATGTGTCGACGCTTGCCTCGCTGCCGGAAGTCGATATCGTGTATGGCTACCAGAACGACAGCGGATTTATGTACGACGCCGCGGTAGCGCATGGCGCAAAGGGCATTGTCGTCGCTGGCGTCGGGGCAGGCAGCGAATCGCTCCTTACCCTTCCGTCAATCAAGAAGGCAATTGCGCACGGTGTAGTCGTGGTCCGCTCCTCCCGCACGGGTGGCGGGTTCGTACCGGAAGATCCGGCCTACTTGGGTCTTCTCGGCGACGACCTGAACCCCCAAAAGGCCCGCATTCTTCTGATGCTTGCGCTGACGGTAACCAAAGATCCGTCACGTATTCAGGAAATGTTTCACGAGTTTTGAGTCGTCATCTCCTGCTGAGTTCGCTGGAATACCGATCCAATCAGGCGCGACGATGCCGCTAAAGCATCGCCGCGCCGACTGCCGTTCCGCAATGAGCAGACATGTGTCAATACCCAGGAATTCCTGAATGATGCCCCATATCTTTGCTTACGGTACGTTGCGCGCCGGCGAAGTCAATGACGTTCGGCTTGCGGCCGAACACAATGAAGTGCTCTAACCTCGACTGATTGGCATGTCGACGTTGATCGGGAGACTGTACGACTTCGGCAACTATCCGGGCCTTGTGATCGACAAGTGGGGCGTTCCGGTGATCGGCGAAGTGTACGAAGTCGACACATCACTCATCCCGATTTCCGAGGACATCGAACAGGTTCATCTGGACGATGACGAACTCGTCGCCGAACACGAAGTGTCGCTGAAGGTTGGCGGAAAGTGTTTGTCATGCCGTTTCTATCCCATTGCCGCATCCTCCGTCGAAGGTAAGGCCGAGATCCTGAGTGGCGATTGGGTAGCACACGGGTCTTCACGCCAAACGGCATCGATCGATCAACGGCCCACACGCAACGCATCCAAGCCGAGTTTCGTTCCAGCCTCTCTCCATGAACCATTCACTGAGCATCTGACGCAGTGACAGTCCGTGATTCGAGGCTCAACCCGTTTGCGGCCCGTTTGGGTGTTCAACTTCAACCTCCGCGCGACATACTATAAGAATCACTGATACTGCCGATTGATATGCTGTTTTCGTGAATTTGAGTCTCTACACTGGTTTCTGAAGGCGCCGGTAAGCGCCTCGGTGATAACTAAAGTCCCAGGAGACGAAAGTGAGCAAACAGATATTGCTGGAGGACGTTCCGCTGCGCGGCTTCCACCTGCGCGTGGCGTTCAGCGGTACAGGCGGACAGTTCAGCGACGGTTTCGTGCTGGGTATTATCGGAATCGCCGTGAGCATGGCGGCAGGCACACTTCACCTGAATGCGATCTGGATGGGTGCGCTTGGTGCGGCGTCCCTTGCCGGCCTCTTTTTCGGAAGCATGTTCGCCGGTCCCGTCGCGGACAGGTATGGCCGCCGCGCCATCTTCGCATTCGACATGCTGCTCTTTGCGGTGATATCCGCAGCCCAGTATTTCGTAACGTCGCCGACCCAACTGCTGGTATTGCGCTTGCTGCTTGGGCTTATTCTGGGCGCCGACTACGTCGTGAGTAAGTCGCTCGTAACGGAGTTTGCTCCGCGCCGCTATCGTGGCCGCCTCCTGAGCGTCCTCGCAGCGGCCTGGGCTGCTGGTTACGTGGGCGCTTACCTCGCTGGCTTTGCCATTCGCGATATGGGCCCGGATGCGTGGCGAATCATGCTGGCCGCCAGTGGGCTTCCGGCGCTGCTGATTCTGCCGTTTCGCCTAGGTGTACCCGAGTCACCGATGTGGCTGATGAAGCGTGGCCGGAAAGACGAGGCACTGGAAATCATACGTGCCAAATTCGGTCCGGAAACGACTTTGCTTGCGTCGACAGCAGTCCCCTCGCAACGCCGCGGCGCATGGTCGGAACTGTTCTCGGCCCGCTGGCGAAAGAACACCCTGGTCGGCTGCGTCTTTTATACGTGCCAGGTGATTCCGTATTTCGCGCTTGGTACGTTTTCTCCCAAGGTGCTTCAAGCCTTGCAGGTCAAAGACGGTTTCGTCGGCGGACTCGTTTATAACGTACTGCTTTTCGCCGGTGCAATATTTGGACTGCTGATCGCCGACAGACTTTCGCGCCGTGCATTTCTAATCGGGAGCTTCTATCTTGCCGCGCTCGGGCTCGCAGTGCTCGCATACGCCGGATTCGGACCGCTCGGCACGATACTCTCGTTCGGTATTTTCGCCTGCATCCTCTCGGCCGCGGCGAACCTCGAATTCGTCTACCCGCCCGAGCTTTTCCCGACCCATCTGCGCGCGTCGGGTGTAGGGCTGGCTGTTGCCTCCAGCCGATTCGGTTCCGCAATCAGCACATTCCTCCTGCCGGTGGCCGTACAACATGTCGGCATTCACGCGGCACTCGGCGCATGTGTTGCCGTATTGGTGGTCGGCGGTGTGTTCTGCCACTTGTTTGCACCGGAAACCGGCAGTGAGAATCTTTCGGATATGAGTACTGGCCATAGCGGAAATGAGGCGGCGCTCGACGGCGAGCGCAACATGAGCCTGCAGACGTCGGCGCGTCGCAACGGGCATGCTGGCGGTTGACATGCCGACGGGCGTTAGCGCACTCCGGGTGACGCCTGCTGAACGCAACTAGGGGAGCCCATCATGTCGTCCAACAAGCCAATTGATATGTACGCGGTACAGGTCTTCGTCGCGGTGGCAGAGGAAGGCAGCATGTCGGGGGCAGCCGCGCGCATGGGCATTTCCCAATCGGGTGTTTCGCAGATCATCCGGCAACTGGAAGATGAACTGGGAGTTGTGCTCGTCAATCGGACGACACGTCCCCTCGCGTTGACACCGTTCGGCATAGCGTTGAGGAATCGCGGAGCGGTGCTGAGCGAGGAAATCGCCAATCTGAAGGCTCAGGTTGTCGAAGCGGGGCGAGGAATCAAGCCGGACCTTCGCATCGGACTTGTCGACTCGTTTGCGGCCACGTGCGGCTCGGTTTTTACGAAGCGGTTGCTGGGAAAGGTATCGCAACTGTCGATACGTACGGGGTTGAGCCCGCAGCAAGGTGAGGCGCTGCTGCGGCGCGATCTGGATCTCATCGTTACGAGCGACGCGCTGATAGACGCCAACGACGTGGTGCGGTACCGCCTTTTTTCCGAGAAGTACCTTGTCATCACGCCCAAGGATCTTCGCAAGTCGGTCCGAACCGTGGAGGACATCAGAGCGTTGGCCAATGCGTTGCCCATCGTGCGCTTTAACCGGAATTCACAGGTTGGCATGCAGATCGAGCGCTATCTGCGGCGAATCGAAGTGCGTACGCCGACCCGGTTGGAACTAGACAACGCCGATGCGCTCACGTCGATGGTTGCCGAAGGCATCGGATGGGCCGTGACATCGCCGATGTGTCTGCTTCAGGGGGCGGCTTATGCAGATCAGGTGGCCACCCACGTTGTCGACAGGCTGGGCCTCGAACGGTCGCTGTATCTGGTGGCCCGCCGGGACGAATACAGTGCCTTCTTCGAAGACGCGTGTGACGCAGCACGCGAAGTTATCGAAACGTCGTTCCTGCCACGGGTAAGAAAGGCACTCGGCCAGGAAATTGAACAACTCATTGATGTTGGAAACAGGAACACACATGATCAGTCCAGCCAAAGCTGAAACGCGTACGGAACGCGACTATGTCGGCGAAGTCGATATCCCGTCTGACAAATTGTATGGCGTCAACTCGGTAAGGGGCGTCGACAACCTGACGGTTTCGCCGCTCAGCATTGCGCACTATCCGGCGTTCCGGGTGGCCTTCGCTCAGTGCAAATGGGCGGCTGCGCTCGCGAACCGGGACAACGGCGTGGTCACGCCGGAGCAATGCGATGCAATGAGTCGGGCATGTCAGGAGATCATTGAAGGCAAGTTCGATGACTCTCTGATCGTCGATCTGCTCGAGGGCTCGGGTGGAACCTCGACGAACATGAACTTCAACGAGGTTATCGCCAATCGGGCGCAACAGCATTTGGGCCATGCTCCCGGCTCGTATGACGTGATCCATCCCAACGACCATGTCAATCGATCTCAATCCACGAACGACGTATATCCGGCCGCGCTGAAGATTGCGACGTATGCGATGCTCGGGCCGCTCATCACGGAAGTAGAAAAGCTGGCCGAGCGATTCGGCAGCAAGGCTGCCGAGTTTGCCGACGTCCTCCACCTCGGTCGTACGTGTCTGCAGGATGCGCAGCCGATGCGTCTCGGCCAGCTCTTCGGCGGCTACTCGTCGCTTACACGACGTCTGGCGGAAGAACTGACGGCAGTGCGCGACAAACTGCGTACGCTCCCGCTGGGCGGCACGGCGATCGGCACGGGCTTTGGCGCGCCCGCTGGGTATCGGCCCGCCGTCTACCGGCACCTGTCGGATATCGCGGGCGTCGACTATGTTGCGCCGACCAACTCGTTCGACGCGATGCAGAATATGGACGTGTTCTCGCGTGTCTCGGGCGAGCTTCGTACCTGCGCATCATCCATCGCAAAGATCGCATCGGACCTGACAGTTCTGTCATCCGGTCCGGTGGGTGGATTGGGGGAATTGCGCCTGCCCGAAGCGCAAGCCGGCTCGTCGATCATGCCGGGCAAGGTCAATCCGGTCCTGCCGATGGCCATGATCCAGCTGAGTTTTGCGGTGATCGGCAATGACGTCGCGGTGGCTCAGGCCGTCCAGTATGGCGAACTGGAAATCAATCACTTCGAGCCTGTCGTGGCGTCCCGCGTGTTCGACAGCATCATGCTGCTAACCAACGGCATTCAGCGGTTCACGCAGAAGTGTGTTGCCGGCATCACGGCAGACGTCGCGCGCAATGAGCAACATCTGATGGATTCGATGGCTGTGGCCACGGCGCTCGTGCCCAAACTTGGATATGCGCGTGTGAGCAAGCTGGCGCGCCAGTCGGTTGCGGACGGTCGACCGCTGGCGGCTATCCTCGAGGAATCTGGCCTGCTGTCTCGCGACGACACTTTGTCGGCTATCGACCAGGCTTCGTACCCGGTCTTCGAGGTGCATCGGCGACTGTAACTGGAAGGGTCCTGGCCGACCGCGAGTTCGCGGCCGGCCTTCGCAACATTCTGGATCGAATGGGAAATGATAGAAAGGGACGAACTGCTCGAACTGCTCGAGCAACGGCATGTGCCGTTTGCTTGCGAATACCACGAACCGGTGTTCAACATGGCGGAATCGGGAGCACTCAACCTCTCATTGGCAGGTGCACGCTGCAAGAATCTCTTGCTGCAGGACAAGTTGGGGGCGTTGTACCTTGTGGTGACGACTGCGCAGAAGTCGCTGGATCTGTCGGCTGTTGCGAGAACGCTGAACAGCAAGCGTCTGTCGTTCGTTTCGGCCGACCGCCTGTTCGGCCTACTGGGTGTTCGGCCGGGATCATTGAGCCCACTCGCGTTGATCAATGACCACGCGCGCAACGTTCGCCTCGTAATCGACGAGGATTTGGCCCACGAACGGATCTTTTTGTTTCATCCGCTCGATAGCACCGCTACGATCGCGCTGTCGCGGCGAGACTTCGAGGTATTCCTGCATGGCATCGGCCACGCTCCCTCGTGGCAAGCCCTCGGAGCGCGACCGGCGGCTTGAAACGCCGCCTTATGTACGCAGAGATCTGAATGCCGCAAAGGCAGATCAAGTAACGCTCCCTATTCCGGTTGAATCCGCCATCTGGTGCGATTGGCTGAAACTGGCGGCGCACCCCGACGCTGGCGCATGTAACGGCCGCGAATTCCCGTTGTCCATACGCAGTCTCCCAATCATGAAGCGTAGCCACACCGGGGAGCCTCTTTCCGTTCGGCCAGGAGGGTTCGGAAAGTCACCGGATAAGCTATCTGAAAACTCGAGCCCATACCGCCCGAAGGCGTCGTGCGCGGTCTTCGAAGAGATATGAGGCCGCCAGTGTCAAGAGACCTGAAATTGCACCCGTCGCGATGTGCTCGACGTAGGGGATACGGTAGTGACTCGTGTGCGAGTAGGCGTCGCCTAGCGTTGTCAGGAAGCCAACGACCAGCGCATTGCCGTATCGATGCGCGTAGAGTTTCGCCGCGGGCGTGAAAGTCAAAAGTACAGCCAGGAGTCCGGTAAGCAGACCGGTATGAAATGCAATCGTCCAATGGGCGAGGCTCGTGATACTGCCCCAGCTCCCCGGCATGCAGGTCATGCACGCACTGGTCGGCTGCCAGAAACGCTGGATAAACAGTCTGACGCGGTGCTTCCACTCGGTTGACATGATGTATTCCCGTCAATGCCGTCGCCACGGCCGACGCCACCACACGTCTCGTTGAAGCAGTTTCCAAACCCTTTAACGATCTTGCCGCCCTCGCCACGGATGGGTTGACAGTTCGCCGCAGAGGCCGAGCAATAACTTGGACATGGGGAAATACTACTCCACGATTAGACGGCCGCTGTTTCGACTGGGACCGGAATTCAACGCTTGCGTTTATCGGTGCGATCTCGTCCATGACGGGCGTCGAACGAGCGCTTCCGCGTGACGTCGGCGTCCGGCATCGACGGATTGAATCCGCAGCCGAACCCAGCCGCTTGCCGTTCCAGCCGTCCGCAAAGGGCTCCACCCGACCGCAACGAAGAAACAGCGGGATTGCAAGAAAGCCGCCATTCCGTGCAGCCTTACACGTGGCCGGCATTGACGTCCGACCGGCCGTCCAATTACGCTCCGGCGTGGATCCGACATCAAGGAGCGCCAATGAACGACGACGCGACAGAACAGGTGATTGCGCTGGCCAAACACGTCGTCAGTCACATGCAGGCGACATTTCCAGGTTGGCGCGAAGTCTATTTCGTTTTGACGCGCCGAGCGATTCCCAGTACGGGGTGCGAGCGTCCTACGCCACGACAGGCGGCATCGAATTGATCCCGACGATGCAGCATCGGGATTTCATTGACGGCATTGTGCGCATCGGCGTGCAACTGCGCGACGCGTTATCGAACAACGGAAAGAAATTTCGCGTCTGCCTCCTTCGTGCCAACTCTCGGTATTCCTATCGAATGGATTACGAGTGGAACGACTCCACGAGATGGAACATCACCAAACTCAACGGGGCGTCGGGCCTTCCGGATGGACTGGATGCGCTCGACCCCACTGGGCTGATGCCGCGTTTCGTTGACCGGGAATGCGTTCCTGGCGCCGAACGTGGTGGGCACGCTCAATGTGCTGCCACGGAACCGGACTTTCGTGCACGGACGGGCGGAGCCGGCGGCGTTCGTCGAACTGAAGCTTCCCGCCGTGGCGCTCGCGGCGCCCGACAGGCAGCGGCAATTCGTCGAACGGGCGACCGCGATCGTGCTGCGCCGGGCCGGCGGGCGGCTGACGCCGGCGCAAGTGTGGGTGAACGTCGTTCATGCCGTCGACGGCGGATGGGGCATTGCCGGACGACGCTTCGACAACGCATCGCTTGTCGATTCGATCCAGAGTGCGGCTGCTGCTGTGCAGTAACTGCAACTAACGGTCAAGCCGTCATGCGGTGACCAACGGTGCGGCGGCGATCGCCACCGCACCGGTTACGTGGTTTCGCCGGCAGCGCGCAGCGCGCGCACCAGTTCGCTGGCCGCCTTGCCGAGCCCTGTGTGCTTCGGCCGCCGCAGGTACACGGGCAGCGGCAGCCCGTTGCGGATGTTCGCGAACACGAGCGGCGCGAGTTCGCCGTCGGCGACGTATCGGCCGATCATCGATGCGGGCAGGTTCGCCCAGCCGTGACCGGCTGTCACGAGCGCGATCGCCGTGGCCATGTCGGTCACCTTCCACGTGCGGTTGCCGATGACGGGCCGCACGTCGGTCAGCGGCCGCCCCGGATCGACGATCACGATCTGCCGGAAACCCGACAGCCGCTCGATCGCTTCAGGATGCGCTGCTTCGGCGATCAGCGGATGGCTCGGCGCGGCGACTGCAATGAGCGTTTCCGTCCACAGCGCGTGGATCTGTTCCTGCGGATGCAGGTCGAGTCCGCCGTATGCGATGCACAGATCGACGGCGCCACGATGCAGCGCGTCGACGATCGCGTCCTGCGGCGCCGTGACGACGCTGATCGCGAGCGCCGGATATTTCGCGGCGACGGCCGTCAGCGCGCGGGCGACGGGTGCGCCGTCGAGTTCCGCCGCAAGCCCGAGCCGCAGCGTGTCCTCGACGCCTTCCGACAGATGCTGCGCATGCGCGCGCAGCGCGTGCAGCCGTTCGGCGATCGAGCGTGCATCGGGCAGCAGCGCGGCCATCGCGGCGGTCGGCGTCGGTTCGCGCGTGCCGCGGTCGAACAGCACGAGATCGAGTTCGGCCTCGAGGTTCGCGATCGCCATGCTGACCGCCGACGGCGTGCGGCCGAGCGCGCGCGCGGCCGCTGAAAACGAGCCTTTGTCGATGACGGTCAGCAGCATGTCGATATGGTCGCTGGTCAGCACGCGATACCTCCTGTCAGAAAAATTGAAAGGACCTGACTTTTGCGCACAGGGTACCCGCTGCTAGTCTCGCCACCTTGTTCGATTCGAAGGGGATGTTCATGCAAGGCTGGAAGCGACGCATAGTCTACGTCGTGATGTTCGAGGTGCTCGGCATCCTGATCGCGTCGACGGTGCTCGGCGTGCTGAGCGGCGCGAGCGCCGAAACGAGCGGCCTGCTGGGCGTGATGATCTCGACGACGGGCGTCACCGTCAATTTCCTGTACAACCTCGCGTTCGAGGCGTGGGAGCGGCGGCGCGCGGCGACGACGCGCACCGTGGGGCGCCGCGTGCTGCACGCGGTCGGTTTCCAGGTCGCGCTGGTGACGTTCCTGATCCCGCTGATCGCGTGGTGGCTCGACGTGTCGCTGGTGCAGGCGTTCCTGTTCGACGCGGTGCTGATCGTGTTCTTCCCGATCTTCACGTTCGTGTACAACTGGTCGTTCGACAGCGTGTTCGGGCTGCCGGATGCGGTGACGCGGAAGGCGAAACCGGCGGCGTAACCGGGCGCCCTCGATGCGGACGGGCGCCCGCATCGTCCGGGGAATGGAGCGGTGAAGATCGGGCGGAACGAACGCCGCCCGGGAAATTACGCGGCGACGAACTCGTGCACGTAACGGTTGAACACCGCCGGGCTCGCCGCATTCATCCCGTGCGATGCGCCGGCGACGGTCTGCCGTTGCGCATCGCCGATCCACTGCGACAGCGTGTCGACGTTGTTGCGGAACATCTTCGGGCTGCGCTGGCCGTCGATCAGCAGCGTGCGGCATGCGATATCGCCGGCCGTGTGCTGCGAATACGCGGGCAGCGGGTCGCGCAACTGCTTCGGCAGCGTGCTCGCGTTGTCGATCGCCATCGTGCGGAAGCGCGACGTGCTCTTTTTCCATGCGCCGGGCAGGCTCACCGAATCGACGAACATCTCGAGACCGGATTCGACGTCGCCTTGCCCGATCAGGCTCACGGCCTTCGTGCGCAGCGCGATCGCGGCGGCCGGCAGCGCGGCTTCGCGCACGCCCTGCTGCTGCAGCGGGCCGCCCGGATCGGCGAGCGTCAGCGTGTCGACGAGGTGCGGATGCTGGCGCGCGACGTTGAACGCGACGCTGCCGCCACGCGAATGGCCGACCAGGTGCACGGGGCCGAGATCGAGTGCGTCGATGAATTCGGCGAGCTCGTCGACGTGGTTCTGCCAGCTGAACTCGTCCTGGATGCCCGCTTCGACGGCCGGCCAGTAATGGCTGAGGCTCGGCGCGATGCAGCGGTAGTGGGCCGACAGCGACGCAAGCTGCGGATCCCAGTAGCGGTAGTCGCAAAGCGAGCCGTGCACGAACACCATCGGCGCGCCGCTGCCCCGCTCGACATACGGCAGGCTGATGCCTGACGAAAGCGTCGCAAATTGCAGGTCGGGGTTCGCGAGCACGGACGGCTCGATTCGCATGTTCATGACTGAAAGACTCAAAGGTGCGTCAACACGACGCAACTATGCATCACGGCGACCTGCAAGGAAAACGCATAATTTTCATCGTGACGATCAATTTTATTGATGGCTGCTCCGCAAACCCCTGTCGGAGCGTGGCCATATGTCGAAGCCTTCAATCATCTGACGATTGATTTCGGCGGAGAAAGGGCGTGCGGCGGCCTGCGCACACGCGCAAACGCACCGGAAAAGAGGGGAGGCAGGGGGCTGCGCGTCAGCGCACCGTCAACGCGGGCGCGGCCCGAAGCTCGACGGGCAGATCGTTGTCGGTCGCGAACTGCATCGCGAAGTCGAACGCGTCGGCGCACACGTCGCGCAATTCGTCCGACACGAACAGGCATTTGACGCCGCCGTCGACGACCGGCATCGCGAGCCGCGACAGCGCGCACGGATAGCCGGGCCGCCGTTCGCCGACGAACAGCGTGATGACGCCCGCGAGGCGCTCGGGCCAGTCGCTCGGGCGGAAGGTCTTCCGCGCGCGCGTGACGCCGCGGATCAGGTGGCCGTGGGTTTGGCCGTGGGTTGGGCCAATGAGGCGGCCGTGTTCAGTGACTTCGATGCGATCCATGCCGTGGTGCGTGTCCTTGTCCGCGTCATTCGCCGCCGTCGGCCGCCGCGTCGCCGCGCGCGGGAATCCGCAGGTTGCGCAGCTTGTGATAGAGCGTCTTCTTCGGCATGCCGAGCGCGACGCTTGCGTCCGCAACGTTGCCGTGGTGACGCTGCAGCATGTCCTCGATCAGCATCCGTTCGAAATACGCGAGCTGTTCCGCGAGCGTGCCGCCCACGGCGGGCGCGCCGCCCGACGACAGCAGGCTGTCGCCGGTCAGCCCGAGCACGAAGCGATCGGCCACGTTCTGCAGCTCGCGCACGTTGCCGGGCCACGCGTGCGTCATCAGTTCGGATACCTGCGCAGCCGTGACGACCGGCGCCGGCTGCCCGAAGCGCCGCGCGGCCGCGAGCACGAAATGCTCGAACAGCAGCGGCACGTCCTCGCGCCGCTCGCGCAACGGCGGCAGCTCGATCTGCGCGACGTTGAGGCGATACAGAAGATCCGCACGAAAACGCCCGTCGGCCGCGAGTTCGGCGAGATCGGCCTTCGACGCGGCAACCACGCGGCAGTCGACCGGAATCAGCTCGTTCGCCCCGAGCCGCTCGACCACGCGCTCCTGCAGCACGCGCAGCATCTTGATCTGCAGCGAAATCGGCATCGTCTCGATCTCGTCGAGGAACAGCGTGCCGCCGTGCGCCCATTCGATCTTGCCGATGCGCTTCTTGATCGCGCCGGTGAACGCGCCGGCCTCGTGGCCGAACAGTTCGCTCTCGAAGATCTGCTCGGGCAGGCCGCCGCAGTTCAGCGCGACGAAATGCGCATCGCGCCGGCTGCCGAAGTCGTGCAGGCTGCGCGCGATCAGTTCCTTGCCGGTGCCGGTTTCGCCGGTGATCAGCACCGACACCGACGTATCGGCGAGGCGCAGGATCTTCTTGCGCACGTCGGCCATCGCAGGCGACTTGCCGAGCACGTACGCCTCGATGCCCTGCCAGTTGTCGAGCGCCGCGCGCAGCCCCTGCACCTCGAGCGTCAGGCGGCGCTTCTCGACCGCGCGCGCGACGCGGCCGGCGATCACGTCCGACGAGAACGGCTTCTCGATGAAGTCGTACGCACCGACCTGCATCGCGCCGACGGCCGTCGAGATATCCGCGTGGCCGCTGATCAGCACGACCGGGATCTGCGCATCGACGGCCATCACGCGATCGAGCAGCTGCAGCCCGTCGATGCCCGGCATCCGCACGTCCGACACGATCACCACCGGCGCGCCGGGTGCGACGTGCGCGAGCGCGTCGGCGGCCGACGCGAACGCGTCGACCGGGAACCCGGCGAGCGCGACGGCCTGCTCGACGCCGATCCGGACGTTTTCATCGTCCTCGACGACCAGCACCCGAATCTCATCTTCCATGCTCTGTCCTTTGCAGCGTCGCCGCCGCGAATTCGATACTGAACTGCGCGCCGCCTTCGTCGCGGTTCGTCGCGGCGATCTTCGCGCCGAACGCCTCGACGATGCGCGACGTGATCGCGAGGCCGAGCCCGAGGCCCTGGCCGCGCGGCTTGGTCGTGACGAACGGCTCGAACAGGTGCGGCAGCACGTCGGGCGCGATGCCGGCGCCGCTGTCGGCGATCGTGAAGCGCACGCGGCCGGCTTCGTCCGGCTCGGCCGCCTCGATGACGATGCGGCGCACGGGCGCGTCGTGCACCGCGTCGAGCGCGTTGCCGAGCAGGTTCACGATAACCTGCTGCAACTGGCTCGATTCAGCGGACACCGCCGTGCCGGGCGCGATGTTCACGTCGAGCCGCACGCCTTCGTCGCGGATTCGCGCGTCGTAGATGAGCCGCGCATGCGCAACGGCCTCGTTCAGCGACACCGCGACGCGCTCGACGTCGGGCTTGCGCGCGAAGGTTTTCAGCTCGCCGGTGAGCACGGCCATGCTGTCGACGAGCTTGCCGATCCGTTCGAGATTGGCATCCGCCTGCGCCGGCTGGCCGCGCGCGAAGAACGTGCGCGCGTTGTCGCACAGCGTGCGGATCGCGACGAGCGGCTGGTTCAGCTCGTGCGTGAGGCCGGCGGCCATCTGCCCGAGCACCGCGAGCTTGCCCGCGTGCACGACTTCCTGCTGCGAATCGCGCAGCCGCTGCTCGGTGCGCTCGCGCTCGTCGATCTCGCGCTGCATCCGCTCGTTCGCGGCCGTCAGCGCGGCCGTGCGCTGCGCGACGGTCAGTTCGAGCCGGTCGTTCGCGCGGCGCAGCGCATCCTGTGCGCTCAGCCGCGCGACGATTGCCCGGCGGCGCTGGATCGCGTAGCCGGCCAGCAGCGCGGCGATCAGGAACGCGCCCGTGACGAACACGAACGCCGTCTGCTGCTGGCGCCGCGCGCCCGCGACGTCGAGCAGCACCATCAGCGAATCGCCGGCCTGCGGCGCGGGCCGCGACATCACCAGATAGCGCGTGCTGCGGCCGGCGCGGCGCGGATCGGGGAACGCGCCGAGCCACGCGGCCGCGCTGCGCTCGCCGATGTGGCGGTACGGCAGCGCGTCGACGGTACGGCCCGCGTATTGGCGCGACGCTTGGATGTCGTGCTGCTGCTGCGCGGTGATCGGGCGCAGCGCGGTGAATTTCCATGCGGGTTCGGTCGAAATCACGACCACGCCGTTGCTGTCGACGACCATCGCGGCGACACCCGGCGCGCGCCATGCCGATTCGAGCGAATCGACGCTGATCTTCACGGCGGCCACGCCGATCGGCACGCCGTCGTCGCGCACCGCGCTGGCGAAGTAGACGCCCGGCACGCCCGTGTTGGTGCCGATGCCGAAGAAGCGGCCGCTGCCGCGCGCGAGCGCGTCCTTGAAGTACGGCCGGTACGACACGTTGGTGCCGACGAAGCTGATCGTCTCGTTCCAGTTGCTGGCGGCGATCACTTCGCCCTGCAGGTCGATCACGTCGACCGCGCCGCTGCCCGCGTCACGGTTCACGGCTTCGAGGTACGTGTTCACCTTGTGCACGAGGTCGGGCGCGTCGTGCGGCGCGGCCTTCAGCATCGCGCGCACGCCGTCCTGCCGCGCGACCAGGCCGGGCAGGATCTCGAAGCGGCCGAGCTCGCTCTTCAGGCTCGACGCGTACAGGTCGAGCCGGTGCGCGCCGGTTTCCTCGAGCGCGTCGATCGCGCGTTCCCATGCGAAATCGACGGCCGCGGCGGCCACGCCGACATACAGCACGGCGGTCAACGCCCAACCCCACCACGGGATTCCCTTGAAGCTCTTCTGCACGTTCGCCCTCATCGAAGCCCGCAACCGGTCGTCAGCAACCGCGTCGCCGGAACGACGCGCGCCGCGCGCCGGCAAAGCCGGCGGCGGCGCGTGCGAAGCGGTCTGCGCGACGGTGCGCGCGGCGGAGCGTCACCCGAAGTGCGCGACCAGGATCAGCGTCACCGTGACGACGATCGCGCCGCCGATGCGCGTCGCGATCTGCGCGAACGGCATCAGCTGCATCCGGTTCGCGGCGGTCAGGATCGCGACGTCGCCGGTGCCGCCTTGCCCGCTATGGCACGCGTTCACGATTGCGGTGTCGATAGGGTACATCTTCATCAGGCGGCCGACCACGAAACCGGTGCCCATCAGCGTCGCGACGGTCGACACGATCGTCACGACGTTGACGATCGTGAATGCGGCGGTCAGCTTGTCCCACGGCGTCATCGCGACGCCGATCGCGAACAGCAGCGGATACGTGACGGCGGTCGAGAAGAACTTGTAGACGACGAACGCGCCTTCCTGCAGCGGCGGCGACACC
>Ga0105240_10003209_pt1 | contig 25655 bp, 19 predicted proteins | sample KBSC54metaG_FD_80426 | JGI IMG/M metagenome (GOLD analysis project Ga0105240, IMG submission 80426) | Corn rhizosphere microbial communities from Kellogg Biological Station, Michigan, USA - KBS C5-4 metaG | ecosystem: Host-associated > Plants > Roots > Rhizosphere > Soil | place: Michigan, USA...
CCTGCAGAATGTGGGCGCCGCTGCCCGACAGCGTGTCATTGCCGGTGCCTGCCGTGATGGATTGCGTATTCGCATTCCCGATCAAGACCTGGTCGCCTGTCCCTGTGCCTTGCAAGTTGATAATGCCCGTCACATTCTTACGTGTCAGGTCATAGGTGCCGGCGCCAGAAGCATAAATCCAGGAGCCAGCGCCGCTACCATCTACAATTTTGCTGAACTCGGCAAACTGTTTCGCTGTAAGCGTTGTTTGTTGAAGTTCAACATCTAGCTCCTGAAAATTACTTACGCTCATCCTGGAGAGGTCAGCACCAGTCTTCAGCACATTGGTGCCTCCGCCGCCATCGATGATTGAACCGGCAGATAAGTTCCCAACATAAAACGTATCATTTCCAGTTCCGCCATATATTTGCTGCAGGCCGCCATAAGCCGCCCAGAAGGTATCGTTACCAGAATTACCGTAAATTAAATCATTGCCCGAACCGGCAATTAAAGTCTCATTGCCGACACCCGCATAAAGCCAGTCGTTGCCCCCGCCCGCCGTAATCGTTTGCGTAAGCGCATTGCCCTTTAAAATGTCATCGCCGCTTGCGGAACCTTGCAGATTAATAATACCCGTGACATTCTTTTTAGTAAGATCATAGGTCCCAGCGCCAGCTGCAGAAATCGTACTGCCGCCACCAGATGCATCTACGACTTTGCTAAAGCCTGCCAATTCTGCTGCTGTTAGGGTAACATTCCTATTAATATCCAATTCCTGAAAGTTACTGACGTTGAGCTTAGAAATGTCAACGCCGGTCTTCAGCACATTGTTGCCCCCACCGCCGTCAATGATAGAGCCTGCTGCCATACTTCCGATATTAAACGTGTCATTTCCTGTACCGCCGTAGATCTGAGCGAGGCCACCCAAATTTGCATTAAAGGTATCATTGCCAGAATTACCGTAAATTAAATCATTGCCCGAACCGGCAATTAAAGTCTCATTGCCGACACCCGCATAAAGCCAGTCGTTGCCCCCGCCCGCGGTGATCATTTGTGTGGCTGCGTTGCCTTTTAAAATGTCATTGCCAGTGGCTGAGCCCTGCAGGTTAATAACTCCGGTGACATTCTTTTTAGTCAGGTCAAATGTTCCTGTCCCAACTGCATCCATCCAGGTAACGGAACCCGCCGTGCCCACATTCATATTAGAAACACTGCTGAAGCCATTCAATTGCGCAGCGGTTAAATTAACACCGCCATTGATGACCAACTGGGTTACATTCTGAACGGTCGCCGCCGAAATATCCGCCCAATTATAAGCACGTAAAGTATTGGTGCCAGTACCGCCATCTAATACGGCGCCAGCTTTAAAGACCCCAACCATATCCAAGAGATCATTGCCAGCGCCGCCATAAAGGCTATCCAGGCCACCTGGGCTGGCCAACAAATCATCGCCGGACGAGCCATATAAACTAATCGTTCCCATTAGCGTTTTATTATTGATGAGATCATAGATTCCGGCACTGGCGGCATGGATTGAACTGCCATAGCTAGATATATCCACCACTTTGCTAAAGCCCGCCAACTCCGCCGACGTCAGTGTAATAGAGCCATCTGTATCCAATTCCTGAATGTTACTGATTTTCAGCTTGGAGATATCAGTGCCGGTCTTCAGCACATTGGTGCCCCCACCGCCGTCAATGATAGAGCCCGCAGCTAAGTTCCCAATATTAAACGTGTCATTGCCGGTGCCGCCATAGATTTGATCCAGGCCACCCGAATATGCATTAAAAATATCGTTGCCGACATTGCCGTAAATTAAATCATTCCCAGACCCGGCAGTTAAAGTCTCATTGCCAGTGCCCGCGTAAAGCCAGTCGTTACCCCCACCCGCCGTGATCGTTTGCGTGAGCGCATTGCCCTTCAGAATCTCATCGCCTGTTTGAGAACCTTGCAGATTAAAGATGCCTGTCACATTCTTTTGCGTCAGGTCGTAAACCCCACTGGTCGCAGCATAAATCGTACTACCGTCATTAGATCCATTTACAATATTACTAAACTCCGCCATCTGCGCTGCTGTTACGATAGTACTAATAATTACATCCAACTCTTGAATGTTGCTAATACTTAAACTGGAAAGATCACCAAAGGTCTGAAGCACATTCGTGCCACCACCGCCATCGATGACAGAGCCGGCTGCAAGAGAGAGGCTATTAAACTTATCGTTACCCGAGCCGCCATACATTTGTTGGGCGCCACTAGAAAGTCCAGGATTAAAGGTATCGTTACCCCCCATGCCTAACACAATATTATTGCTGGAAGTAAGATTAAAGGTATCGTTTCCTGATGTTCCGAAGATAAAGTTAGCGCCATTCAGAATATTCGCGGTAACGATATGATACAAAGCGTTATAGGTTAGGGTTCCGCTTGGATCACTCGCTGCAATCGCGGTGGTTAAGGCAGATTGATCTGCAGGGGTAATGTTGGCGAGGCCAAAGGACCCATCAATCATGGTAAAAATATTCACCCACTGTTGTACAACATAAGTCAAACTTTTGCCCCGCATTGCACTTTTGATGGCATTCATATTGAGGACGTAACCGCCAGTGAAGGTGTCTGTCGCTGAATTGTAGATTGGTAACGTTGAGAAAAACTGCTGGCCAACCGATTGAAATAAAAGCCGTGCGGTAAGCTGTTCCTCGATTTGACCCACAATATGTTCGATTGCTTGTCCCCGACCCGAACCTACAAAGTTTGGAATAGTGCCAATCTCTGATGCACTTTTATCAAAGAATGCTTCTGCAAAACCGATATCACGCGCATCAAATCCACCTGCACTGCCGCCCCGACTGCCTGGATCCACATTTTGCACGCCAGCCCATAGATACATGATCTCTTTGACCACGCCAGAAATACCACTTGGATTGCCTAAGACATCGAAGGTTGTGAATTGCTGGACCGCCGTCATCAGGGCAGCATTCTGGCTCATGGCAATTGCCAGATTCGGCAAGAGCCCGTAGCCGCGCAGCTGTGGTAGTAATAAGGCCTGTGGGTTTAACGTGTAACTCCCGTGATAAACGGAGTTAACCGGATCATCTGCGAACCAGACATCGGCAATGGTTTGAGTTTTGCCATTGATCGTAAAGGTGGATTGCTCCTTAATCTGATTACCGGCAATCGTTTGGTTCACTTGGCTATCATTTAAATTGATGCTGGTAATACCGAGTTGCGCGAGCGTAAACAATTCGCCCGGCTGGCTGATCCCATCCTGGTTGCTATCGACCCAAACGCGGAGCTTATTGAAGTTCGTATCGGCTGCGGTGATTTGACCATCATGATTGCTATCCAGTTTCGCCAGCGAACTGAAACCGTCGCTACCCTGGGCCCCAGATTGGTTACCAAACAGTTCGCTTTGATTATCAATCTTACCGTTGCCATTCACATCCATCGCCAGTAAACCACTGCCGCTGCCGATCCAGCCGGTGGCAATGCCAAAGCCGCTATTCTCCATATCAAAATAAACCGGCGCCACCACCCCGCCATTCGCCACCGTGCCGTTCAAGGCCGTCAGATGCAAACCCGTCCCAACCAAATCCAGCACCAAAGGTGATGCTACATTAAACGCCGCATTATACTGTGTTACAAGAAAAGCGACCCAACCTGGCAGTGTAACCGTTGTTGAAAATGTGAGGGTTGCCGTTGAACCAGCGGCAGCAGGATTTTTATGCAAAACGATGCCGTTTTGGCCGCCGACATAGACGTTGTTATTATCCTGTTGTATGGTGCCATTGATATTCACAGTGCTTTGATCCGGCAGGGAAATGGTAATGCCGTTGGCGCCGACCGTCACCTGATTGCCGTTCATCGAATAAGCACCGCTGCTATCCTGATAACCAACGCGGTAAAGATTATTATCAATGTAAACGTTATCCGTGCCCTGATAGCCATTCACAGTTGAAGTCGTCGGGCTGCCAGCCTGGGTGGTAATCACCACATTATCGGAGGCAGTTCTATTTGCGCTTGCGCCCAGCTGAAACGTATCACCGCCCCCACCACCAACCAAAAGATCCGTACCCGCACCCACATAAAACGTATCATTGCCAGCTCCGCCATGCAGCACATCATTGCCGGATCCGGCCTTTATCACATCGCCATTATCATCTGCCACAAACAAATCATTGCCGGTACGTAACGAGAAATCGAGAGTCTCCAGACTTGATGAAGCAACCCAGACTCTATCCGTGGGTTGCCAACCGCCATATTCAGATACCAAGAAATTCTTTGCCTGAGCCGTAGCCTGATCCAGCGTTTCAACGCCGAAACCAACCGCTTTATTAAAGTCACTTTGATATTGCACATCATAGGCTGAAATTGCGGCCCAATTTTGCGTGACCATCTGAAAAATCTGGCGTGACTCCGGATCATCTAATGTACCAGGATTGTATAATCCGAATTCTTCGCTCTCATAGTAACGACGGCGGGCATTTTGGCCGTCACCATTGCTGTCATAACGTATTTCAAACCATGCAGCCGCACGATTTCCGGCTTGGATAGCTGCCTTAAGCTTCGATCCAATAAGGGCAGGATTATTATAAGCCAGAGAAAAAAGCGCGGCGCGTTCCGATGAATTCGGGACGAGATTAAGAGGCGCTAATGCATTGTTTAATGCGGTTTCATAGGTGGGAGCTATGGCGATTAATACTTTCTTTGCATCATCACCGGAAGCAAATGAGAATACTGTCTGCTTATTATTATAACTAACTGAGGAGTCTGCAGCCCGTTGCGCCATAATTGCATTAAGTGCGCTCTGAAGCGCTTGAGACGTTGTATAGTTAGCATTTACAGCATTAGCTATTAAAATCTTATATTTATCGTTATCTGTAGGCAGAAATGATGTTCTAGTATCACCAGGATAAAATATTTTTAATAACACTTGGGTTAAAACATTGTCTATGCGAAGATTAAATCCAATTCCAATAGTTGGATTTTTCGCAGCTGCCGTATCGAGATAAGGTAGGACACTATATCCTTCAGCATTATATAATATTGTTGACTTCAATAAGTCATAATCATTTGAACTAAGTGTGTGATATCCAAAACTTGCCATATTATTTCTCCTTCGAAGTTGTTGGTTTCGACATTAAAACACAGATATCATGCATCCAAATCCAAGGCCCTGGTGGAACAAATTCTGGACGATAAATGATAATGTCAGGCCCTCCAGATACATAAAAATAGAATCGATCTTTGTAATAAAAGGGTAGCGCCCATCCCCATGCACCATGATCAAAACTGTCATTTAGTGAAGAATTTTCATTCTCGGCCATGAAGATTTGCAAGTTAGTCCCCCCAATAACATAATTCTTTTTTTCTAACCCGAAATCGGCCATGTAAAAGGTAGACGGGGGCATCTTCTCAAACAATTGAACAGTCAGTTTTCTTAATGCATAGGGTTTGTTATACGCTTGAATTTGTTTAAAATTATTTGGCGCCCTTACTTTCACCTCATTTTCTTTGGCATCTTCCCAAACGGGTAACTGAAAATCTTTATTTGAAGCAGGAAAAATAATTCTGCGAGGCCCATTCTCGGATTCAATGTATCTAGAAGTGATAATCCCTTTATTCTCTGGGAGTTGAATAATTTTTTTAATACCTTCGCAAAGTGGATTGTATTTACCTTTTTCAAATAAAACCCTGTCTTTGGCCATAACGCCATGGGGCCAGGACAAAATAACAGCAATCAGGGCAGATATAACAGTAAAGCGCAGCGACCGATAATCGATATCGCTAAGCGTATGCCATCCGAATTGAGCCATTGTTAACTCCTTAGTTGGGGTTTAGCGACAAATGCACACACATCTTTCATCCATAATTCTCCCGTAGAAATTATACTGGGCTCATAAATAATAATATTTGGACTTAAGGCAGCCTCAAAGTAAGTCTTGCCACGAAAATAGAATGGAATAGACCATCCATAAGCTCCCTGATTAAACATTCTATTGACAAGAGAACTACTATTTTCTGGCATAAATATAGCTGTATTAGGGCCAGCAAAAACGTAATTTGCTTTATCCATACCGAAATCGACGAAATAAAATGTTTCTTTTTGTATATTATCGGTAAATTGCAGGGTGATTTTTTTAAGAGCATAAGGCTTTTTAGCCTCTTTTATTTGCCTATAGCTGTGAGGAGCATTTGCCCTAACTTCTTCTTCATTCACATCTTCCCAAACAGGTTGCTGAAAATCCTTAGATAATTCAGGAAAAACAATTCTGCGCGGCCTGTCCTCAGATTTAACATACTTAGAAGTAATAATTCCTGTATTTTCTGGAAGCTGAATAATTTGTTTAATTCCCTCACAAAGTGGGATGTACTTACCTTTATCGAAGACAATTCTATCTTTGGTTACAGTGTTATCCGCCCAGACGACGGCTGGAAACAAAAACAGGGCAACTGCCAGCGTAGCGGCTAGGCCCCCAGACCTTCTGCGAAAGGTAGCACTCAGATAACGCGAAACAGCCATAGATGGCTCCCCTGATAGTACGTGCGCGTTAAACAAGATTAGCTAACCACAACTTGTACGGGAATTGCAACAAGAATATTTATCTTGTAGCGGCAAGATGAGAATGTCACTTTCTAGCAACGTGAGAATGTCACTTTTCTGTTGGTTTAACGGAAGGGTTTTGGACGATGGAAGGTGTTTTTGGGATGAGTGTGATGGTTCACTTGGATTGCTGATGTTGCTGGGAATGCAATTAAATGGCGGGCGAGCAGAAAACCCGTTAGGTAGTTTGGCAATGAGTGGGCGCCAGCTTTTATTGGCCTCTTTAAATGTTTTTATGTCAATCAATATGGCAGTTCATTCGAACATACCAACATTACCATACGCGATATTATTTTCCCTTGGTCTGATCATGACCTCATTGGCTTTCTGATGCTCACTATCCTTTTGATCCCAGTTACATGTTTCGTTCTTGGAATTATAAATTGGCTGATTATGAGAATTGAGATGGTTTTACTTATGCCACTAGCAGCGGTCCCATTGTTAAAGAATGATGACAACAATTAATAATAAGCTTCGCCAAACCGCCTCCCAGTCAATATCTTAACCAAAAAGTCATACAATTTTGGTAAAATTTTAAGTATACCCAGCAGGATGATGCATGTCTTAATCCGGGGGCCCAAACCAATAGATGGCGGCTCTTGAAACTATCATGACGATGACCTGGAAGGACTGTAAACTGGGTGCGGATTCGTTAGGTGGGAGGCAGAATAATGGCGTCGACAGAATACCTGAGTAAAACATATGGACTGACGCGAACTATCAGAAAAATTCTGGTGTCCGTCGGACTTGTGTCGCCCGATGGTCCCGCTCCGGAGCGGCAGCTTGAGATTAATGATCTTCTTGCCGAAGCGCGGCTCCGCCTGCTGCCATTCATGTTTCTTTGGAACGTTCGCTTACCAAGTTCAGTGCGGATGCTGGCCCTGCGTCAGTATTGTTTGATCATGGCGATTAGGATTGGATTGGCCGCAGTTCCATTTGCCCAATTGTTCGGGATGGCATGGGTTTCAATGCAAATTTTGCAGGTCATAGACCCAAGGTATATGGACCTGTCCATGGGCGTGGATATGTTGGCGGCTGCCATTGCGCTCGGTGGCCTGAAATTTTTCAGCAAGGTCGTCTTGCTGTGCATGGCATTGATGATCCTCTCTCAGCCGATGCGGCAGGCAAAGTGGGCGGATAACGACATGGCCGAAAAGGAAAGAGAATTGTCATGACTGATCAGAAAGACCCAAAAAAGCCTAAAAAAATCATTACGCCAGATCAAATGGCGAAAATGACACCCGGCCAGCGGGCGAGTTATATGAATAGGCTCCGCGCTGAAAATTTTAAACCGGATGCAAGCGAAGCAAATACCAGTCAGACGGCGCGCGCAACGGCGGATACATCCCAGAAAACCAAAATAGACCCGCTGAATCCATCCAAGAATACGACTCCACCCCAAGTATCAAGATGGCTAAATCTTGGCTTAAATTTTCACGCTCGGAATAAGGCTGCTGAACAAGCTGCCAGGGAGGCCAAAGCCCAAGCACAGGCTGAAGCGACGGCGAGCATTCAAGCTAAGGCGGAGAAAATTGCAGTTTTACATACCAGCAGTGCTGAAAAATCAAAAGTTACCTTTGGCAAGGTTGCCCAATACGCCTTAAATCCATTTGATTATGGCCAGTCATTCCGTGGGTTTAAATATGCGGCAGCCATGTTGGTGCAAATCTTTGCAAGGATACTAACTTCTGTGGGACTGATTGCACCTGATCACCCCGCACGCACGCCAAGCGGTGCACTTGGATATGGGCTTTTCCGCCTTTTGGAAGAGGCACGGCTAAATTTGCTCCCACTCAAAGTCTTTCAAGAAAAATCAACGGCTGGCCCCTTTGCTGAAATCCGTATCATTGCTGTTCGCCAGTATATCGTATTCACCGCCATCATTGGCCTGTTCGCAACAGGATTTGTTGCAATTTTAATGGAAATATCACAGGTAGTTTTTGGCGCGGCTTATGCTTTTGCCCAAGGAGCTCAGTCAACGGTTACCACTGGAATATCCATGGGCGGGTGCCCGCTTATCACGAGTGGAGGCAATGCTTCCGCTATTCCCGATTATGCGTCGGCCTGTTTGGATGGCATTTTTGGCACGGGCGCAAACTCAACAGCAAGCGTCGTGGGCTCTGGGTTTGGATTGATGCTTTCGATGTATAGTAACCTAATCTTGGTTTTTGCGGGAATTATCGTTATATGGATTATTATTTCTGCAGTGGCGGAAACCGCCCGCAGCGGTATTCCACTTGGCAAAAATTTTAATCACATTTGGGCTCCTATCCGGTTGGTTGTAGCGCTCGGATTGCTGGTGCCTCTACCCTCCGGCCTAAACAGTGGGCAGTATGTTGTGATTTCACTCGCCAAATGGGGCAGCCAGCAGGCAAGCACGATTTGGAACGCCTATGCTGCGAAAATAACAAGCAACAGCGGACTGCCAAGTGTATCCTATGATGTCACGCAAAATGCGTCTTTTGTTGCTCAGAATCTTCAGATTGCAGTGTGTAATGCGATCCAAAACGCATCGGGGTGCACAGGCGATGGAACAGGCTGCCAGATTGCGCAAACATCTTACAATCCAAGTTCATTTCCAGCGAGTTCAATTATAGGGCAAAACACCCCTACTTTGACACAAACGCCAGACCCATCTACGATTAATATTGGCTGGTATGTGCCGGATGGCGGCACTCCTACTCCCAGTCCACAAGCAGGATATCCGATCTGCGGAGCGCTTAGCATTAAAGCTAAGTCGGCAAACTCTAGTATTGCCAGTAACGCAACTAACTGCACGCAAACGCCCAATACTCCGGCCTGCCTTGCGCAAACGGCAGAACAGTCTATTTTAACTGCTCAAAATGCTACTGATATATCTTTGGTGGGATCGCTGCAAACCGCTGCGAGAGATGTCCAAGCTGTGGCGCAAGAAATGATAGCTAGTAACGCCAATGAACCAAGTTCATCTGCGGTCAGCCAAATTTACAATGACTATCAGAACACTCTTAGCGCATATCAAAACTCACAGACGCTGACGATTCAAGCCGCTATCAATAACTATAGCAGTAAATTGGCAGCATCCACACAAATCGCGCAGCAAGGCGGTTGGCTTTACGCGCCGGTCTGGCTGATGAATATTGTGAACGCCAATGCGGCGGTTTCGGATGCAACCAAAAACATTGCCGCTGCTTCAGGACCGGTGCAACTTGGGAATGGCATTATTTTCCCGGGCAGCAACGATGCTGGCAATTCGCCTCAAAACCAATGGACCATGGCGCAGGTGATTTTCAATGCTGCTATTCCGGCGAATATCACCACACCGTCACCACAAACCCAATACAGCACCAAAATTCTGACCTCGCTTTCCCAATTGACGGATACAACGAGCAAGAACCCACTGGCGCTGGCAGGCGTCTATGGCCGCGACATGATAGTGACGGGATTTTTCCTGATTGAACCAAAGAACGTGCAGGATTGTTATATAGCTGGTGCAATAAAAAGTCCTTTATGTGACAAGTTAGCCGCGAATACTGCTGCGGGTATTTCGGTATTGCCAGGCATGTCCAGCGGCAGCAATAATTTAATTTCAAAATCCAACGCTGATCCTGAAATGCACGGCATGTTATTCCCCATCGGAATGGTGATGATTTCCATGGGGTTTCTGTTGACGATGCTCACCTTTATTCCGCTCAGCCGTTTTATTCTGGGCGTATTGAACTGGATGATCGGCGTGTTTGAAGCCGTGCTGGCGGTGCCGCTCGTTGCTCTGTCGCTGCTCGCCACGGGCGGGGAGGGTTTTTCCACTCAGCAATTCACAGCCGATATTTGGCTTCTGGTGGGGGTTGTCCTGCGGCCGGTTTTGATGGCGATTGGAATGGTGGCTAGCATCACCCTGTTCAACGACATCATGCAAATCACCAATGTACTGTTCGCGCCCGCCGTGCAAACCATGCCGCTGACCTCTGACAACAGCTATCTGTCCCTAGGGATTTACGTGGTGGTTTACAGTTCTCTCGCCTATACGCTGGCGAATTCCGCCTTTAAGTTAATCGATATGATGCCAAACTGGATCATGAACTGGATCGGCGCGCGGATGGAATCGCGCGTGGACGATGCTAGCGCCATCCAGCAGCAGTCCAGCGGTTATATTCAAACCATGGCCTATGCACGGGATTCGTCTCAATTTTCAGCAATGCAAGGGGGGAGAGCCTCACCAACTGGCGGCGGAACTCCTGGGGCTGGAAAGACTACCACTGGGGGAGGGGTAACCCCGCCGCCCGGAGGAAAAGCGCCTACTTCATAGAAGAATTAAGGTTGTCTGGCTGAAGAAGCCACAGTGGCAGCGGGGGGTTGCAGCCCCAAGCCAAGGCTTTTTGCTGCGTTTTGTATAGCAATGCCAATTTTATTATTGGCAAAATCACGGGTAAGATAGAATTTCATATAGTCTGAAAAAGCCATTCCATGTTCACGGGCACCACCCAAAAGGGTCTCCGCCCATTCCTTAGTTACAGTCACAGGGGTCCTTCCATCGGAATAAGGTTTATCCTCCCATTTTTTGGTAACAGCGTTAAAAGTGCCTATGTTCAACTCATATTTCGTTTTCCCCGCACTCCAAGGTGTGCTGTTATCCAAAATAGAAGTTGGCTTATCTTCATATAAATTCGGAACGGCATGAACGGCTCCAAAGACATCCACCGCAGCTTCCTTGGCCAAATCAACTCCACCTAGTGCCTTAAAGCTTACAATCGCCGCCCTCGCTTGATCGGTTGTGGCCTTCTTATACCGCTCGCGTAAAAACTTATCTACGTCATCAAACCCTTCAACCAAGTGAGGAAAATTAGATTTCCATTCAGCGAAGTTTCCGGTGAACTTAAAAATATCCCTATTGTCAGGATCTAGCCCTAGATGGTCTCCATATTTATGGAGATTCGCGCTCATAATATCCGCCCCATAGAGCGTCGCATCTTCAAACAACTTTCGCACAGCTTGTTCGCTAACTACAGGTGCTTTTTTCTCGGTTGCCGGAGCGCTTGCTGCTGGTTTCCCACTGTCCGGAGCGCCATCTGCATAGGCCCTTGGTGATACAAGACCTGAAGTGATAAAAACGACAGCAGAGCCGAGGGCTGCTGCGCGCGCAAGAAGTTTACGACCGTCCATCTCAAATCCCTCCATAGGGGCTATTGACGGATGTATTGTATAGCATATCTCTGGTACGAATCAAGCTAAAAAATTATTGCAAGCGAAAAATAGTTAAACTTTTGTTAATCTTTTATTTTTGGCCGAATTCAGCGCTTTTCTTAAGCTTTCGGGGCATTGCCCTTGCGCTATGTCTCCATAATAGGTTAGCTAAGACGATCATTGTGGGGGGGCATATGGAACAAATCGAGATGATGCTCGAAAAATTTTCTATTTTGCAATTGCTTGGCATCGGTGCCCTCTTGGCCGTGATCGTCCATCTGACTTTCCTTCGCAAAACCCTCATTCGAGAAATAAAGGATGCGCAAGATAAAAATCGGGCCAAACGTGAATCAATCTTTCGCAAATGGCTATATGGGGGCAAGGATTTTCGCAGTCCAGTGACAAAACAGGTTCGGGACGTGCCCAGGCAAGCAGGGTTTGCTTCCAATCTTATGCGGGAGCATTTTTTTATCCTTAATACAATCGAGAGGGCCATTTCCTGGGTTTATCAGGAATGGCACCATATCCCTGCCTGGGAACGTCTATTGCTTTGCCTGCCCTTTGGTCTGACATCTATAGTTGCTTTTTTCTTTGCAAACTTCCCCGTCTTTTTGGGCGCTCAATCGTTTCATGACATTCCATTACTGGTTTACCTTGCGCAGTTCACCATCATTCTGATGATACATACAACGATTTATTTGCTGATGTCCCGATTCCGGTTTTTGATTTCAGGTGGCGTAGTTGTATTTTTCACGGTCTTATTGCCAGTTATGGTCAGGCAATTTATGCCTGCATTTTTTGAAAGTAATTTTATAGAAATTTTTATTCGCGGAGGATTTCATATCGTCGCTGCTATATTAATAGCTTGGATTTGGGTCAAAGTAAGCTCCAACAAACCAGGGGCAATCTTCAGACTCTTGGGGGTTGAGTTTATCATGACAGGAATATGTAACGTTGGCCTAACCATTTTCATGCTTTTCAACGTTCCACGTCTTGCTCATGAAACCTCGCCGGATCAAGTCCTATCTTTCCCACTCTACCATTCCTTTGAACCGCTGTTGCGACAAGTCATGACGCCGCTGCATTTATATATAGGTGACTTCGTTCCTGAAAACATGACCCTTGCCGTGTTGTTGCTTACCTGGGGCGGCCTGCTGTTTTGCCTGGGCGGATTCATGTGGCTGGCGAGATATGATGAAATTGCCGCAATCCCTGAAGAAGTTAAAAGCCTGACGCTTTACACTTAATCGCGCATGAGCAGCATTATTAAATTTATATCGTCATGGTATCCATCACGCGCGCCTGCTAATCCTGATGCAAGTCAAAGCCGTAACAAATAGTGTATGCTTGGCCTACATAACGCCTGCATGATCTTTGAAAATAAAATGTCACTGTTGGTTCGGCGCACATGATGTGGGCAGGAAGTGGAATTACCCGTTCCCAGGCCCTGGAACTCCATGCGTTCCGTTTCTTACAGGCCTATCTTGCAGAGCGGGTATGATTTTCCGGGATTCTAACGGTCTCAAAGCATACATGGTTTCATCTGACCCCAATTTTTTAGCAATCATTTCACGTCCACGTTTTATTCGTGTTTTGATTGCTTCCAAAGATACACCACACGCAGCTGCAATCTCAATATAAGATAAACCTTCGATATCTCTTAGCAGGACAGCTTGCCTATAGATTGGTGGAATTCTATTAATTGCGAGCATAAGATTTGCATTACTTGTTTTCACTTCAAGCGCCTGACTTGGACTATGATCCCGGCTTTCCAAAAGATCTAAATAAGAATTTGCATCTTCTCTATAAGACTTTATTTCGTCCAGACTTAAACATAACGGTCGCCTACCGTTCTGTTTTTCTATATTTAAATATCTATTCATTTCAACGCGATATAACCATGTGGTAAATTGGCAGGTTCCCCGGAATTCCTTAAAATTTCTATATGCGATTACCCATGTGTCTTGAATTAAATCCTCAATATCATCCGTATTATAATGCGGGCTATTCATCAATCGTTTGGCGAGGCGGCTAACGAAGCCTTCATTACGCGCTTTTAGAATTTCAAAGCCTAAATTCTTTTCATTCGCTGCTATTTGTTTATCTGCTAGATTTTGAGCCATGACCTATAAAATTTCATATCATAAAACTAAATTTGCCTGATCAGCATGTCGCACGCACCAAGCAGTATTATTTCTTGTTAATCTCATGCCTAACCTGCTACGACTTGTTAATGTATTGACTAAGCCTTCATTTTCCAGCCGCGAGCAACCATCTTGCTCAATAATCGTTTGAATATGTACAAAATGTTCTGTGGGCTTGGGTGGGACACGCAAAAGTAAATCCAACGGAAATTCACCATAGCGATTGATTTGCTGCCAGACTGAGAATTCTTGTTGTGCCGTTGTCGCGCCCAGAAGTTCAGTGGTACAACGTTCAAGGTCTCTCCCTTTGCTGGCGAATTCTTTGAATATAAGATGCGCAATCGTATTGCCGTCTTCATCCAGTACTTTTGCCAAAGGCAATCTTAGGCCTTGGTAAAGCCCGGCAATGAACCGTTCCGGGTGCGCTGTTTGTGGCAGAGAATCTGCAACTAAAGATTTTCCGGTGGCAGCATCCATTTCTGTTAGTCCATCCCTAAAGAAATGCTCGGCACCATTGACCACAATTTTTAGGCGATTACAAATTGGAGCCGTTTCATCGTTAAGCAACAGGCTTGCGCAAAAGCTTCTGTCAGAGGCTGAATGCGCAAGAACTTTCATTGCCTCTGCCTTTGTGAGTATAATAGGCTTTGATTCAGGTAGGGCCGCCCAAATATGATCGACAGAATCCGGCCAGGAACCAGCGCTCAGAGCCTTTATAATAATATCGCGAGATCTGTCTTGAATTGCAGCCATTAAAACCTCCAGTAATGCCTCTTAATAATAGTCTTTTTTATTTTGTGAAAAACCTAATAATTGGGACCTTTCGGATAAGATTCTCCCCACATGTATGCCCTTAATTCGTTCAACAGACTCCTATCCCCAAAGTTACCCCAATTTGTCCAGGATTTCAAGGAACCTCTTGGAACGCTCCCGGACAATAAATTCTATTTAATCATTGATTTTGTTTAACTCTTAAACATCTTTGGACTTCCCGGGACAAACCCGTGGTGGGCATAACAGGGATCGAACCTGTGACCTCTTCCATGTCAAGGAAGCGCGCTACCGCTGCGCCATATGCCCGGTCCGCAATTTGTTAGCAAGGCGGCACAAAAGAAGCAAGAAACATCAGGCTATCGCGGCATATAAATCCTGGTATGCCGTCACCATCACGGCAGGCGTGAATTGCGCTTGGTAACTTTGCCATCCGCCATCAATCAATCGCTGGCATAAATCAATATCACTGATGACGCGTGCAATGGCATAATTGAGCGCATCCACATCATCCACCGGCACCAGCAGGCCGTTTTTTTCATTTTTAACATAGGCCGCGGGCCCGGCGGCGGCGGCGGCAATGAGCGGTTTACTCGCCGCCCAGGCTTCAATCATAACGGTGCCAAAGGGCTCATAGCGCGACGGAAAAACACAAACATCACAGGTTGCCAACAGCGCAGCTCGATCGTTACGCCAGCCCAGAAAACGCACGCGGTCCGCAATGCCCAATTGCGCCGCCAATTTCGGTAAGGCGTGTTTTAACGGACCATCACCCGCGATCCAACAATAAACGCCGGGCAGATCCACCAGCGCGCGCAATAAAACATCCAAACCTTTTTTAGGATGCAGTCGCGCAAGCGCCAGCAAGAGTGGCGCATGTTCCGGTGTATCAAATTCCGCGCGCGATACCGGCGCGGCGGATGGCAAATCAGCGATGGTATGAATGGTAAAAACTTTGCCCTCAGGTGCGCCTGCTGCGCGGATATGGCGTGCAAGATCATATGTAACACCAACATAAGCATCCATGTGCGGATACCGTTTCAAATCGTAATAACCGCCGAACCAGCCGATGTTCTTATGTTTGCCTGGTACCGCATAACTTGCCGCGCGGCCCATCCAGTATTGAATGATATCCGGCTGAAAATCTTTGATCGCTTGCCGCACGGCGCGCTGTGTCGCGTCACGGAATATTTTACCGAATGGTGCGGTTCGGATTTCTACGCCCGCGTTCTTTAATTCTGCCAGCCGCTGGGTATGCGGGCGCGTCAATAATATCTGTTGCAGGCCTGCATGTTGCAGCGTCAGCAAGGCATCCACACAATAAGTCTCCGCGCCGCCGGTGGGTGCTCCCGCCATGACATGCAAAACTTTCATCGCCTTTGCCATCATCGCCGCTCCATAAAAAAATCTTTCAATAATTGCCCGGCTTCCAATTCGCTCACGCCGCCTAATACTTCGGGACGGTGCAAACAGGTTGGCTGGGAAAACCATTTGGGTCCATGTTCCACCGCGCCGCCTTTGGGGTCATAGGCACCAAAAACTAACCGCCGCACACGTGCATGGGAGATCGCGGCCGCACACATGGCGCAAGGCTCCAGCGTTACATATAAATCGCAATCTGTCAGACGCATATCACCCAGCTTTGCCGCCGCCGCGCGGATCACCAGCATTTCGGCATGGGCGGTCGGATCATATTGCGTTTCCGTCAGATTATGCGCGTGCGCGATGACTTCGCCTGCGCACACGATAACCGCGCCCACGGGCACTTCACCTGCTTTCACCGCGCACCGCGCCTCTTCCATCGCAATTGCCATTGGATTTGTCATCGCCTTTCGTGATAGGCAATATGGCGTGACCACACAAGACAAAACCCCGACTGCCGCAGGGCAAGCAAAAGAACGCATCGCCAAATACCTGTCCCGCCACGGCGTAGCCTCGCGCCGCGCGGTCGAGACGATGATCGCGGAGGGTCGCATTGCGGTGAATGGCGAAGTCATCGCCCATCCCGCAACCCTGGTGGACGGGGATGATAAAATCATCGTGGACGGCGTGCCGGTTGGCGTCAAAGAACCCGCGCGGCTATGGCTTTATCACAAACCGAAAAATGTCATGGTGTGTGAACGCGACCCCGAAGGACGCACCACGATTTACGATACACTACCGCCAGAACTGCCGCGCGTCATGCCCATCGGACGGCTGGATTATAATACTGAAGGATTATTATTGCTGACGAATTCCGGCGCACTGAAACGTCATTTAGAATTGCCGTCTACGGGCTGGCTGCGGCGTTACCGCGTGCGTGTGCAGGGCACCTGGCGCGATGAATTTTCAAACGCGCTCGCCGACGGCATAACCGTGGAGGGTATAAAATTCGGCGCCATTCATGCGGCGCGCGAGCCGCGGCAAAAACCAGGCGCGCGGCAATTGTGGCTGGACGTTTCGCTACGTGAAGGTAAAAACCGCGAAGTTCGCCGGGCGATGCAACATTTTGAATTACATGTCACGCGATTGATCCGCGTGTCTTATGGCTCATTTCCATTGGGCGATTTACCCGAAGGCGCCCTGCGCGAAGTCAACGCAAAAATCCTGGGTGAGCAGATTGGCCGGATTTTAGCGCAGTTGTAATCAGGCAGCCAGTTTCTGGCTCTCTTCCACGGCGCTGGTGCAGCGATTGCAAAGGGTTGAATGGTTTTGATTGCTTCCAACCTCCGGCAAATACTGCCAGCAGCGTTCGCATTTTTCCGCATCGGTAATTTTAACTGCGGAGCTGTTAACGGCGGATCCGGTTTCGATTCTTAAATCCGACACCAGGCATAAATCCTGAAACTCCACACGCATTAAGAGTGCCTGTGTTTCAATATCCGGCACGGTGAAAATCACTTTGGCTTCCAAAGCAGAGCCGATAACTTTATCTGCGCGCATGGTTTCAAGTTGCGCGGTAACAATGGCGCGCAAGGCGCGTATCTTTTCCCATTCAGAGCCGCGCGCATCATCGCGCCATGCCGCTGGTACCGTGGGCATCACGCGCAGGTGGACGGATGCAACATCTTTATGCGCGTAATGCTGCCAGGCCTCTTCGCAAGTGAAGGCCAGAATAGGCGCAAGCCAGGCAGTCAGATGCAAAAACACCTGATTCATGACCCATAGCGCAGCCTGGCGGCGCGGCGCGGAGGGCGCATCGCAATAAAGACTGTCTTTACGCACATCAAAATAAAAGGCGGATAGATCTGTATTGCAAAATTCATGTAACGTAATGAAAAGCTGGTTGTAATCAAACGCCGCAAGCGCCGTGCGGACTTGCCCGTCCAGTTCAGCCAGGCGGTGCAGCACCCATTTTTCAAGTTCGGGCATTTGCACCATATCGACTTTGGCGGCTGAATCAAAATCCGCGAAAGCGCCCAGTAAATAACGCAGCGTATTTCGCAAGCGACGGTACAGATCAGATTGCTGTTTTAAAATCTCGTTACCAATACGAACATCTTCGGCGTAATTGGAATTACAGACCCACAGGCGCAAAATATCAGCGCCGTATTGCTCCATCACCTTCTGCGGCGCAATCACGTTGCCGATGGATTTGGACATTTTGCGGCCCTGTTCATCCAGCACAAAACCGTGCGTTAAAACTGTTTTAAATGGCGCGCGACCGCGCGTACCCACCGATTCCAATAGCGATGATTGAAACCAGCCACGGTGTTGATCTGACCCTTCGAGATATAAATCCGCGGGTGTTGATAGGCCGCGCGCTTCCAATACAAAAGCATGGGTTGAACCCGATTCAAACCAGACATCGACGATATCAAATACTTGCTCGTAATCAGCCGCCTGATATTTATCACCCAAAAATTCCTGCGCGTCGTGTGTGAACCAGGCATCGGAACCCTCGGCCATAAAAATGGCAATGATGCGCGCGCAAACCTCGGCATCGCGCAAGGGCAGACGCGTTTTTTTATCAATGAAAATCGCAATCGGCACACCCCAGGTGCGCTGACGCGAAATGCACCAGTCCGGGCGTGATTCCACCATGGAGCGAATACGCGTTTCACCGGCGCCTGGCACCCAACGCGTATCCTTAATCGCCTGCAGCGCACGCGCGCGGATTTGATTGTCATCATCCATCGCGATAAACCATTGCGGCGTCGTGCGGAAAATCAGCGGCGCTTTTGATCGCCAGGAATGCGGATAGGAATGCACATATTGGCCCTTGGCGAGTAGCGCATGCGCTTCTTCCAATGCAGCGATCACACGTTTATTTGCATCGCCCTTTTTACCCTGGTCATTATAAATCCGCGCCCCGCCAAACAGTGGCAACGTCATGACATAGCGCCCGTCAGGCTCAACGGTATAAGGAATTTCCAGGCCATATTCCTTGCCCAGATTAAAGTCATCCAAGCCGTGCGATGGCGCGATATGCACGAGACCAGTACCGCTTTCGGTCGTAACGAAATCACCCGGTAAAACGCGCACTTGAATTTCATCATAATATTTATCCAGCGCACTAAGCGGGTGCTTACAAAGCGTACCTGCGAGTTCAGCGCCCTTAAATGAAAAGCCGCTATGTGCCCCAACTAAACTTCCAATCCCTGTAGCAGCAATAAATGTTTCAACTAAATCAGCAGCAATAATGAACTTTCTACCATCCTTGGCTTTTCCTATGACATAATCTATGTCTGGCCCGTAAGCGATGGCGCGATTGGCAGGCATGGTCCAGGGCGTCGTCGTCCAAATAACCAATTCTGCGCCTTGCAATTCAGGAAGATCGCTTTGTTCGACCGGAAAAGCTACCCAAATCACGTCCGACGTATGCTCATGATATTCAATCTCCGCATCGGCGAGCGCGGTTTTCTCCACCGTTGACCACATCACGGCGCGCTCGCCCTGATACAGTGAACCGTTCAAAAGAAATTTATGAATTTCACCCGCGATAATCGCCTCAGATTTGAAATGCATGGTGGCATAGGGATGATCCCAATCCGCCGCCACGCCCAGGCGCTTAAATTCTTCGCGCTGCACCTCCAGCCAATGCGCTGCGAAATCGCGGCATTCGGCGCGGAATTGCAGCACCGGCACACGGTCTTTATCCTGGCCCTTCGCACGATATTGTTCTTCAATTTTCCATTCAATCGGCAGGCCGTGACAATCCCATCCCGGCACATAGGCCATACGTTTGCCCAGCATCGCCTGGGCGCGGTTGGCTACATCCTTTAAAATTTTATTGGTTGCATGGCCAATGTGAATATTGCCGTTCGCATAAGGCGGGCCGTCATGCAAAATGAATTGCCCCGCCGCGCCATCGCGCGCAGAAAGCTGTTCATAAATTTTTTGCTCCTGCCAGAATTTTAACGTTTCGGGTTCCTTTTGCGCCAAGCCGCCACGCATCGGAAAATCAGTTTTGGGCAGAAAAACAGTGGATTTATAGTCGGTTGTCATGACAGGAATGCTAGCAACCGGGCCCGCGTAATGCAACGTTTATTGACTGAGTTTTTCCCGCGCCAGCTTCGCATCCTTCGCAATATGGGCCCGCAAATCATCGATTTTGCCGAACTTTTGTTCGGGCCGCAGATAATGCAATAACTGCACGCGTAAACGCTGGTCATATAAATTGCCATCAAAGTCAAACAGATGCACTTCCAGCAATTCCTTCCCGCCGCGGAAGGTTGGGCGCACGCCTAAATTGGCAACGCCGTTATACCATGGCGGGACGCCGGAAACGCCGCCCACAGCTGCACGCACGGCATAAACACCATATTTGGGCCGCAAATAATTACCCAATTGCATGTTCGCTGTAGGAAAGCCCCATTCACGCGCCAGTGCCTCACCATGCTCCACCACACTTTCAATTTCAAAAGGGCGGCCCAAAATCTGCCGCGCCCCATGCGGATCACCAGTCTTTAAACACTCCCGCACGCTTGAGGAAGAATAAACCTGGCCATCCGCCATCCGCGCAGGCGATACCGGCGTCACGCCAAAACCCAATTCGGTACTTTGTTCAACCAAAGAATCCACATTGCCTAAACGTTGGTGCCCATAGTGAAAATTATCTCCGACCACCACATGACGCACCTGCAATTGGCGCACCAAAATCTTTTCAACAAACTGCCCGGCTTCCATCTGAGAAAACTCCAGATCAAAATTTTGTACATACAAATGCTGCACGCCCAATAAGGAAAGATAGCGCGCACGTACATGCAGCGGGGTAAGCTCACTGGGTGGTGCCTCAGGTTGAAAAAACTGTCGTGGATTAGGGGAGAAAGTGAGAACCGCCAGTCCAGCACCCATTTCGCGCGCCTGGCGTTGAGCCACAGCAATTACAGCCTGATGGCCCAGGTGAACGCCATCAAAATTCCCAATGGCAACGACCAGATTTTTTGCCTCATCCGGCAAAGCCGCTGCAGAATCCCACGCCTGTATCGTATTGGGCAACTCCGTAAGATTAATTTTCGCGGACAAAAGTAATACCCGTCACGCGCTATGCAGGCGGGCTTCTTCTTCGGGCGGCGGCACCCAAATGAGCGCCTCACCCACCACCACCTGTTTACCCGCGACCCAGCATTCCGTTTTCATTACAATACGGCGTTTTTCACGGTTAATTTCCGCGACCGTCACGCGCGCTTCAACGGTGTCTCCCAGATAAACCGGCGCCACAAATTTCAGGGTTTGGGATTGATAAATTGCGCCTGGTCCGGGTAACCGCGTTCCCAGCACCGTGGAAATCAATGATGCCGACAGCATCCCATGTGCGATACGCTTACCAAAGCGCGTGCGTTTGGCAAATTCTTCGTTAATGTGCAGGGAATTGGTATCACCCGACACGCCCGCAAATAACAGTACATCGGCCTCAGTAATCGTTTTACCGAATGACGCGGTCATGCCCATTTTGATATCTTCGAAACGGTAACCTTCAATATGATCTGTCATGCTTTTAGCGTTTTCGGGCATCGTGTTTCCATGGTTGTCGCGGAGTCGACGGATTCTAAACGGTTATGGGGCTTCAAGCAATTGTATTAAGGTATGGCGCAGCAATTGCAAATCTGCCGGTTCAGACAACCGGTGATCGCCGGATTTAATCAAGTTGATTTGCACATCCTCACTGCCCCAGCGTGCGGCGATGTCCACCGATTGTTGCCATTTTACATCTGCATCTTTCTGGCCGTGCAAAATCCGCAGCGGACATTTAATTTGCGCCAGTTTATCCATCACAAAATTCTGCCGTCCTTCTTCAATCAATTTTTTACTGATCATATAATTGCCGCCATAAATCGATGGCAGTTCAATGTAACCCTTTATCATCACAATCTGTTGCTGTTCCGTTGTTAAATCCTCGGCAAACATATCGTCGGTGAAATCAGGTGCGGGCGCCAGGCCGATGATGGCGCGCACCCGTTCCGGCTGCGCCAGCGCCAGCAAAAATGCCAGCCAGCCGCCCATGGAGGAGCCCACCAAAATCTGCGGCCCTTCCGTTAAGTTATCCAACATATAAACTGCATCTTCCAGCGCGCCGCCGATGGCGAAGTCCGCAAAGCCGCCGTCCGATTGACCATGGGCGCGACAGTCAAAACGCAAATAAGCCTGCCCGCGCTCAGCACAAAATTCCGCCAAGGCGGTCGCCTTTTGTCCCTGCATGTCGGAATTAAAGCCATGCAGAAACATCACGCCAGGTGTGGCGCCCGCCTGACGCGCATAGGCAAGCCGCTGCGGCCTATTAATAAATTCGGCAAAAGCAGGTGCAGAGGAAGGATTCATTTGCTAGCCATAATGATGATGCACAATGAACGTAATGAAACTCCGGGTGTCTTGCAATTGCTCCCCAGCCTGATTTCCGGTGGGGTGGAGCGCGGCACGGTGGATATGGCGGCGGCGCTGGTGAAATCCGGCTGCCGCGCCTATGTCGCCAGCGCGGGCGGCCCCATGGTGCATGAACTCACGCGTGTGGGTGCCGTGCATATCACTCTGCCATTGGGCGGCAAAATGCCTTGGCAGATCGCCGCCAATACGCGCGCTATTCAAAAGATTGCGCGCGAGCATTACATCGATATCATCCACGCCCGTTCGCGCGCGCCCGCCTGGGCGGCTTATCATGCCTGGCAAAAACTACACACGGCTAAACATCCGGTGCGCTTTGTCACCACGTTTCACGGGACTTATAACCTGGGTCCGGGCCTGTGGGGCAAATTCAAGCACCATTATAACCGCGTGATGACCCAGGGCGAGCGTGTGATCGCCATTTCCTATTTTATCGCCGATCATATTCAAAACGAATATGGGATCACATCTGAAAAAGTCACGATTATTCCGCGCGGTGTAGATATGATCAAATTTGATCCTTACCGCGTATCGGACGAACGTTCGATTAAATTGCTTCGCGACTGGCATGTTCCAGATCATGTGCCGCTGATTTTGCTGCCAGGACGTTTTACGCGCTGGAAGGGTCAGTTATTTCTGCTGGATGCATTGGCACAGATTAAAAATGAAAACTGGTTTTGCGTGATGATGGGTTCCGACCATGGCCATGGCAAATACCGAGATGAAGTCGCGACGCGCGTGACCGCTCTGGGTCTGGAAGGGCGCGTGCGGCTATTGCCGCAATGTGATGACATGCCGGCAGCCTATAGGATCGCGGATGTGGTGGCCTGCCCGTCGCAGGATCCCGAAGCATTTGGCCGCGTACCGGTTGAAGCACAGGCCATGGGCCGGATGATTGTCGCAAGCAACCATGGCGGAGCAGCGGAAACAGTTATTCCATTGCCGGAACCGCATGGTACGGGCTGGCTGTTTTCGCCGCATAGCGTGGAGGCTTGCGCGGCAGCCTTGACCGAAGCCCTGAATGTTTCCGATGAAGGGCGCCGCATCATTGGCGCACGCGGCATGGGCCATGTGGCGCAGCATTTCACTAAGCAGAACATGTGCGATGCGACCCTGGCGTTATATAATGAATTACTCTCGGAAGTTAGCGAATGAGCAGCCAAGAAAATATCTTGGTGATAAAATTCTCCGCCCTCGGTGATTTCATCATGTGTTTTGCGGCTTTTTCGGCAATCCGGTACTATCATCCGCAGGCGAAAATTACGTTGCTGACGACCAAACCATTTAGGGCGATGGCGGAAAAATCCGGCTGGTTTGATGAAATTATTGTCGATAACAAACCAGGTTTTTTTGATATCGGCGGCTGGATGAAATTGCGCGCGCAGTTGCGCGCCGGAAATTATGTGCGAGTTTATGATCTACAAACCAATGACCGCAGCGGGTTTTATTCCCGGCTATTTTTTCCTGGGCCTTATCCCGAATGGGTCGGAAAAATTGCATCTGCCAAATTTAAAGTGGGTGGCGCGGCGTGGGAAAAACTTCACGCCTGGGACATGCGGCGCGCGGAACTACGTGCGGCTGGAATTCCGGAAACACCCTTCCCAGATTTAACCTGGCTGGATGCGGATATTTCGAAATTCAATTTGCCTGAACGTTTCGTGTTAATTTGTGCAGGCGCCGCGCCGACCCGGCCGCGCAAACGCTGGACGGCGGCGGGTTATGCGGAAGTATGTAAATATTTGCTCGCACAAAACATCACACCGGTTTTGATTGGTGCAGATTCGGAAAAAGAGATTAACGCGGAAATTAAAAAACTAGCGCCGGAATCTTATGATCTCACCAATCTCACCGACCTGTTCAATATCGCTGCCCTAGCGCGCCGCGCGGCCGGAGCCATCGGCAACGACACCGGCCCGATGCATTTGATCGCCGTCGCTGGATGCCCTGCGCTATCGCTATTTTCAAATGACTCTTCGCCTGCCCATTCCCGCCCGATGGGAGAACGCACAGCTTTTTTGCAACACGATAATTTAAACGGCTTGCACGCGGATGAAGTGATAAAAGAGATTTTACTCCGCTAGGTTTTCCTCCCCCTTGAGGGGAGGGTGGCTTGCCCATCGCTTGGCGCTTGCGCCGAGCGCAAGCTAGGGGCAAGCCGGAGGGGGTGAAAATAATTCCATGCGCTAATCAATCCTAATGTTGCCGCGAACCATAAGAGCATCGCGCCGAGATGATTAACTTCCACCAGCCATTCCGTACCATTGGGGGGAATGAGGATGAGAGCAATCGCAGCGAATTGCGTGATAGTTTTGAGTTTGCCGAGTTTATCGACCGGAATCGCGCGGCCTTGCTGAGCGGTGTATTCGCGCCATCCGGTGACGGCGAATTCTCGCGCGATGATGAGGAATACGGGAATGAGCATCCCGTTTTGCAGCAAGCCCGCCGCGGCCATGGCGACGAGGGTGCCGATGATAAAAATCTTATCGCAAATCTGGTCCAGCATCGCACCCAATTTGGAGGTTTGTTTTAATTTGCGCGCGAGGAAGCCGTCGAGAAAATCGGTGGCTCCGGCCAAGGCAAAAATCGCCAGCGCCGCCCATGATTTTTCTGGTCCTGCCGCCAGCATCACCCATACTAGCGGCAGGAGCAAGATCACACGCAGGAGGGTGATGAGGTTGATCATGCCGTAGCATAGGGAAAATTTTGAGGAATGGAAGGTGAAACCGCTGGCCATAAACCACCAGCCTGCCCCCGCGAATCTGTGTCTTTTTATAATTTTAATTAAACTGCGTCTGAGGGCGAAGTGCCATTTATACCTTGAACTTTTTGATACGCTTCGATGGGTTTGATTACATTATCAGTGAGCTTTGCACAAATTCCACGACCATAATCATTACTTTTAATAATAGTTACACCATCTACTTAGCCCCAAAGCATTTTTTGCTTTCATAGCCTGAATTCCCGCTGGAGTTTTAGCCCGGCCCCCGGGTAGCGTGAAACGCGCGTCCAAGGATAAACTCCGACCGGCCGGAATGACAGGTAACAAAAAAGCCCGCAAAAGCGGGCTGTAAGGAAAAACTGCACTTAAAAGACCTGGCAACGACCTACTTTCCCGTGCCTTAAGACAAAGTATCATCGGCGCTGAGCGGTTTCACCATCGAGTTCGAGATGGGATCGGGTGTGGCACGCTCGCTATAACC
>Ga0105240_10003210_pt1 | contig 25654 bp, 23 predicted proteins | sample KBSC54metaG_FD_80426 | JGI IMG/M metagenome (GOLD analysis project Ga0105240, IMG submission 80426) | Corn rhizosphere microbial communities from Kellogg Biological Station, Michigan, USA - KBS C5-4 metaG | ecosystem: Host-associated > Plants > Roots > Rhizosphere > Soil | place: Michigan, USA...
AAGGCCTTGCTATACTCTCCCCAGTTGCGAATGCGGTACTTTTTCTTTGTTTTCATGGATCCTTCCACCTAAGATGATTTTTGGCGAAAGAATCTTAATGAGGTTTTCTTGAAATTTCAAAGGGTTGGGCGACCGTATTCGCGGCTATTTATGCAACAAGCCCGATACAGGTTGAGTTAATAAAAATATTCAATAAATTCATCTAGTTGAGCTGATTTATAAACTAAGCTGGCAATTTCCTTAGATACCCCTAAATGGTGACTATACTTAATTTAGGGGGATTTCCTTATGCCGCAAATTTATAAAATGCTAGGTGTTACTAGAGATTCCTTAGAGGAAAATATTCAAAAAACTGGCATTGTTTTTAATGGCGTAGAATTCCAGTTAAATAAGATCTTATGGAGCGGTGCTTTTGGTAAAATTTTTTCAGCCATGTCCTCTGACACTAGAGATAACCAGGAATATATTGTCAAAACCGGTAAGCAGGACAAGGTAGCAACACCACATGAATTACAAATGCTAAGGCAGGCTGGAATATATTTTTCAGTACAATATGAGAAAGAAGATAAAGCTTTTCTATTGATGAAAAGAATTTCAGGGTTATCCTTGGATAGAATCATTTTTTCAGACAAGGTGAATGAATTAAGTGAAGAAGAAAAATTAACCATTGCCTACCAAGCTTGTTATGCACTCCATGAACTTCATGCGAAGCAAATAGTGCATGGTGATATGCATCCTAGTAATATTATTTTTGATGATAAAAATAAAACAGCATCTATTGTCGATCTGGGGCGCGCGCAAAATGTTAGAGATCAAGTTGCAAAATCTGCGGTTGAAACAGAAAGCAATACTAGACGGCGTATAAATTATTGCTTTGAGCTTGATATTAATGGTTTGGCGGGCGGAGTATTAAATCTACTTGCCATGAATGATCATTTAAAGAATGCTGTGATTAAGCCTATGCAAGATCAACAAGTTATTAAACGGCCTAGTTTGGGTATGGTAATGGCATCTTTGGCTGAAGAAGCATTAAAAATGAATTTTAATATTTGGAACGAGAGTCAACCAAAGCCTACTTTAAATATGTGTAATTTACTTTATCGAGCTAGCAAAGCTGTAAACCAGTATCGTCATCATTATATGGCTCAGTTTATAAAAATACATGGGAGCAAAAGTGTGGCTGCTGGTGAAAAACTAATTCATGAGTTATTTGCAGCCAAAACTGAGGAGCAGCTCTATACCATCATTCATGAATTCTTAAAAAGCTATGAAGGCAATATACGTGAATATTCCTTGAAAGTATTGCTGGCAGAGTCATTACTCAATAGGCCAGCAGGAAAGAGTGAGCAAGAACGCAAAAGTGTAGTAGCAGAATTAGAGCAAATAGCAGGAGCTAGAAGAGACAATTCCGAACCTATATTTTCTGAAAAATCAAATAGTTGGGGAGTAATGTAGAAAATTTAAACAGATCTTGCTATAATCCGGTTTCATTAATTACATGATTTAATTCTATGGTAATAATTTTCTTAGATGTTGACGGGGTATTGCTAGAGCCTAAAACCAAGCAACTTTATCGACAAGAGAATCGGCAAGCGACCCTTCCATCTTATGTGTCTCTTTTTGATAAAAATGCTTTGGATTTTTTAAAAGATCTCGTTGAATTGATCGAAAAACAAGGGAATGAGGTCGGTATCGTCATTTCCAGTAGTTGGAAAGAGCATAAGTCTGTTAATAATTTAAAAGAATTATTTAAAATTTGTTTCTTTGCAAAATATATCTTATCCAAGACTGCAGACCTTGCTTGTATCAGTAATCCAGAATGGGGCTATGTTGACGCATTAACTCGTTCAGAGGAGATTGAACTTTGGTTCAATGAAAATCATCATGTTAAGATCGATAATTTTCTTATTATAGATGATTATGATGAGGGAATATCAGAGCTATTTCCAAATAATTTTGTTCACTGTAAACAGGGTTCATTTAAGAAGGATGATTTTGAAAGGGCAAAACTGCTTATATCTAATCAAGCTTTAAAAGCTGTATCGTCTGATGAAATACCATTAAGTAAGATACATTTAGACATTTATCGCGAAACAAAAGCTTCTAGCGAAATGCAAGCTGTTAAATCGGTAAGGCTTGCTTCTAAGACGTACAGAAACTATGTCAAGTTATTCTTTTTTAAAGAGTTAAGCTTCAATGAAAACTGTGTCAATGTGATGATGGAGTTTCTTGAAGATAATGACAAGCAATGCAAACAGAAGTAATTAGTCTTGCAGTTAAAGATAGGTATTGTGGCTGCAATATTCAATGTATATAATTTTAATATTATCGTCTAATTTTTAAGACCATGAATATATTTTTTGAAACAGAACGCCTTATTGTAAAATTTCCAACATTAGAAGATTATGATTCTATTCATGCACTAGAAACTGATGTAAATGTTATGCATTTTATCGGTGATGGATCAATTAGCTCTCCAGAAAGAACTTTGGCTAAATTAAAAAAGGATATAGCTCACTTTGCCAAACATCATTTTGGGACGGGCTTAGTTTACGAAAAAGAATCACAACACTTTATCGGGCAAGCAGGATTAACATATCTTGAATATAATGATACTCAACACAATATTGAGCTTGATTGTTTATTGCACAGGGCTTTTTGGGGAAAAGGCTATGCTACTGAATTAGTCAAGAAATCGATCGAATGGGGCTTTATCAATCTACCAGTTACTAAATTAATTGCCGTTATTGACCTCCATAATCTTAGATCGCAAGAAGTTGCTAAAAAAGCAGGTTTGAGATTCGTTGATATTATTTGGTGTTATAACAAAAAAGTAAAAATTTTTGAAATCCAAAAATAGTTACTTTTTGCGAGCATAAGGTTTCACTCTAACTTTCCATCAATTTACCCCTGCAACTTCTTCTTCAAAATCTCATTTAACTGCTGCGGATTAAGCTTGCCCTGAGATTCCTTCATCAACAAGCCGATGAAATAACCAAAGAGTTTGTCCTTGCCGGAACGATACTCAATAACTTTCTCTTGATTGGCTGCTAGCACCTGATCAATCATTTTTTCAATGGTTGAAGTGTCAGAGACTTGTTTCAAGCCTTGTTTTTCGATGATTTCATCTACATCGCGTTTTTCATTCCAAAGTGCTTCAAAAACTGTCTTAGCAATTTTGCCAGAAATGGTGTTGTCATGAATGCGCTTGACCAGCTTGGCCAATTGGGCGGCCGGTATGGGGCATTGAGTAATTTCAAGATCATTGCGATTTAAGGCGCCGAGGAGTTCGCTAATAATCCAGTTGGCTGCTAGTTTAGCCTGGCCCTCAGTTTGCTTGACCACGGTTTCAAAATAATCGGCTAGATCGCGATTAGAAATCAAGATATTAGCATCATAGGCGCTCAAGCCATAATCTTTCATGAAGCGATCGCGTTTTTGATAGGGAAGTTCCGGCATATTCCGCTGTGCCTGTTCTAACATCTCGTCAGTGATGATCAGGGGTAGCAAATCAGGATCCGGAAAATAACGATAATCATTGGCTTCTTCCTTGCTGCGCATTGGCCGGGTTTCATTTTTATCTGGATTATATAGTCGTGTTTCCTGCGTGATAGTTCCGCCACTTTCGAGAATTGCAATTTGTCGTTCAATTTCATAATTAATAGCACGTTCAACAAAACGGAAGGAGTTAATGTTTTTTAACTCAGTTCGGGTACCTAATTTGCTTTGACCTTTAGGGCGCACAGATACGTTAGCATCACAGCGAAAAGAACCTTCCTGCATATTGCCATCACAAATGTCCAGATAACGCACCAGGGCGTGCACTGTTTTTAAATAGGCCACAGCCTCTTTGGCTGATCTCATGTCCGGGGCAGAGACGATTTCTAGCAGCGGGGTGCCAGCGCGGTTCAGGTCAATGCCACTCAAATCTAGAAAATCTTCATGCAAGGATTTGCCAGCATCTTCTTCCAGATGAGCACGAATAATAGTAATACGCATTTCTTTACCATCATCTAGGGTAACATCAAGATGGCCCGTGCCAACGACAGGTAATTCATATTGGCTGATTTGATAGCCCTTAGGTAAGTCGGGATAGAAATAATTTTTACGGGCAAAAACGGATTTGCGAGTAATTTCTGCTTGAATCCCTAACCCGAATTTTAAGGCCATTGTGACGACTTCCCGATTTAACACGGGAAGAACTCCGGGCATGCCGAGGTCAATAGCGCAGGCCTGGGTGTTAGGCTCGGCGCCGAATTGTGTGGGCGCGCCGGAAAAGATTTTACTTTTTGTTAATAATTGGGCGTGGATTTCAAGACCAATGACAGATTCCCATTCCATCTTTAAATTACCTCCGGAAATTATTTACTCTCTGGCATACGTGTATGCCAGTCAGTGACTGTTTGATAGGCGTGAGCAACATTCAGTAAGCGGGCTTCTTCAAAATAGTTACCCACCAATTGCAACCCGATCGGTAAATGGCTATTAAAACCTGCTGGAATTGAAATGCCAGGCAAGCCAGCCAGATTGGTTGAGATGGTATAAATATCTGAAAGATACATGCTCAAGGGATCTTTTGTTTTTTCCCCAAATTTAAAAGCAGTAGAAGGGGCAGTGGGACTCATGATTATATCCACCGATTGGAAGGCATTTACAAAATCATCGCGAATGAGGCGGCGAATTTTTTGTGCTTTTAAATAGTAAGCATCATAGTAGCCTGCTGATAGCACATAAGTACCAATCATGATGCGGCGTTTAACTTCGTTACCAAAGCCTTCACTGCGTGTGCGTTTGTATAAGTCTTCAAGATTTTTAGGGTTTTCACAGCGATAGCCGTAGCGTACGCCATCATAGCGGGCAAGATTAGAAGAACATTCTGCTGGCGCAATAACATAATAGGCGGGGATGGATAAATTCATATTAGGCAGAGTGATTTCTTTAAACTGCGCTCCCAGTTTTTCATATTCATGTCTGGCCTCTTCCAATTTTTTGGCGATTTCGGGGTTTAAGCCTTCAAAATATTCTTTGGGCAAACCAATGCGCAAACCTTGAATGGAATTGTTCAAGGTGGCAGTGTAATCGGGAATAGGCCTGTCCACGCTGGTGGAGTCATGCTCATCAAATCCAGCCATAGCATTTAATAATAGGGCTGTATCTTCCGCTGAGCGAGCAAAGGGACCGCCCTGATCCAAGCTGGAAGCAAAGGCAATCATGCCGTAACGCGAAACGCGGCCATAAGTGGGTTTAATGCCAGTGATGCCGCAAAGTGCAGCGGGTTGGCGAATGGAACCACCAGTATCTGTGCCCGTTGCACCAGGTACCAAGCCAGCAGCTACAGCAGCGGCAGAGCCCCCAGAAGAACCTCCAGGTACACAATTTTTATCCCAGGGGTTTTTAACAGGACCAAAGTGGCTGTTTTCATTCGATGAACCCATGGCAAATTCATCCATATTGGTTTTGCCGAGCATCACCGTGCCTGCAGCGTTTAATTTGGCAACGACGGTTGCATCATAGGGGGCAGTGAAATTATGCAACATTTTCGAACCACAAGTGGTCTTGATGCCCTTAGTGCAGAAAATATCTTTTTGGGCGATGGGGATGCCGGTTAAACGGCCAGCTTGGCCGGCAGCAATTTTTTGGTCCGCAGTTTTGGCAGCCGCCAAAGCCTGTTCTTCGGTGACTGTAATAAAGCAGTTCAAGTCCTGATCAAGTTCTTTGATACGTTTTAAATAGAATTGGGTGAGTTCCAGGCTGGATATTTTCTTGCTCTGTAAAGCCTGGGAAAGCTCAGCGATTGTTTTTAACATATTTAGGCTTCCTCAATAACTTTGGGCACTAGATAAAGCCCGACTTTGACTTCGGGAGCAATGGATTGGAATAAATCTCTTTGATTAGGCTCATTGATGGCATCTGACCGTAAACGTTGAGGTAGGTCTAGAGGGTGAGCCAGGGGCTCGACTGTATTGGTGTCGATTTCACTCATATGCTCGACAAAGTCGAGGATACTGGAAAGTTGAGGCGTGTATAGAGCAATATCACTCTCCGATAGGTTCAGGCGCGCCAAATGGGCGATTTTTTTAACCTCTTCAGGTTTTAAAGACATGGTTCTTGAGCTCCTGGGAATTTAAGCCAGCAGGGATTATACATAAAATTAAATTCTTTAGGTAGAATGGTGGATAGTCCTGAGAAGCCGTCATTGCGAGGAGTGCTTTTTGCGACGAAGCAATCCATGTGGATTGCTTCGTCGCAAAAAGCACTCCTCGCAATGACGGCTTCTCAGGACGCGAGACGTAAGGAAATCTTTATGCTCTTAAGCAAACTAACAGAGAAAAAATTAATTATTTTTATTGTGGCCCTGTCCTTATTCATGGATACCCTGGATACGACCATTATTAATACTGCCATACCTGCCATGGCCCATAGTCTCAGGGTACATCCGGTGGATCTGAAGATTGCTCTAATTAGTTATTTGCTCACTCTAGCTATTTTTATTCCCATTAGTGGCTGGTTGGCTGATCGGTTTGGGATAAAAAAGGTTTTTGTCTTTGCCTTGGGTGTTTTTACCTTGAGTTCTTTGTGGTGTGGTTATGCTCAGCATGTGGTGGAGCTAGTGATTGCTCGGGCCATTCAGGGTCTTGGTGGAGCCTTAATATTGCCCCTAGGACGTCTCATTATTCTGCGTAATTTTGAGCGCCATGAAGTGGTACAGGCGATGAGCGTGGTGATTATGATTGTTTCTATTGGCTTAATGCTGGGACCCTTGGCGGGAGGGGTGATTACCGATCATTTGTCCTGGCATTGGATTTTTTGGGTCAATATTCCTATTGGTCTTTTGGCGATTGCTTGTGCCTTAATGTGGTTGAAAGAGTCATCCTTGCATAAAGTCCGTGCTTTTGACTTTATCGGTTTTGTACTGTTTGGCGGTGGTTTAGCGGGCTTAATTTTTTCTTTTTCGGATTTGAGTGAATCAACGGCGGATACCAAGACTGCTCTGATCATTATGGGGGTCGCGCTTATCATGCTGTGTGCCTATTTTATCTATCCTAAACGAGCCCATCATCATCCCATTGTGAATATGAACTTATTCCGACAACGTACTTTTCGGCTCTCTGTCGCAGGTAATTTATTAGCCAGAATTAGCTTTGGGGCCTTGCCATTTTTATTGCCCTTGCTGTTGCAAGTCAGTTTGGGATATTCAGCCCAGCTATCGGGTTTACTGTTGGTGCCTATTGCTGTGGGTGTGCTGTTGGTGAAAGTAGCTTCGGTACGGATTTTGCAAGCCTTGGGATTTAGAAAGCTGTTAATAATGAACACCTTTTTTGTGGGTTTATCGCTGTGGTCGTTTCAGTTCGTTAAAGTGGGCTTATCCCCCTATGTTATTGCCATTTTGACATTTATTTTTGGCTTTTTAATTTCCTTGCAATATAGCGGTATTAATTCCCTGGCCTATGCTGACCTTGATAATGAAGACTTGAGTTCGGCGACTAGCTTGGTCAGCATGGTGCAGCAATTATCACAAAGCTTGGGCGTGGCCACAGCAGCCTTATTGCTGAGATATTTTTCTCCTGTGGGGCTGGGACATATTTACTTAACCTCCCAAGTTTTTCACCAAACCTTCTTAACCATGGGATTTTTGACTTTTCTTAGTTCTTTCATATTCTTGCGTCTGCATCCTGAAGATGGTCATCAAATGCTCAAGGCGTCTGCCAAGGCGAAAGCTTCTGTACAATAAAAATACCGTTCATCCTGAGTAGGCCCTTGCGGGTCTACTCAGGATGAACGGTGTCTACATATTTCTTTTTTCTTTATATTCTTTGATAAAGATTTCAGGATTGTTTAGAATCCTAGGAATGCAGCCACTCTTACACTGAGGGATATTTTGTATGCTTAAGAAACTTCGTGGGGTATTTTCAAACGATTTGTCAATTGACTTGGGTACAGCCAATACGCTGATTTATGTACGAGGTAAGGGAATTATTTTGAATGAGCCCTCCGTCGTTGCTATTCGTCAAAATGGTAATAGGCATGGCCAGAAACATGTAGCTGCTGTTGGCAGCGAGGCCAAATTGATGCTAGGTCGTACACCAGAAAATATTGTGGCTATCCGTCCAATGAAGGATGGTGTTATTGCTGATTTTTATGTGACTGAAAAAATGTTGCAGCATTTTATTCATAAGGTTCATGGTAATCGTTTCTTGCGTCCTAGCCCACGCGTTTTAGTGAGTGTGCCCTGTGGTTCTACTCAGGTTGAAAGACGTGCTATTCGGGAATCAGCCATCAGTGCCGGTGCCAGAGAAGTTTTCTTATTGGAAGAGCCCATGGCTGCAGCGATGGGTGCTGGTTTGCCCGTGGACGAACCCCGTGGATCATTGGTTGTGGATATCGGTGGTGGTACCACGGAGGTGGCTATTATTTCCTTGAATGGCATTGTGTATTCTTCTTCTGTGCGTATTGGTGGTGATCGTTTTGACGAGGCCATTGTGGGCTATGTGCGCCGTAATTATGGTGTATTAATTGGTGAATCAACCGCTGAAAAAATTAAACATCAAATTGGTTTGGCTTACCCCACCAGTGAAGTCTTGGAAATGGAAGTGCGTGGTAGAAACTTAGCTGAGGGAGTGCCACGTAGCTTTACAATTAATAGCAATGAAATTTTAGAAGCCTTACAAGAACCCTTATCTGGCATTATTGGAACGGTGCGTGCTGCCTTGGAACAAACGCCGCCTGAATTGGCTGCAGATATTGCAGAACGCGGTATGGTTTTGACTGGTGGGGGCGCTTTATTGCGTAATATCGATAGATTATTTATGGAAGAAACAGGCCTTCCTGTCATTATTGCGGATGAGCCTTTGACCTGCGTGGCTAGAGGCGGTGGTAAAGCCTTGGAAGCCATGGATGCTATGGGTGCAGATTTTCTTTTCAGGGAATAGTGAAGTCCATTGCGTAGATCATCGATAGTAAGACCTATTTTTGCGGTCAAAGGATCGCAGCTGGGTTGGCGTATGTTTGGGTTAATAACACTAGCCCTAGGCTTGATGATTCTTGATAAATACGTGCCTGCCACGGAGCATATCCGGGTGGCGCTTTCACTTCCGCTCGCTCCTTTTCAGTATATTATTAGTGCCCCTTTTCAGGCGATTGATAAATGGAGTCATCTTTTAACAACTCAAGATACCTTACACAAGGAAAATATCGATTTAAAAGCTCAGCAATTGTTGTTGCAAGCCCAGCTTCAACGCTTAGCAGCAATTGAATCTGAAAATAATCACCTCAAGGGCTTGGTGCATTCTTCGCAAAACATTCATGGCAAAATGATGATTGCGCAGTTATTAGCAGTAGAAAGTGATCTTTCTGCTCATCAGATTATTCTCGATAAGGGCTCGCATGAGGGGGTTTTTGTGGGTCAACCAGTTCTAGATGCCCATGGTGTCATGGGGCAGGTTATTCAAGTTAGTCCTCTGAGTAGTCGGGTATTGCTAATCAATGATACGAAAAGTGGTGTAGCGGTGGAAGGAGCTCGAAATGGGATACGCTCCATCGCCGTGGGTGATGGTTATTCAGGACGTTTGCGTCTAGCGAATGTCCCGCAAACGGCAGATATTCGTAAGGGAGATATGTTTTTGACCTCTGGTCTCAGTGATCGTTATCCTCCAGGCTATCCTGTGGGGGAGGTGGTTTCTATTAACCGGGATCCAGGTTCGCCTTTTGTGAATATTATCTTGGAGCCTAGTGCTCATCTGGATCAAAGTCGGCAAGTGCTTTTAGTTTGGCCCGTTAAAATGGCTACTGGGAGGTGAGATGTTAGAAATGCCTCTAAATGAATTGCGTGCCTGGCTGATGGTTGTTTTCAGCCTAAGTATAGCTTTGCTGCTAACCTTGATGCCTATGCCAGATGGGCTCAGTTTTTTTCGACCGGCTTGGGTATTATTAATTTTGACTTTTTGGGCTTTAGTTTTACCGGGTCGAGCCAGTATTACCCTGGCTTGGGTGGTGGGGCTATGTTTGGATGTTTTAAATGGTAGCTTACTTGGGGAGCATGCCCTTGCTTTGACCTCGGTAGTTTATTTTGCTGCTCGTCTTTGTAATCAGTTACGTATGTTTACCCTATTACAACAGGGTGCAGCAATATTTTTTATGGTCTTAGGCTATCAGTTTATTCTTTTTTGCATTCAAGGCTTCTTAGGAGATTTAAATCTGGGCTGGAATTATTGGTTGACTTCTATTAGTAGTACGGTGCTTTGGCCCTGGGTTTTTATGATGATGCGTGATTTGCAAGGCAGAATATCTTGAAGAAAATTCTCAAAAATGTGTTACGCATCAGTTGTTATTGTAGTGCTGCCATTATCATTCTAGCTGCCGTCTTGATGAGTATTGCTCATCTCATGACCCCTCTATTGAATCGCCATCGTGCTGACTTAGAAGTTTGGGCCAGTCAGATTCTGCAAGTTCCTATTGCTATCGGTGAGGTTCATGCGGATTGGCGTGGCAATATTCCTGAATTAACCTTGACCCATGTGTTCACCTTAGACAAAAATACGCATAAACCAGCTTTTGATATTCGAGAAATTAAAATTGGTTTTCAAGTGTTTTCTAGTTTATGGAAAAGACAGTTTATTATTCAGGATATCATTATTTCCGGCGCAGATCTTACCGTCTTGCAAGATGCTTCAGGTGGATTAACCATCAAGGATCTGGATCTGCCAGTGGAAATGGGTAAGGCTAATCAATCCTATCAGCTGCTGAGTATTCTCGATTGGTTATTTTCACAGCCCTATTTGGCTTTGCGGGAAATTGATGTTCATCTGCAATTATATAACAGCGAATCGCGAGAATTTACTATTAAGAAAGTATCATTGATTAATTCGCGAGATGATCATCAAATTAATGGCAATTTCATCTTACATCAGGAAATTCCCACAGAGATTCGTTCTCATATTAATTGGACAGGGAATCTATCTGACCCTGATCATATCCAATGTCATGCTTATTTAGATTTGGAAGGCTTTTCACTAAGTCAATGGATTAAAGAAACAGGGCTAGGCTTAAATAAGATATTTTCAGGCTGGCAGCTTCATCAGGGTATTGGCGGTGCTGAGATTTGGGTGGATTGGGACAATGCACAGTTACAGCAGGTGCAAAGTGTTTTTCAATGGTATGATTTGGAGTTTTATTCTGACTATGACCAGAAGACTTACCCCATTGAGAGTTTCAGTGGGCATGTGGGTTGGAAGCGTAGTGGTGAACGCCAAATTTTTGCGGGTAATGATATTTTAATTAACTTCCCCGGTCATTATTGGCCGGCAACAACCTTTTATATGGTGTTTGGGCCTAGACAGGAGGCTGAAAAACAACAGTCGATAATGGTTGAATCTCCGGTGGTGCAAGTTAGCCAAGGAAAGAAAATTGCTAAGAAAAAAATAAATAGCAATACAATTAACCCTTCATCGGTTACTAGGCCATGGGATGAAAAATTAGCGAAGGCTTCCGCTTCGGTGGCCAAAGCTATCGCGGGAAATCAAGCTTGGCGCTTGGAGGAATTACATATTGGCTATGTCGATTTGCAGGATCTTATGCCTATCGTAATGGCGAACTCCAGTGTTCCTAATTTATGGCGAAAGCAATTTTTCAAGGTGGAGCCCTTGGGTGAAATCCAAGCGATAGAAATTGCCTGGTTTGGGGAGATGACAGATCTTACCAAAACTTCCTTGTCTGCAATCGTTAAGGGTTTGAATTTTAATCCCTGGGATAAATATCCCGGCATAGCGCATTTCTCGGGTAAATTAAAATGGAATGGCAATGAAGGCGAATTACAATTTGACAGTAAAGACTTTATGCTGACTTATCCTGCTTTATTCGCCAACAAATTGGATTTACAGCAATTAAAAGGGAAAATCGATTATAAATATAGTCCTGATATGGGTTGGCTGCTGACAGCTAATCAGATCCAAATCATAGATGAAGACTTGCAAGCCCAGGGATCCATGCAATTACAATTGCCGTCGCATGCTTCTCCATCGATTAACATGAAAGCTGAATTTTCATTGGATCAATTGAGTGAAGTGGAACGGTACTTACCTTCTAAAATTATGGATGCCGATTTGGTCGCTTGGTTAAAAGATGCTTTTTTAGAGGGGCGTTTGGAATTTGGTAAGGTCATGATCGAGGGCAAGCTCAATGATTTTCCTTTTGAAAATGGAGAGGGTCGTTTTGAAGCCAGCGGTGAATTGAAAGACCTAGATTTTCATTATGCCCCTCAATGGCCACATCTACAGCAGGCTGATGGTAAATTAATATTCTCTGGACGCTCCATGACAGTAAAGATTGATTCTGCCGTCATGTTAGATATCCCTTTTAAAAATATATCGGGTGTCATTCCCTATCTCGGTGCTGATCAGCCGCAGATTTTGGATGTGCATACTGAAGTAGAAACTGATTTGGCTCAGGGCTTGGAGTTTATTCATCAAAGCCCCTTGGAAGAAGATATTGGTAAGGACGTGGAAGAGATTCAAATGAAAGGCCCGGCTAAGCTCGATTTGAAGCTAACAGTACCCCTTGGCAATCCTAGAAAACTGAAGGTGCTGGGAAATACCCAAATTAGACAAGCCATTTTATCTTTACCCGAATGGGGTATTAACCTTGATCAAATCAATGGTGAGTTTCAATTTACAGAAAAAACACTGACGGCTAAGAAAATGCCAGCGAAGCTTTGGGGTGAGCCAAGTACGTTAAGTTTGTCCACGGTGGTTTCTAAAAATAAATCACCGTCCTATATTGAAGCGCTTTTGGTGGGACGTATTAATGTCGCCAATGTGCAAACGGCTACCGCGCTGCCACTGAGTAATTTTCTTTCCGGCTCGACGGATTATCAGGCCCGGGTCAAACTATATGAATCCAATGCAAATAATGAAGTATTGCTGACTTCCCATTTGCAGGGTGTGGCTGTTGATCTTCCATCGCCTTTTGGCAAGACTGCTTCGGAAAAAAGAGACTTTTCTCTGAATCTTATTATTCAGCAAAGTCCTGGATTTCAAACTCAGCTTAAATATGGGGATTTGATTCAAGCGCAATTGAATATTAAATCTAGTCCGGGTAAGCGCATAATTGATATTGACAGTCGTCAAATGAAAGGACGCTTAACCTTGGCTTATCCTTTTAATGCTAACCAAGCGGTGGATGCGCAACTAGATAGATTAATAATTGATGCTAAAAATGAAAAAACAATTTCATCCCTTGATCCTCATGCTATTCCACCATTGAATATCTCTTGTAAACAGTTTGTTTTCGGAAATAAAAACTTGGGTCAATTAAATTTAAACACTTCCCCTAAGTCCAATGGTTTGGTTATTCAAAATTTTATCCTGAGTGAAGCTGATTTTCTTTTTAGATCCAAGGGGCAATGGACAGGAAATAAGAATGCCCAGCAAAGTCAATTATCGGGAACCATCGAGAGTTCTAAGGTAACTCGTTTCCTGGAGCGTATTGGTTTGAATATGAATAGTTTGATTGTAGACAAGGGAAGAGCGGCTTTTGATTTGCAATGGAAAGGGGCACCTTATAGTTTTAGTCTAGCGACAATGTCGGGAAATTTTTCTTTTGCCTTGGAGAAAGGGAGAGTGATCAATTTAAGTCAAACGGATAATAATAAAATGGATGTGGGTAGGATGTTGAGTTTATTTAGTTTGCAAACTATTCCACGGCGTTTAAGCCTTGATTTTAGTGATTTGTTTGAGAAGGGGTATAGTTTTGATTACATGCGGGGTGATTTTTCTTTGCGACAGGGATCGGCTTATACGCTCAAACCTGCAGTTTTTGAAGGGCCCGTAGCCCGTATTGCGGCTTCGGGCCGAATTGGGTTTTTAGCTCAAGACTATGATCTTACTCTCAGTATCTCACCTTATGTGACTGAAAGTTTACCGGTGGTAGCGGGTGCCCTGACCTTAAATCCCTTTGTAGGTGCGGCAACTTGGTTGGTGAATAAAATGGTCATTAGCAAAGAAGTCTCTAAAGCGGCGACCTATAATTATAAAGTTACTGGCAGCTGGAATACTCCGGTGTGGCGGAAGGTGTAAGACTTGGCATCCTTCTGCCATTCTGGTGTAAGTGGGAAATTTTAGATTCTTGCTCAGAGACTTTCTGCTGCTGTGGTGGGCATGAGGAGAAAATAGATGGGGATTGCTTGGTTGGGCTCGTAGGACTGACTATCGGGTGTTGCGCTGCTGGTTTCGGTGAGGGTAGTCTTTTAAACAACTGAGTGGTATCAAAACTGGCTTTTTGTGGTATAGGCTGAATAACTTTTTCCTCGAGTTCTGTGGCGATAGTCTCAGCAGAGCAAGGTTTGAAGAAAAAACGATGCAGGCTTTGAGGTAAACGACCACCCAGATCATAGCCGAAAATAAAGCCATGAATAGTGGTGGTTACCAAAAGTGTGGCGCCAGCTACAAAAGTTGAGGGAAAGAAGCACATTACGCTGCCGCTGAGTGCAAGCGAGAGTAACCCGGTATTATAAAATTTGGTAGCCAGATCAGCATTGAGTTCTATGTGCTCATTTCTTTTCTCTATGATGCTAGTTTGTAGCCCGACAAGCTGATCTTGGTCACGGTGCTTGCATGCTCGAAAGCTTTCAAATTGCTTGGGGTCAGCCAGGTGACTATAAAATTCCTGTTCCTTTTGTTTCAGAGCCTTCAGCTTATTACTCCAGGTTCCTGTCATTCTATCTTTGAGAACGACAGCAATCGACCAAAGACCGAGGGCGACATTGGTGGCAATATTGGCGGTGATAAAAACCAGAACCAGGGTTGGTACAGCAAAGCTAGCAATGGCCAAACTGGTATTGGCTATACCGCCGACTATATTGATTGCCTGTGTCCATTTTCCATCTTCAAAGTTGGCTCGATAGAGCAGCTTCAAACCATTAATGAGTCGGATGGAGGGGGCAAGAAATTCAGTGGTTCTCACAACCGCTTGGGGTACTTTTGTCAATGTGGTGACATTGAGTAAGTAGGCCATACAGGAGACATAACAACGAAGGGTGTCGACTAATTGGTTACCGAGAGTGAGGGCGGCGTTATAGAATTGCTGCAGACGCAAGGGTTTTTGAGCTTTATTAGCCCGTGGGGATAATTCATGTCTCTTAGTCATTAATTTGCCTCGTTATAAAATCTATAATGAGTTGGCTTTGCTGTGTAAATTGACTCTGTCATTGCGAGCCTGCGTTTTTTGCAGGCAAAGTAATCCAGTATGCTTAAAAACTAGATTGCTTCGTCGCACAAACCCGCCACGTCACACAGAACGTTCCTCGCGGCTTTGGCCTCGCAATGACGGTTTTGTGCGAAAAATGATTCACACAGCAGAGCTCTCATATATAACCTAATTATTTGATTTAGATTTTACCTTGATTAGATTAATGTTTCCTTAATAAAAGGGGGTCTATTTAAAATTTTTGTAGGGTGTACGGAGTCTATTTGTATATTTTAAGTCATTGATGTATAATGATTTTAGTCGTTATCACTCGATAGGAAGCTAACATGGCCACATTTAATGGAATTGATTACGCTATAATCATCCTTCTTTTCCTTTCTGTTGCCTTTGGTATTGCCCGTGGGTTCATTAAAGAAATCATTTCTATCTTAGCTTGGGTTGCGGCTTTTATGGTCGCCACGCTTTATTGTGTGAAGCTTGCTGCCATTTTTTCGGGTGTACCTGAGGCAGTAGCCAATCCTATTGACGCAGTGACTACAGCATCTATTATTGTTAGCTATCTTGCACTTTTTATTGGCATCTTAGTCTGTGGTTCTATTTTAAAATTGCTGGCTCATTATTTGGTAAAATCTACTGGCTTGGGTTTTATGAATCGTTTTTTAGGCGCTGTTTTTGGTTTGGGTAGAGGTTGTGTTATTATTCTCATCACCTTGTTTTTCCTTAGTTTTACAGCCTTGACTACGCATTCTTTATGGAAGGATTCCAAATTAATCGCGGTACTCCATCCTGGTCTTAAATGGATGAACCATGTGGTTCAGCCCTACGTTGCTCAAATTGAAGCGAAAATGAAGAAAACTGCCAAAAGCTTAAATCAGGAAGAATTATCTGATGTTATTAAATCCAAGGCGGTTCATCCGGCAGCTTCTCAAACGCCTGTAGTGACGCCGGCACCTGCTGCAGCTCCAATGACTAGCGTTCCCCCAGTGGTAACGACTCCCTCAGTGCCAGCGCCGCAGCCTGCTCCTATAAAAACACCTGTAATGGCTCCTCCTACGCCAGCTAAGGCTGCTGTACCAGCAAGTCCATCAAAGCCGTAATAGGCATTTTCTCCAAGGCCTTAAGATCTGCAAAAATAGAGCTCAATTTATCAATCTGAGCTGGTCTAAAATGACCAGCAAGATTGGTTTTAAATTTGTCAAATAATAAGGGAATTGCTTCTTCTCGCCGTCTTTGATGTCCAATGGGATATTCAATACTGATTTTTTCAGTTGAGCTACCGTCCTTGAAAAAGATTTGCAAACTATTGCCGATGGAGCGTTTAGTAGGATCAAGATAGTCAAGCGAGAATTGAGGATTTTCCTGGACTTGGATTTTGGTACGTAGTTCATCGATGCGGGTGTCAGCGGCGAAATCATCTTCGTAATATTCTGCTTTTAGATCACCTTGTAAGAGAGCGACAGCAACCATGTATTGAATGCAATGATCTCGATCGGCTGGATTATGCAAGGGGCCAGTTTTGCTAATAATGCGGATAGCAGGCTCTTGTGTTTTTAATTCAATTTTTTCAATATCTTGTAATTTATTTTTAATGTATTGATTTAATTTTATAGCGCATTCCACCACGGTCTGGGCATGAAACTCAGCTGGGAAGGCGACTTTAAAAAGAATGTTTTCCATCACGTAGGTATCATAGGGCTGGGGGCGTTTTAAAGTATTACCGCGGAGGGTGGTGTCGTTAAAGCCCCAGATTTTGGCTGTTAAGGCACTAGGATAACCCATTTCACCGCGTTGAGTCAGGCAAGCTAGCCATACTGCTCGGCTGCTAGCGTCGCCAGCGGCCCAGGATTTTCTGGATCCCGTATTTGGGGCATGGCGGTAGGTTCTCAAGCTCTGGCCATCAATCCAGGCTTGAGAGAGTGTCTTAATCACTTCATTTTTGCCACCACCTAGCAAATAGGAAGCCAGGGCAGCAGAAGCAATTTTGACCAGGATGACGTGATCCAAACCTAAACGATTGAAGCTATTCTCCAAGGCAAGAATACCTTGAATCTCATAGGCCTTAATCATCGCCGTTAACACCTCATGAACAGTCAAAGCTTCTTTTTTCTGCAATAATCTTTGCTGAGATTGATAATCAGCAAGGGCGAGTATGGCGCCTAAATTGTCAGAAGGATGTCCCCATTCTGCAGCTAGCCAGGTGTCGTTATAGTCCAGCCAGCGAATCAGGCAGCCTAAGTTAAAGGCAGCCTGGACAGGATCGAGAATATAGTTGGTGCCTGGTACTCGGGCGCCATGGGCTACGGTGGTGCCAGGAAATAAGGGGCCCAATAGTTTTCGACATTCGGGATACTGTAGGGCCAATATGGCACAGCCTAGGGCATCCATTAGGCAATAGCGGGCTGTAGAATAAGCTAATTCACTATTAATAGGTTTATTGACGACATAGTCGGCGATAGTGGTTAGCTCTGTGTCGAAAGCAGGACGGATATTTTCATCAGTAGTATGTATAGCCATTTAATCTTTCCGTGCATTAAGGGGAATAAAAGGTCTTTCATCAGGGCCAATGTAATTTGCTTCGGGTCTAATCAAACGATTATTGGCGCGCTGTTCCAGAATATGCGCGCTCCAACCGGTGATCCGGGAGAGCACAAATATGGGTGTAAATAAATAAGTAGGAATCCCGCTAAAGTGATAAGTGCTTGCACTGTAAAAATCTAGATTGGGAAATAATTTTTTCTCTTGGCGCATGATGTTTTCGATAGCCTCGGAAACAGCGTATAAATATCCATCTTGGGCATTTTGAGATAGTTTCTTTGACCAAGTTTTAATGATATCTGAACGAGGATCTGAGGTTTTATAAACGCGATGGCCAAAGCCCATGATCTTAATTTTTTGCGCTAACATGGTTTTAACTTTAGCTTCCGCTTCTTCGGGTGTTTTAAATTGCTGGATGAGTGCCATGGCAGCTTCATTGGCTCCACCATGTAGCGGTCCACGCAGCGTGCCTATCCCCGTAACAATCGCGGAATAGAAATCAGATTCAGTGGAAGTGGTTACTCGGGCAGCAAAGGTAGAGGCATTGAATTCATGTTCAGCATATAAAATTAAGGAAACATCCAGGGCGCGGCGAAAATCTTCCGCTGGCTTTTTTTGGCATAAGAGATTAAGAAAATAACCGGCAATACTTTTTTCAAGGCTATCCGTTTCAATGCGACTGCCGTTTTGGTGGAAGTGATACCAGTACAAGAGCATACTGGGTATGCAAGCGAGTAAGCGATCGACCAAATCCCGAGTGAAGGTGGGGGAGGTTTCTGGTTCCAAGGTGCCGAGCATGGAGATGCCTGTACGCAATACATCCATAGGATGAGCGTTTGCAGGGATGAGTTCTAAAACTGTTTTTAAGGCCTGAGGAAGGGCACGTTTTTTAAATAATTTTTCTTGGTAGGCGCGTAACTCCACAACTGTCGGTAACTTGCCATAGAGCAGCAAATAGGCGACTTCTTCAAAAGAAGCTTGTTGGGCTAGTTGGTCAATAGGATAACCACGATAATTTAATCCCACACCTTTGCCTACGGTACAAATGCTGGTATCGCCAACAATAATCCCTTCCAGTCCTCCGGTTTTAGCTATCCCTGGTTTAATGAGCATGTCCTATTTTCCTTGATTCAATTGATCCAGTATTTTTTCATACTGATAATAATCTAAAGTTTTGTACAATTCTTCTCTTGTTTGCATTTGGGAGAGTAACGCTTTTTGGTTTCCCTGTTCGCGAATTTCACGCATGACGGCCAAGGCTGCTTGGCTCATGGCACGAAAAGCGCTGAGGGGGTAGAGTATCATTTGGACGCCAGCATCGGCTAATTCCTGTTTAGTAAATAAGGGGCTCACCCCAAATTCAGTCATATTGGCTAATAGGGGAGCTTTGATTGCCCTAGCGACAACACGATAATCTTCTAGGCTTCTGGCTCCTTCCAGGAAAATCATTTCAGCCCCGGCTTCAATGTAACATTCCAGACGGTGAATCACTGCTTCTAAGCTTTCGTTAGCCAAGGCATCAGTGCGGGCCATGATGATGAAACTGCTATCGAATTTGGCATCTACAGCAGCTTTGAGGCGATCAGCCATTTCATTGGCTTCGACTAATTTCTTGCCCGGGCGATGGCCGCAGCGTTTGGCCTGGACCTGATCTTCAAGATGAACAGCGGCTACTCCGGCACGGATCATTTCTTTGACAGCACGGCCAATGGTAAAGGCATGTCCCCAGCCTGTATCAATATCAACCAATAGGGGTAATTGTGTTACGCTGGTAATGCGTCTAGCATCTTCGAGTACATCGCCCAAATGCGTTATTCCTAAATCAGGGAGTCCAAAAGAGGCATTGGCTACCCCAGCACCAGAAAGATAGAGGGCATGGAAACCCGTGTGTTCGGCAAGCAAGGCGAGATAGGCATTGATGGTTCCCATAATTTGCAGGGGTTTTTCCTGGGTGAGGGCTTCACGGAACCGGGTGCCGGCGCTACTTATTTTCATCCTAAAGGCTCCTTGCAGTGTAGGGGTAAATAGCATTATCATCAGAATTCTCTTATCATGGCGCGTAGTGACTTGTGTTGCAAGAGGAAACAGAGCGAGGGATTTATGAGTCGTGTTTTTAACTTTAGTGCTGGCCCGGCAATGATGCCCGAAGAAGTCCTGCATCAAGCTCAGGAAGAAATGCTGGATTGGCATGGATTAGGCATGTCTATTATGGAATTGGGACATCGTGGTCCTGAGTTTCAATCCCTAATAGAGCAAATTGAAGCAGATTATCGTGAAGTATTAGCTATCCCGAGCAATTATCATGTGCTCTTTGTTGCTGGCGGGGCAACCACTCAGTTTTCCATGGTGCCACTGAATTTACTGAGTGAGCAAAATAAGCAAGCTGATTATGTTGAAACGGGTATTTGGTCACATAAGGCTGTGGTGGAAGCCAAGCGTTATGGGGAAATCAATGTGGCAGCGATGACGAAGACTGTTCATGGCATCCATACCTTACCGCCACAATCGGAATGGCAATTAAATCCTCAAGCTGCTTATGTGCATTATACTCCGAATGAAACCGTGGGTGGCATTGAGTTTCATTGGGTGCCTAAGACTGGTAAGGTGCCTTTGGTGGCTGATATGACTTCCTCTATCCTGTCTCAGCCTATTGATGTGAGCCAATTTGGCTTGATTTATGCCGGTGCGCAAAAGAATTTAGGCCATGCAGGTTTTACCCTGGCCATTGTCCGTGAAGATTTAGTCCGTGAACCTTTATGGTTTACCCCAGTACTTTATAATTATAGAAATCATGTGGAGCATAAGTCTTGCTATAATACACCACCGACTTATGCTATTTATTTCGCCGGTCTAGTCGTGTCCTGGGTGAAGAAGCAGGGAGGGCTGAAGGTCGTTGGCCAGCGTAATCATCGCAAGGCTAAAAAGCTTTATGATTGTATTGAGCAGCATGCGGATTTTTATGTTAATAAAATTGACCCAGCTTGTCGGGCTCTCATGAATGTGGTTTTTAGCTTGAAACGCGAAGAATTGACAGAGGAGTTTCTCAATCAAGCGACTCAAGCGGGTTTAACCAATTTGCGTGGCCATCGTGATGCTGGCGGCTGCCGGGCTAGTATCTATAATGCGATGCCTGAAGCAGGCATCGACCGCTTGGTTGAGTTTATGGTGGATTTTGCTAAACGGAATGGGTAAATTAACCGAACCCTGTCCATTGCGAGGAGCGTTTTTTGCGACGAAGCAATCCACGTGGATTGCTTCGTCGCAAAAAACGCTCCTCGCAATGACAGCTAGCTTATTTTAAAGAACACTCCCGCACCACTGGCTCAATCAACTTCTCCACCTTATGTGCGCAGATAAAATCATTTTCCGTCAAGCCTTTTACTGCATGGGTACTATATTGTACTAGGCAATGATTATAGCCCACTTCTAAATCGGGATGGTGATTTTCACGATGGGCCATCCAAGCAATAGCATTAACGAAGGCCATGGTTTGATAATAGTTTTTGAATTGAAAATCTTTGAACAATAATTGATGATCGGTGCTACACTGCCAATCATTTCCTAATTGTTTTAAGTGCTTTTTTACCGCTTCTGCATCCAAGGCAGGAACACCGCCCTCACAGGGCAGGCAATGTTTTTCACTGAACTCACTCATTTTAATTTCCTCAAGAGGTTTTGATGAATCCTATTCTAGCATCTGGATTAACCCTAATTGAAGTCTTGTTCAGCTTAATGGTTTTATCGCTGACCCTGTTGGGGTTGGAGGCGATGGAACTCACAGCCTGGCATTCCAATCTAAATGCGTATTACCTCAGTCAGGTTGAGCAGCAAATAGATAACTTGCAAGAAATTTTGCGGTTTTTTGCTGGCTCTGGAAAGGCAGATCAGCAAATTCAGTTATGGGAGCAGGAAACTCGCCTCATTTTGCCTCAAGCAGCAATAAAGTTGAGTGGAGAATATCCTTTTTATCATCTGAGATTAACGTGGGGAGAAGTGCATAAGGGGAGCTGTGAAATTAAACGAGAGGAACATTCAGGATGTGTGCAAGAAGAAATAAAGGGATGAGTTTGATGGAGTTATTGTTAGCGATGAGTCTGAGTTTATTGATCTTGATTTTGCTGACCAGTGTTTATTTGATGCTTGCCCAGCAAAGGCAGCAGCAAGTGGATTTAATTATTGTCCAAGATAATTTACGAACGGCGCTGCAAATTTTGCGTTCAGATATTCAAGCAGCGGGTTATAGCGGTTGTGCTCGATCCTATCCTGATTTTTCTTGGGGAAGTACTCCGATTTTGCATCTCAATCAAACTCAGACAGTTGTCCAGCTTTGGTATCGTGATTACCAGGCTGATGCGGTGCTGGAGTTGTCGAAGCAAACCAATCATCTTGAAGTTTCTTCTGAAGTGAAAATGAATCCCAATGATATGGTGCTGATTTCAGATTGCCGTCATGCTGAGCTCTTTCAAGTGATCCACGTTTCTGAAAAATCGGGCCGGCAAAAATTGGTTTCCTCGCTTCCCCTGAAATATGCTTATGGAGAAGATGCTGAATTGGGACTCATGAAATTAAATACCTATTCAGTGGAAGAAACCGGGCGCCATGATGCTCAGGGGCAGTCTATTCGCGCTTTATATCTCAGCTCGACCTGGGGAGCTAAGCAGGAATTAGTCGAAGGTATCGAAAAGATGACTCTACGATCGGTGCTAAATGATCAGGGTAAACAAGCCGTGTCACTTCAGTTGGAAGCTCGGCAGGGAAAGCTCCACAAGAGGGTATTTGCTTTTATCAGACTGAAACAATACTCTCCTCTCCCCATGCGTTTTTTGCATGGGAAGAGGGGTTGGGGAGGAGGATAGAATTGAACAAACTCAACTCCCAAGGCTTCATCCTCTTTGCTGTCATTATCTTCATGCAAATCTTTGCCTTATTAGGTCTCACTATTTTAGAAGAAGTATTTTGGCAAGAAAAATTTATCAGAGAGCAAAAGGCTAAACATAGAACCATGAATAGTGTAGAAGTCATCTTAAAGCACATTGAAGGTGAGACCGATTTTTCTCAAAGCAAATGCTTGGTCTCCACAGCTTCAGCGGTAGAGTGGAAGAATCGTTCTTGGCAGTGGTGGAAAGAACAGACCTGTGTGGCTCGGTTTATAGCAGATCAAGCCTATTATGCTCTAGAATATCTGGGCCAGGATCCTTGCGCTGTGATCCAAAATTCAATAGCAGAAGCCGCCTATTATCGTATTTCCGTGTTTATCCCGGATCAAGAGGCATCTGGACGCTTATTCCAGGCAACGGTGATTCAGGCAGCAAGGACTCAGGGGCATTGTGAAGAGAAGCGGCATTCTGTAGACTTAGGGCAGCAGTCATGGCGGGAAGTATAACGCAAAATTGTCATCGCGAGGCTGCGAAGCATTTAGCCGTGGCGATCCAGGATTTTTCTCTGGATTGCTTGGTCGCAATGACGGATTCGTATCGTGAAGTGCGAAAGATGAATAATAAGGAAATTTTTATGTCAGCTCATTTAAAAGACAAAGTTATTTTTATCACTGGGGCAAGTCGTGGCATTGGTCGTGAAATTGCTCTGCGTTGTGCCCGAGATGGGGCCAAAATTGTTTTGGCTGCCAAGACCGCAGAAAAGCATCCTACTTTGGAAGGAACTATTCATACAGTAGCTAAGGAAGTGGAAGCAGCGGGTGGCCAGGCTTTGGCACTGCAAGTCGATGTACGCCAGGATGAAATAGTGCAAGCGGCAGTGGCTAATGCAGTTTCTACTTTTGGTGGTATTGATATCCTAGTGAATAATGCCAGTGCGATTTTCATAGCGCCTACCTTACAGACACCGATGAAACGCTATGATTTAATTAATACAGTCAATGCTCGGGCCACTTTTTTATGTTCGCAAACCTGTATCCCCTATTTGCAAAAGGCTAAGAATCCTCATATTTTGAATTTATCGCCACCTTTAAACATGAAATCAAAATGGTTTAAAGATTATCTAGCCTATACGATGTCTAAATATGGGATGAGCATGTGTACCCTGGGAATGTCCGAAGAATTGAAAAATTTAGGCATCGCGGTCAATTCACTCTGGCCTAAAACGACTATTGCGACAGCGGCAGTGGAAGTTAATTTTCCCAAGGAAGTGTACCAAGCCAGCCGCAAACCAATGATTATGGCTGATGCTGCCTATGAAATCTTGACCAGCGATAGCCGCTCAACCACAGGCAATTTTTTCATTGATGAAGAATTACTGCGTTCACGCGGTGTGATGGATTTTAATACTTATGCCTTGAATCCGGGAGCACCCTTGTTTTCTGATATTTTTATAGAAGGTTGAAAGTTTAAATGAAGACAAAGAGTGATTGTCCTCATTGTTATCCTGCTAAGCAGAGGCATGCTTTCACTAAAACGGCGAGTATCATTGAATACTATGTTTTTAATCCTATCTCTATCATGGCTAGCTGGATTTTTCCCAAAAATTATTTTAGTAGGAGATGGAAAAAACTTAAGCTTAACGCCTTGGAGAAGAATCTTTCTCGGAACTTGATTCAATTGGTCGATACCGTGGATCGATCACAAATTTCTAATGGTAGTTTAGTATTTTGGGATGAAGCTAAAGCTCGGGGTTTAGCAATATTCAATCTTAAATATCAAAATCGGCATACTGAGCATTTTTGTCTAATCAGGGATGGCAAAAAACATTTTTATTCGATTAATCCTATTTTCTTGCTGTCTGATTCTTTACCTTATACTTCAGCAACGCTTTATGATGATAAACAAAGTTTGCGGAAATTTCTATTAAAGCACCATCTTCCAGCTCCCCGGGGTTCAGCTTTTATTTCTGCATCCAGGGCTTTTCGTTATGGTCAGGTATTAGCTTATCCTCTGGTGGTTAAGCCGAGTTTTTCTTCATTGAGTCAGCATGTTTCCTTGAATATTTATTCTGAAGCGGAACTTAAACAAGGTATTCAAATTGCCAAGCAAATTAATTATAAAATTATTGTCGAGCAGCAGATCCTCGGTGAGGTTCATCGCGCCTTGCTCTTAGATAAATCTTTAATAGCTTGCACAGTGAGAAAAGCAGGCAGTATTGTGGGCAATGGCAAAAATACGATTGAGCAACTGATTGAGGCTAAAAACAAACATCCTCATCGAGGTGAGCTGGGCCAGAAAAATGCCACCTTATTTAAGGTTAAAATAACAGAATATTTGATTCATTGTTTGAAAGAGCAGGGAGTCAGTTTGAATACCCACTTAGAAAAAGGGCGCAGAATCTTTTTATCTAAAAAAATGAATGTGGGTAATGGGGCTGATGTTACTGAGGTAAGCGCCAAAGTACATCCTGAAACCCAGGCCTTGCTTGAAAAAGTTCATCAAGTTTTAAACTTACCCCTGTCTGGTTTGGATTTTATTTGTCAGGATATTTCTCTTTCCTGGCGTGAGCAGTCCTTTGCTATTATCGAAAGCAATAGTTTACCTGGTGTTTCCCAGCATCATTATCCTGCCGAGGGTGAACCTGTTAACATCGCAGCGAAAATCTGGGATTTTGTGTTGAAGAGGATTTAACGGCATTCTTTGCAGGAAAATCGATTTCGATTACTTCACTTTTTCAAAGCTTCAGTTTGAGGATTCCAGGTTTGTGGATTAATTTCTTGTGACATTGCTTCGAGTCTCCTACGGACTGTGTTTTTGTGTATCATTATAACATAATAAGATAATATATTGATTAATAAATAATATTATTCTAAGTAACCCAAAATAGGGCTTGTTGCATAAATCAATTTTTTAGCGAACCCCCCCTATTTTTAACTACAGGTCATTCTCTGATGAAATTGGGTAAGCCTAATTGATTCATTTTATTCAGCATATGGCAACGTAAAGCTAATTCGGTAACTTGATTTCTGAAAATTCTACCGGAA
>Ga0105240_10003212_pt1 | contig 25602 bp, 23 predicted proteins | sample KBSC54metaG_FD_80426 | JGI IMG/M metagenome (GOLD analysis project Ga0105240, IMG submission 80426) | Corn rhizosphere microbial communities from Kellogg Biological Station, Michigan, USA - KBS C5-4 metaG | ecosystem: Host-associated > Plants > Roots > Rhizosphere > Soil | place: Michigan, USA...
CGAGACAGTCTTCCTGACCCCTCAGGAGCAGTTCACGTTCATCTCCTCCTCGCTGGTGAGAGAGATCGCCGTGTTGGGGGGCGACGTGGGGGAGTTCGTACACCCCATCGTCGAGGCCGAGCTGAAGAAGCACCGCAAAGTGAAATGACTCACTTCTGACAGGCGGGACAGTAGTACGTCGATCTTCCCTGCTGGGTCAGCTGGCGGATGTGCGTGCGGCAGACTCGGCAAGCCTTCCCCATCCGCTCATAGACGTACAGCTTCTGGCGGAAGTAGCCCGGCTCACCGTCCGCGCCCACATAGTCCCAGAGCGTCGTCCCACCGACCTTGATTGCCATCGAAAGCACGGCCCGCACCGCCTTCACCAGGCGCTTTGTCTCCTGCCGCGTCAGGCTCTGCGCACGCCGTCGGGGCCTGATCCTCGCCCGAAAGAGCGCCTCGCTCGCGTAGATATTTCCCACGCCCACGACCAGCCGGCTGTTCATCAACACCTGTTTGATCGACGCCTTCCTGCGCCGAGTGATGCGCCATAGGTAGTCCGCGTCAAACTCCTGGTCGAAAGGCTCAGGCGCGAGTCGTGCAAGCAGCGGATGCTGCCGCGGATCTTCGCTGGTGTAGTGGAGGCTGCCGAAGCGGCGGGGGTCGTTGAATCGCAGCGTGCGGCCCGAATCGAGCAGCAGATCGTAATGATCATGCGCGGTGCGCGGTGTATCCGCGGGCAGGACCCGCAGCGACCCCGACATGCCCAGGTGAACGAGCAGCGTACCTGACTCCACGGTGATCAGCAGGTACTTGGCGCGCCGCGCCGTGCCGGTGACCAGCTGATCGGCCACCTTCGCCGGCAGGTCATCCGGCACACGCCAGCGCAGCCGCGGCTCATGCACGGTGAGCGCCACGATCCGGCGGCCCGTGACGTGCGGGTGCAGCCCGCGCCGTGTCGTCTCGACCTCCGGCAGCTCAGGCATTGGGCCTCCGTGACGGGAGCATTCGCCGCAGAACGGAGTCGCGCAGCAGGTAGTGATGAGCCAGCGCCGCGGCAGCGTGCAAGCCGGCGACGATGAGGACAACATCCGCAAAGTCGCCGTGCAGGTCCTCGATGGTTCGCTTGAAGGCGAGATCGCCGGGCACCAGCTTGGGTATCGTGTAGACGTTGAAGAGAATGTCGCCGCGCTGCCAGGCGTTGAGGACGCCAAGCACGATAGTCGTGACAAGCAAAAGGTAGAGGCCGTAATGCGTGGCCCTCGCAGTCATGCCGATCCAATCTGCGCTGGCGAGGGGCAATTTCCGTCCGGCACTGGTACGCCAGAGCACACGAGCGATCAACACGCCGGCGAGCGTCGCGCCGAGCACGATATGCACGGAGCGTGCATCGATCCTGGGCGTGCCTTTGGCAAAGAAGTCGATCGTCTGCCCAAGCGTCCAGAGGCCCAAAACGAGTACAGCCGTAAGCCAGTGCAGGACAATGCTGAGACCATCATAGCGAGCGGCTGGCTCCCCAATCGCCGCCGTGACCTGCTCAATCGTCTTGGAAATGTCTGTCTGCACGAGGTGACTCCGCAGCAACTGTACCGGGTCCTGCACCGTATGCAATTTCGCTGACGGGGTCCTGACGGGTCAGGCAAAGACGCGGGGAACCGCGCGCGTATGACGGGATTGTTCTGCATCGCGAAGGTATCGACCGGAGGATCCCATGACGACCATGAAAGCCGTGCACATCCGCTCCTTCGGCGGACCCGAGGTCCTCGAGCTCGTCGACCTCGAGAAGCCGGAGCCGGGCGACGAGGAGGTGCTGATCCGGGTACGCGCCGCAAGCGTCAACCCGGTGGACTACAAGATCCGCTCCGGCACCTATCCGGTCGTGAAGCAGGATCAACTGCCGAAGGTGCTGGGGCGCGACGTCGCGGGGGAAATCGAGCGCTGCGGGCGCGCGGTACGCAACCTGAAGGCTGGAGACACCGTCTATGCCATGCTCGACGGCGGACCTGGCGGCTACGCCGAGTATGTCACGGTGAAGGCGGACCTCGTCGCGCCGAAGCCAGGGCAGCTCGACTATCGTTCGGCGGCGGCGGTGCCGCTCGCGGGATTGACGGCATGGCAGGGGCTGTTCGACCACGGTCATCTGCAGGCCGGCCAGAGCGTTCTGATCCACGGCGGTGGCGGCGGTGTGGGTCACCTTGCCGTGCAGTTCGCCAAGGCCAGGGGCGCGACCGTCGCTACGACCGTGGCCGCGGAAGACATGGAGTTCGTCAGGAATCTCGGCGCCGATCAGGTGATCGACTACCAGGGTGAGCGGTTCGAGGAGCAGGTGCACGATGTCGACTTGGTGCTCGACCTGGTGGCGGGCGAGACCCAGGAGCGCTCCTGGGCAGTGCTGCGGGATGGGGGGACGATGATTTCGTCGCTTGCGCGGCCGTCCGCGGAGCGGGCTCGTGAGCATCACGCACAGGCGGGTCACTTCATCTCGCACCCGGATCGCGAGCAGCTCATCGAGATCGGGCGGCTGATCGACGAGGGGCGGGTTCATCCGCACGTTGCCGCCGTGTTCCAGCTCGAGGATGTCCGTGATGCTCAGGCTCAGCTCGAGGGACGGCACATCCAGGGGAAGGTGGTACTCCAGATGGGCTGAAGGACCCCTCATATGGGGGATTCCGGAAGCCCGAGGGATGGCGCAAGCTCCTGGGGCACAAAGGGAAAAGCCTATTACCGGGAACTTTCTGGGCCGTTTAGCACTCCAATCCGACGAGTGCTAAAATGCCCGCTCAACGAATCGGAGACTGCATGACCGCCAATACCGCATTGATTACCCGTCCCGGTGATCTGGCGCTCGCCGGTCCGGTCGGGAGCCTGGATGCGTACCTCGATCGCGTCGGCCGAATCCCGGTACTGACCCGGGAGGAGGAACGCGATTTGGCCGAGCGCTTCCGCTCCGACGACGACCTCGACGCCGCCCGCAAGCTGGTGCTCTCGCACCTGCGCTTCGTGGTGCACATCGCGCGGGGGTACAGCGGGTACGGGCTACCGGTCGGCGATCTCATCCAGGAGGGCAACGTGGGCCTGATGAAGGCCGTAAAGCGGTTCGATCCGGCGCTCAACGTGCGCCTGGTGTCCTTTGCCGTGCACTGGATCCGTGCGGAGATCCACGAGTACGTGCTGCGCAACTGGCGCCTGGTCAAGATTGCGACCACCAAGGCGCAGCGCAAGCTCTTCTTCAACCTGCGGCGGCTGAAGAAGAACCTGACATGGCTCTCCGCCGAGGAGACGGCGGCGGTTGCGCGCGACCTGGGCGTCACGCCGACCGAAGTGACGGAAATGGAGAAGCGCCTCTCGGCGCGAGACATGTCCTTCGATCCGACGCCGGAGTCGGACGAAGAGGAGATCTATAGCCCGGCGGCCTACCTGCCTGCACCGGGTGCTGACCCGGCAGAGCGGGTGGAGAGCGCGGAATGGGAAGACGACTCCTCGACTCGCCTTCACGATGCGCTCGGGCAGCTGGACGACCGCAGTCGCGACATCGTGCAGCGCCGGTGGATGACCGAGGACAAGGCGACCCTGCATGAGCTCGCCGACAAGTACGGCGTGTCCGCGGAGCGGATCCGTCAGATCGAGTCGAATGCGCTGGGCAAGCTGAAAGGCTTCATGGGATCGGAGGCCCTGCCGGCCTAGGCCTGTCTGTCTACTGGCTGAAAGTCGTTTGCGCGGCCCGAGGGCGGCCTCGGGCCGCTTACTCATTTGCTTTCGTACGGCGCCCGGCTACATGCCTCGTAGACTGCGGCCGCAACACGTTCGTGCATGGCTTTGTCGAGCGGGTCCGGCACCAGCGCATCGCCCTCGGCCTGCTCGGCGATCGTCCGCGCAGCCGCCATCAGCATGGAATCGGTGAAGCGCACCGCACGCGCGGCCAGGGCGCCCTTGAAGAGGCCGGGGAAGGCGAGCACGTTGTTGATCCCCTTGCCGTCGGCCGCGAACGCAGCGCCGCGCTCGCGCGCCGCGAGCGGCTCGATCTCCGGGTCGGGGTTGGAGAGCGCCAGGATCACCTGACCCGGCCGCACCCACTCGGGCCTGATGAGGCCCCTGGCACCGGTGGTTGCGATCACGATATCGGCGCGCTGCATGATCGACTCCAGCGTTGCCCCCTCGCCGCCCAGCGCCACGAGGCGCGCCACCGCATCCGGATTGCGGTCTGCGCCGAGCACTCGCTTCGCACCGCCGGCGCGCAACAGGCGCACGATCCCGAGACCCGCGGCGCCGAGCCCAATCTGGCCTATCACGCTCTCCTCCCAGCGCCTGCCGGCGCGCCGTGCGGCGTTGGTCAGCGCTGCGAGCGCCACCACGGCAGTGCCATGTTGGTCATCGTGCAGCACGGGCTTCTGCAGCCGCTCCCGCAGCAGCCGCTCGACCTCGAAGCACTCGGGCGCGGCGAAATCCTCGAGCTGGATGGCACCGAACGAGAGATGAATGCTCGCGATGATGTCCGCCACCTGCTCGGGCTGCCGTTCCTCGAGCAGGATCGGCACGGCTGACAGACCGACGAGATCAGAGAAGAGCGCAGCCTTACCCTCCATGACCGGCAGCCCCGCGAGCGGGCCGACGTTGCCGAGACCGAGAACCGCGGTCCCGTTGGTGACCACGGCCACGGTGCTGTCGATGCTGGTGAACTCCCGCGCGGCCTGCGGGTCTTTCTGAATGGCCAGGCACACCCTCGCCACGCCGGGCGTGTAGATGTCGCGCAGCACCTGCAGCGTGTTGATCGGGAGGCTCGCGACCGTGCGGATCTTGCCACCACGGTGCCGGTTGAAGACGCGATCGGACTTGCCGATGAAGCGCGCAGTGGGGAGCTGGTCGATGCGCTCGTAGAGGCTTCGATCCGCCTCCTCGTCCATCTCGAGCGTGATCTCCCAGAGCGTGCGGCCCTGATCGCGCCGCAGGGCGATCAGATGCTCAATGGCGAGGCCGGCATCGGCGATCACCTGCAGCACCTTGGCGAGGCTCCCAGGCTGGTGGATGGTCTCGACGATCAGGATCTCGGGTATCTTCATAGCCGTCGGACGATACCAGTGCAGCGGTACCCCAGCCACATAGCCCTATAATCCCATCCAATGAAGCGTCTCATCGCGATCGTGGAAGACGAGCCGGCCATCCGCGACAACTACGCTGCGGCGTTCACGCGCGAAGGCTACGTCGTGCGTGCATACGGAAATCGGGCAGAGGCCATGGCGGCCTTCAACGCACGTCTGCCCGATCTCGCGGTCATCGACATCTCCCTCGAGGACGAGCCCGAAGGCGGTTTCGAGCTGTGCCGCCAACTGCGGGCACTCTCGGCGGAGCTGCCGATCATCTTTCTCACCGCGCGCGACTCGGAGCTCGATGCGGTGTCGGGACTGCGCCTCGGGGCAGATGATTTCCTCACCAAGGATCTCAGCCTCGCGCACCTGATCGCACGGGTGAACGCCCTGTTCCGCCGGGTCGATGCGCTGCGCAAGCCGCCGGGCGAGGAAACCCAGATGGTCCGCCGCGGACCCCTCGTGCTCGATGGCGAGCGCATGCGCGTGGAGTGGGACGGCACGGTCGTGCTGCTGTCCCTGACGGAATTCTGGATCGTTCACGCCCTGGCACGTCATCCAGGTCACGTGAAGAACCGGCAGCAGCTCATGGACGCAGCCAATGTCGTGCTCGATGACAACACCATCACCTCACACATCAAGCGCATCCGGCGCAAGTTCCAGAGCATCGATCCGGCGTTCGACGCCTTGCAGACCGTATACGGGATGGGCTACCGCTGGGTTGAGTGAGAGGACGATCGATGTCGTTGCGCCTGAAGCTCCTGCTGCTCGGCCTCGCGACGCTCGTGCTTCCCTGGGACGGAATCCGCTACGCACGGGAGATGGAAGCAGCCCTGCGCGAAAGCGAACGCCACGCCCTGCAGGCGGTGTCCGAGACCATCGCCGCCTCGCTGCAGGGCCGGATGGATCTGCTCTACCGCAACGCCGATGAGTCCGGACCCGCGGGCACGGGTGCCGATGATCTCACGCCGCTCGTGCTGACGGCGTCGCCGTACATCGACGGATATCCTGACGATTGGCCCCGGGACCGCCGGGCGTGGCGCTACTTCGGCGCGCCACCGCATCGGTTCGGAATCCTGACGGGCATTCATGACCGGATGCTCTACGTGCTGCTCGAGGCGGACGATCCCAACCCGGTATTCGATGCGCCTGGCGCGAACCCGCTCGACTCCTCCGCACTCGGCGATCGGATCTGGATCGGCTACGAGGACCCGCAGGGCATACAGCAGCAGGTGTTTCTCGCGCTGACCGGCGCGGGGCCCATCATTGCGCGACGCATCGAGGCGGGAGAGTACGGAGAGGAGACCGCCATCGAGGATCCGCGGGTGGTCGGTGCACTGCAGCCTCAGCCCGGCGGATATGACGTCGAGATTGCGATGCCGCTCTCGATGGTGGGCCGGCAGTTCGGAGTACTCGTGGACAATCGCGATCAGCGCGGTGCCAATCCGCTGAGCTACGGCACGTTGCGCAGCACTGACCTGCACACGCTGGGACGTCTGATCGTCGCCTCGCCATCGCTCACGCCGTACCTCGCCCAATTCATGCAGCCTGGGATGCGGCTGTCAGTGAGCACCCCCGGCGGCGCGGTTCTGGCCCAGTCCGACGAGCTGGCGGTGCCGGGCCTGCTGGCGGCACAGCCTGGCGTCCTGACACAGTTCTACCGGCGGTTCGTCGACCGGCGCGGCGAGCCGCAATTCATCGCCTCCGGCGCTCCCATCTTCGACGCCGGCCACCACGCGCTCATCGGCAAGCTCGAGGTCACACAGGCCGCGAACCGCTTCGAGGGCCTGAGGGACCGGGCGCTGACCCGGATGCTGGACCTGACACTGGTGACCAGCGCGATCGCGGTTATTGTCACATTCGCATTTGCCGCCCGCCTGGCGGTCCGCCTGTCGCGTCTGCGGCGGGCGAGCGAATCGGCGTTGACCCGGGAGGGGCTCGTGACGCAGTTCCCGGAAACTGCGGTGCCCGACGAGCTCGGGGACGTCGCGCGCAGCTTCTCTCGCCTCCTCGGACGCCTCAACGAGTACACGGGCTATCTGCGCTCGCTCGCCGGCAAGCTCGCGCACGAGATCCGCACTCCGCTGACGATCGTGCGCTCCTCGCTCGAGAATCTGGAGTCGGAGGAGGTGCCGTCGGCCGCGCGACAGTATCTCGAGCGGGCGCGCCAGGGAAGCGAGCGCCTGAATGCGATTCTGGTGGCCATGGGGGCTGCCACGCGAGTGGAGGAAGCGATCGGCAACGCCGAACGTGCGCGCTTCGACCTGACGCCGGTAGTCGCATCCGCCGTAAGTGCGTATGGAGTCGCATTTCCGGAACGCCGCTTCGCGACCGAGCTGCCGCCGGAGCCGCTCGAGATCGATGGCGCGCCGGACTTGATCGTGCAGCTTCTCGACAAGCTCATCGACAATGCCGTCGACTTCAGTCCGCCCGGAGCTACGATCACCGTTCGCTTGCGGCGCGAGCCGACTGCCGCCGTGCTCGAAGTCGACAACCCAGGCCCTCCTCTCGTGCCGGAAGCGCGCGGACGGCTATTCGAGTCGCTCTGGCAGTCGCGCAGCGGCAGCGACAGTCGGCCGCATTTCGGGCTGGGCCTCTACATCGTGCGCCTGATCGCGGAATACCATCGCGGGGCTGTCGCGGCGGCCGATCTTCCCACTGGGGAAGGGGCGCGTTTCGGGGTGTGGCTGCCGCTCGCGGATCTGCCGCTGTTGCCCAATTACAACGAAAAAGTCAAGCTGGAATCGGTATGATTTCTGCCGAGAGAGCAGCTGTTGATGCGTACGCGCAAAAATACTTGCGGAGGATAATGAAGCAGAAATCCGGAGGTCGACGCGGGCACGGGTGACGGCAGTCGCAACTTTTGCAGCGACTGTCAGGAACGATCCAACGCGTGGAGTGACACGCGGGCCTTTTGAGATTGGGCCGGGGCAAGGTCCCAGCGTTTCAGCCGAGTAAATAGATGTCCGTGACGCAAGCTGACAGCGATCTATCGGAACACGTTCAATCAAAAAATTAGCCTGCCGGGGAAACTCGGCAGGCTATTTTTTTGCTTGCATTAGGCGAGGCACTAGATCAACATCCGCGCGCGTCGCGGGCCCGGGGAGGTGTGACGAACGACATGAAGAGCAAAGCGTCGACCGACAGCGACCCTGGGCCCTCTCTTCGCAGCGTCAACTCGTATCTCGAGAAGAATTTTCCCGACTTTTTCGCCGAGGCACGCTTCCAGGTCGGGGACGACGACTATTTCCTCTACGCGCGCTTCGGCCAGTACCTGGCCCGCACCATCGAGCAGAACCGGGCCTCCCGAGAGAAGATCAATCGTGGCTTTACCGTGCTCAACAAAATGGCGCGGGCATCGGCGCGGCATCCGCGCATCCGCCACATGCTGGTCTCCGGACCGCTCGAGTACATCGTCGATGCGCCGAAAGCGCGTGCTCTGGCGCTGAAGCGCCTGTCGCCGGTAGCGCAGGGATACCTTGAAAGCCTCTGCGAATAACCCCGTAAGATATAGCCGATGGACGAGGCTCTCGAAGTACGCCAGTTCTGGTTCGGAAGGCAGCCGCTCAAGCCTGACGGCACGAGCGAACGTCTCGCGCTGTGGTTCGGCTCGGACGCCGAGGAACAGCAGCAGACCGATGAGCTGGTGCGCTCCCGCTTTGGCGCGCTCATCGAGCGCGCAGCGGCCGGGGACCTCATCGCGTGGGCGGACAGCCCGCGACGCTGCCTCTCTCTCATCCTGCTGTTGGATCAATTTCCGCGCCATGTCTACCGGGGCACGGCACGCGCCTTCGCCACGGATCGGGACGCGCTGGCGCTGACGCTTTCAGGCATGCAAGCCGCGGCGGACGCGGCACTGAGCCCGGTGGAGAGGATTTTCTTCTACATGCCGCTGCAGCACGCGGAGTTGCCCGATGCCCAGGAGGAGTCGGTGGCGGCATACCGCAGGCTCCTCAACGAGGCGCCGCGGGAGCTCCACTCGATGTTCGTGAGCTCGCTCGAGTCCGCCGAGCTCCATTATTCCATCATCGCGCGGTTCGGCCGCTTTCCACATCGCAACCACGTACTGCGGCGCGCCAACACCGCCGAGGAAGCCGCCTTCCTGCGCGAGGGCGGCGAGGCCTTCGGCCAGGTAAAGGCCAGTAATTGAGCGTCCCGACGACCGCTTCCTATCAACCCATATCGGCACGCGGATCGAATTCCGCGAGCTTGGCGCGCATGTCTTCGTACACCGTGCGCGCCTCGGGCGAGTTTGCCGGCGGCAGAACGACTTTGAGCTTCACATACGCATCGCCCGGCGGCTGACCGGGCAGGCCGCGACCCCGCAGCCGGAGTTTCTGTCCCGACTGCGCTCCGGCCGGTACGTGCATGTCGACAGCGCCTCCGAGCGTCGGCACGGTAACCGTCGCCCCGAGCGCTGCTTCCCACGGGGCGACCGGAAGCGTCAGAGTGACGTCACGCCCCTCGAGCTGATACCGCCGGTTCGGGCGAACGTGCACCTCGAGGTAGAGGTCGCCCGCGCGCCCACCGCCTGGGGCCGCTTCACCTTGGCCGGCGAGCCGAATCATCTGGCCATCGGTAACGCCCGCGGGAATGGTGACCCGCACGGTGTGGGAGCGCACCTCCAGCGTGCCGTCCGTCTTGAGCTCCGGCCGCTTCAGGTCGAGTGTGCGAATACCGCCGGCGAAGGCCTCCTCGAGGTCGATGTCGATGCGGGCATGGTGGTCACGCCCGGCCTGTGGCTGCCGTCGCGCAGCCCCGCCGAACGGGCTGGCGCCCCCGAATAATGAGGAGAAGAAGTCGCTGAAGCCTTCCTCCTCGAAGACCGGTCCGCGGCCGGCCCCGCGCGAGCGGGAGCCGCCGCTGAACTCGAAGCCGCTCGCCCAATCCGGCGGCGGCCGGAACTGCTGCCCGGACTTCCAGTCGCTGCCGAGCTGATCGTACGCGGCACGCTTCTCCGGGTCTTTCAGTACTTCGTAGGCCTCCTGCACTTCCTTGAACTTCTGCTCGGCGTCCTTCTCCTTGCTGACATCAGGATGATATTTACGGGCGAGACGGCGGTAGGACTTCTTGATGTCCTCAGCGGCGGCCGTACGGGCAACGCCCAGAATTTTGTAGTAATCCCGGTATTCCATGAGCGAGGCGGTCTTTTAGCGGAGGCTGCCCCCCAGATGGGGGCTGAGCGGTGCAACCCCAAGGGGAGGCGTCAAAGTCGCGAGAATTCAGGATCGGTCAGGGCCATCTGGGATACCGGGCCGTACTCGCCGAGCGGGCCCCGGATCCGGGCCGCATCACCGATCGCCACGATTGCCACGGAATCGGCAGGCGGAAAGGCCTCCTCGATCACGGCCTGCGCTTCTGCAACACCGACGGCCGCGAGCTGCGCAGGGTAGTCATCGATGTAGCCGCGCCCCAGCCGGTAGAGCTCGATCTCCGCGAGCATGGCGGCCCAGTCGGTGGCCGTCTCCAGGCCGAGCGGATACTGCCCGAGCATGTACCCTCGGGCGGAGGTGAGCATCTCCCCCGTCACTCCCTCCCGCCGCAACCGCTCGAGCGTGTGCAGCGCGAGATCGAGCGCCCGACCGGTGTTCTCCGTCTGCGCGAAGGAGCGGAGCGAGAACTCGCCGGGCACACTGCCGCGCGCAAAGCTCGAGCGCGCCCCATAGGAGAGGCCCGATTTGATCCGCAGCTCGGTGTTGAGAAGAGAGGTGAAGCGGCCGCCGAACAGAGTGTTGACCAGATCGAGCGCCGCGCGGCGGGGATAACGCTTCTCGACGCCCACGTTGCCGATCCAGAAATAGGTCTGCGCCGAGCCCGGGAAATCGACCAGCAGCACGCGCCGGCCGGCCAGGGCCTGCGGACGCGCCAACGTCGGTGCCGCGGTGGAGGTTTGCGGCCAGCGGGAAAAGCTTTCCGCAGCCATACGCGCCAGGAGGTCGGCGTCGATGTCGCCCGCGAGCACGAGAATCAACCTGTCGGCGCCGAAATGGCCGTCGTAGTAGCGCAGCACGTCCTCCCGGTCGGTGGCGGCGAGTGAGGCCTCGCTGCCGAACACCGGGCGTCCATAGGGATGATCGGCAAAGAGGAATGCGCGCCCGTAGGTGCCGATGAGCTCCGCCGGATCGGAGTCCTTGGCCGCCTTGATGAGCTCGATGTGCCGGGCAGCCAGGTCCTCGAGCTCCTCCCCATCCAACGCGGGTCGCAGCAGCGCGTCGGCCAGCAGCTCCATCATCAGTTGCTGGTCGCGTGCGAGAAACTGTCCGCGGACGGTGATCGCCTCCGGGTCGGCCACGGCGCCAAAGTTACCTCCTGCCCCTTCGACGACATCGGCGAAAGCATAGGCATTGCGCTCTCCCGAGCCTTTTTCCAGCAGACCCGCAACGAGCGAGGCGACTCCCGGGCGCGATGCGGGATCCGCGAGTCCACCCCCGCGCAGCACGGCATTGAAGGCAACCAGCGGAACGTCACGGCGGGGGACCAGGATGAGTGCCGCGCCATTGCCGAGCGAGAGCCGTTCGTGCTCCGGAACGCGTACCGTCATGCGCCGGTGCTCGCGCGAGTGGCGCGCCGGGCCGTCTCGGTGGGCTCCTCCGAAGGGACCAATACGCCGACCGTGCGGTGCCTGTCGTTCAGAATTTCGCCGGCGACGGCCCGCAGGTCCTCGCCGGACACCTCAGCGATCCGCACCGGCGCATCGAAGAGTTTCGACCAGTCACCGTGAAACACCTCGTATTCACCGAGAAGCTGGGCCTTGCCGTCGATGGTGGCGAGCCGCCGCCACAGGCCCACGGTGGCCAGGTTGCGTGCGCGCTCCAGCTCCGCCTCCGTCACGCCGTCTGCGGCGACCGCCGCCAGCTCCGTGTCGAGCGCCTCACGCGCTTCGTCTGGGTCCGCTCCCTCGGGCAGGATAAGTGACAGCCACAGGAGTCCGGGATCGAATCCCTCCTGCCAGTGTCCACTCACCTCGATTGCGACCTGCCTGTCCTCCACCAGCGACCGATGCAACCGGGAGGCATCGCCTTCGACGAGCGCGGAGAGCAACAGGCTCACTGCCGGCGCACGCGGATCAGACGCTCGGGGCGCCTTGTAGGCATACTGCAGGAGGGGCGTCTGCGCCTTGCGCCGAATCAAGACGCGCCGCTCGCAAAGCTGCTCGGGCTCGACTGCGCGCACCGGCGGAGGCGGCGCCTGCGCGGGAATCGGCTCGAAATACCGCCGTGCGAGGGCAATCGCCTGCTCCGGGTCCACATCACCCGCCAGCGCCAGAGTCAGGTTGTTGGGAGCATAGTACGTCCGGTAGAACTCCTGCAGATCCTCCATCCGCCACGAACTGATGTCCGCCGGCCACCCGATCGTCGGGAAACGGTATGGATGGGCGAGGAATGCAGTCGCCTGAACCTGCTCCGCGAGCAGCCCATGGTTGTTGTCCTCGACGCGCAGCCGCCGCTCGGACGCGACCACACCGCGCTCGCTCTCGATCACTGCCGGCGTGAAAGCCAGGCGCGCCACCCGGTCCGACTCCAGTTCGAGCACGAGCTCGAGCGACCCGGCCGGGAACCAGTCCTGGTAGACCGTGACGTCGTCGCTGGTGAAGGCATTGTTGGCGCCGCCCTGGGCTTCCATGAGTCGATCGAACTCTCCGGGCGGGTGGCGGCTCGTGCCGTTGAACATCATGTGCTCGAAAAAGTGCGCCAGGCCGGTAGCCCCGGGCGCCTCGTTGCGGCTGCCGGCGCGTACCCAGTTGTAGAGCGCCACGTTGGGAATGTTGCGAACCGGCCAGACGACCACGCGCATGCCATTCGCGAGCGTCGCAGCACGCACCACTTCGCGTCCTGACACGCAGAGACGCCGCGATGCCGCGAAGCGCGCGCGCTGCAGCTCCGGTGTCGGTTCGAGCGTGGCGGCCGGTATGGTCATGGCGTTGGTTTCGCTTCTCGACGGGTATGCGTTTTGCTCGACAAGCAGCAACCTACGCAACGGGGAATAGCTTGCATATTGCCCAGGTGGCACCGCTCTACGAGAGCGTTCCTCCACATCTTTACGGCGGCACGGAGCGGGTCGTCTCGTATCTCACGGAGGAGCTGGTGAGCCAGGGCCACCGCGTCACCCTGTTTGCGAGCGGCGATTCGCATACGTCGGCCGAGCTCGTGGCGATATGTGAGCGCGCCGTGCGCCTCGAGCCCGAGCCGCCTGCAGCCGTCGCGCTGCACACCCTTCTTCTCGAGGCAGTCTTCGCGCGTTCTGACGAGTTCGACGTGATCCATTGCCATACCGATAGCATCCATCTGCCCCTCGCGCGACGGTGCGCCGTGCCTGTGATCACGACGCTGCACGGCAGACTCGACATCGCCGGGCTCGAGCCGCTGCACCGCGAGTTCGCCGAGCTGCCGCTGGTATCGATCTCCAATGCCCAGCGCGCGCCTCTGCCGTGGGCGAGCTGGGCGGGAACAGTTCATCATGGCCTGCCCCTCGGGCTGCATCGTCCGCATTATGACGCGGGAAGCTACCTCGTGTTCCTTGGGCGCATCGCCCCCGAGAAGCGGGTGGACCGCGCGATCGCAATCGCGCGCCGTGCGGGACTGCCGCTCAAGATCGCGGCCAAGGTCGACCGCGCCGACCAGGCGTATTTTACCGCCGAGATCCAGCCCCTGCTCGCTGGCCCCGGCGTGGAATACCTGGGTGAGGTCGACGAGAACGCCAAGACGGAGCTTCTGGGCGGCGCGCTGGCGCTGCTCTTTCCAATCGACTGGCCCGAGCCCTTCGGGCTCACGATGATTGAGGCGATGGCCTGCGGTACGCCGGTGATCGCGTTTGCCCACGGCTCGGTACCGGAGGTCATCGACCCCGGCGTCACCGGCTACATCGTGACCAGCATCGAGGAGGCAGCCGCGTGCGTGGGCCGCGCGCGCGGCCTCGACCGGCGGGCGTGCCGGCGACAGTTCGAGCGCCGTTTCTGTGCCGGCCGCATGGCGCGGGAATACTGTTCGATCTATCTTAACTGCGGGATGCGGTGGTGTCGGCAGCAAGCGTGAACACGGCGGCAACGGAGTTCTACATCCCGGCGCCGGAGGTCCCGGTGCCGGAACGCACCTTCGTGCTCAAGCACGACGAGACTTTCGGTCTCTTCAACGGCTTCGGTGACATCGCGACCGGCGCGCGCCACGAAGAGGGGCTCTATCACCAGGGCACCCGGTTCCTGTCGCGCCTGGCCCTCAAGCTCGCCGGCGGCCGGCCCCTTCTGCTCTCCTCCGCCGTGCGCCGCGACAACCTGCTGATGGGCGTGGACCTTACCAACCCCGACATCTATCTCGGCGGCGACCTGATGCTGCCGCGCGGCTCGCTGCACATCTATCGCTCCAAGCTCATACGCGATGCCGTCTGCTACGAGCACCTCCATGTCCGTAATTTCACACTGACGCCGCTCGACATCTCGCTGACGCTCGAGTTCGCGGCCGACTTCGCCGACATCTTCGAGGTCCGGGGCGAGGAGCGCCGGCAAAGAGGCCAGCTGCACGAGCCCCGCCTCATGGACAGTGCCGCCGAGCTGGCCTATCAGGGGCTCGACGGCGTGGCGCGGCGAACGCTGATCGAATGTCAGCCGCGCGCGCGACGCATCTCCGGCTCGGAGATGCAGCTCGAGGCGCACCTCGAGGGTCGGTCCGAGCAGGTATTCGAGGTCAAGGTGACGTGCGCTCTCGATGTGCAGCGCCCTGCCGCGATGTCCTTCCAGGCGGCGCTCGCCCATGCGGAGCATGCCCAGGTGAGCGGCGCAAGACTGCTCTGCTGTGTCGAAACCTCCAATGACCAGTTCAATGCGTGGATGAATCGTTCGGCAGCAGATCTCAACATGCTGCTCACGGACACGAGCTCCGGCCTCTACCCATATGCGGGCGTACCGTGGTTCGATACCACATTCGGCCGTGACGGGATCATTACCGCGCTCGAGTGCTTGTGGCTCTCGCCGCAGATCTCACGTGGAGTCCTGTCCTTTCTCGCGGCCACGCAGGCGACGCGCGACCTTCCGGAGCGCGATGGCGAGCCCGGCAAGATCCTGCACGAGGCACGCCGGGGCGAGATGGCCGCGCTCGGTGAGATACCGTTCGGGCGCTACTACGGCAGCGTCGATGCAACACCGCTCTACGTGGTGTTGGCAGGGGCGTACTGGCGGCGTACCGACGATCTCGCCTTCATCGAGACGATCTGGCCGAACCTCCGGGCGGCGCTCGCGTGGATCGAGCACTACGGCGATCGGGACGGCGACGGATTCATCGAATACCAGCGGCGCTCGCCGCGCGGTCTCCTGCAACAGGGATGGAAGGACTCGAGCGACTCCGTGTTCCACGCCGACGGGCGCATCGCGGAAGGGCCGATCGCGCTTTGCGAAGTGCAGGCCTATACCTATGCTGCGCATGTCGCCGCGGCCGGACTGGCGCAGGCGCTGGGCCATGACGACCTGGCGCGGGAACAGCGCGAGCAGGCGATCGCTCTGCGTGAGCGCTTCCGCGCGAAGTTCTGGTGTCCCGAGCTCGGCCTCTACGCGCTGGCGCTCGACGGCTACAAGGAGCCTTGCCGCGTGCGCGCCTCCAACGCGGGACACTGTCTCTTCTGCGGCATCGCGACGCCCGAGCACGCAGAATCCATCGCCCGCACTTTGGGGCAGGATACGTTCTTCACGGGATGGGGTGTGCGCACACTCGCCGACCGCGAGGCGCGCTACAACCCGATGGCATATCACAACGGATCGATCTGGTCGCACGACAACGCAGTGATCGCCGCAGGTCTCTCGGCCTTGCCCTCCAAGGACCTCGCCGTCAGGATCCTCTCCGCGCAGTTGGATGCCTCGACATTCTTCGAGTCGAACCGTCTGCCGGAGCTTTTTTGCGGCTTTCGCCGGCGCGAGGGCAAGGCCCCGACCAGCTATCCGGTCGCCTGCTCACCGCAGGCGTGGGCGGCGGCAGCCGTGTTTGCAATGCTGCAGGCGGTCCTCGGGCTCACGATCGATGCGGCCGCCCGCCAGATCGCCTTCCGCCACCCGCAGTTGCCGCCGCGAGTCGAGCGGGTCTCACTGCGCAATCTGACGGTCGGCGACAGCTCGGTCGATCTCACCCTTTATCGCTACTCCGGTGCGGTCGGACTCAACGTCGATCGGCGATCCGGAAAACTCGACGTGGCGGTGCTGACCTGACTTCCTCGGGCCAAAAAAATGTGCGCCGCGAGCGGGGGAAGACGCGTCGCGGCGCATGAGTTGAGCGAACACCGGGGAAAGTTGTTCGCAGTTCCACGGCGTCACCTCGCAGAGGCGGCGCCCGCAGGTGTTAGAGCAAAGGCCGTGCCAGGGATGAATTACCTGATAAATCAGTCGCTTATCTAGCCGGTCCGGGTGACGCGAATTGTCAGGTTGTGACCGGCGGCCGTCGCTTACGGCACCGGCAGGCAGCCCTGGGAACGCTGTTGGAGTTGCCGGCATAGCCGGCGCGCGGCAGCCTCGTCTGCAACGCGAGTCTGCAGCCTGTAGAGGCTGCGACCTGACGACGCCACCGATACGATCTGCGGTGTGAGCCCCTGAAGCTCCGCCGGGAACCTGGAGGAGAGTTGGGTCCAGGCGTTGTTGGCGTTGGCGACAGTGATGAAGGCGCCGAGTTGGACAGCGGAGCGTCCGACGCTGGCCGCTTGCTCATTGGGATGCGCCGCGGGCTGAGGTGTCGCAGGCGCCATTTTCTCCCGCGTCGGGGCAGCTCCGTCGACGGGGCCATCGGGTGTGTTGACGGGGCCGGCACCCGGCGGCATCGCCGGCGGCGACTCCTGCGGGGTCTGTGCCGCCAGGGTCATGGACCTGCTCTGCATCCGGATGCGGGCGTCCTGGGACCAGGAGCCGCTGGGGTACTGAGCCAGGTACTGCTGATAGGCGGTTATCGAATTCGCGCGCGTCGCCCGTTGCCACGCGGCTTCCTCGGTGAGCTGCGCGGCCCGCTGGCGCGCGACGGCTGCCAGCTCGCTGTCGCCGTGTCGCTCGGCGAAGACCGTGTAGGCCTGAGGGGTTCCGGCCTGCTGCGCGACCCGCCAGTCTCGCTGGGCGCGGCTGCATGCGGCCAGCAGAGCCAGCATGCCCACGGCTGCAATCGGACCTACCGCACGGTACGAGAATCTCATCGCCACCCCCAGTGGAGCTTCCCCCTATTATCGTCAAACGATGACCGAAACGCCCAAACGCCGACTGCTGGACCGGATGGGAGTCTCGCCGACCTTCGTCGCGGCAAGCTGCCGATTGACCGGGGACGTCGAGACCGACGGACCGCTGCTCCTCTGCGGGTCAATCCGGGGGGACGGCCGCGTTGGCGGCGCGCTGAGCCTCACGGCAGACGCCCATTGGGAAGGCGAGGTGCATGCGGTGGCAGCGGTCATCGCAGGTCGCTTCACGGGACGCCTGGTCATCGAGGGCAAGCTGGAGATCGGCTCGTCTGCAGTGATTCACGCCGACATCGTTGCGCATGCGGTGGCAATTGCGCGAGGCGCGGTGGTGGACGGCGATATGACGGTGACGGGCGGACAGCCGGTCGTGCACTTCGACGAGAAGCGCCATCATGCCCACGGGAAAGCGAGCCGCTAAGCGCTGGTGAGCGCCGGGTCGAGATTCGCCGGCTCCCCGGCGACATCGAGCTCGGCGATGATGCGCCGCTCCACCCAGGTGGGCCCGGTGAGACGGTCGAGGAAGCCGCAGTGCCCCCCAAGCTGCGTCACGACGATGCGCAGTGAGGCAGGTCGCGCCAGCCGCTCGAGCCCGCCTGCGGGAATGATCGGATCATCGAGCGAAGTGAAGATGGTGGTCGGCACATCGAGCCCGGCCAACCGCCGCCCAGTGATCGAATAGCCCTCGAAATATTCCTCCAGGGTGCCGAAGTCGGTGAAGCGGCGTATCAGCTCCGCCGTCAGGCGCCGCAGGTCGCGCACCCCGCGCAGCTGCGCGAAATCATAGTGGCCCGGCCACGCCGCCTGCTTCTTCAGGAGCGAGCGCCACCATTTGCGCACGAAATACCGAGGATAGCCGAAGAAGCCGCCTTCCAGCGCGCGCAGCGTATCGCTTGGATCCAACACGGGCGAGACCGCGATGATTTTCGCGATATCGAGATCCGCTCCACGCGCCTGCGCACCGACGCGCAGCATGAAGTTGCCGCCGAGCGAGAATCCGACGAGCCGCAATGGCCCGCCATCCACGGCCAACTGCAGCGCACGCATGGCGCCGACCACTTCCGGCAGGAGGCACGAATGGAAGAGACCGCTGTTGAGGTGGTGTGTCTCGCCGTGGTCGCGCAGATTGAGGCGCAGGACGTCGAATCCGCGATCGAAGAGCTGCTGACCGAGCGATAGGACGTAGAGCGACTCCGCACTCCCCTCCCAGCCATGCAACAGCACTACCGGAGAGCCCTGGACATCCTGAGGGGAGGAGCGGAAGCATTGCAGACGCACACCCCCGCCGCAGTCGAGCACCATTTCCCGCTGTGCAGCGATGAGCGCAGCGGCGCGACGTGCAATCGGGCCCCTCCTCGCGCCGGTGCTGGCCAGCATGGATTGCAGGTGGCGGTTGCGCAGCCACGCCGGGGGATGAAAGTCATCGGGGCCGGCCATGTCACCGACCATTGCGCCGCGCAGGGTCCGCATCCCGGGACCCTCGCGCTCGTGGCGCAGCGATGAGCCCCGCCCGGTGCTCAGCGGAGGAGAATCTCGATTCGATTGTTGGCCTTGCCGGCTCGGTTCCATTCGCCTGCCGTAAGCTCGTCGGTTACCGGGGGGTAGGGTGCTTTGTTGGCCGCAGGATCGCCCACGGAGGTCTCGACGTCCAGCGCCCCATGGGTCGAGTCGCGGATTGCCGCGATCAGATTGGCAAGCGGCAAAGGCATGCGCTCTGCGGGGGGCAGGGCGTCGTCGGCGGGATTGCCGACCATGTCGCACTGAGCGAAGGGCGTTCTGCCCGGAGCGAGCACATACCCCTTTACCGGGTCCCCCTTGAGACAGAACCGACCGGCGAAGGTGCGTATCTGCACCAGGCCAGTGACGTGATCCGCAGCCAGGCGGTCGAGTGTCTCCCGGATGATATCGAGCCGCGGGCCACCGAGAGCCTCGGCACCGTACGGGACCTGGAGCACGATCGGTTTCAGCGTGACCTGAGAGGAGGCATTCTGCGGCGGCAGAGCCGGTGCCATCGAGGCCGGGGCAGCCGCAGATGCGGCAGCCGCGCGCGCGGCCGCCGCCTCATGCAGCAGCGTCAGCTCAGCACGGGCCGCCTGCAATCGAGTGTGATCGCTCCACCAGAAGACCGTTGCGAAAAGGGCCGCAACACACGCCACGATGGCCAGTCCCGAGACCCAGCCCGAATCGCGCGACGGGGCGGCCAGGAGCCCGCGGATTTCCGCGGTAATGCGCTCCGTCTGGGCATCGAGGCTGGCATGAAGCCAGCGGCGCAGACCACCGGCCGAATCGGACGGCTCAGTCTCGCTCTCGAAGGTCACGGGCGGCAACCCACCCGTGGCCTCTTTTGCGGCGGCTTCGCGCGCGACATGGGGCATGATCGCCTCGAGAGGGCGGAAGGTCGTCTGTTCGGAGCTGCGGCGGTCGGCGATCAGATGGAGCTGGTAGAGCACCTTCGAGACGTCAGCGTGCTTGATCTGCTTCGGCAACACGCCGACGGCGCCGAGCGCGCGCGCCTGACCCAGGTAGACCTCTCCCTCCTGGGAGGTATACATCATGATGGGGATGGTGGCCGTGCGGGGGTCGTTCTTGATGGCCTGCACCGCCTGGAAGCCGTCCATGCCCGGCATCATGTGGTCCATGAATATGACGTCGGGTCGATGGCCGCCCAGATAGCCGATGGCGGCCTCGGCGCTCTCGACGCTGTCGACCTCGATGTCATGCTTCTCGAGGATGCGCGCGAGGAATACACGCGCCGATCTCGAGTCGTCGACGATCAACGCCCGCTTCTGCGCCATGCGCAAGAGTCTTACATGCGCTGTGCGCGCCGCGCAATGGGATTTGCTGGCCTCGCTACCCGGCACTCGAGTCAGTGACCCGCCCGACCACGCGACAGCGGCCGGCCGGCACGGACCGCCCATCGGCCCGCTGCGCCCCGGGGCCCGCGAGCCGATTCATGTATCAACTGAGCGACAGCCCCAACGCCGTGATGGCTCTGTTACAGGAGGCTTTTCCGGGGCGTGCCACGCGCCGGCAGCGGCAACTGCGAGCACAATCGGGCAAAGCGCGCCGCGGCAGCTGGCACGTGCGCGAAGAAGAGGGATGGCTCGGTGAGCTCGACCTCGAGGAGGCACGGAGCCCCGTCATCCGACCGGATCAGGTCGACGCGCGCGTAAAGAGGCGTCGCAAATGGCAGTGCCGCCAGCACCCTGTCCCCGACTTGCAACTCCTCGGCATCGGGCGTGCGCGCCGTGATCTCCTCAGCCACAAATAACGCCTCTGTTTCCGTGGCCCCGCGCTGCAGCAGCGGCCCTTTGCGGATGGCGTGACTGAAGCGCCCGGCGAAGTAGATGAGCGCCGTCTCCCCATGCCGGTCGACCTGCTCGAGATAGGGCTGCAGCAGCACACTGCGGCCGGCGAGCAGGAGTCGCACGATATGGTCGATGGCCGACCCCTCATCGCCACGTCCATAACGAGCCGCATCCACCGAGCCCGCGCCGACGGCCGGCTTCACGACCCACTCCGCGGGTCGTTCCCCCTCGGTGAAGCGCGCGAGCGCCTGCGCCGCATCCTCTCCAGGCTCGACGAATTGCGTCGGCACGGTAAAGACGCCGGCGCGCGCGAGCTCACGCAGGTAGTGCTTGTCAGTGTTCCAGCGAATGACCGGCGGCGGATTGAGGAGAGTCGTGAGCCGCGCCGCCCGCTCCGCCCACGCGAGAAATTCCGCAAACCGCTGCGTGTAGTCCCAGGTCGAGCGCAGTAGCGCCAGATCGAACGTCGTCCAGTCGACCTGCGGGTCGTCCCAATCGACAGCCATCGCGGGAACACCGGCCTCATCAAAAGCGGCGATCAGCGGCGGCAGGTCCTCATCGAGGTGGCGCGCGGCGCGCGCGCTCACCAGCGCAACCCGCCTCATTACGCGGCCCTTCCTGGGCCTTGCCCCCGCATCGCGGCGGCCGACACACGCTCCGCGCGACTCGATATGACTAACGCCGCCGCGAGCGGCGTTGAACGCCGCAGGCGGGCCGAAGGCCGAGGCGCAGGGACCGCGCCGAGTAACCGTTGGGGACGGTTCATTCGCGGATTCCGGAACCGCGCTCCATCAGCGCGATCGCGACGACGAACAGCGCCACCGCGGCACCGACCATGATGGCGAACGCGGCGCCGATATTGACGTCAGACACCCCGAGAAACCCGTAGCGGAAAGCGTTGACCATATAGAGGACGGGGTTGAAGTAAGAGATCGGCTGCGCCCAGTGCGGCAGCAGCGGCACCGAGTAGAAAATGCCGCCGAACCAATAAAGCGGCGTCAGCACGAAAGTCGGGATGATGTTGACCTGGTCGAAGTTCTTCGCGAAGAGCGCGTTGAGGAAGCCTCCCAGGGAAAAGATGATCGAGGCCAGGAGCGCGGCCCCGACGATGATGAGCGGATGCAGTACCCCGAGATGGGTGAACAGGAGCGAGACGGCCGTCACGGCGAGCCCGACCAGCACCCCGCGTACGAGCCCGCCGGTTACGTAGCCTGAAACGATGAGCCAGCTGGGAAGCGGCGAGACCAGGAGCTCCTCGACGTGCTTGCCGAACTTCGCGCCATAGAACGAGGACACCACGTTGGAGTAGGAGTTGATGTTGACGGCCATCATGATCAGACCGGGGGCCATGTACTGCATGTAGCCGAATCCGCCCATGGGCCCTATGCGGTCGCCGAGCAGGCTGCCGAAGATGGCGAAGTACAGCGCCTGCGACACCGCCGAGGGCAGGATCGTCTGTGTCCAGATGCGGATGATCCGCTGGTACTCGCGCAGCACGACGGTCTTGAAGCCGATCCAGCGGACGCGGCCGAGATGCAGCGATTCCTCGGTAGCGCTTTCGGCCAGAGTGCTCATGCGGCGACTCCCTTGTCGACCAGGCGCATGAATATTTCCTCCAGGCGATTGACCTTGTTGCGCATGCTCACCACCTGGATGCCGAGCTGCGAAAGACGCCCGAAGAGGTCGTTGAGGTTCTGCTCGTTGGAGATATCGACCTCCAGGGTGTGATCGTCCGTGACTCGCACCGGGTAGCCGTCGAGCCGGGGCGCGGAGGTGACCGGCGCGCTGACGTTGAGCACGAAAGTCTCGGTGTGCAGGCGGCGCAACAAGGTGCTCATGCGATCTCTCTCGACGATGCGGCCGCCGTCGATGATGGCGATGTTGCGGCAGAGGGTTTCGGCTTCCTCGAGATAATGCGTCGTCAGAATGATGGTGGTGCCTCGCCGGTTGATCTCCCGCAGGAAATCCCACATGGATCGGCGCACCTCGATGTCGACTCCGGCAGTGGGCTCATCGAGGATGAGGAGCCGCGGCTCGTGCATCAGTGCGCGCGCGATCATCAGGCGCCGCTTCATGCCGCCGGAGAGCCCGCGCGAGGCCTTGTCGCGCTTGTCCCAGAGCTGCAGCTGTCGCAGGTACCGCTCGGCGCGCAGCCTCGCCTCGGCGCGCGGTATGCCGTAGAAGCCGGCCTGATTGACCACTATGGTCTCGGCCGTCTCGAACATGTTGAAGTTGAGCTCCTGCGGCACGACGCCGATGCAGGCCTTGGCCGCCTCGAGCTCACGGTCGATGTCGTGGCCGAAGACCACGGCCTCGCCGGCGCTCTTGGTCACGAGCGAAGTAACGATTCCGATCAGGGTGGTCTTGCCGGCGCCGTTGGGCCCGAGGAGCGCGAAGAAATCGCCCTGCTCGACCTCGAGGTCGATGCCCTTGAGGGCCTGCACGCCGTTCTTGTAGGTCTTCGTCAGTCCGCGGACCGAAAGTGCATTCATAACCCTCGAGAATCCTTCAGGCGCCGGCACGCCGCAATGCCCATTTCGGTAGAGCGCCCGTTTTACCGGTCAATCCTTGAAGTATCGGGCCAGGAATTCGTCGAAGGTGCCCTCATCGGCGGCCTCGATCGCGCGCTGGCGGGCGAGCGACTCCTCGGCCTCGACCGCGAGCTCCCGCAGACGCGCCTCATTCGGCGGATAGAGGTCGAGAAAGTACCCCTTGTGGGTCGCCGACATGCGCAGCGCCAGGTCGAAGAAAGGCTCGCCGGTATCGGTGAGCTCTTTCATCATCCGCGCCGATGGGGTGAGCCCCACCTCGTCCACCTTGGCCGCCTGCGCGGCGAGCGCCGCCGTATAGGGCCGCGAGCCGTCGCCGCGATCGAGGATCTCGCAGATGCCGGTGAGCGAGTCGATGAGCTCCCGCGCCCAAGCGCGCATCGGCACGGTGCGCCCGTCCCGCCACAGGGTGAGCCCCGGCTCCCGGCCGCGGCGCGCGACCGCAAGGTGATTCTCATCCAGCGAGTGCTGCTCGTCGGCGCCGATCGGCGGGCTCTCCTTGAGCAGACACAGGGCGAGGAAGGCCTCGAGAAAGCGCAACTTGTTCTGATTGACGCCCACGGGGTCGAAGGCGCTGACGTCGAGCGCCCGCACCTCGACGTACTCCACGCCCGCACGCTTGAGCGCCTTGGTCGGCCGTTCCCCGGAGCGGGCAACGCGCTTCGGGCGGATGAAGCTGTAGTATTCGTTCTCGATCTGCAGGATGTTGGCGTTGAGCTGCTGGTATTCGCCATTTACCTTGACGCCGAGGGCTTCATACGGCAGATGCGGCGTCGTGATGGCGCGGGTCAGATCGCGAACGTACTCCTCGAGGCTGTTGACCGAGACGGTGAGATCCGCCTGATTGCGGTTGCGATAGCCGATGTCGCTCATCCTGAGGCTGGTGCCGTACGGCTCGTAAGCGGTGCCGGCAGTGAGATCGCGCAGGGAGTAGTCGCGCCCTTTGAGGAAGGACTTGCAGACGACGGGCGAGACGCCGAACAGATACAACACCAGCCACCCGTGGCGCCGATAGTTGCGCAGCAGGTCGAAGTAGCGCGCGGACCTGAAGGCGGCATCGCGTTGCCGCGACTTCACGAGGTCGGCATACGCATCCCAGAAGGGCAACGGGAAGGAATAGTTGAAGTGCACGCCCGAGATGGCCTGCATCATGCGCCCGTAACGCAGCCCGAGGCCGCGGCGGTATACCGTTTTCATCATCCCGATGTGCGAGCGGCCGTAGTCGGCGATCGGGATGTCTTCGTCGCGCGAGATCGCGCCCGGCATGCTCGTCGCCCACAGGAGCTCGCTGCCCAGGTGGCGGTAGACGAACTGATGCAGGTCGAGGAGGTATTGCAGCAGCTCCCACGTGGTGGTGAACGTGGGAGTGACGAGCTCGATCAGAGCCTCGGAATAATCGGTCGTGATGTGCTCACTGCTGAGCGCCGAGCCGAGCGGTTGCGGATGGGGTGTCTGGGCAAGGCGTCCCTCCGGGGTGACGCGCAGCGACTCTTTCTCCAGGCCCTTGCGGCCACCCTGCAGGATTTGCGGCTGTCCGCTGTTGATCAGCGCGGACAGGCGCCGCTCGAAAGCGATGTCAGGGCCAGGGCTGCTCATGAGGAACTTTCGGGAATCTCAGGACCGCAAAAGGCTCAATGCTCCGCCATCCGCTTGAGAAACGCGCGAATCCGCATGGCGTTCGTCCCCACATCGCCGAAGCCGACGCGCGAATCGGACCTGACGTCGACAAGCGACCCACTGCCGCTAGGGCGGACCCTGACGACGACGTCGTCCTTGAAGCCAAAGAACGCCGTCTGCGCGGTTGCCTCCAGCCGCCCGCTGGCCGGATCGTAAGCGTCGATCTGCCAGTGCATTTCGCCGGCCACACGTCGGGCCTTGCTCAGCGCCTGCGCCGGCGACACGGTCAGCTGTAGCGGCCGCACCTCCGGGAAGTACTGCCGCTGCAACGCGGGGACGTCGATGATCCTACCGCCGTGTGCGTGCACTTGCCGTATATATTGCGAGGAATTGACAGCATGCGCTTTCGCGCGCAGGGGAAGGACAGCGACGAAGGCGGGTGGATCGGCAAGGTCTGTGGTGATGTCATGGATCGGAGGCGTCGAGCGCGCGCGGCTCACCCAGCTGAGCATGTATCCGATGAGGACGAGCCCCACGATGATCCCGATGGCAGCCGCCATACCCGGGACGGATGAATGCTTTGCGGTGCCCCCGAGCACACCAATGATGGCAACGGCGGTGCCGATGACGGTGGTGAAGAACCCGACCGGGAGCAGCAGCAGCGCAAGTCCCAGATCGGCGATTCCGAGACGGTAGAGCGGCCCGGAGAGGGCCACGAGCAGCACACCGGCGGCGAGAATCCACAGGCCCACGCGCGTGACCCGTGAAGGCCACCGGGGTGCCTGCGGGGAGGCGAATGGGGCTGTATTCATGAGCTCTTCCCGTTGTTGTCAGGGTTGTTGGCCGCCGTCATTTGCGGCATCTTGCCGTCTCGCGGCCTGC
>Ga0105240_10003214_pt1 | contig 25601 bp, 25 predicted proteins | sample KBSC54metaG_FD_80426 | JGI IMG/M metagenome (GOLD analysis project Ga0105240, IMG submission 80426) | Corn rhizosphere microbial communities from Kellogg Biological Station, Michigan, USA - KBS C5-4 metaG | ecosystem: Host-associated > Plants > Roots > Rhizosphere > Soil | place: Michigan, USA...
CGCTGGCGCGTTTGCGCGAAGATGCGACGCATGAGGACCGCAACCTGATGGAGCCGATCATGGCTGCCGCACGCGCCGACGTGACGATGGGCGAGATGTGCGACGCCCTCCGCGACGTGTGGGGCGTCTGGCGGGAGACCCCGGTCTTCTGACCTAGGCGTCCCACTCGAGCTCGAGCGACGCGAGGCGCGGAAGCGTCACATGCGGGACCCACTGCTCGTCCTGCCGCTCGGCCAGACGAAGACTTGGGATGCGCGCGGCGAGCGCGGCGACCGTCACTTGCGCCTCGAGACGCGCGACCGGCGCACCAATGCAGAGGTGGACGCCGTGGCCGAAACCGAGATGCTTGGGCGCGTTCGGACGATCGATGTCGAACGTCTCCGGCTCGGAGAAGACCGCACCATCGTGGTTCGCGGAGATCGGCAGCAGAAGGACGACCGACCCCGCAGGAATGGTGACGCCGGCGACGGTGACGTCGACGAGCGTGAAGCGCCGGTTCGAGCGCGCCGGCGACCAGTAGCGCAATGCTTCTTCGACGGCGTTGGCGATCTTGCCGGAATCGGTCACGAGCGCGTTCCACTGCTCGGGGTGCCGCAGCAGCTCGCGGACGAGTAGCGGGAGGAAGTTCTGCGTCGTCTCCACGCCGGCGACGAAGAAGCTGTTCACAACGCCGAGGATCTCCTCGTCGCTCAGGGCAGGCTCACCGTCGTCACCGGTTGCCCGGATGAGCCCGGACACCACGTCGCCGTGGTCCGTCTCACGGCGCACGCGAACGAACTCCTCGAGGAACGACATCATTCGCTTCGCGCGCGCTGCGATCCCCGCCTCGTGCTCGGGCGTCAGCAGAGGCGCGCCCTCCGTCAGCGCGAAGTAGTCGTTGCCCCAGTTGAGAAGGTCGTCATTCAGCTCGACTGGCGCGCCGATGACGTCCGTGATCACCTGAACCGGATAGATCGCCGAAAACTGCGAATAGAACTCGCAGCGGCCATCACCGACGAATGCGTCGATCAGGTCGTTTGCACGTTTGGCCATCTGCGGTTCGAAGTCCGCCACGACTTTCGGCGTCAGGGCCTTGTTGACGAGCTTGCGGATACGCGTGTGTGCGGGCGGATCCTTCAGCAGCATCGACTTCGTGCCTGGGTGTTCGTTCGGATAGACGGCACGTAGCCTCGGCGGCAGCTCCCGGAACGTGTTCGAGTTCCGGTTCGAGAGGCGCTCGTAATCGCGGTAGAGCTGTCGGACGTCCTCGTAACGGGTGATACACCAGACGTCGAGTCGTTCGTCGTAGAACACCGAGCCCGTCTCCCGCGCCTGGGTGAACCACGGCCATGGACAGGCTGTCTGCTCCTGGTCGAGTGGATCCAATCGCTTTCCCGCGACGTACGGGCAGCCGGGGATGGAGTCGGCGAGCTCGGTCGTGTCCACGAGCGAAGCTTCGCGCGAACGTCGTCGTGCGGCCAATGGTCGCGAGCTATCAGAGAAGGAGGAGAAAGGCATTGGACGCGGGCTGCCGACACCGAGGAAGCTGCGCTCTGGACCAATGAGCTCGCCGCCGACGCACGAGGCACGAACGCCGGGTTGTCCGATCATCGACGGCCGCTCGTTCGAACCACTCGACCCCGTGGTCGCGGCCGACCCATATCCGTGGCTGCACGCGGCACACCGCGAGGCGCCGGTCTTTTTCATGCCCGAGCACGGCGCCTGGTGCGTGACACGCTATGACGACGTGCTCTCGGTGCTCAAAGACACGGCGACGTACTCGTCGCGGAAGGTGATCCAGTTCGCCCAGCTGGCGCCCGAGTTCGAGGAGGCCTTCGCGGACGGGCCGCCGGACCGCGTGCTCGTCTCGACCGATCCACCCGAGCACACGCGGCTGCGAAAGCTCGCCCAGAAGGGCTTCACACCGAAGCTCATCGCGTCGCGTGAGGAGGAGGTACGCGCGCTGGCCAACGCATTGATCGACGGGTTCATCGACCGCGGCCGGGGCGACCTCGTCAGCGAGTTCGCCGAGCACCTCCCCGTGCAGGCAATCACGCGTCTTGTCGGCGCGCCGCTCGAGCGAACGGGTGACTTCGGGCGGTGGGCGTTCGACCGCATCGCAATGCTCGCGGGCGGGCGCCAGCTGTCGCAGGAGGAGCGGCTGGAGATCTCGCAGCGCGTTCTCGACTTCAACAATTGGATCCACGAGTTCGTCGAGGAGCGACGCGCCGATCCGAAAGACGATCTCACCTCGGGCCTCGTTCACGCCGAGACGGACGACGGACAGCCCGCGCTCAGCACGGGCGAGGTCGTGACGATGATCGGCACGTTCCTCAGCGCGGGGACGAGTACGACCGCGCACTTCATCCCGTTGCTCGTCAGAGAGCTGCTGCAGCGCCCGGGGCTTTGGGAGCGCGTCCGCGCTGACCGCGAATCGATCGCCCGTGCCGTCGAAGAGGGCTTGCGGTACAGGACGTCCGTGCACGGGGTGACACGGACGACGACTTGCGATGTCGTGCTCGGCGGCGTCGAGATCCCTGCTGACAGCGACCTCTACATTCACTACGCGGGCGCTCAGCGCGACGAGGCCGTGTTCGCCGACGCCGACACGTTCGATCTCGATCGCGAGAACGTCAAGCAGCACTTCGCCTTCGGCAAGTGGACGCACATCTGCCTCGGTGCGCCGCTCGCACGGTTGGAGGCGCGCGTCAGCCTGGAGTGCTTCGCCGAGCGCATGCCCAACCTACGCCTCGTTCCGGACCAACCGGAGGAGTGGATTCCGCACATGCTGACGCCGGGACTCAGGTCGCTCCTGATCGAGTGGTGATCTCTGCGCGCGATTGAACAGCGGGGCTTCGGGGGCGTCGAGGTCCTCGCGCTGGCGGAGGTTGCCGATCCCGCTCCGGCTGACGGCGCGCTCCTGATCCGGGTCACGCGGGCCGGGGTCAATTTCACTGATCTCCAGTGCCGGGCGATCGGGCTGCAGACGATGGTTGACCGGGGCGGCTTCCCCGGCCGCGTTGGGCCCGAGGATCTTCCGATCGTTCCGGGCGGCGAGGTCGCCGGGACGACATCCGACGGGCGCCGCGTCGTCGCGGTCTGCGGGACAGGCGGCTACGCGGAGCTCGCACTCGCCTCCCGGAGCCTTGCGTTTCCGATCCCGGACGATGTGACCGACGAGCAGGCACTCGCACTGCTCGTCCAGGGATTGACGGCGTGGTACCTCCTCCGCGAGGCGGCGCGCCTCGCGTCTGCCGAGTCTGTTCTCGTACTCGGGGCCTCCGGTGGCGTCGGTTCCCTCGCCGTCCAGCTCGCGCAGCGGTTCGGAGCCGGCGCCGTCATTGCCGCCGCTTCCTCGCACGAGAAGCGGGCGACTGCGCTTCAGCTGGGCGCCACCGCTGCGATCGACTCTGACCCGGTCGGACTGTCCGAGCGCATCCTCTCCGCAAACGGCGGCCGGCCCATCGACGTCGTCTTGGACGCCGTCGGCGGCGCTGTTTTCGAGCAGTCCGTAGCGGCGCTCGCGGCGGGCGGCCGGCTCATTGCCTACGGAACTGCGGGCGGCGCTCCGGGCGAGGCATCGACGCGCTCCTTGATCATCGGCTCCAAGTCGGTCGTCGGCTACTGGCTGATGGACTCGTTGCGGACGCCCGGTGCCGGCGATGCGCCGCTGGCCGAGCTCTTCGAGCTGCTGAGAGCCGGGAAGGTGAACCCGCTTGTCGGCGACGTCTATCCGCTCAGTGACGCGGCACAGGCGCAGGTCGACGTCGCCGAGCGGCGGACGCAAGGGAAAGTCAGCCTCGACACGAGCCGATGAGCTGGCAGGTCGCCCGCGAAGGCGCTGTCGGTATCGTCGCTGTCGACCGACCGCCGGACAACCTCACCTCTTTCGCGTTGCTCCGCGAGCTCGACGAGTTGCTCGCGGCGTTCGGGAACGACGAGAGCGTCAGCGTGGTCGTCATCACTGCCGCGCGGCCGGGAATGTTCGTCGGCCGCGCCGACCGCGCCGACCTCGACAAAGTGGGTCGTGGCGAGCTCGACAGAGACGAGTTCGCGAACTGGTTGCACACGCTCCGGAGGATCGAGACGATCCCGCAGCCGGTCGTCGCGGCGATCGACGGGCCGGCGTGGGGCGGCGGCTGCGAGCTCTCCCTCGCCTGCACGCTCCGAATCGGCAGCCCGCGAGCGGAGTTCTGCCAGATGGAGATCCTGCGCGGAGCAATTCCGGGCGCCGGGGCTTCGCAGCGACTGCCATGGTTGATCGGGGCGAGCCGGGCCGCCGAGATGATCCTGACCGGCCGCGCCGTCGGTGCGCAGGAGGCAACGGAGATCGGGCTGTTGAACGCGCTCATCGACGCCGCTGACTTCCGGACGGCTGCACTCGAATGGTCGGCCGAGCTCGCGGCCCGTCGGCGGCCGGCGCTCGTGGCGGCGAAGAGAGCCCTCAACGAAGGGCGTGACCTCCCGCTCCTCGAAGGCCTGCTGCACGAGCAGCAGCTCTTCCTCGACGTGTTCTCCGATCTGGTGCGAGAGCAGTGACGATGCACTACGCGTTGCTTGTAGAGAGCATCGAGGCGAGCGTCGCCCATCTTCGCGATACGGCAGGTCTCGAGTTCCGCGCGCCGGCGCGAATCCCGTTCGTCGTCGTGGGCCACGGCGAGCAGTACGGACTCGACGTGCGTGCGTGCTACACGGTGGACAGATCGGTAGAGCTCGTCGAGACTGCCGACCGTGGGCCCTTCGCGGGCGCGAACAGGTTCGGCCTTCACCACTACGGCGGCGTCGTCTCCGACCTCGGCGCCGCGATCGACGCGCAGCACTCGCTCGGGAACGACGTCGAGTGGGAGCTCTCCTACGACGAGCAACTAATCGCCGTCTTCTTCGCGGGAAGCCCGTCGCTTCCCGGCCGCCTGGAGTTCGTCAGCAGGCAGGCGCCGCCGCTGCTGGATCTGTTCGCCGAGGCGAGATGAGCGATGCCGTAGCGTTATCGAATGTGGCCCGAATAGCTGTTGGACGAGCGACGGGGACCTCCGTTAGTAGATCTCCTCATGGATCCGTCCTGCGACCCTCCGGACGGAGCCGGCGGAGGAGCCCATGCTGGTCGAGGCTCCTCTGCCGACTCCGTCTTCAGCGTCGGCCTGCGCACGACGCTCGAGGAGTTCGGCGTTCCGACGCCGCCTGCGGACGTCGACGACGCTCTCGGAAGGCTCGCCGGGCTGGAGTTCGCCAGCGCCCTGGGCATTCGCACGGCGCGTCGCGCGCTCGCTCGCGAGCGGCAAACGCTCCTACGGCGTTGCTTTCCTTCGCTCGATGCACGACGGTTTGGGGCACGGTGACCACTGAGCTGTTGAACCGCCCGACCGAAAGAGCCGACTGATGGAGCTCCGCCATCTGCGGTACTTCATCGCCGTCGCGGAGGAGATGCATTTCGGCCGTGCCGCGCAGCGCTTGCACATCGTCCAGCCGGCGCTCAGCAAGCAGATCAGCGCGCTCGAACGTGAGCTCGGGTTTCGCCTTTTCACACGGACGAAACGCAGCGTCGCCTTCACCGCCGCCGGTGAAGCCTTCTACCACGACGCGCGCGATGTTCTCGCCCGGGTCGATCGAGCGACCGAGTTGACGAAGCTCACCGCTGCCGGCGCGTTGGGAACGCTCGACATCGGGTTCGCGAGCCCGGTGATCTGGTCGGTTCTGCAGCCGATCCTTCGCAGACAGCGGGAGGCGTTCCCCGGCGTTGGCCTTCACCTCCACGAACTACACAGCGCACCGCAGATGCGCATGTTGCGCGAGGGAAAGCTCGACGCCGGATTCTTGACGACCACCGGCCCGGACGAGTTGCTCGAGTTCAAGCCCGTCGCCCACGAGGCAATCGTGATCGCGCTACCCGAGAACCATCGACTGGCCGGGGAAGGGCAGATCGACCTCGCGGAGCTCGCCGACGAACGGTTCATACTCGTCTCTCGCAACACTGCGCCCGGGTTCTTCGCGCACTGCATCGAGCTCTGCCAGCGCTACGGCTTCAGCCCCGCCATCGTCGAGGAGGGCAATACGCCGGCTGCGCTCTACGGAATGGTGGCTGCAGGGCTCGGAGTGTCGCTCGGCCCGGAGTCCGCGAGCATCGTTCCGTGGCACGGCGTGACGTTCAAGCACGTGACGAAGGCGTCGTCCGTCGAGTTCTCGGTCGCTTACCGCCGCGACGACACATCTCGGGCGCTCGCCGCCTTTCTCGACACGGTGGACGAGGTTGCCGCCGAGTTCGAGCCGAGCGCACTAGCGACGGCGAAGTAACCGAAACGCGGGCGGAAGCTCGTGACGCGTGCCGATCTTCGCAGCCGTTCGGAAGAGGCGCTGGAGGAGGACGACGAGCCCTCGCGGCTCGAGCAGCAAGAAGAGCACGAGCAGGACACCGTAGGAAAACACCGTGAACTGTGCAGTCGACAGTCCCCAACCGCCGCCGAAGTCGGTGTTGGACTTGACGAACGGGATGCCTCCTCCGAAGCGGTTGAGCAGCTCCGGGAGCGCGCCGACGACGAGCGCGCCGAGCACAGGGCCGAACGTGGATGCGACCCCGCCGACGATCAGGATCGAGAGGTACTGCAGGCTGAGCTCGAGGTTGAACTGGTCGGGCTCGACGTACTGGATCACCGCGGCCAGCAGCCCTCCCGCAACAGCGGCCAATGCACTCGAGACGATGAACGCCGCGGCCTTGACGCGAAACAGGCTGATGCCGACGACTTCCGCGGCGAGGTTGTTGTCGCGGGTCGCCTGCATCGCACGGCCGGCGCGACTGCGGCTGACGTTCTTCACGACGAGCAGCGCGATCGAGACCATGAGCCAGATGAGCACGCACAGGCTCTGCTGGCGCGAGAACGTGTGTCCGGCGACATCGAGCGCGCCGAAGTTCAGTGACCCGATGGAAAGCGGCACGACTGCAGCTGTCCCGCCCGGGCCGCCAGTGACCGAGTTCCAGTTGTTGAAGAGATAGATGCCGAAGAAGGCGAGGCCGATCGTGACAACGACGAAGTAAACGCCTCGGATGCGGAGGGCGACGGGTGCCAGCAGCGCACCGGCACCCGCTCCTACCGCCGCCACCGCCAGCAACCAGACGACAAGCGGCTGGCCATGCTTGTAGCCGAAGAAGACCGCGCCGTAGGCGCCGACGGCGACGAAGAAGGCGTGTCCGAGGGAGAGCTCTCCCGCGTAGCCGGTCAGCAAGTTCAAGCCGATCGCGGCGATGGCCGAGATGCCGGCGAAAACGAGCACCGAGAGCCAGAAGTTGCTCGACAACAGCAGTGGTAGAGCAACAGCCGCGGTGAAGAGGATCGCGACCGCGGCGCGCTCCCACGAGTTGCGGGTCAGTCGGAGTTCGGCGGCGACAGACGTCGTCGTAATGCTGGTCACACCGCTCATGCTCGCCGTATCTCCGGCTTCCCCAGGAGGCCGTGCGGCCGAATGAGGAGCACGACGAAGAGAACGAGGTAGGGCATGACGGTGGAGAAGCCGTCGCCGAACGACGCCGGTGCATAGCCGGACGCGTACAGCTGTGCGAGGCCGACGAGAAGACCGCCGATCACCGCGCCGAGGGGTGAGATGAGGCCTCCGACAATGACCGGCGTCAATGCGGCGAAGGCGGCCTGATCGAGGCCGACCGTGACGCCGCCCGCTGCGGCCGTCCCGAGCGCGACGCCTGCCAGCGCGCCGAGGATGCCGGCGATCGCCCACGAGACGCCCATCACGAGGTTGGGGCTGATTCCCTGGGCGTATGCAGCTTCACGGTCCGAAGCCGCTGCGCGCATCGCGATCCCAATTCGCGAGTACTTGAAGAGGATGAAGAAGACGGCGAGGACGACTGCCGTCGACCCGACCACCCAGATGTCCCGATATGAGACGGCGACCGAGCCGAGATGGACGTTCTTGAGTCCCCACGGATCATCCATATTCAGCGGTGTGTAGCCCCAGGTCGCAGCGACGAGCGACTCCGTCGCGAGCAGGAGGCCGATGGTGACGAGCACGACGGCAAACTCCGCAGCGCTACCGCGCAGCCGCCGGATAACCGCGAACTCGAGCGCGATGCCGAGCGCCGCGATTCCGATTGTGACGGCGAGCACGGCGACGACGAAGGTGACGCCCCACTTCGCGTGAAGCTGGTAGGTCGAATAGGCGCCGACGAGGAGAAAGCCGCCCTGGTAGAGACTGAGCATGCCGCTCGACTTGAGGATGATCACGAAGCCGAGCGCGATGAGTGAATAGAGGCAGCCGAGCGCGAGACCGGACGCGGTGAGCTGGCCGAAGGTCGTGAGGTTGAAGGCGAGGATCACGTCGTTGTCTCCTGCAATGAGCGCTCCACGGCGGACTCAGCCGCGTCGGCAGCGCCACCGAGATACGCCTCGATGACGCGGGGGTCCTTCTTGATCTCTTCGGGTGTGCCGGAGGCGATCACCTTGCCGAAGTCGAGCACGAGCACCTTCTGGGCAATGCTCATCACGACCGGCATGTCGTGCTCGACGAGGAGGATCGTGAGCGACATCGATTCCCACAGCCGCACCACCAGCTCCGAGATCGCCCGTGACTCGTCGCTGTTCATGCCTGCAACGGGCTCGTCGAGCAGCAGCAGGCTCGGCTCGGCAGCGAGAGCGCGTCCGAGATCGACTCGCTTCTTGACGCCGTAGGGAAGTGTCCGGACGGGCTGATCTTTGTACGGGCGTAGGTCGAGGAGATCGAGCAGCTCGTGACAGTGCATGCGAGCAGCGCGGTCCTCGCGCTTCGCCCGGCCGACCCAGAGGGCGCCCGCGACGACGCCGCCGCGCATGAGGACATGGCGCCCGATGAGCAGGTTGTCGAGGACGGAGAGCGGCTCGAAGAGCCCGAGGTTCTGGAAGGTTCGCGCGATGCCGAGTCGGGCGATCGCCGCGGGCCGCTTACCCACGATCGGCGTGCCGTTGAAGACGATGTCTCCGTTCGCGGGGTACACGCCGGTCAAGGCGTTGAACAGGGAGCTCTTGCCGGCGCCGTTGGGACCGATGATGGCGAGGAGTTCGCGCCGCTCGCAGGTGAAGGAGACTTCGGAGAGGGCGCGGATCCCGCCGAACTGGACCGTCAGCTTCCCGACGTCGAGCAAGGGCTGGGACGTCACGTCGAGAGACTCACGCGCTCGGAGGCCGACCCGCCGAGGTACAGCGCGGCGATCGACGCATCCTGTCGTAGTTCCTGCGACGGGCCGGAGCGTTCGACGCGCCCGTGCTCGAGTACGTACGCGTAGTCGGAGATCGAAAGGGCCAGCGCCGTGTTCTGCTCGACGAGGAGGATGCTCGTGCCCACTGCGTTGATCTCGCGCAGTGTCTCGCCGATCCGCTGGACGATCAATGGCGCCAGCCCGAGCGACGGCTCGTCGAGCAGGAGGAGCTTGGGGCTCTGCATGAGCGCGCGTCCAATCGCAAGCATCTGCTGCTCGCCACCGGAGAGATAGCCGGCGACGCGGCTGCGCATGTCGCCGAGCGCCGGAAACAGACCCAGCACGCGCTCGTAGTTCGCCTTCCGCCGTCGCTTGTCGCGAACGGCGAAGGCGCCTGCCTGGAGGTTCTCGTCAACGGTCAGGTCGGCAAACACCCGACGTCCTTCCATCACCTGGCTGAGCCCGAGCGTGACGCGCGCGGACGGACTTCGACCGTCGATTCGTCGACCGTCGAAGACGATGCTGCCGGAGTTCAGCTTCCCTCCGTTCATGCCGAGCAGTCCCGTGACTGTCCTGATGACGGTGGTCTTGCCTGCTCCATTTGCGCCGAGTAGCGCGACGATGGACGCGCGCCCCACGGTCAGACTCACGCTCTCGAGCGCGCGAATGGCGCCGCCGCGGTACGTCGCGACGATGTCAGTCAGCCGCAGGAGCTCGTCGGATTCGTTCCCGTCGCGGCTCCCAGGCGGGGTCTCGCGCGAGGTCGGCAGCGTCGCCTCCACCGCCGCCGAAGATAACTCAGCCCGACGCGCCCGATTATGTCGATCGGGTATCACAGCCCCAACGGGAAAGACTTGGACTTCGTCTCTCCTGCCTCCGCACACTAGGTCGCGAATGGCGTTCCCATGCCAAGCGGCGCGATCCCCCGGGTCGCAAAGGAGGGTTCCAAGTTGAGGATGCGCATCATCGCGGCCGTCGTCGCGCTAGCGGCCGCGGTCGGCGTCAGCACGACGGCGAGTGCCGCACCGACTCATTCGACGAAGCTGCTCGCTGGGCCGGGCATCGACACGAAGCACAAGACGATCCATGTCTCTGCGCTGCTGCCGTTGACCGGGCCGCAGGACGGGCACCAGATCCTGTACGGGCTCGACGCCTACTTCAAGTACGTCAACGCCCACGGCGGCGTCGACGGCTACAAGATCCGCTACGACGCTCAGGACACCCAGTTCAACCCGACGATCGCGATCCAGCAGTACCAGAAGGACAAGGACTCGACCGCGATGTTCGCAATCCTTCTCGGGACGCCGTCGGTGACGGCCGTCCAAGCGCAGTTGAAAGGCGACGGCGTGCTCGTCGCGCCGATCTCCAACGATGCGCGCTGGATCCGCGATCCGAACATGGCACCGGTGCAAGGGACATTCCAATCCGCGACCGCCGGTCTCGTCGAGTACGCGATCAAGAACCACGGAGGCCTGAACCAGACCTTCTGCGACATGAAGGAGAACGATCCCCTAGGCGCGGCCTTCGCCGGAGGGACGAGCTTCGCGGCGGGATACCTGCACTTCAAGCTCTCGAAGACGGTGACCTTCAACATCACCGACCCGACCATGACGGGTCAGGTCTCCGACCTGAAGAACGCCGGCTGCGACGTCGTCGTCTACGAAGGAGCGACCGGAGCCAGCATCCTGGCCGCGACCGCCGCCCAGCAGCTGAACTTCAACGCGCTGTGGCTCATGCCGCAGATCTCGTACCTGGCGCAGTATGCAACGTCTCCCCAGGCGGGCTACCTCGCGAGCCATTGGCTGCTGTGGGACTACGGCGTCGCCTGGAATGACAAGAAGTCTCCGGGCCAGAAGCTGATGGTCGCGATGCTGAAGAAGTACGAGCACAACCCTGCCCCGAACATCATCATCCAGTGGGGTTGGCAGAACGGCATCGCGACGGTCGACGTCCTGAAGCAGGCGATGAAGAACAAGGACCTCTCTCGCGAAGGGCTCCTCAAGGCAGCAGCCCAGTTGAAGACGATGACCTTCGCCGGGATGTTCCCGCCGCTCTTCTACGGCGGAGACGTTTCGCATCGGCGCCCGTCGCCGGCGATCAACATCGTCAAGGTAAACCCGAAGGTCCCGACCGGCCTGCAGACGGTTCGGAAGTTCTACTCCTCGAACGCCGCGCAGGGCTACATCGTTCAGACCTTCCCGTAGAAGCCGCTCGTGCTGGGTCGCGCCGGTAGCGGCGCGACCCAGCAGGGCCCAGACCAAGGAGTCTCTTGCGCGTGCAGTCGCCTGAGCTGCGTTACGCCGTCAACGAGTGGTCGCTCCCGCCGCGCCGAGGTGTGCTCGAAGAGATCGAGTTGATCGCCGCGAGCGGCGCTCGGGGCATCGGGTTGTTCGAGGGCAAGTTCGGCGACGCGACGATCGCCGACATCAAGTCGGCGCTCCATGAGCACGGCCTGCAGGCGACGTTCTGCTGCCCGAGGCTCTGGACGATCCTGCCGGTGCCGTTCAACACGCCCGAGAGCGAGCGCGATCCTCGAGATCGCATCCGGGTCATCTGCGAGAGCATCCCGAGGCTGGCCGAGCTCGAGCCGGCGGCGATCGTGGTGGGTCCCGGCGTCTCGGGAGATCCGAAGCACCCAGCCGGCCCAGTGGAGGCTGTCGCCGAGGGTCTGGCCGAGGCAGCCGACGTCGCGGCTTCGCACGGGCTCGAGATCACGTTCGAGCTGCTCGCCGAACGCCGCGGTTCCCCGATCCACACGCTGCCCGACATCGTCGAGTTCATCGACAACGTCGCCCGCGACAACGTCGGTGTGATGTTCGACGTCTTCCACAGCTGGTGCGAGCCCGACCTGTACGACCACATACGCGAGTTCGGCCATCGGGTCAACGCCGTTCACCTCAACGACATTCGCGTGGACGAGCGAAGCGGGTTCGACCGCGAGCTGCCGGGTGGCGGCCGCAGTGTCTGCGCTCCGATCATGGCGGCTCTCATGGAGGCCGGCTACGACGGCTGGTGGGAGCTCGAGGTGTTCTCCGACGACGGCTCGTTCGGCAACGCGTTCCCCGATTCGTTGTGGGCGCTCCCGGCGGACGAGTTTCTCGCGCGGGCGCACGATGCCTTTCTACGTGAACACGCACGCGCGCTTGAGCTCGCGGCCGAGACCGCGTGAGCGCCGAGTCGTTTCCTGCTGCACTCGCGGCAGCGGTCGCCGCCGAGCAGGTCGAGCATGTCTTCGGGCTCATGGGCGCCGGAACGATCCAGCTCACGCACCACCTCGTCTCCGATTTCGGCGTGGCGTACCACGCGGTTCGGCACGAGTCGGCGGCGGTGGGGGCGGCTGACGGCTTTGCCCGCACGGGAGCCGGTGTGGGCGTCGCTCTGGTCTCCTCCGGACCGGGCTTTACGAACGCGTTGACGGCGCTCCATACTGCAAAACGCGGAGCATCTCCACTCGTCCTCCTCGCTCCTGACTCCGATCTCACGCCGCCTTTGCGCCACCCGTTCGCCGGAGGCGCGCAGAAGCTGGACGAATCGACCATCGCGACATTGCTCGACACGATCGTCGTCCGCTGCGACCCGCGCACCGTCTACGCCGACGTCGCGGCTGCGTTCGGTGCCGCGCGCGAACGCCAGACACCGGTCGCGCTCCTGTACCCGCTCGAGGCGAACGGCGTCTCCGCCGCGCCGCGTAAGGCCCGCGGGACGCCCGCTCCGCGAGCAGTGATCGAGCCGCCGCAGCCGGAGCTCGAGGCGGCCGCACGTGTTCTTTCCGAGTCCGAGCGTCCACTCGTGCTCGCAGGGCTCGGTGCCGCGCGCGCAGGGGCGGAAGCGAGTCTTCTCCGCCTGGCCGACCGTTGTGGCGCGCTCCTGGCGACGTCCCTACGCGGCGCCGGGCTCTTCGTCGGCCATCCGTACAACCTCGGGATCTGCGGCGGGTTCGCAACCGAGCCGATCTCCGAGTTGATCGCCGAGAGCGATTGCGTGCTCGCCGTCGGCGCGAGCCTCAACGGTTTCACGACCAGGCGCGGCGAGTTGATGGCCGGCAAGCGCATTGTCCACTGCGATGTGGATGCGTCCGCCTTCTACCGCTACGAGCGGCCGGAGGTTGCGCTCTTCGGCGACTCCAAGCTGGTTGCCGATGCGCTCTACGATCTCGTCGCGCCGCGCTCAAAGTCGGCTTATCGTGCCGCGGCCGAGGCTGCCGGTCTCGTCTCGCCCTCGTTATTGCATCCGTTCGACGACGTCTCGCAGCCGGGCAAGCTCGACCCGCGTGCGATTTGTCGCCGGATCGACGAGCTGCTACCCGACGCGCGCACCGTTGTGGCGGACTGCAACTCCGCCTCCGAGTTCCCGGTCGAGCACGTGCGCATCCTGACGCCGGAATCGTTGCTGTGGATGTTCGACTTCGGAGCTCTCGGCAGCGGTCTGGGACCGGCACTCGGGGCGGCCGTCGCACAACCGGAACGAACGACCGTCCTCTTCCTGGGTGACGGTGCACTGTTCATGACCCTCGGAGACCTTGACACGTTCGTCCGGGAGCGCATCCCGGCCCTCGTCGTCTGTTTGAACGATCGGGCCTACGGAGCGGAGATTGCCTTCATGCGGTCGCTGCAGATCTCGGAGGACATCGCTCGCTTCGAAACGCCGGACCTGGCTGGGATCGCTCGCGCCATCGGCTGGGAGGCGGCGACGATCTCGGATTTGTCGGAACTCGACGGTTACGCCGAACGGATCGCAAACCTCGAGCGGCCGCTGTTCCTCAATTGCCTGATCACGGAGGATCCTGTGTACTCGCCACTACGCCCGCACGTCTGATGCAGGGTTTGAACGACAAGGTGATCGTCGTCGCCGGCGGTGCTACCGGAATCGGCGCGGCGACATCGAAGCGCCTCGCAGAGGAAGGCGCCAAGGTGGTGGTCGGCGACATCAACGTCGAGGCGGCCAAGGCGACCGCCGATGCAATCGACGGACGCCACCTGCGGTTCGACATCACGAGCGAAGCCGACTGCAAGGCGCTCGTCGAGCTCGCGGTCACGGAATTCGGCGGCCTCGACGGCGTCTTCACCGTCGCTGCCGACACGTCGAAAGAAACACTCGGCCGCGACTCGGAGTCGGACCTCCTCACGGTGCCCCTCGATGTCTGGCAGCGGACGCTGGACGTCAACCTCACGGGAACCTTCCTCATGACGCGCAGCGCACTGCCGGCGTTGCTCTCCAGGGGTGGCGGCTCGATCGTCAACACGCTCAGCGGCCTCGTCTTCTACGGCTCTCCGGTTCGGCCGGCCTACCTGGCATCGAAGAGTGCTCTGATCGCGCTCACGCGGCACGTCGCCACGCGTTGGGGCAAAGAAGGAATTCGCTGCAACGCTGTCGCGCCCGGCTTCGTGATGACGGAACAGGTTGCACACAACGTCCCGCAGGAGGAGCGGGACATGGTCCTGGCGTCGAACAGATCGACGCGACATGGTCGTCCGGAGGACATTGCCGCGAGCGTGTCCTTCCTCTTGTCTGACGACGCCGAGTGGATCAACGGCCAGATGCACCTCGTCAACGGTGGCCGCTGAAATCGACCGCACCGTCGTGCCCGACTACGCGGCCCTTGCGCGACTCGACGGGCGGCGCTTCGTGGTGCTCGGCGGGGGCAACGGCATCGGCCGGCAGGTCTGTCACGCGCTCGCGCAGGCGGGCGCCCGCGTCGTCTGCGTCGACCGCTCGCAGGAGCTTGCCGAGGCCGTTGCGGCAGAGGTCGACGGCGAGCCGCTCGTCGCCGACATCACGCGTCGCGACGAGCTCGAGCACGCGCTCGCGCAAGGCCCGGTCTCGGGACTCGTCGACATCGTCGGAATGCCGGTGCTCGGGCCGCTCGCGGAGCTGGACGACGACGGGTGGGACCGCCAGTTCGACCTCGTGCTGCGTCACGCGTTTCTCGCGCTGCAGATCGGCGGCCGGGCAGTCGCCGCCGCCGGCGGAGGAACGATGGTCTTCGTCGGCTCGATCTCCGGGCTCGCTCACATCGCCGGACAAGCTGCGTACGGCGCCGCCAAGGCCGCGCTCCACCAGCTCGTCGCCTCGATGGGGCGGGAGCTCGCGCCGGTCGGCGTTCGCGTCAACGCCGTCGCGCCCGGCTTCATCCAGACGCCGCGACTGCTCACGATGCTCTCCGCCGAGCAGTGGACGAAGGTTTCCTCGATCATCCCGCGCGGCGCTCCAGGTGGGCCCCCTGAAGTCGCCGCCGCGATCCTCTTTCTCGCCTCCGATCTCTCGAGCTACGTCACCGGCCAGGTGCTCGCCGTCGACGGCGGCATGACCGGACAAGTGCTCGTCCCAGAGCTATGGTCGACGTAGAGGGTCTACGCGCCGCGCCAGGAGACGCGCCGACCGAACTGCGGGATCGTCCCGTACCCAGCGTGCTCGAGCGCACGCTCGAGCAGTCGCGCGGAGTCGAGGATGTGCGCCTCGACGAGATGCCGGACGTTCGGATCTCGCTCCGCGAAGGCTTCCGCGATCGCTCGATGCTGCTCGAGATTAAGGGCGTAGAGCTCGTTGAGCTCCCTGCTCGGCGACCAGACGGCCTGGCCGTGGAAGACGCGCCGCGCGTTCTGCGCGGCGTCGGTCAGCTTGGCGACGCCGGCGGCGTCGAGGTAGACGTCGTGGAACTCTCCATTCGCGTGCACCCACTCGGCGGTAAGCGCTTGCGCACCGGTACCGCCTGGAGCCTTGCGGAGCTCGCGAGTGAGCCGCGCGAACCGCTTTTCGGCGCGTTCGAGCCGCCGGAGATCCGCCGTCGTCAACCGGTCGCGCGCGAGCTCTGCGGCGAAACCCTCGAGGGCGGCGCGCACGACGAACGTCTCGAGGAGCTCTGCACGGGCCAACGGCTTGACCTGGACACCCCGCTTGCCGGCGAACGAGACGAGCCCGAGCGCCGCGAGCTGCCGGAGTGCTTCACGGATCGGCGTGCGGCTGACGCCGAACTGCTTCGACAGTTGCTCTTGCCGAAGCAGATAGCCGGGTGGGAGCTCTCCCGCGAGGATCGCGTCCTCCAGGGCGAGCGCGATCTCGTCGGCCTTCGTCGCAGACTCGCGCACGCGCCTGAGTCTAGTTCCCGTCCATTTTCGGGATCCAAAAAGCGAGCCCACTAGGCGTGTCCGCGGCCATCTCCAGTGAGCAGGGGCGCGCAGCCTTTCTGACCGAGGCCGGGTACTGGCTCCATCTGATCCGCGCCGTCGAGCAAGCCGGCCGGAGGCTCTACCTGCAAGGCAGGCTGCCGGGCTCGTTCTACGACGGGCGCGGGCAGGAGGCGACGTCGGTCGGCGCCGCACTCGCGATGGGCCCGGACGACGTCGCGACCCCGCTGATCCGCGACATGGGCGTGCACCTCGTACGCCGCGTGACACCGGCCGAGATGCTGCGGCATTACCTCGGCAAGACCGGCGGCCCGATGGAAGGGCGCGACGGGAACATCCATCTCGGCGCGTTCGACCGCGGGACGATCCCGATGATCAGTCACCTCCCGGAGATGCTGCCGGTGGGGCTGGGAGTCGCCGTCGCGCGCCGCCGTCGAGGCCTTGACTCGGTGGCGATCGGCTTCTGCGGCGACGGCGCATCGTGCGGCGGCGTGTTCCACGAGACGCTCAACCTGGCGGCCGTCTGGAAGGCGCCGCTCGTCGTCGTCGTCGAACGCAATCACTACGCCTACATGACACCGGAGCGGGTTTACCTCCCCATCGCCGAGATCTCGAGCCGCGCGGCCGGCTACGGCCTGCGCGCCTGGTCCGCAGACGGCAACGACGTCAGCGACGTCCATGCCGTCGTGACCGAGGCGGTCGCCGCGGCGCGGGCCGGGGACGGGCCGGGCCTCGTCGAGGTCTTTACCTACCGCATGCACGGCCACGGCGCGCACGACGCGCAGAAATACGTCCCCGCCGACGAGCTCGAAGCATGGGGCGTGCGTGACCCTCTCATGCGCTGGCGTGCGCGGGCCGCCGAGGAGATCGGCTGGTCCGACGAACAACAAGCCGAGCTCGAGCAGCGCATCGACGTCGAGGTCACCGCTGCCGTGCAAGACGCGCTTGCAGCGCCGTATCCGGATCCCGCCGAACTCGGCTCGTCGCTCTTCGCATGAACGACGGCGTCGTCACCTATGTCGAGGCGATCCGCTTCGCCCTGCGCGAGTCGATGCTGCGTGACGATCGGGTGGTCGTCATGGGAGAGGACGTCGGCCTCGGTGGTGGGGCGTTTCGCGCGACCGAAGGCCTGCAGCGCGAGTTCGGCCCGGAACGCGTCATCGACACGCCGATCTCGGAGGCCGCGTTCACCGGTGCGGCGGTCGGCATGGCGCTCGACGGAATGCGTCCCGTTGTCGAGTTCCAGTTCTCGGACTTCCTGACGAGCGGCATGAACGCGATCGTCAACACGGCCGCGAAGATGCATTTCCGACAACGCCTCTCGGTGCCGCTCGTCGTGCGGGCGCCGGCCGCCGGCGGCTTCGCGGGTGGGCCGTTCCACTCGCAGAACCCCGAGGCCTGGTTCCTGCGCACGCCGGGCTTGAAGGTCGTGTGCCCGGCCACCGCCGAGGACGCGGGACTTCTCCTCGCAGCGGCGATCCGCGATCCGAACCCGGTGCTGTTCTTCGAGCAGAAGAGCCTGTACACACGGGTCAAGGGAACGTTCGAGTATGACGAGGATGCGACCGTGAATGGAGCGGTCGTTCGCCGTGCCGGCGGCGACGTCACTGTCGTCTCGTACGGCGCCGCGCTTCACCTCGTGCTCGAAGCCGCCGCGACGCTGACCGCGGAAGGCGTCGAGTGCGAGGTCATCGACCTCCGCGTCCTGAGCCCGTTGGACTTCGACTGCGTCAGAACTTCGGTCGAGAAGACGTCGCGGTGCGTCGTCGTGCACGAGGACTACCCGGATTATGGCGTCGGCGCGGAGGTCACAGCGCGAGTCGCCGAACGCCTCTTCGAGCACCTCGACGCGCCGGTCAGACGCGTCGGCGCGAAGTTCTGGCCGATTCCCTTCAGCCCGCCGCTCGAACAGGCGACGTTGCCGACCGCCCACGAGATCGTCGACGCGATCCGCGACACGGCGGAGTTCTGATGACAGGCAAGCGGATCGAGTCTGCCGTCGAAGCGATCGCTCGCGTACAGAGCGGGCAGACCATCATGGTCGGCGGATTCGGCTTGGTCGGTGCGCCGCTGACGCTGATCGACGCGCTCGTCGATCACTCCGACGCGACGGACTTGACGATCGTCTCCAACAACATCGGCGAGCCCGGCCGCGGCCTCGGGAAGCTGCTGCGCCAGGGCCGGATCCTTCGCGGGATCGGCTCGTACTTCACGTCGAACCCGGAGGCCGTCGCCGCGGTCAACTCCGGCTGGATCGAAGCGACGCTCTTGCCCCAGGGCACGTTCGCCGAGGCGATCCGTGCGGGAGGCGCCGGCATCGGCGGCTTCTACACGCCGGTGGGAGCGGGCACGCTCCTCGCAGAGGGAAAGGAGTCGCGCGTGATCGATGGAGTTCCGCATGTCCTCGAGCGACCCCTCCGCGCCGACATCGCACTGGTCTACGCCGACCGCGGCGACGAGCTCGGGAATCTCTGGTACCGGCGCACGGCTCGCAACTTCAACCCGGTGATGGCGACCGCCGCCGACATGACGATCGCCGAGGTCGGCAGCCTGGTCGAGACCGGGACGATCGAGCCCGAGGCGGTCGCGACACCGCACGTCTATGTCGACTGTCTGGTGCTGCGCGCGTGAGCGATCCGAAGCTCGCGATCGCCGAGCGTGCTGCTCGGGAGCTGCGCCACGGCGAGGTCGTCAACCTCGGCATCGGCATCCCGAACCTCATTCCCGGCTTCCTCGAGGACGGCGCGCGGGTGTTCGTTCACACCGAGAACGGCCTGCTCGGTGTCGGCCCACGACCGGCGGCCGACGAGGTGGACGCGGATCTCGTCGACGCTGCGAAGCAACCGGTCACGGCGATCGACGGCGCGTCGTATTTCGACAGTGCGGCGAGCTTCGCAATGATTCGCGGCGGCCATGTGGACGTGGCGGTGCTCGGCGCGTTGCAGGTGAGCGCGCACGGTGACATCGCGAACTGGGCCGTTCCCGGAAAGGACGTCCTCGGAGTCGGCGGCGCGATGGATCTCGTCGTCGGGGCGAAGCGGGTCGTCGTCACGATGACGGCTACAGCGTCGTCTGGCGAGCCGAAGCTCGTCGGCGAGTGCACGTATCCGGTGACGGCCCGCCACGCGGCGGATGTCGTCATCACGGAGCACGCGGTGTTCCGTTTTCCCGAAGGCGCGCTGACGCTCACGGAGCTCTATGCGGGAGCGACGCTCGAGCAGGTCCGCAAAGAGACGGAGGCTCCATTCGCCGTTTCGCTCGAGGCCGCATGAGCATCCATGCCGCTTCGTTATCGCAAACAGCCTCAAAAGCTGTTGGACGCGCACGCGACGCGCGGGAAATCCTGTCGCGGCAGGCAATGACGACCGAGGGAGGCTGACGCTTGTACACCAGGAGATGGGCGACATCCCCGCGCGAGTACGGCGTCACGGTCGACCGCGGCGTGAAGATCCAAATGCCTGACGGCGTTCGGCTCGACGCGGAGATCCATCGCCCGTCTGCTGCCGGGAAGTTCCCGGTCATTCTCGGGATCAGCCCGTATCCGCATCATCACCAGTCGGCGACGATGCGTCCGGTCGGCTTCACCGGCGTGCGGGCGAACCAGGAGAGCGGCGACCCGACCTACTTCGTCCGGCGAGGCTACGTCCACGCAGTCGTCAACCTGCGCGGGAGCGGCGAGTCGGAGGGGTTCTTCCAGTTCACCGGGCCGGTGGACGTGCAGGACACGGCGAACGTGATCGCGTGGCTCGCTGAGCAACCGTGGAGCACCGGCGATGTCGGCACATTCGGCGTCTCGTACTTCGCCAAGATGGCGAAGGCGGTCGCCGCGATCGACCCGCCTGCGCTGAAGGCCATCTTCGCGCCCTACTCCGCAAACGACTGGTACCGCGGCATCTGGTACCACGGTGGCATCCTCAGCGCCCGGTTCCTCTGGCACTGGCGCCACAGCCCATACAAGCTGAAGTTCCAAAGCCTCGTGCGCGAGCAACAGGGAGAGGAGGCGTGGCGCGAAGGCCTGCAGCGGATTCGCGACGACGAGGAGCTCATGCTGACGCCGGGCGTTCAGGAGGCGTTGGCGGACACCGACTACCCGCCGAACCAGCTCTACCTCGACCTGTTGATGAACCCACTCGACGGCCCGTTCTGGTGGGAGCGGAACGTCGACGAGGAGCCGGGAAACGTCCCGGCCTTCCTCGGTGCCTGCTGGGGCAACTATGGCGTGCACCTCGAAGGGATCTGGCGGGCGCACGACGCGTGGCGAGGGCCGAAGAAGCTCGTGATCGGGCCGCCGGTCTACCTCGACCGACCGCTCTATCAGCTCCAACCCGAAGCGCTCCGCTGGTTCGACCAGTTCCTCAAGGGCAACGACTGCGAGGTGCTGAACGACCCGCCGATTCGCTGCTTCATGATGGGGACCGGTCAGTACGAGACGCCGGCAGAGTGGCCGCCGCCCGACGCGCGCTGGACGACGTTCTATCTGCATGACGGGGGCGTTCTCAGCGAGCACGAGCTCTGGCCGGGGGAGGGTGCCGACACGATCGACGAGTCGCCGTTCGAGCACGGCGAGGTGACGTACACGACACCGCCGATCGTCGAGCCGACTGACGTTCTCGGCCCTTCGGTGCTCACGCTGTACCTGGAGTGCACGGGACCGGAGGCGCTCGTCTTCGTGACGCTCCTACACGTCGATGGAGCCGGCAACGAGACGCGGCTGACGAGGGGGTGGTTGCGTGCCTCGCAGCGTGCGGTCAAGGAGGACAGCCCGATCTGGGCGCCCTACCAGCTGCACACGAAGCGCGAGCCGCTCGAGCCCGGAGACGTCTACGAGCTGAAGATCCCGATCGTCCCGACGGCACGCCACTTCGCCGTAGGAGAACGCCTAGCCGTTCGCATCAAGGGCTCCGACCTCGAGGCGCCGTCCACCTCGCTCGAAGGCCTCGCGCATCAGCACCTGCAGTTGCCGCGCGCGCACCGGCTGATCGTCCATCACAGCAGCGAGTACCCGTCGCATCTCGACGTTCCGATCATCAGAGGGAACCTGATGGGCACGTTCTTCTCCGGCGGCGACGTCAGCGTCTTCGAGTACAGAACCTGACATGAAGATCTCCGTCGATCGCGACCTCTGTTGCAACAACGGCGTCTGTGTCGTCACCGCGCCCGAGGTCTTCAAGCTCGACGGCATCGACCTCGAGTACGACGCCGCGCCGGACGAGGCGCTGCGGCCGAAGGTCGAAGAGGCCGTCGAGATGTGCCCGACGCAAGCGATCGGCATCGAATGACGCGCGCCCTCGTCACAGGCGCGAACAAGGGGATCGGGTTCGAGATCGCCAAGGGACTCCGCTCACAGGGCGTAGATGTGATCATCGGGTCGCGCGACCGCAGCCGCGGCGCGGAAGCGGCTCGCGCGCTCGACGCGCACTTCGTCCAACTCGACGTCACAGACGACCAATCGGTCGCTCGTGCGGCCCGCGAGGTGGAGAGGGGCGGAGCGACGCTCGACATCCTCGTCAACAACGCAGGGATCCTCCTCGAGCTCGACTATCGCGATCCGGCGTTCGTCCCGATCGAGCTCGTGCAGCGGACCTACGACACGAATGTGTTCGGCGCGATCAGGGTGACGAACGCGTTTCTTCCACTTCTGCGACGGGCCCCGGCGGCGCGGATCGTCAACGTCAGCAGCAGGCTCGCGTCGCTCAGCCGCACGCTGGACGGCACACCCAGCCACTTGCTGTTCCTCGCGCACAACTCGTCGAAGACGGCGCTGAATGCAGTGACGCTGCAGTATGCGCTCGCTCTTCGCGACACTCCGATCAAGATCAACGCCGCCGACCCCGGCCACTCGGCTACGGACATCAACGGCCACATGGGTGACCGGCCGCCGTCCGAGGCGGCGCGCCTGCCGATTCGACTGGCTCTCCTCCCCGACGACGGGCCGACGGGAGCGTTCATCTCCAACGACGGGGAGGTCCCCTGGTGAGCACCGCGAGCACCGCGAGCCCGACGTGCCCGTTCCATAACGGCAAGCCGTTCGACCCGCTCGATCCCGAGCAGGTTGAGGATCCGTTTCCCTGGATGGCGGAAGCTCGCCGCTCGGCGCCGGTGTTTTATCTCGAGAAGTACGACGTCTGGTGTGTCACGCGCTACGCAGACGTCGAGCAGGTTCTCCGCGACACCGAGAACATCTCGAGCGCGAACGCGATCAGGATCCGCCCGCTGCCGCGGGAGTTGCAGGATGTCTTCCCTGACGGACATCCGCTCCAATACTCGCTCTTGCTCAAGGACCCACCGGAGCACAACAGGCTCCGGAAGATCGCCAATCGTGCGTTCACGCCGACGGCCGTCGCGTCGTACGAGCCGAGGATCCGAGAGTTCGCCAACCAGTTGGTCGACGCCTTCATCGACGACGGTCGCTGCGACCTCGTCAAGCAGTTCAGCTCGCGCCTGCCGGTGATGGTGATCACGGACATCGTCGGCGCGCCGACCGACCGCGATCTCGGGACCTGGGCTCGCGACACGATGGCGCTTGTCGAGGGCGCGCCTGCGTTGACTCCGGAGAGGACGGCGGAGCTCGCCAAACGCGCGCGTCCGATCATGGAGTGGCTGGTCGGCTTCGTCGAGGAGCGGCGAGAGGCACCGCGCGACGACCTGACGTCGGCTGTCCTCACGGCGGCGAATGAGGAGGGTGAGCGGCACTTCACGACGGACCAGGTGATCGGCTTCATCGACAGCCTGCTCATCGCCGGTGTCGAGACGACGCAGAACTTCATCGCCCTGGGGATGCGCGAGTTCCTCAGCCGTCCCGAGATCTGGGAGGAGCTGAAGCGCGAACGCTCGCTCGTGCCGAACGCGCTCGAGGAGGCACTGCGATACCGCACTCCGTCTCGGGGCTCGCGCCGGCTCGCGAAGAACGACGTGACGATCGGCGACGTCACGATCCCGAAGGGTGCACAGATCTACGTGCTGCACGCGTCGCCCCAACGCGACGATGCGGTCTTCCCCGATCCGGACACATTCGACATTCATCGGGACAATCTGAGCAAGCACATGACGTTCGGCCGCTACACCCATGCGTGTCTCGGCGCGCCGCTCGCCCGGCTGGAGGGCCGGATCGCGCTCGAGACCTTCCTCGAGCGGATCCCGAACATGCGCCTCGTCGAAGGACAGAAGTACCACTGGGTCCCGAACATGACGATTCCCGGCTTCCTCACGCTCGAGGTGGAATGGGATCTGCCCATCGTGTCGTGATCGCCGGCGCGGGCCCGGTCGGGCTTGCGCTCGCACTCGAGCTCAGCCGCCGGGGCGTCCCGTCATTGCTCGTCGATCCCGGAGATGAGCGGCGCGGTGCGCCGCGGGCCAAGCTGACGAACGTCCGCAGTATGGAGCACATGCGTCGCTGGGGTCTCGCCGACCGAGTGCGCGCGGCTGCGCCACTTCCACGGAGCTACTCGAACGACATTCTCTTCGTCACGCGGTTGACCGGCCACCTGCTGACGCGCTTCACCGATGTCTTCGCGAGCACGCCCGTACGTCGCGAGGAGTTCCCCGAGCCCGCACAACAGGTGCCGCAGTACGTCGTCGAGGAGGTGCTGAGCACCGCGGTCTCCCACAGCCCGCTCGTCTCGCGCCTGAAGGGCGTCGTGACCGGTTTCGTCGAAGGCGACGCGAGCGTGACAGTGCAGATGGAGGGAGAGATCGCCGGCTCGGTCGAGTCGGAGTACCTGATCGGGTGCGACGGCGGGCGTTCCGCTGTGCGACGAGCGCTCGGGGCCGAGATGATCGGCGACTACGCGCTCACCCAGAATCTTGGGATCGTCTTCCGCGCGCGCGAGCTCGCGAACATGCACCCGCACGGGCCCGCGCTGCACTACTGGCTCGTGAACGAGGACGCACCCGGATTCATGGGCCCAATCGACCTGGACGGGCAGTGGTGGCTCATCCGCACCGGCATCCCGAGCGACCATGACCCGCTCGGGCTCGATGCTGCACAGCTCGTTCGCGACGCGGTTGGGGCGCCGATCGACCCGGAGATCCTGGTGCTCGATCCGTGGCAGGCGCACAGGTTGACCGCGGTGCCGGTCGCCTCGAGTCGCGTGATTCTCGCCGGCGACGCTGCGCATCTGCACCCGCCGTTCGGGGCGCATGGCATGAACATGGGGATCGGGGACGCAGTCGACCTCGGCTGGAAGCTCGCCGCGACGCTCGAAGGCTGGGCCGGCGACGCGCTGCTTGCGAGCTACGTCCTTGAGCGGCAGCCGCTGCACCAGAGGGTCGTCGACGAGGCGGCGCTCAACAACACGTTGCTGGCGAACTCGTTCGTCAGCGCGGGCCTCGAGCACGACCCTGCTGCCCGGGCCCGCGCTGGGGAGGCGATCCAGGAGGGCAAGAAGCGCGAGTTCTCGAGCCTCGGGCTCGTCCTCGGCTACAGCTTCGACTACTCGCCGCTCGTCTTCCCGGACGGCAGCGAGCCGGTCGAGTCCTCCGTCACGGAGTACACGCCCAGCTCGAGGCCGGGGTCGTTGTTACCGCATCGCTGGCTGCCGGACGGGAGATCGTTGTACGACGAGCTCGGACCGTGGTTCACCCTGCTGCGGCCGCGCGGTGCGGAGACGGAGGCAGCGGAAATGTTTGCCGCCTCGGCCGAGGAGCTCGGGATTCCGCTGAAGGTGCTGGAGGAGGAGCGTGACGATCTCGTGCTCATCCGTCCGGACCGGATCGTCTGCTGGCGCAAGTCCGCCGAGCACGACGTGCCGCGCGAGGTGCTCGGGGTCGTGAGCGGTCGCGATGTCAGTCCGGAGCGCCGTCGAACATCGCTTGCACGAGCCGCTCGATCTCTGGCCGCTCCAGTGGTCGGGGATTCCAGTACCGGTCGGCGAGGATGAGGTCGACCGCCGGTTCGATGCCGTCTTCGGGCATGCCGAGCTCGGCCAGTGAGCGCGGCGCGCCGACGGCTCGAGCGAGCTCGAAGACCGCGGAGACCGGATCGTCTGCGCCCAACGCACGGGCCAGCCTCTCCATTGCCTCTGCCGTCGCGGGCTTGTTGAACTCCACGACGTACGGCAGGACGAGCGCGTGAGTTTCGGCATGGGGAAGGTTGAACAGCCCGCCCAGGACGTGGCAGACCTTGTGGTGAAGCGCCATCGCCGAGGTCGCGAGGCACGTGCCGCAGAGCCATGCGCCGTAGAGCGCATCGGCACGCGCGTCGGGATCGCCAGGTGCGTCGACGACGCGCGGAAGGGCACGCGCGAGAGCGCGGATTCCTTCGGACGCGAGCTCGGCGAGCAGCGGGCTGCGCTCCGGCGAGTAGAGCGCCTCGACGGCGTGGGCAA
>Ga0105240_10003216_pt1 | contig 25591 bp, 18 predicted proteins | sample KBSC54metaG_FD_80426 | JGI IMG/M metagenome (GOLD analysis project Ga0105240, IMG submission 80426) | Corn rhizosphere microbial communities from Kellogg Biological Station, Michigan, USA - KBS C5-4 metaG | ecosystem: Host-associated > Plants > Roots > Rhizosphere > Soil | place: Michigan, USA...
GCGCGCGGGCTTGAGCTGCGCCGCGGCGCATTCGCGCCAATCTTGTTACTCACGCGCGCGGCGACACGCCGCCACCATGGACTCCGTCGACGCGCCACCCCGGACGTCGCGCCCAACGAATAACAAGGAGTTCATCATGAAGGACATCATCCATCGCATCGGCATCCGGGCCCCCGCCGCCGAGGTCTACGCCGCGCTCGCGACCATTCCCGGCCTCGCCGGCTGGTGGACGGAGGAGACGACCGGCGACTCGAAGGTCGGCGGCGTCGTCAAGTTCGTGTTCCACCTGGAAAGCGGCGAGCTGCTCGGAGGCTTCGACATGGACGTGCTGGAACTGTCGCCGGGCGACAAGGTGCGCTGGCAGGTCAAGGACGGCCCGCCGGAATGGATCGGCACGGCCATCGAGTTCAGCCTGTCGCGCCAGGACGACTTCACGGTCGTGCTGTTCAGCCACCGCGGCTGGCGCGAGGAGGTCGAGTTCATGGCCCACTGCAGCACCAAGTGGGCGACGTTCCTGGTCAGCCTGCGCGACTTCATCGAGACCGGCAAGGGCCGTCCGGCACCGAACGACCTGCGCATCGGCAACTGGCACTGAGGCGTCAGCGCGCCTGCACGGGCGGGTCGGGCGCGGCGTGGCGGGCGGCAGCGGACGGCGGGGTATCCGGGCCGTCCTCTGCGCCGCGCCGCATCACCGACTGGCCCCGCACCAGCAAGGCCCCTCATCTCGTGGACGACGGGATGGGCGCACTTGGCCTGAAGGCACGTTTCAGGAGGCGCGCGTGAGGCGGTGAGGGTGCCGGCGCCCTCGCACCGCCGCCACCAGCGATTTCCGGGCTGGTGCTGGATCGGACATGGCGGCGCATCGCAGCCATTTCCTTTGCCGATCGAGGCGTTCCTCTCAGCGCGCTGCCAGCGCCGCCTCCGGGGATGGCCCGTGCGAGCCAGCCGCTGGCAACGCCTTGTTGCGAGGCTGAAATCAAGCTGGCGCGGACTCGTTTGGATACAGGTCGGGAGCCAAAGTTGCTGATAATGTGCTGTACGCACATTTGCTTTCGATGGCGCTTCGCCGATAGGAGACTTCCATGAAAACCCCGACCAGATTCCTCAGCACCGCCCTGATCGTCGGCGGCACGGCCGCCCTCGTTGCATGTGGTGGAGGAAGCTCCAGCGGATCCACCGCCACCCCGATGGGCACCCTGCGTGTGGGCCTGACCGATGCGCCGGCTTGCGGGTATGACCACGTCAAGGTGACCGTCCAGAAAGTGCGCGTCAACCAGAGTGCGACTGCGGCGGACACCGACGCCGGCTGGACCGACATCACGCTCAGCCCGGCTTTGCAGGTGGACCTGCTGACACTGACGAATGGCGCCTTCGCGACGCTGGGACAGACGCCCCTGGGCGCCGGGCACTACTCGCAGATCGAGCTCGTCCTCGCTGCCAACGACGGCACGAACCCGCTGGCGAACTCGGTGACGCCCACGGGCGGCTCCGAGACGGCGCTGACCACGCCCAGCGCGCAACAGAGCGGCCTGAAGCTGAACGCGGACATCACGATCAACGCGAACCAGCTGGCGGACTTCATGCTGGACTTCAATGCCTGCAAGTCGGTCGTCCACGCCGGCAATTCCGGGAAGTACCTCCTCAAGCCGGTGATCACGGTGACGCCGACCTTCATCTCCGGCGTCAGCGGCTATCTGGATCCGAGCCTCGCCAACGCCAATACGCTGGTGTCCGTGCAGCAGGGCGGGACCATCGTCAGGAGCACCACGCCGGATGCGACGGGCAAGTTCATGCTCGAACCCGTCGCTCCCGGGACCTACGATCTCGTGGTCGCGGCGCCTGGCCACGTCAGCGGTGTCATGACGGGCGTGATCGTCGCCGATCAGACGATCGCCGTCCTGAACTCCGCGACGACGACGTTCAATTTCACGGCGACGGCCGATGGCACGGTCGGCGGCACGGTCACCAGCGCGACGACGCCGATCCTCGCATCGATCGACGCGCTGCAGACGCTGGCCAACGGTGACACCGTCGACATCGGCTCGTCGAATGCGGACTCCGATACGGGCGCCTACCTGCTGAGCCTGCCGGCGACGGCGCCGATGGTCGCCGCCTATTCGGCGGCCGCCTCCAGCGTCGCGTTCGCCGCCGACGCCCAGGCCGGCAACAACTACACGATCAAGGCGACCTCGGCGGGTGTCTCGAAGTCCGCCCAGGTGGCCGTCTCTGCCAGCGCTCCCGCCAGCGCGAACTTCTCCTTCTGAACGCTGCCGCGGGAACTGCCTGCCCGGGGCAGGGAAGCCCGGGCAGGCTCGCAGGGCGTCGACGCCGGAGGTAGGTCGCCGACGCGATCGCAGCCGGCCGGTGACGATCACGCGACAAATGAAAAGCGCCCGCGCAAGCGGGCGCATCGACTTCGAGGAAGCGTTGCCTGTCTACACGCAGCCGGGGTACTTGAAGGAACCGATGCGCGTGGACCAGTTGAACGAGCCGTTGGCCTTGATGTACTCGTTCGTGTACCAGAACGTGCAGTCGTCCACCGGGTCGACCGTCATCGCGCTGTAGTCGCCCCAGCGCGACAGGTTGTTGCCGGTCTGCGAGCCCGTGCCCTCGATGATCGAGGTCTCGGACTGCATGGTGCCGAGCGTGTCGCCGGCGCCGCGCATCGTGAACCGGATGCCCGGGTGGATCGCCGTGCTCGACACGCTGTAGCCCATGGCCATGTTGCCTTGCTTGTCCTGGGCGATGGAACCCATCCAGCGCGACGTCGTGTCGGGATTGAAGGTGCCTTGCTGGTAGACGGCGTTGGCGGTCGCCGGATTGCGCACTTCGTACCAGCGCACGGCGGTGTTGCCGTTCTTGTGCACGTTGCCGACCTGGACCGAATGGGTCACGACCACGCTGTCGTAGCTGCCGAAGTTCCGGTACGCCAGGCGGAACATGATGCGGTCGGCCAGCGAGTCCAGCTTCTGGGAAACACCGGCCTGGGGGATGCAGGTGCCGCCGTTGCAGGCCGCCGCGTACGAGGCGACGGGAAGCGACGTGGGCGAGCTCGAGAACGTGGTGGCCGACGGCGTCGTCCAGTTCACGTGCATCAGCCAGCGATACAGCTGCGCAGAGCCACGTCCCAGGAAGATCTCGGGTGAGCCCGACGGCGGCGCGGACGTGCCATCGAGGTCGGCGGGCAGCAGGCCGCCATAGCTCGAGGACAGCTGGAAGCATTGCTGCGTGGCGGCCGCGCCCGCGAGCATGGCGTTGCGGTCATAGGCACATGCCTTCGCGCCGGCGAAGGTGTTGCCGTTGAACATGTTGAAGGTGATGTAGTACCCATCCGGCCAGACCCCGATCTTCGGATAGTCGGGGAACACGGAGCCGTAGTTGAAGGCGTACAGGTTGTAGCCGCCCGTGGCGTCATCGGTCTGGGAGACCGCGACGCACTGGTAGTACGGCGTGGCCGTGACGGCGAACTGCGAGATCACCCAGCGCCTGGCCAGCTTGTCGAACACGACGACGGGGTCGCCGTCGTTGTCGGCCGCGCAGGCGCCGCCCAGCGGCTGGAAGAGGGTGTTGATGTTGGCCGGGCCGTACAGCACGTTGCCCGAGCTCTTGTCGAACACGGCAAACGCCGTGTTGACCGTCTGGACGTATTGCGTGGTGCCGACGGCGCCGTTGGTGTCGGGCGGTGCGGAATTGACCGTGAAGGTGCCTTGCGGCCCCTTGAACCCCTGGCCCACGCCGTCGAAACCCAGGCCGATGGTGGGCGCTGCAGGCGTGGTGACCTGGTTCTGCTGCGCCCCGTCGGTCGGACTGCCGGGACCGTCGATCCACGGCAGCGGACGGGCCGCATGCTCGATCGGGCTCTTGCTGAACTCGTCGTTCTTTGGCATGGCGCCGCGCAAGGACATCAGGTGGGCCCGGTCGGCACTCGTGACCTCCACCCCGTTGGGCAAGGGTTGAGCTGCGCCGGCTGCGGCGGCACAGGCCAGCGAGGACGCCAGGATGATGACGCCTGAGGCGGCTTGGAACAGGTGCGATCTCATCGATTACGACTCCTGTGAACTGACGTGTCGACGACGCCTTCGTGCGACGTCGCGACCCGCCGGGGGTTTCCCTGTCAGGGGACTGGAAGTCGATATTCCGATCAAATGTGCCAAATTCACATCAGTGACAACGAGGTCCGGGTTTGCTCGCCGACAGGTGGCAGGCGAGGGCGCCCGGACTCGATCCCGGGGGACGTGCCTGCGGGCATACCCTAGGTGGTACACGTTGCCTCCCAGTGCGCCATGTCGGTGCCCGGCTCGGGCGCGGTGCGAGCTGCCCGCGGCCGATCCCGTCGACGGGCGGGCCCGACGACATGCCCTGCGCGAGGCTGACCTTGACGGCCGGCCCATCGCGTCCATTTCTCTCGGGGGCGGGAAAGCTTCGAATCATTCCTGAAACAGGAAGACTGCATTGCATGAACGCGCGCTTGTGACCGGGCAGGGTGCCGGCAGATGCTGGCTACCGACGGGCGAAACCGCCCGCGGGCCCCCGCAGGCGCCGGATGGCGCCGCCGGACATGTCCCACCCGCCAGACCAGCAGAGGTCCATCATGCAAGTCCACAAGATCCTCGTCGCCACCCTGCTTGCCGCCGGTGCCGTCGGCGCCATGTCGCAGGAGCTCGATCCGGGCGAGACGCTTCAGGCGAAGAACCTCGCCGCGCCGCGCCTGCGGCTCACGTCCTCTCCGAGCCCGCACCTGGCGCCGGTGATCGCTGAAGTCCGCGGCTCCCAGCCCGTCGTGCAGGCCCAGTCGGGGATCGGCGCCGCGCCGGACACGGCGTGGGCGTCGCGCCATTTCACGCGGGCGTATTCGAAGCGCTGGCTGCACGGCGACAAGCGCGCGACACGCAGCGTGGTCGTCGGCGAAGCCGGCTGAGAGCCGATCCCGGGGTGCGGGACCGCGCGCCGTCCCGCGGTCGTTGCACGGTTCCATGCCGAATGAGTTAGATTATCGATAATCTGTACTCAAGGATCATGGAATGCACTATCGCGAACTGGGCCGCACCGGATGGCGAGTCTCGACCGTCAGCTTCGGGGCCTGGGCCATCGGCGGAACCTGGGGCCAGGTCGACGACGATGCCTCCATGGCCGCCCTGCACAAGGCACTGGACCTGGGCGTCAACTTCTTCGACACGGCCGACGTGTACGGTGATGGCCATAGCGAGCGGCTCCTGGCCAGGCTGCGCCGGGAGCGTCGGGAGCCGTTCTATGTCGCGACGAAGGCGGGTCGCCGGTTGCAGCCGCACGTCGCGGAGGGCTATACGCGCGAGAACATCGTGGGTTTCGTGGAGCGAAGCCTGCGCAATCTGGGGGGCGAGGCCATCGATCTGTTGCAACTGCACTGCCCGCCGACGCCGGTCTACTACGCACCCGAGGTGTTCGGCATCCTGGACGACCTCGTTCGCGACGGCAAGATCCGGCACTACGGCGTCAGCGTGGAGAAGGTGGAGGAGGCGCTGAAGGCCATCGAGTTCCCCGGCGTGCAGACCGTGCAGATCATCTACAACGTCTTCCGCCAGAGGCCGGCGGAGCTGCTGTTCCGCGAGACGCTCGCGCGCCGGGTCGGCATCCTGGCACGGCTTCCGCTGTCATCGGGACTGCTGACCGGGGCCCTGGACAGGCGCACCGTGTTCGCGGCGGACGACCACCGCAGCTTCAACCGCGACGGCGCCGCGTTCGACAAGGGCGAGACGTTCTCCGGCATCGACTACGAGCGGGGGCTCGCGGCCGTGGAATCGCTGCGAAGCCTCGTTCCCGCAGGACAGTCGCTCCCGCAATTCGCGCTGCGCTGGATCCTGATGGAGGACGCGGTGACCTGCGCGATCCCTGGCGGACGCAAGCCGTCGCAAGTGGCGGAGAACGCCGCCGCCGCGGATCTGCCCCCGATCGCGGAGGGCACGATGGCGGCCGTCGCGGCCCTCTATGAACGCGAGGTCAGGCCGCTGGTGCACCAGCGCTGGTGAGGGCGCGTGTCATGTAGTCGCGCTTGGCGGCCTGCAGATGCGAGACGCAAAGGGCCGCCAACGCCTCGTTGTCGCAACCGCCCAGCAAGCGCAGCATCTGGTCGTGATCCTGCGCGGCCGCCTGCGAGTGGCCTTCGGCGGCAGTGCGCTGGGCCCGCACCGGCAGACTCAGCCACATGTAATGCCTGATCGAACCCAGCAAGTACGCGTTGCCGCAGGCGGAAAGCAATGCCAGGTGAAATTCGTCGTTCGCCCGGTGCGCCGCTCCGAAGTCGCCGCGCGCGGCATGGTGGACATAGCCGGCATGAAGCGACGACAGGGCGGAGATGAACTCCGCCGAGGCGGGCAATGGGATCCGGAGTGCGGCCTCTCGATGCAGCAGCTCGCGCACCTCGTACAACTGGACCACGTCGGCCGGCGCGAGGACGCGGACGTGGGCCCCTCTGTTGGGCAGGCTGACGGCCAGTCCGATGCGGCTCAACTCCGCGATCGCACGCCTGACCGAGTGTCGCGTCGCACCGAACCGGGCCATCAGCGGATCCTCGACCAGCCGCGTGCCCGGGAGGATGCGCCCGAAGATGATGTCCTCGCCGAGGATCTCGGCGAGTCGGTCGGCAGTTTTCGATTCTGATTTCGTGCGCGGCATCGCCGCGCCATTGTGCCAACGCATTGCTTGCGAGGAGAGACTTCATGACGAGGATCGGTTTCATCGGCGCGAGTGGCCTCATGGGCCACGGCATGGCGCGCAACCTGCTGCGCAAGGGCCATGCGGTCCGGCTCACGATTCATCGCAACCGCGACCGCGTGATCGACCTGCTGGAGGCCGGCGCGCTCGAGGCGATCTCGCCCGGCGAACTGGCCGCCGAGTCCGACGTGGTGTTCCTCTGCGTGACGGGTTCGCCGGAAGTGGAAGCCCTCTTCACTGCAGCGGACGGCCTCCTCGCGCGGCCGCGACCTGGGTTGGTCGTCGTCGACTGCTCCACCAGCGAGCCGTCGTCGACGGCGCGCCTGCGCGCGCTCTGCGAACCGCATCGGGTCGCGCTGGTGGATGCGCCGCTGGCGCGATCAGCCGCCGACGCCGAAGCAGGGCGCCTGAACGTGATGGTCGGGGCCACGCCCGAGCAGTTCACCCTCGTCGAGCCGTTGATCCGGTGTTTCGCGGAGAACGTCGTGCACGTCGGCGGCCCGGGAACCGGCCACACGGTGAAGCTCCTCTACAACTTCCTCGCGCAGGCGATCTGCACATCGACCGCAGAGGCCTTCGCCGTGGGCCAGCGCGCGGGCATCGACCTGCAGGCGCTGGTTCGAGTCACCACCATGGGCGCCGTGAATTCAGGACTGTTCCAGGCCATGTCCAAGACGCTCACCGGCGATCTCGATTCACTGCCTTTCGCCATCGACAACGCGCGCAAGGACCTGCGTTACTACACCCGATTGGCCGAGAGCGTCACCGTACCGACCTGGCTTGGGGAGGCCGTGCACCAGTCGCTCACGCTGGCCTGCGCCCTGGGCTACGGCACGAGTTTCGTGCCCGCGCTGGTACGGGTCCAGGAGAAGACGAACGGCGCGGTCATCGTCCCGGCATCCGACCGGGCGCCTTCCGAGGGGCGATGACGGCGTGGTCCATCGAAGCGCCCGGCGCGCGCTGCGCCGCTTGATTCCGGCCGTGCGTTCGGGCGCGCGCTCGATGGCATCGACCGGAAGCAAAGAGTTCGCCACCCCGGAGGCCCTGATTCTTCAACAGTGTGAATGCGGACGAGCCGGCGTGTAGGTGGTTGAGTAACAAGTCGGCAAGTACCTCGGCCAGGCCGCGAGATACTCGGGAAGCGATCCCGCACGAGGCGATTTCGGTAGTCGACCCGGCGAAAAGAAGCCCCATGACGGGGCCTTCGGAACGCTCACAAGGTGCCAACGACGGTGCCTCCACCAGGCCGCCAGACTGCGCATAATATGCGTTATGTCAACTCGTCACGCATGGCACGCGTCGTCCGCGCCTCGCTCGGCAAGGCTGTCGCGTCCCATCTTCGATGTCCAAAAACCACGATTCGTGTCCAGGCGACCTGGCGCTCGCGTTTGGCATCGACCGACCTTTCGAGCGCTCAGCACCCTGTAGATCGTCGCCTTCTGGAAAGGCCTCGAACATCCTAGCCCCGGCGCGCCAGAAGTCAAACGCGGTCAAGATCGATGTCCAAACAGCGCAGCCCGCCAAGTAAGGTCGTGCGCTGAAGAACTCCCGCCCGACTATGCCCGGGGGCAACGTGGTGCCGCGGTCCCGCTGTCTCGGGGAGCCTTCACGGGTCGAGGAACTCGGCTAGATCGATGTCACCAGCGATAAACCGGTCGACCCTTGCCTGAGCCTGGGCGCTGACCCTGAGCCCCTCGAGACCGATTGAGGCGTTCGCGAAACGAACGGCGTCCTCGCGCCTCCGAAGCTCAGTTGCTGGTGGGCGCACCATCGCGCAGGCGCGGTGTCGTTCTGGCGGTCTCGCGCCTTCGAGTCTCGCAGCGGCATCGCCGACGTCATCAGGATCAGCACGGGATTGGGGCGAGACTGGCATGTCCACCATTTTGCGGCCGGCTGGGCGCCCTGCTTCGCTCCGCTGCTTACCAGCGATAAGAGAAGGTTATCGTTGGTAGGACGCTTCTCCCTCGCTTTGTCGGCAATCCAGAATTCGATAGATCGTCAGTCGCCGAGATGTGCAGTTGGGTGCTGCAAGCGGCAATGGCAACAGTTCGGGAAGCGCGATTCCACATGCCAAGGTCACCAGGTGAACGTTGACCCTTGCCTTGGCTCTGGTCATCCATCACGCTTCCTGTGGCTTTCAAGTGGCGGTGCTCGCTTCCAAAACTGGCCGGTCGCTGCATTCGAAGCCGATCACTTGACCTAAGCGGTCGCGAACCTCGCGGGGGCTGCGCATTCACCCTCCAGGTGAGCCCTGACGACCCGATCTCGTTTCATTCCTCGGTTCGTCACCCTGTGTCATTGCCTCTACAAGCATTAGACAGCTGGCACCGTTTTGCATTCAAATCGGTGCGGGGAGGGGCTCGCTCGGCACGCGTGGACAAGAACCGCGCGGCACGACGGCCTCGCGTATTCACGGTCGCCAGGTGCGGCCATCCACACGAGAGGCACAAGCCATGTCAGGGTCAGCTGCAACCGCAGGCTCCGGAAGTATCACGCTTCGCTACATCGAGCTCTGCAAATTCCGACGCCTTGGCAAAGTTCAGCTGGATCTCGACAAGCAGACGACGATCCTCGTGGGAGCGAACAACAGCGGCAAGACATCGATCTTGGTAGCCCTGCGGCACTTCCTCTCTGAGAGTTCGGCCTTCGGCCCCTTCGACATCAGTCTGTCCCAATGGCCCCAGCTGCGCGCGCTGGGAAAAAAGTGGGATGACCTGAAAGAAGATCCATCGACCACGGGCGGCAGCGACACCGAATGGGAAGCACAGTTGGTGACGCTTCTCGCGGCCATGCCGACTCTGGACCTTTGGTTTGATGCCGAGGCCGGCATGTTCCATTACATCTCCCCCTTCCTCTCCAAGCTGGTTTGGACCGGTGGCGCCGTGGGCGTGCGCCTCCGTCTAGAGCCGGCGGTCGACGTGGCATCTCTGAAGGAGTTGGCCTGGTCGTACCACTTGGCGCGGCAACCGGTGAAGGATGCAAGCGGCGACTCGCTGGCCTGGCCAATCGACTTGATCGACTACTGGCTGCGTGAACCGCAAAAGCTTGGACAGGTGCGGACCTACAGCCTGGACGCGGCCAACAATCCCATCGCGGGCAAGGACACCTATGTCACGCAGGTGCTGCCAGACAATGCGAAGCCGACCGAGCGCAAGCACCTGACCAAGTTGATACGCGTAGACTTCGTTGCTGCACAGCGCGGATTGGGCAGCGAGGAGGCCGAGTCGCGGTCGGCATCGGGCTCACACCGCGTGGGCTTGTTCTCGAATCAGCTGCTGAAGTACGCCCGCCAGCACCTGAACGTCACGGCCACAGGCCACGGGCATCGCGCCGACCTGATCAAGGCGGTCGCGGATGCCCAGAAGGACCTGGACCAGAAAATCCACGATGCGATCGCGCCGTCGGTGAACGAGGTCAAGGAACTGGGCTATCCGGGCCTGCATGACCCTCAGGAGATCCGTTTTCGGACTCGCATCCACACGGCCGACCTGCTGGACCACAGCACGGCGGTGCAGTACAGCACGAAAGCTGATCACGGTGAGGACATGCTGCCGGAATACTCCATCGGGCTCGGCTATCAGAACCTGCAGTCGCTGAGCTACCAGTTGGTGTCGTTCAAAGCGTCGCGGATGAACCCCGAGAAGGGCTCTCCGGCGCCGGTGCACCTGGTCATGATCGAGGAGCCGGAGGCCCACCTCCATGTTCAAGTGCAACGCGTGTTCCCGGACAAGGCGCACAAGCTCATCAGCCCCACTGACGCCGACGCGTCGGCCCTGAAGAGCCAGTTGCTCATCAGCACGCATTCGAGCCATCTCGCCCACGCGGAAGACTTTGACCGGTTGCGCTATGTCCGCAGAATCGCCAAATCGTCGACCCAGCCAATGCCGACAACCGAGATCGTTAACCTGGGCCAAGTGTTTGGCAGCGACGACGCCACGCGTCATTTCGCAGAGCGCTACTTCCGTGTCCAGCACACCGATCTGTTGTTCGCCAACGCCGCCATCTTCGTGGAAGGGGTGGCCGAACGCATGTTGGTCCCGTTGTTCATGGAGCTCCAGTACGAGGCGCTGAACAGCCGGTACGTCTCGTTCCTTGACATCGGTGGCAGCCACGCTCACCGCTTGAAGCCCCTAGTCGAGAAGCTTCGTATCCCCACCATCATCATCACCGACGTCGATCCGGTGGAGGAGAAGGTCAAGGACGGCAAAACTGCCTTTGTGGCCGTGGCCAACACCGGTCAGCCGGGTCTCAAGTGCGGCAACGCCACATTGCGCGGCTGGCATCCGGCGCTGGAAAACCTGGACGATTTCAAAACTCCAACGGCGACCCAGCTAACGTGGTCGGCCGTGCCGGAATGCAAAGTCCGGTTTGCATGGCAGGTGCCGATCGCTGAGGCAGGCGGTACCTGGCCGAGCTCTTTCGAGGACTCCCTGATCCTCAGCAACATCGGCTGGTTCAAGGAACTCGCGACGGCGAAAGTCGACAAGGATGGCAAGAAAATCAAGCCGCTGACCGGCGCGCTGGGCGCTGCCGCCAAGGCGGTCGCGGCAGCCGCGACGAACGCCGAGTTGGCGGGCAAGCTTCACGAGCTCATGCACGACTCGTTCAACAAGGGTGACTTTGCTGCCAGCATCTTTGAGCAGGTGGCCTCCGGCGCAACGGTCGCGTGTCCGAAGTACATTGCCGACGCGCTTACTTGGCTTCAGTCCGAGCTCGACCCTGCCATGGACGCCGCGAAATGAGCAGCGCCGCGACTGCCCAAGGGAACGATCGTGATGCCGGCGTCGTGGAACAAATCTGCGGCTACCTAACCGATCAACCGCCTCTGAGCTTTTTCTTGTTCGCTGGCGCGGGCTCGGGAAAGACCCGCACGCTCGTCGAAACGTTACGACGCGTCACCGGCGTCGTGCCCCACGAGGCCGGCGGCAGACTGGCGCATCGCATGCGCCTGTACGGCCGATCGATTCGGGTGGTCACCTATACCAAGAACGCCGTCTCTGTCATCAACAGCCGTCTTGGTAGCAACGACCTGGTGGCGGTCTCGACGATCCACTCGTTTTGCTGGGAGCTGATCGGCGGCTTCGACGAGGACATCCGCGAGGCGCTGATCGCGCTCAAAAGCGATCAGTTGGCGAAGGCGATCGAAGAGGCCAAGGAAAAGAAGAAGGGCATCAACGACAAAGACAAGCAGCAGTTTGCGGAAATCGAGCAGGAGATAGCTGACCTTGAGACGGTTCCGAAGTTCGTCTATCACCCGGACAAGAACACCTACGGCCTGGGCGCTATCCAGCATCACCACGTCCTTGGCGCCACAGCCTGGCTGCTGACTCGCCGCCCTATCCTGCGCACCATCCTGCAGGACCGACACCCCATCATCCTCATCGACGAGTCGCAAGACACGATGAAGGGTGTCCTCGATGCGCTAATGAAGCTTGCCGAGCCCAGGGGCAGCGGTCTCACACTGGGTTTGCTGGGCGATCATCGGCAGCGCATCTACACCGATGGCCATGCCAACCTGCCCGGTCTGGTGCCCGACGGCTGGGCAAAGCCGGAACTGCAAATGAACCACCGCAGCGAGCGTCGCGTGGTGGAGCTCATCAACAAGGTCTGGAAGACGGAGCTGGAAGGCCGCGTCCAGCCGCCAACGGGCGTTGTTCAACACCACCGAACGGAGAAGACGGGCGGCACCGTCCGTCTGTTCATCGGCAACGCAGCGCATTCCACAGAAGACAAACGCAGGGGCGAGGCTTGGTGCGCCAGCCAGATGCAGACGGCCGCGCAGAGCGACACCTGGGCTAAACGAGGCGGCTACAAAGTGCTGGCTCTCGAGCACAAGTTGATAGCAGCGCGTGGGGATTTCCTGGACGTCTATACCGCCATGACGCTGATCGATCCCGATGCAGCTGCGCCGTCGGGCAGCGGAGAAAACACGGGACCTTCAGCGGCGCGCGTGGTTCTGAGCGATCTGGCGCAACTGGCGGCCTGTGTCAACACCGCCGGCGTCATCAATGAGTTCGCCGCCACTGACGTGCTCAGGCGCGCCGGGTGCCTTGATGACCTGCCGATGGAATTGGAAAATCGCATTGCGAGAACCCAAGAAATGTTGGCGGCCATCACAGCGTTCGGCCAAGCTTGCGTCGATCCGAAATCGACCATAGCCGACGTGGTGACGACCGTTCTGAATGCCCGCCTGTTCGAAATCGATGGTCGCCTGCGCAAGGCATTGGGCGACGAGTCGCCGCCAGCAGCGCCGCCGGCACGCGGCGAGGACGAGTCAAAGGATGCACGGATCTACCGCGGCTGGCGAGCGCTGATCGGCGCGCCCTGGGCGGAACTAGGGCGCTACCGAAACTACCTCGGTGGCAACTCCGAGCTGGCGACGCACCAGGTCGTCAAGGGATCGGAGTTCGAGCACGTCATGGTTGTGATGGACGACAGCCAAGCCGGCAACAAACAGATTTCGTATGACAAGCTGTTTGGTGGCAAGGAACTCAGCGATACGGACATCAAGAACGCCAATGAGAAGAAGGAGACCAGCATCGACCGCAGCTTGCGGCTGCTGTACGTCACCTGCAGCCGAGCCCGCGTATCGTTGGCGCTGGTCCTGTGGTCGTCGAAACCAGCAGACGCGCTGGCGTTCATCAGAAGCAAGAGCGGATGGTTCGAAGAGGGTGAAGTAGCGCTGATTCCCTAATGTCGAAGGAAGCCTGTGCGGTCCGCGCTAAGAGTCGGTCTCGCTCGACGTGCGCTTGAACTGGGTGTCCTGCTCCCGAGGCCTCTTTTGCAGCGGAACAACCTCGCCGCCCTCTTCGCTCGGGCGATCATCCTTAAAGATATGTTTTTACATATTGTATGGAATTTCGTATCATGCGGCTGATCACTACGAGGCGACGTCACCATGTCGATCGAGGGCCGTCAGGTGAGGGATGCGAAGGTAGGCCGAATCCTTCTCTGGGAAGGACGCATCAGCCGTAGTCGGCTCATTGCCGAGTACGGCCTGAGCCCCATCCGGGCCAGTGAGTGGCTGCGGGACTTCAGGGAATCCTTTCCAGAGTGGGTGGCGTGGGACAGCAAGCTCAAGGCTGACCTGGCCACCTCGAAGGCTTACGCCGACGCCGAGCGCGCGGTGAAGGCTTCTCAGCGCAGCCCAATCGACGAGATGCTGGTGCCCTACACACCGGACGCGCCAGGCCGGCCGCTGTCCGTCTCCTGGGACTTCGTCCACACCTCGCCCCGCACGTTCTCCCGTCTGAACCTGGCGATCACCGACCGCCAGCGGGTGAGGTTCCTCTACTGCTCCATGAACAACCCGGAGCTGCACGAGCGGACCATCGAGCCCCACAGCCTGGTGCGGGCCGGCCGCCGGTGGCACGTCCGCGGCTTCTGCCTGCTGCGGCAGGACTTCCGTGACTTCGTGTTGGGCCGCATGACCAAAGCACAACTGTTGGCGGAACCCTGTACAGCCGACGCTTCGGCCGACGCCAGCTGGTCAACGGTTCTCAAAGTCAGGCTGGTCGCACACCCTAGACTCAGCCCTGCACAGCAACTGGTCGTTAGAAACGAATACTTCAACGGGGCCTCAGCGCGCGTCGAGAGCTGCAGGGCCGCCCTCCTGAACTACATGGTGCAGGAGCTCATGGCGGCGACGGACGTGAAGCGGCAAGTGCCTCCCGACTACCAGTTGGCGGTTGAGAACACGGAGGAGTGCCGGCAATGGCTGTTCAGGACCTGACCGACCAAATTCGCCAGGAGAAGGTGGCCGAGCGTTACCCTCCCCTGTTCAAGCGGCTGCCGGATCGGCTGTTCACGCCGCTGGCTTCGGCCAACCGCTTCCAGTACTGGACCTTGTTGTGCGTGCTGCACTCCAAGCGGTTCGGCCCGGAGGCACCGCTGCCGCCCAGCGCCGGCTTCCTCATGCGTGAGATCACGGCCGACATCGCCGAGGAGCTCCAGTACCAGGACTGGGCACCCGACGGGGATGACGTGACGCCGGCGACACCGTTGGCGATCCGGGCCATCATGGTCTTCAATCGGCTGCGCGACGCCGGCTGGATCCGTGTCGACCGCGTGGGCGTGCGCGAAATGGTGACGATGGCGCCGGCCGTGGCTCATTTCATGAACCGCCTGGTCGAGTTCGCGCACACCGGCCCAGAGTTCGTCTCCGGCAAGATCCGAAGCATCGAGGCCAACCTGAAGCTGCTCCTCGACGAGAGCACGGATGGCGCGTCGCTGCAGGAGGCGGCCCGGCAGTCGCGCGCCCTCCTCGAACACGTTCGCATCGCCGGCACCAATGTGCGGGACCTCATGCTGGAGATCGGCCGCGTGGACGCCACCGGCGAATTCGTGCGGCGGTTCTTCGACGACTACGTCGAGCGCATGTTCATCGGCGACTACAAGGAACTGCGCACGCGCGAGCATCCTCTGGCCCGGCGCCAGGAGATCCTGCGCCTGGCCGCCCACGTCCAGCAGACGCCGCAGCTCCGCGCCCGGCTCATCCAGTGGTACCTCGAGAAGCAGGCCGGCCGCGACCCCGCCCGTGCCGAAGCCATGTTCGAGCGCGATATCCAGAAGGTCGAAGATCTGCGCCGCATCGATGAGTACCTGGATCGGCTGGACGACGAGATCCGTCGGGCCAACAAGCTGGCTCTGGCGTACCTGGACTACCGGCTGCGGGCCGCGCGGCCACTCGATGAGCTGATCGGCCAGGCCATTGACGCTGTCGTCAAGCATGGCAACCGGGCCGCCGCCATGGCGCCGTTCGCCCCGGGTGACTGCATTGGCGGTGAGCGGCTCGCTTCGCCCCGCGTCGAGAGCAAGCGCCCGCCGCCCGGCGGACTGCGCAAGCAGGTCATGTCGGCCGAGCAGGAGGCGCGTGCCCGCCTGGCGCTGATGGCCCGGGACCGGCGCACCATGTCGCTGCCCAAGCTCGCCGCGTTCGTGCGCCAGCAACTCGGCGAAGCTGAAACAGTGCCCAGCGCCTCGCTCCAGGTGGACAGCATCGAGTCGGTGCGCGCGCTGCAGGTCCTGTGCACGATCGCGGCGGCGAACGCGACGCCCAGCAAGCTTCTGCGTGCGAACGCGCGGGCGATGGCCAGTGGATTCACCACGGTCCGGATGGAAGGCGAAGAAGACCACACCAAGGGCATCTCTCACCTGCCCTTCACGATCGCGAAAACAACCAAGACAGCCAAGGGAGGAAGCCAATGAGTTTCTGGGCGAATGCGGTTGAGGCCACCAAGAACGTGGTCACGGAGGATGAGTTCGAGGCGGCCGCGAACCGGCTGGTCACCGAGCAGGTGCTGTATGCCGCGGATCGGGGCAGCAAGGTGGCCTACGGGCTGATCCGCGAGTTCGAGCGCGATTTCAAGCGAGCCCTCGAGCCGCTCGGCTACGTCGTGCGGGTCAACAGCCAGTTGCGCTACGCCTGCGCGATCCCCAAGCACGCGAAGACGTCGCCGGTGAGCGTCGACCAGACCCTGCTGGCCCTAGTACTCCGCAAGATCTTCGACGAGGAGACCCGCAGCGGCCATCACGACGAGAACGGCGAGGTGGCCTGCGATTTGGTCACGCTCGAGGTGAAGTACAAGCAGCTCACCGGTGGCCGCGAGTTGGCCACTGGTGGCAAGCTCGCCGCGCTGATGCAATGGATGCGACGCTGGGGCCTCGCCAGGATTGCGGATGAGGAAGGCGACATGCCGGGGCACGATGCGGATCAGCCGTATGTGGTCATCATCCGGCCTGGCATCGCCGAGGTCCTGGGAGAAGCGGCGCTGGCGCGCATCGCGCTGTTCGTCAGCCCAGAAGACAAGGTCGAGGTCGTAGACGGCGCGGACGGTGTGGTCACCGTCTCGGAAGAAGGCGGTGCGGCATGAAGAAGCTGATCCGCATCCGGGTGGTCCAGTTCTTCCTGTACGAGATGCGCGATGTGGACGTCGGCATGAACTGCGGCATCTTCGGCGCCAACGGCAGCGGCAAGTCCTCGCTGCTGGACGCCGTGCAGATCGTCATGCTCGGGGCCAATGAGAGCCGCGGCAGCGCCGGCGTGGTCTTCAACGCCCAGGCCGACGAGTCGAACCACAACAGCCGCAACATCCGCAGTTACTGCCTGGGGCAGTTCGGCGACTCGCCCGATGCCCGGGTGCGCGACAACGCCAACACCTACATCACGCTGGTGTGGCAGGACACCGTGACCAAGGAGATCGTCTCCACGGGCGTCTGCATCTACGTGAGCGCGGACCGCGAGAAGCCTGACATGCAAGGGCGCTACATCATTCCCTCGGACATCACGCTCGACGATCACCTCGAGCTCGTCGATGGCGAGTACCGGCCGCGGCCCTGGGCCAGTTTCAGGCAGATGCTGTCGCAGCGCGCTCAGGGAGAGGAAGTGCTCTTCCACGACTCCGAGCGCTTCGTCAACGCGATGCTGTTCCGGCTGCGGGGCTCGCGCGGCGCGCCGCGCCTGGACGCCTATCGTCAGGCTTTCCGTTTCGGGCTGCGCATGAAATTCGACCGGAGCGTCGACGACATCGTGCGCCAGCAGGTGCTGGAAACCCGACCGACCAACATCAAGCGCTTCAAGGAGGTGCTGCACACCTTCCAGGAGATGGCGGCCCTGGTGCGCAGCGTGCAGGCCAAGCTCGATGAGGCCGAACAGATCGAGGCGGACTTTACCGATGCGCACCGACGCAACAGCCACTCGGTCTCCCTTGCCGCGCTGGCCGAGGCAGCCGAGCTCGAGGTGGCCAACGAGGCGGTGACCGCCGCCGAGGAGGCCGAGGGACGTGCAACGGCGGCGCTGGACGTCGCCAACACACGGCGTGACACGGTCAGCGGCCAGGTCCTGGCGGCCGAGCAACTTGCCCGCGACAGCGCCTCGGAGCGGGACAAGCACGCCTCGCATGTCGACGCGGCGTTGCTGCGCGAGAGCCTCGCCGGGGCGCAGAAACGGCATACCGAGCAGAGGACGGGGCTGCACCGCAGCATCCGGGCCATCGGCCGGGCCATCGATGCGCAGATCCCGGGCAAGCTCGTCGCCGACAGCGCCGAGGCCACCGGGCTGGCGTTTACGGACATCCACGTCCTGCTGGAGGGCGACAAGGTCGGCAACCGCGACGCGGTGGAATCCACGGTCCGCAAGGCGCTGCGCGCGGCCAAGCTGCTGAGCAACGAGGTCTTCGAGGAAATGCAGGCGGTTGGCCGCGCCCAGAACACGGCCGAGACCGAGCTCGCCGGCGTGCGCGAAAACCAGGAGCGCATCGCCAAGGGCAAGCCGCCCCTGGAGGGTGCCGCCGCGGCGCTCAAGCGAGTGTTGGCCAACGCCGGCGTCGAGGCCACCCCGGTGTGCGACCTGGTGCGCGTCGACGATCCGGAATGGCAACCGGCCATCGAGTCCTACCTGGGCGTGTCGAACATGCAGGCCCTGCTGGTCGACCAGGCTGACGAACGTCTGGCGTTTCGGGTGGCGCGCCAGGCGGGGGTCTACGAGGCCAAGGTCGTGATGCCGAGCAAGTTCGCCAATCGCGCGAGCCCCAGGCGCGGAGCCGTGGCCGAGTTGATCAGCGGCCACAGCGTCCCCGCGGTCAACTACCTGCGGTCCAAGTTCGGCGACACGCAGCGGGCCGAGACCGAGGACGAGTGCTTCACCCATCGGTTTGCGATGACCAAGGACGGCATGCTGATGACCGACGGCGAGATGGTGCGCAAGAAGCCGACCGATCCTGCCCTCTTCAAGATCGGACCGACGTCCACGGCGACTCGCAGCTCGATCGCCGAGCGAGCCCGCCAGCTCCACGAGCAGGTGGAGGCGCTCAAGGACCGCTACGCCAAGCTCCAGGTCTTGCTGAACAACCTCGGCCCGTTCGTGGGTGGGGAGCAGGACAAGGTTCACGAGATTCTCGAAGCGTTCGACCGGGTGACCAAGGAGGCCGATAACGAAGCGGATCTGACGCGGCGCCTGCAGGCCCTGGACACTGAGGAATACCGGCAGCTCGTGAAGGCAGCCGAGGACGCAGATGCCGCGGTGGGCACCGTGCGTCAGCAACTGCTCGCCGCGGTGCAGGCGGTCGGTGCGGCGGAGACCTCGTGCCAGCAGAAGAGCGAGGAGACCAAGAAGCGGCAGGCCTGGGCCGTCACCCAGAAGGAGATCGCCGAGTCGGCTCGTTCGGTCGCAGGCTACGACGCCGACTATGCGTCCGACCAGTGGGAGAAGATGCTGACACGGCAGGGCCTGTCGTTCCCGGAGATCGCCGCCGACTGCAAGCGGCGCAGCAACCGTGCCGAGGAAGACTCCCGCCAGAAGGCGTCGAGCGCGATGCAGAAACTGTCCGCCTTCCTCGTCAGGCACAACGAGTTCATGCCGGCCGGCACGCAGGACGACTGGCGGAGCGCCCGCGCCTGGCTGGATGCCCGTGTCGTGATCCTGAAAGAGACCGGCCTGCGCGAGAACAAGGCACGTATGGAGGACGCGCTGAGCGCCGCCAAGAGCACGTTCCGTAACGACGTCGCCGTGGCGCTACATGAGCACCTGGAATGGTTGAGCGACACGATCAACCGGATGAACGAGGCCCTGCGACTGGCGCCGATGTTCACCAACAACGAGCGCTACCAGTTCCGCACGCATGTCCGGCCGGCCTTCGCCGTGCTGCTGAAGTTCATCAAGGACGTGGCTCAGTACGGCCCGACCGAGGACCTGCTCGGTGGCGCCGGCGAGCTGCCCAAGGAGTTCGAAGAGCTGATGCGCGACAAGACGGCCGTCGGCGCCGCCGCGGTGAAGTCGCCGCTCGACGACTACCGCGAGTTCTTCGACTTCGACATCGAGGTGCTCCGGGAGGAAGCCTCCACCGGCACGACCCGGCACATCGGCTGGCTCAGCAAGCGGGTCGGGTCCGGCTCCGGCGGTGAGCATCGCGCGCCGCTGTACGTGATCGCCGGCGCCGCCCTGTCTTCGGCCTACCGGCTGGAGCGCGGTGACGACACAGGCATCCGGCTGCTGGTCATCGACGAGGCGTTCATCAAGATGGACCCGCGCAACATCGTGGCCACGATGCGCTACTTCGAGGAGCTCGGCCTGCAGGTCTTCATGGCCAGCACGGGCGATGCCCTGGGCAGCCTGACCGCCTTCCTTGACCGGTACTACGACATCATGCGCGACGCCGAGAGCAACGTGGTCGCGCTCGAGGGCCACGACATCACGCCTGAAACCCGCGAGATGTTCCGCGCCGACCTGCCCGAGTTCAACCCGGAACTGGTCGAGGCGGAGATCCGGCGGCAGTACCAGCCGCGCTCCGGGGCGACGGAAGGCGTCGCAGCATGAGCGGTCGCGAACCGGCCGAGATGAACCCCTTGGCCAGGAAGGCGCTGGAGCGCCTGCTGAAGGCTGCCGACAAGCACGAAGCCGGTGTCGCGACCCGACGCCCTGCCCTCACGAGCTCGGCGCTGGCCGGCTATCACGCGTTGCGCAGCCTCAAGGACAAGGAGGACTTCGAGGCGGTGATGGCCTATGCGCAATCGGAGGGGGCGATCCAGGTGCAGCGCCCGCGGCTGGATGCCCAGGGCCTCATCGAACGCATCGAACTTGTCGACGTCGACAGGCTGGCCGTGCTTCTTGGCGAAGTGCCCCATGCGGCGCGGGTCCGGATGGCGACGCAGACGCTCTCCCCGCACCTTGCCGCCTACCCGGTGCTGGTCGACGTCCTGTCCAGCTGGGAGAAGCTCAAGAAGGTCCGCGGCACCGGCCCCGATGACGCCGCTCTCTGGGCGAAGGCGTGCGACGCCATCGCCTACTGCCAATCACAGGTCGCGCTCGGCGTCACGGAGACCCCGGTGCGGGACGCCAGCGCGCGGCTGTTCAAGGACAGCAAGCTCATCGAGTCCATGGTGCCACGCCTCGATGTGCTGCTGGCCGGCAACATCGAAGACGATGCACGCCCCGAGGCCGAAGTGTTGCAGGAGCTCGGCCTCTACCGTGAGGAGCAGCCGGCACGCATGGCTGGCAACGTCGTGGTCCGTCGCGAGCGCGGCGCTTTCGCGTTGGATCGCCCCTACTGCGCGCTGCCGCCGTCCACGGTACTGGGCCTCGGCGCCCTGCCCCGCCAGGTTCTGACCATCGAGAACCAGACCACCTTCCATGTCTGGGCCCGCCAGCACTGCGACTCCGACGTGCTGTGCCTCTACACCGCCGGGATGCCCTCCCCGGCCTGGCGGGCGATGTATCTGCGGCTGCTGGCCGAGCTGCCCACCGGCACGCCGGTGCTCCATTGGGGCGACGTCGACGAGGGAGGCTTCCGGATCGCTGCCTTCCTGAGCCGGTGCGCAGCCCAGGCCGGTCACACCCTGCAGCCGTGGAAGATGCGCCCGGCGGACGTGCCGGAAGCCTTTCGCCGCGAAGCGCCGGCGCGCACGGTGGAGCGGATGGTCAAGTACGCCGGTGAGGCCGGTTGGCGCGAAATCGCACGCGAGCTGGCCGAAGCGAAGTTCGTTGCCGAGCAAGAGGGCTGAGCGGCGCAAGGAACAAGGCCCACGAACCATTGACTGGGATCCGCTCGATCTACCTCCCAGCCCGCAGCTGTTCCAGCATGAACCGCAGCCGGCGCAGCAGGTCGTCGTACGTAATTAGGTCCGCGATGTGCTTGTATTGGCGACGGATGATCTCGAAATCATGGCGCTGCTCGGGCGTGAGGTTATGGTCACGTCCGAGAATCGCCAGCCCCGACGGACTGGCAATGCGTACCTTGAGCCCTACGGGCAACTGGATGGCGAAGCGCTTGGTCAAGCTCGCCTCGCCTTCGCGGCCCCAGCGTGTAAGGTGGTAGAGGTATTTCTCGACTTGCTGCACCGTTCCGCTGAGCTCGCGGTACGGCACATGGTTTGCACGGTACTGTCCAGGCGTGACGATGCAATCCTCGAACGGCTGCTTGATCTCCAACACGTCGACATACCCGGACACGTCGACCAGCATGAAGTCCAACTGCCGCGTGGTCGACGCCTCGAAATCCTTCACCGGCACGCTGGGGAACGCAGCGATGTACTTGGGATAAAGCAGCCTGATGATCTGAAGGATCTCGTTCTGCCAGGCCTTCTCTTTATAGGTTCCAGCCGGCGCGGATAGCATCCGGTCGAGGTGATCCAGCAGCACCTCGAACTTGTGAATCTCGGCCTCGCGCAGTTCTCCCTGTAGGTCCCGCGGCTTCTGGACGGTTCTGCGATCAACATATGCTGCGAGATCAGCGATGGCGTCGACCTTGGCGTCGGTGTACTGACGCACAACGCCGCTGATGCGTGCCCGCACGTACTTGGCGCGCTCGGCCTCCGTCGGGAACTGAGCAATCAGCCCTTCGTAGACGTCGACAGGGATTGCGTCATCTGCATTGCCACCGATGACGATCCTCGTCGGGCGCAGGCTCGCGATGACGCGCATCACTGAAGTGCGCTCTTCAGCGGTAAACCACTTCCAGTTCGGTCGCACAGCACGGGTCAACAGCACCGGGATTTCGATATCCAGAACTGCGTCGTTGAGCAAGAAGTACTCATCGTCGATCGCTCGGCCGATGACGAACGTCAGTACCGGCTCGTCGTCGCCGAACTCGACATCGTCCCAGTCATCCGATTCAGGGGGCTCAGCCGGCGCCGATGTATCGACGAGGAGTTTCGTGGTCAGCGTGAATGTCCGCTTGACCACTAGGTCGTCACCGTTGTCGAAGCGTCGATGAACCCATTCGTCCCCGTCTCGAGGCCGGTAGTGAAGATGCAATTCGTCGCCGGCGATGGTGAATGTGATCGCGGTATCCGCCATGATTTATGAGGCTTTGGGTTCGTCTGTGCGTCGCATCGGCCTTCGGCGTCGACCTCCGCGAAAGGCTTTGACGCCCCGGCTGTGTCCGGGGCCTCTTTTTCCGGCTCACGCTGCCGCTTTCTTCTTCCTGGGTCGGCTCAGCGCTGCGGGCGGCAACTCCTTCCGATGCTCGTCGACGGCGACCAACTTAGCCACGATCTGCTCGACCAGAGCTTCGGATGCTGTCGAGCGCGACAGGAGTTGATTGGCCTCAGACAAGGCTGTTTCGAGTTCGCGCACGCGTGCTTCGACGCGCCCCGAGGCCGCCAACAGTTCCTTCTCACGCCTGTTCGCTCCGACTCGACACTGGGTCAATCGGTCTTCCGCGGCCTTGAGTAGGCTCGTCGCGGTGACTTCGGCTTTGAGCGCCGCCTCGAAGCGCTTTGCGACCGATTCGGTCGCCTTCTCCGCCTTGGTTCGAAGGACGCGTTCGTGGTCAATTTCAAATGCGGCGCGACGCTCTGCCCCCGTGGCACGCTCGTCGGCCAGCGCGACTGCCCTGTCGGCGCGCACGCGCTCCTCGACCGCAGTCTGCTGGGCGGCCAGAAGTTCGGTCTGCAACGCGTCGCAGCGCTCGCTCGCGGCACTGGCCTTGGCGGCGGTGCTGGCGTGCTGGATGCGCTCGCCCTCGAGTGCAGCCTGTAACTCGTCGAGTTGGGTCTGCAGGTGGTTCGCCCTGGTGTTGGCGGAAGACGCCGCCGCTTCCGCGATGGCCGCCCTCTCCTTCTCCGCCTCAACGTTGGCAACGGCAGCGGCCAAGCCATCTCGCACGCGCTCATCGACGTCGCGCCTGGCTTCGGCCTGGGCGACATCCCAGAAGTGCTGAGCGGCCTGCAAGACAGGGTCAGGCACGGTCGACGGCGCCGAGAACGCCCCTGGGTCCTTGATACGGGCGCCCAGGTGCTTGAACCAGGTCTCCAGCATCGGGCTGACGGTGTTCGGAGAGCCGCGTCCCAGCGTCTGGCGCACCCGCTCGATCGTCGGTCGGGCCCCTTCTAGGAGCAGCGCGTCGCAGGCCTTGAAAACGTCGCTTTCCGTGATTCCGCGGGCCATGGGTCGCTCTCCTCGATCGGTGACCTGGGTCTTGGCTTAATTACTCACGATAATGGATGCTTATCGCGATTTAACTGATTTTTGTGTTAGACATCATACGTCGTATGTAGCATTTTGAACAAATGAGCAAAGCCGCCCTACTTCCTGCTGTCGAGCTGGCACCCAGCGACATCGCTGCGCTCGATCCGAGCGTTCTCACGCCGTTTGCGGCCGACGCCGTCGACGCGCTGCTGGCTGAAGGCGAATCTGAGAACACGGTACGCAGCTACCAGGCTGCGTTGCGCTACTGGGCGGCCTGGTTCTGGCTGCGATACCGTCAGGCGATCGCCCTACCCGTCCCCGTGGCTGCCGTTCAGCAATTCGTCGTGGACCACGTCGAACGCCGCACAAAGTTCGGACTCGCGGCCGACCTGCCGCCCGCGCACGACCAGGCCCTCGTAGACGGCGGGTTCAAGGGCAAGCTGGGAACACCGGCGCTGGCGACCGTCTTGCACCGGCTAAGCGTTTTGTCCAAGGCGCACCAGGTGCGCGGCGTGGCCAATACGGTTCAGGACGCCAAGGTTCGAGACCTTGTCGCCAAGACCCGCAGGGCCTATGCAAAGCGCGGTGTCCGGCCGGACAAAAAGGCCGCGCTGACCCTCGAGCCGCTGCAAGCGATGCTCGCAACCTGCGACGACTCCCTGCGTGGCGTGCGCGATCGCGCCCTCCTTCTGTTCGCCTGGTCTAGCGGCGGCCGCCGGCGGTCCGAGGTCACTGACGCCACGATGGAGAACACGCAGCGAGTTGGGCCACGGGCGTTCAGCTTCACCCTTCTGCATTCGAAGACGAACCAGACCGGAGCACTTCGAGCGGACAGCGAAAAGCCGATCCTCGAAGAGGCGGCTGATGCGCTCGCGACGTGGATCAGCCGCGCCGGCCTCAAGGACGGGCCGATCTTTCGGCGTGTTCGCCGAGGTGACAGAGTCGGAGAGCCGCTCGCGGCAGCCGCCGTTCGGAACATTGTCATGGAGCGAGCGGCACTCGCAGGCCTCGAACCCGAGTTCGCTGCGCACTCGCTCCGCTCAGGGTTTGTGACTGAGGCGGCTCGCCAGAATGTACCGCTGGGCGAAGCGATGGCACTGACGGGACACTCATCTGCTTCGAGCTTGATCGGCTACTTCCGAGCCGCAGAGGCCAGTCGCAGCTCGGGCGCGACGCTGCTTCGAGCATCAAAGCCCCCTTCACCAGGCGACGCGGCTGAAGGCTGAGACCGACTCGTCGAGAAGACTGCATCGCAGCGTCTGCAATCTTCCCGACTTGCCGCCGCGATGACCGCTCTCGCGATCCCGAGGGTTGGGCAGGCTCGGCACGATGCCGCCGCGGTTGATGTCGGCTCCCAGAGCGCTCCAGTCGCTCGCGGCGCCTGGCCGCGCGAAACCGGTCGTCCAGGCTTCGGTCATCTCGTGCCTGTGCTACCGCGTCTCTTCACTTAACGACTGGATTCCGCGGACGTGCTTGCCGCCGATGTGGTAACCCGTCGCCTCCGTCTGAGCACGGGAACTGCTGCGCCCCAGCGCCAGCGCGACCTCAGACCGTGTGTGGAACTAAGCGCCGTAGGCCGCCATGAACACCCGTACGGCCTCGCGCAGAAGAGCACTGTTTTCCCGGGTATCTGGCATCTCGAGCTTCAGCAGTCCGAGGATGTGCCCGGAGCCCATGAACATCGACAGGAACAGGTCCGCTGCCTGCAGCGGGTTCCGCACCTTCAGCCTGCCCGCCGATTGGGCATGGCGCAGGTATGCAGCCAGCTCGCCTTTCGCACGCTCTGGGCCTTCCTTGTAGAACGCACGGCAGGTTTCTGGTTGCGCGCCCGCGACGCCGTAGACAGAGCGCAACGCCCCCAGGGCGTCGTCCCCTCGCGCCAGTGCGAGAAACCGGGCTCCGATCGCCAGCAGCGCCTTCTCAGGCTGGTCCGGATCTAGCGCCCCAGCGTCCTGAACGCCGGCCATCACCGCCACCGTCCTGTCACGCACGACCGCC
>Ga0105240_10003221_pt1 | contig 25561 bp, 25 predicted proteins | sample KBSC54metaG_FD_80426 | JGI IMG/M metagenome (GOLD analysis project Ga0105240, IMG submission 80426) | Corn rhizosphere microbial communities from Kellogg Biological Station, Michigan, USA - KBS C5-4 metaG | ecosystem: Host-associated > Plants > Roots > Rhizosphere > Soil | place: Michigan, USA...
TACTGGATGTAAGGACCAAGGATCGGCTGCCGGGCACAGGGCCCGGCAGCCAGCCGTGCACGTCCGGAGTGACCGCTCAGTCCAGCGTACTGCGGCATTCGAATGAGGCTTGCCGTCAGGGCCTGCGCGCCAGGAAGGCGCGGCCGCGGTCCGTAAGCTCGACCTGTATGCCCCGGCGGGCGACATAGCCGTTATCCGTCGCCTCTTCCCACACCGGCAGGCGCGGGCACGAGGTGCGCCAGACGTCCATGACGTCGGCATGCGTGCGCGGCGCGCGGTCGATCCATTCGAGGAAATCGCAGATCAGGGGTGTCAGCGTGTCGGACATGACGTGCAGATCATGCGCGTTCGGCTGCCCGACCTCCAATATATATCGCAGGCGCCGGCGATACCTATCCGATATGGCCGGTCAGGCGAGATCGATCAGGGCAATGCCAAGGTCGGGCCGCTTGCGACGGCGCAGGTGCAGCGGGCTCTCCACGATCGTGACCTCGAGTGTGGGCCGCGCCGTTGCCTTGAGCAGATGGCCGCCGCGCGTCGTGCCGTCGGACAGGCCGACCACGGCATGGATGTGCAGGCTGGGCGTGCCGTCGTCGCCGGTGGCGATATCGCCCACGAGGCTCAGCGCCTCGCATTGCCGGTCGATCTCGATCGGCCTGTAGGACTTCTTCTGGATGTCGAACCATCCGACCGTGCAGCGTTCGAAGGCGCCCAACGCCGTCAGCGCGGCTCCGGAGAGGCTGTTTTCGGCCGCGAAGCGAGTGATCGCGGCAAAGGCCTCCTCTCCCTCATCGAGCACGAGGACGAAGGTGCGGTTCCCGGCATCCGACAGGACGAGCTTGGCGTTCATCGGGTCCCTCGTGTGCTCACTGTCGCCGTGCCCGACCGTTGGTATTGGCATTGGCCGGCAGGCGCCGCAGGCTCTGCTTCAGGGCATTGGCCAGGCCCACGGGGCGGTGATGCTTCTTCAGCAGGTCGGCGAAGGCCTCGTCCGCGAGATCCTGCAGGCTCTTGTGCTCGTCGGAGGCCAGCAGGTCGAGGGCCTGCAGCACGACGGTGTCGAAATGGATGCGTTTGGCGGCCATGCTCAGTGCTTCCGGCGGGCAGTCTTCTTGCGTGCCGTCTTGCGCTTGGGAACCTTCTTGCCCTTCTTGCGAGCCTCCGACAGGCCGATGGCGATGGCCTGCTCGCGGCTCTTCACCGTGCCGCCCTTGCCGCCTTTGCCGCTCTTGAGCTTGCCGGACTTGCGCCGCTTCATGGCGCGTTTCACGTCCTTGCCGGCGCTCTTGGAATACCTGGCCATTCCATCCTCCGTGGCGATCCCTCTCGCGCTAACGCGAAGCTCCCCGGAGACGTTGCGGCCTCAGGCCGTGCGGATTTGCAGCCCCCGGACGATCGCGGCGACGATCTCCGCCGGGCTGCTGCCGACATCGACCGTGATCGGTCGCTCATCGGGCGTGGGCTCCTGCAAGGTGGCGAACTGGCTGTCGAGCAGGGCGACCGGCATGAAGTGCGCGTGCCGCGCCGCCATCCTCTGCTGGATGAGGTCGCGTGACCCGCGCAGGTAGACCAGTGCCACGTCGGGCCGGGCACCGATCAGGATGTCGCGGTAGGCGCGCTTCAGCGCCGAGCAGGTCACCACGCCCGGCTCGCCGCGCCGGCGCCAGCCGTCGATCTCCCGGGCGATGCGCGACAACCACGGCAGGCGGTCGGCGTCGTCGAGCGGCGTGCCGTGGCGCATCTTCTCTACATTGGCCGGTGGATGGAGGTCGTCGCCTTCGAGAAATCGGCAGCGCAGTGCCTCGGCCAGCTTCCTGGCGACGGTGGTCTTGCCCGACCCGGAGACGCCCATCACCACGACGACCGTGGCCGTCAATCGCCGCTCCCGAAGTAGGCGCGTTCGAGGCGGTTGGGCAGATCGGCCTCGCTGGTGCGGGCCTCGAGCACGATCGAGCCGCGGGCGAGCGCGTAGACCCGGTCGGCCAGCGCCAGCGCCTTTTCGATGAGCTGCTCGACCAGCAGGACGGCCGTGCCGGTGGAGCGCAATTGCGCGGCGGCCGCCAGGACGCGGTCGACCAGGACCGGCGACAGGCCCGCCGAGGGCTCGTCCAGCATCAGGAGGCGCGGGCGGCGCACCAGCCCCTGCGCGACCGCCAGCATCTGCTGCTGTCCGCCCGACAGCGATCCCGCGCGGTCGGTGCGCTTGGCGGCGATCTCGGGAAAGAACGCCAGTGCCTCTTCGGCCTGGGTGGCGAGCACGCTGCGCTTCAGGCCGTAGCCGGCCAGCAGGAGATTATCGAAGACCGTGAGCTGGGTGAAGACGCGGTGGCCTTCGACGACGTGAACCAGGCCCGCATCGACGGTCTCGCGCGGACCGGCGCTCGAGATGTCCTTGCCGGCGAACTGCACGCTGCCCGCGCGCGGCAACAGGCCGGACACGGCCTTCAGCAGGGTGGTCTTGCCCGCGCCGTTGGGACCGAGCAGCGCCACGATCTCGCCCGCGCCGACGGTGAGATCGATGCCGTTCAGCACGCCGATCTTGCCGTAGCCGGCCGACAGGCCGCGGACCTGGAGGAGGGGATCAGGCGCCGAGATAGGCACTGACTACCTCCCGGTGCGAGCGGATCTCGGCGGGCGTGCCGGCGGCGAGGATCTTGCCGAGGTTGAGCACAGTCACGCGATCGCAGATGTCGAAGATGAGGTCGGCGTGGTGCTCGACCAGCAGCACGCCGGTGCCGGCGCGGCTGATCGCCTTGATGAGCGCGCCGAGGCGCTTGATCTCCTCGGCCGACAGGCCGGCCGCCGGCTCGTCGAGCATCAGGAACGCGGGCCGCAGCGTGAGCGCGCGCGCGATCTCCATGAAGCGCAGCTCGCTGTGCTGCAGGCGGTCGGCGCGCACGCCCGCCAACGTCTCCAGCCCGACCACGGTCAGGGCCTGGAGCGCCCGCTCGCGCAGCATGCGCTCGTCGCGGCGGTGGCGCGGCAGGGTGAGCAGCGACTCGGCGAAGGTGCCGCGGCCGTCGATCGTGCCGCCGATCATGACGTTCTCGAGCACCGAAGCGCCGCCGATCAGGCGCGGCGTCTGGAAGGTGCGGGCGATGCGGAAACCCGCTCGCCGATGAGGCGCCCCGAAGGGCAGCGTGGCGCCGTTCAGACGCGCCTGGCCCGTCTGTGGATGGTAGTAGCCCGAGATCACGTTGAGCGTGGTCGTCTTGCCGCTGCCGTTGGGTCCTATCAGGCCATGCACCTCGCCGCTGTGGAAGTCGAGGCTGAGGCCGTCGATGGCGCGCACGCCGCCGAAGGCGAGTGCGATGTTCGAGAGCTCGAGCGCCCCGCCGGCTGGCCGGTCGAGCAGGCTCGGCAACAGGGCAGGCTGCGGCACGATCTCGCGATGCTGCTGCAGCGGCCGGCGATTGCGGTAGTCGAGCATGTCGGCGATGCCACCGGGGATCAGCAGGACGATGAGGAGAAGCAGCGCGGCATAAAGGAAGGTCGACCAGGCCACGAGCGGCGCGGCGATCTCGGGCAGCACGGTGAGCAGGATAGTGCCCAGCAGCGGACCGAGGATCGAGCCTCGGCCGCCGATCAGGATGGCAATGAAGAACAGGACCGACAGGTCGAAAGTGAAGGCGTCCGGCGTGATATAGGATTGCAGCGAAGAGAACAGGCCGCCCGAGACGCCGGCCAGCGCGCCGCTGAACACGAACACCGTCACCAGCAGCGCGGGCTTGGCCACGCCGGAGGCCTCGGCCGCGACCTCGGCGTCGCGGATGGCGATCAGCGAGCGGCCGAAGCGGCTCGACGCGATGTTGGCCGTCATCCAGGTGCAGAGCGCGGCCAGGATCAGGCAGAAATAGTAAAAGCCCCAGCCGGGGGCGAAAGGCCAGGGAAAGACCGGCCCGGGCGTGCCGATGCCGCCGCCGGTCACGCTTTTCCAGGCAAGCGCGATCTGGGTGACGATGGTGGCGAAGCCCAGGGTCGTCATGGCGAAATAGAAGGTACGCAGCCTGAGCGCCGGCAGGCCGACGATGACGCCGGCAACGACACCGATCGCGCCCGAGGCGACGAGGGCGATGTAGGGCGATATCTCCGGCGTCACGGTGCCGGCCGTGAGGACGGCCGTCGTGTAGGCGCCCAGCGTCAGCAAGGCCACCCAGCCGATCGCGATCTGGCCGGCATAGCCCACCACGAGGTTGAGGCCGGAAATCAGGATCCAGTAGATGCAGGCGCGGGTGGCGATCACGCCAGCGTAGGAGTCGTCGAGCAGCGGCAGGCCGACCGCGGCGATCGCCAGCAACAGGAAAGTGAGGCGCCCCTCGAGCCAGCGCAAGTGCATCAGACGCGCCGCGCGCCGGACGCCCCGGCGAATCCCTCGGGCCGCAGCAGCAGCACGATGATGAAGACCACGAAGACGGCGACCGAGGCGAAGATGCCGCCCACCAGGAAATTGGCGGCTTGCTGGAACAGGCCGAGCAGGAGGCCGGCCACGAGCGCCCCGCGGTTGTTGCCCATGCCGCCCAGCGCCACGGGCACGAAGCCGTAGAAGTTCAGGATCGACTGGTTGCCGAAGAACGCCAGCAGCATCTCGCCGCCGGCGAAGCCCGCGAGTGAGCCGATCATGCCCGCGAGCGCGAAGCTCGCCAATCGCAGACGGACCTCGGGCAGGCCGAGCGCGCGGGCAGCATAGGCATCCTCGGCGATGGCGAGGAAGGCGCGGCCGATCAGGGTCTTGCGGTAGAGGAGTTCGAGCCCGACCACGGTCACGGCGCAGGCGAGCATCGGGATCCAGAATTTCTGGTCGAGCAGCCCCTCGCCGATCGGGATCAGGCGCGGGAAGGGCGCGGCGTCGGTGCCCCACTCGATGGCGGTGAACTGGGCGATCAGCAGGGCGAAGGCCAGGGTGGAGAGCACGTAGAGGTGCTGCTCGATGCTTTTCAGCACCGGCCGGACCGCCACGATCTCGGTGATCACGCCCATGACGGCGCCGCAGGCCAGCACCAGCAGCAGGCCCACGATCGCGGGCAGCCCGAGCCGGTCGATGAAGAGAGCCCCCAGCACGCCGCCCAGCATGCCCAGCATGCCGGCGGTGAAGCTGAAGGCGCGCGACGCCGTGAACATCACGTTGTACGTGATGCCGATCATTGCGTAGACCGCCCCTACCGCCAGGCCGTAGGAGACGATCGATTCCAGCATCGGCTAGGCGCCGTAGCCGGGGGCGAGGTTGAAGGCGCCATCCTTCAGCGAGTTGGCCTGGCACATCACGACTTCGGCGTCAGGGACGCCATTGTGCTGCTCCGGCGTGAACGTGAGCGTCGCATTGATGCCGGGCCAGTTCTTGAGCTTGTTCAGGTAGGCGGTGATGTCCTTGGGCGAATCGCCCGCGGCCTTCACCGTCTCGGCGATCAGCTTAGGCGCATCGTAGCCGCAGGCGATCCACCAGAGCAGCGTGTCGTTCATGTCGATCTTCGCCTTGGCGATCCGCCCGCGGAAATCGGCGGCAAGAGCCGGCAGCTTGCCGTCGCCGGCATAGCAGCAGTTCTTGAAGTTGTTGGAATAGACCTTCGCCCAGTTCTCGGGCTTGTCGAGCAGCGCCTTGGTCTGACCGGAACCCAGCGTCGTCTGGCCGACCACCGGCACGTCCCAGCCCATCGCCGCGCGCGTGTTGAGGATGCGCGCGAGGAAGCCCGCATTCACGCTCCACGGCATGATCGCCTCGGCCCCGCCGTCGCGCATGCGCAGCAGCTCGGGCTTGAGGTCGGGGTTGGCGGCGTCGACGTTGCCTTCGTAGACGACCGTGCCGCCCTTCTTCTTCAGGAGCGGCACGTAGGCCGCGACCGTCGCCGTGGCGTAGCCCGCGTTGTCGCCGATCACGGCGACCTTCTTGGCCTTCAGCACGTCCATCACATAGTGGTTGGCGGCCTCGCCGATCTGCTCGTTGGTCGGCGCGCTGCGGAACGACATCGGGTACTTCTTGACGTCGATCAGCGTGTCGACCCAGCAGGGATGGATCATCGGAATGCCCGCGCGCGCGCAGAGCGGCGTCGCCGCCAGCGTCTCGCCCGAATTGAGCGGTCCCCAGATCATCGCCACCTTCTGTCGGCTCGTGAGCTCGGCGATGGCGTTGACCGCCTTGGTCGCGTCGCTCTGCGTGTCACGCACGATGATCTCGATCTTGCGGCCGTTGACGCCGCCCGCGGCGTTGATCTCGTCCACGGCGAGCAGGGTGCCGCGGTTCATGGCGACGCCGGTCGACGAGCTGGGACCGGTCAGCGCCGGCAGGAAGCCGATGCGTAGTGGTTCGTTGGCGGCAATGGCGGGGCTGGCGAGGCCGGAGGCGAGGGACGCCGCGCCGGCAGCGGCGGCGGATCCGGCGAGTACTTTGCGACGCGTGATCGACATCGTTTCCTCCCAATACTTTTATTGGGAGGGAGCATAATCCCTGCCGGGGGACCGTCAACGGCCGCCGGCCGGGACCGGCGTCGAAAGGGAATTTCGCAGGGCGTGCTACCGCCGCGCGCGCTATTCGGCGGCCTGCTTGCCCTTGCCGAGGCCCTTGGGAACCTGGGCTGCTGCGGCACTGACGCGCGGGTTGGTCGTGACCTTGAGTGCCTCGGCCGCGTCCTTGTTCTCCATGATCTTGGCCATGATGGCCTGGCCAGCACGCTCGAAGACGGCGCGATTGTCCTGCAGGTACTTCTGCGATTCGCGCAGCTTGGTGACGTAGCCGTTGATCTCGGGGATGACGTAGCGCGCCACCATGTCCCAGCTGCGGAAGGTGTTCTCCGGGTTGGCCCAGTCGTGGACGAAGCCCACGCAGGTGCCGAAGCCGCCGCTCTTGTCGATGACGCCCTTGATCATCTTCACCAGATCGTCGGGCGTGCCGATGACCGCGGCCGAGCCTTCGCCCGACATCTGCTCGACGGCCTCGTCGGGCGACTTGTACGGCTCCGACCCCGGTCGCTGCAGGGTGCCGTAGATGTATTCGTTGTGCCAGCGCATCAGGCCGTGCCGGGCCTCCTCGCGCGCCTTCTCGCGGGTCTCGGCGACATGCCAGTTGAGCAGCACGCGCCAGTTCTTGCGGTCGACCTTGGTGCCGTGCTTCTTCGCCGCCGTTTCGGCGAAGCCCCACTGCGTCGGCAGCGCCGTCAGGCCCTCGCTCGACATCGAGCCCAGCGAGATGATGCCGATGCCGTACTTGCCGGCCAGGGTCATGCCCGAGGGGCTGATCTGCGAGGCGACGGCGAACGGCATGTCCTCCTGCAACGGCAGAAGCTGCAGGGCGGCGTCCTGGAGATTGTACCACTCGCTCTTCTGGGTGACGCGCTCGCCCCTGAACAGACGGCGGATGATGTCGATGCCCTCGTCCTGGCGGTCGCGCTGGGTCATCGGGTCGATGCCGAGCGTGTAGGCGTCGGACGGCAGGGCGCCCGGGCCTGAGCCGAAGATCGCGCGGCCACCGGTCATGTGGTCGAGCTGCACCATGCGCTGCGCCACGTTGTAGGGATTGTGGTAGGGCAGCGAGATCACGCCGGTGGCAAGCTTGATGCGCTTGGTGTGCTCGCCGGCTGCGGCCAGGAACATCTCGGGCGAGGCGATCATCTCCCAGCCCGACGAGTGATGCTCGCCGCACCAGAACTCGTCGTAGCCGAGCTCGTCGAGATGCTGCACGAACTTGATGTCGCGCCGGAACTGCAGCATCGGATTTTCGCCGATGGGATGATGAGGAGCGAGAAATGCACCAAAGCCGAGCCGCGCCATGCGAGCCTCCCTGAAACCATGTCACTTGGCCTAACATGACGACGCGACGCGGTCGATATAGGGAGGATGACATGACCGATCTGACGAAACGGGTGGCACTGGTGACGGGCGGCTCGCGCGGCATCGGCCGGGCCGTGGCGATTTCGCTGGCCGAAGCCGGCGCGGCGGTGGCGGTGAACTACCGCGAGAAGAAGGCCGAGGCGGAGGCGACCGCGCGGGCCATCCGCGCGGCCGGCGGCAGGGCGATAGCCGTCGGCGCCGACGTCTCCAAAACCGCCGAGGTGGCGCGCATGGTCGCGGCCGTCGAGGCCGAGCTGGGGCCGGTCGAGGTGCTGGTCAACAATGCGGGCATCGGTCTCATCCGCGGCGTCGACGATCTCACCGAAGAAGATTTCGACCTCACCATCGCCGTGAACCTGAAGTCGGCGTTCCTGTGCACGCAGGCCGCGGTGCCCGGCATGCGTCGGCAGCGTTGGGGGCGGATCGTCAATATCTCGTCCGGTGCGGCGCGCGGCGCGGGCGGCATCGGCCCGCACTACAACGCGTCGAAGGCGGGGATGGAAGGGTTGACGCGCGGCTACGCTGCACGCCTTGTGAAAGACGGCATCACGGTGAACGCCGTGGCGCCGTCGCTGATCGAGACCGACATGGTGCGGTCAGGGCTTGCGTCTTCTCCGGCGCGCATCCCGCTTGGACGCTTCGGCACGGCGGAGGAGTGCGCTCAAGTCGTGCTGATGCTCGTGGGCAATGCGTACATGACCGGCCAGACGGTGGCATTGAGCGGTGGCATGTCGTTCCTCTAATGCGGGTTCCGGCCAATTGGGAACTGCTTGTAGTTCCCAATTGACCGGAAGCGCCTGACTCGAAGCGCTTCGGCTCGGGCACATTCCGCCCAGCCGCTTCCAGCCGGACGGTGGCTCAAAACACACTCGGCGGATGTGCAAACGACGCAAATAATGCTTGCCTCTTCCCGGATTTATTGAAGGGCCGATCCGCGGCAAAGCATCACTCCCGGTGCTGGGGACAGAAGTAGGGATTGTGTCCCGCCCAGCGATGTCTATCGTCCGGGTTGTGGGGCGTACGGCGGATCAGCTGTGCGGGACCTGCAAAGTTGGGAAGGAAATCATGACCGACAAATTCAAGCTGACCACGCGTCGCCGCACGTTCTTGACCGCTACCGCCGCGATCGGCGGTCTGCAGTTCACCGGCCCTTTCATCATCAAGGCACGCGGCGAGACGCCGGTTAAGATCGGCTTCATCGATCCGATCACCGGCAGCCTGTCGGCGCTCGCCGTCAGCGAGGTCGAAGGCGCCAAGTGGACGGTCGACCAGATCAACAAGAAGGGCGGCATTCTCGGCCGCCAGGTCCAACTCCTGGTCGAGGACAGCGCCAACGATACTGGCACCGGCGTCCAGAAGGCCCACAAGTTGATCGAGCGCGACAAGGTCGACGTGATCATGGGCGACGTGAACTCCGGCATCGCCTACGCGATCATGGGCGTAACCAGCGCTGCCAAAGTGCTGCACATCGTTCCCGGCGGCCACACCGACCCGATCACCGGCAAGGACTGCAAGTGGAACACGTTCCGCACCTGCAACACGACGGCGATGGACGCCGCCGCCGTCACCGGCGAGCTGGTGAAGCGCTTCGGCAAGAAGTGGTTCTTCATCACACCTGACTACGCCTACGGCCAGACGCTGCAGGCCAATTTCGTCAAGAACCTCGAGAAGCTCGGCGGTACCTGGCAGGGCGACATGCTGCCGATCTCCAACTCCGATTTCTCGGCGACCCTGATCAAGGCCAAGGCCTACAAGCCCAACGTGCTGCTGAACAACATGGGCGGTGCCGCCCAGATCAACTGCATGAAGCAGTTCGTGCAGTTCGGCATGAGCAAGCAGATGGCGCTCGGCGGCTCGCTGTTCGAGGTCGAGTCGGTGCGCTCGGTGCCGAAGGAAGCCCAGGCCGGCTGGTGGGTCATGGAATGGTATTGGGACCAGCCGAACGTGCCCGAGGTGAAGAAGTTCGTCGACGCGATCTCGCCCGCCATCGGCAACAAGAAGCCGACGGCACGGCACTGGATGTCCTGGGTTTCCATCAACGCCATCCGCTTGGCGGCCGAGAAGGCCAAGACGCTCGACGCGGTGAAGATGGCGAATGCGCTCGAGGATCTCGAGCTGCCGCCCGAGGTGTCGCTGTCGCCGAACAAGATCCGCTATCGCAAGGGCGATCATCAGCTGATGAGCGATCTCTTTGTCGGCGAGATGCACCCGCCGGGCGCTGGCGGCGGGGACGATGTCTTCAAGACCGCGGAGGTCGTCACCGGCGAGAAGGCGGCGGGCTCCGCCGAGGACACCGGCTGCAAGATGACCTATCCCTCCTGAACTGAAGGCAATGCGCCGCGCAGCTCCACTGCGCGGCGCTTTTCTTTCTCCTCACTTCCGGATCAGGTAAATGCTCGAACTCGTCATGTTCAATCTCACCAACGGGCTGATCGTTGGTGCGTTCTACGTTCTGATGGCGCTTGGCCTGTCGCTGATCATCAATCTCAGCAACGTGGTGAATTTCGCGCACGGCAACTTTCTCGCCATCGGCGGATACTTCGCCTTCACGCTCACGCCTTACATCGGGTTCTGGGGTGCGTTGCTGGTCTCGCCGTTCCTGACGGCGATCTTCGGTTACGCGATCGAGAAGCTGCTGATCCGGCACGTCTACGCGCGCAATCACATCTACAGCCTGCTGCTGACCTTCGGCCTCGGCTTCATCCTGCAGGACGCTTGTCGCTACCTCTGGGGACCGAGCCCGCTGCCGCTGGGCATTCCCGACGCGCTGTCGCAGGCAGTCACGCCCGAGCTCTTCTTCGTCACCTGGTATCGCGTGTTCATGGTCGTCGTCGTGATCGTGGCGGTCGGCGGCCTGTTCGCCTTCCTGCGCTACACGCGGGTCGGCATGCGCATCCGCGCCGGAACGCTCGACCTCGACACCGTCTCGGCGCTGGGCGTCAACGTGGCGGCGTTGCGCTCCTACAACTTCGCCGTCGGCAGCTTCCTCGCCGGCCTTGCCGGCGTGCTGGCCGCCGGGCAGATCGGCCTCAACCCCAACATGGGCGACGATCTGATCATGCCGAGCTTCATCGCCATCATCGTCGGCGGTGTTGGCAGCCTGACCGGCACGCTTCTCGGCGGCCTGCTGATCGGCATCGCGGCGGCGCTCACGACGGTGGTCTATCCCGCCGGCGCCGAGGCGGTGATCTACGTCATCATGGCGATCGTGCTCCTCATTCGTCCGCGCGGCTTGCTGGGCGAGGAAGGAATGTTGACGTGAGCATCGCCCCATCCACTCCCACGCCAGTGCAGTCGCTGGTCGCGCGGCCCTGGCTGCAACTGGCGGTCATCTGGGCGCTGTTGCTGACAGTCCCGCTGTGGCTGCCGCTGCTGGGCGGCTACACCGCGATTGCTGCCCGCGTGGTCGTCTTCGCGCTGGCAGCCATGAGCCTCAATCTCTTGCTGGGCTTTACCGGCGTGCTGAGCTTTGGCCACGGCGCCTATTTCGGTCTCGGTGCCTACGGGGCGGGCCTGTTCTTGAAGTACGTCACCGCCTCGACGCCACTTGCCATCTTGGCTGGCACCCTGCTTGCGGGTGTGTCCGGCACTCTGTTCGGCCGCCTGCTGGTGCGTCGCCGCGGCGTCTACTTCGCCATGGTGACCATCGCCTTCGGACAGGTCTGCTACTACATCGCCTACAAGTGGGACGATTTCACCGGTGGCTACGACGGGCTGCGCGGCTTTATCCGGGCGCCGCTCGACTTCGGGCTGTTCAAAATCGACATCGCGGCCAGCGGAGTGGTGTTCTACTTCTTCGTCCTGTTCGTCTTCGGCCTGGCCGTCGGCCTGCAGGCGCTGATCCTGAGGTCGCCGTTCGGCCGCACCATGCTGGCGATCCGCGAGAACGAGCGGCGGGCGCGCTTCCTCGGCCTTCCCGTGGAGCGCCACATCTGGCTCGCCTTCTCGATTTCCTGCTTCTTCACCGGCCTGGCGGGCAGCCTCTATGCGCTGCTCAATAATTTCGCCGATCCGTCGGCGCTCAACTACGTCATGTCGGGCAACATCATAATGATCACGGTGATGGGTGGCATGCGCACCTTCTGGGGTCCACTGCTGGGTGCTGTGCTATTCGTGATGTTGCAGGACTATGTCTCGTCGATGACCACCAACTGGATGTTCTTCGTCGGCGTGACCTTCGTGCTGGTCGTGCTGCTCTTCCCGCGCGGCCTGATGGGCGTATTGCAAAAGAGGCTTGGCGCATGACGATGGCGGCTCCGAAACTCGAAGTCCGCAACGCCAGCAAGAACTTCGGTAATCTCGTCGCCGTCTCCGGCGTGTCGATGAAGGTCGAGAGCGGCGAATTGCGCGCCATCATTGGGCCGAACGGCGCGGGCAAGACCACGTTCTTCAACTTGATCACCGGCTTCTTCCCGCCGACCACCGGCGACATCCTGCTCGACGGTCAGAACATCAACAAGGTGCCGGCCGACGGCCGCGTGAAGTTGGGCATGGGCCGTACCTTCCAGATCACCGAGATCTTTCCCGAGCTGACGGTGCGCGAGAACACGCGCATCGCCGTCGAGACGGGCCTCGGCTACAGCCTGCGGGCGTGGCTGAATGCCGTGGACAAGAAGCGCGTCGCTGACGCTTCCGACGAGGTGATGACGTTGGCCAACCTGACGGCCAAGGCCGACCGGCTGGTCGGCGAGTTGTCGCACGGCGACCAGCGCTCGGCGGAGATCGCCATGGCGCTGGCGCTGAAGCCCAGCCTGCTGCTGCTCGACGAGCCGACGGCCGGTATGGGCGACGAGGAGACCTTCCAGGTGACAGGCCTGATCCGCCGCCTGCATCGCGATTCCAAGTACACGATCGTCCTGATCGAGCACGACATGCGCGTGGTGTTCCATCTCGCCGACCGGATCTCCGTGCTGGCCGAGGGCAAGCTCCTGACCGAGGGCACCCCCAAGGAGATCAGCGAGAACGAGCTGGTCCAGAACGCCTATCTGGGAAAAGCCGAATGAACGCCCCAAGAAACGCCATCGAGGTCAGCAAGCTCAACACCTTCTATGGCAAGAGCCATATCCTGCACGACGTCTCGCTGGTGGCGGAGGAGGGCAGTGTCACGACGCTGCTCGGCCGCAACGGCGCGGGCAAGACCACGACGATGCGCTCCATCATGGGGCTGACGCCGGCGCGCTCAGGCTCGGTCCGGGTGTTCGGCAAGGACTCCGCCAAGCTGCCGCCGTACCAGGTCGCCCGGCTCGGCGTGGGCTACGTGCCGGAGGGGCGGCGTGTATTCCCCAATCTCACAGTCGAGGACAATCTCAAGGTGCCGCAGGGCGCCAAGGGGCCGTTCGATATCGCGCGCATCTACCAACTCTTCCCGCGGCTCGAGCAGCGCAAGATGAACCGCGGCCGTCAGCTTTCGGGCGGCGAGCAGGAAATGCTGTCGATCGGGCGCGCGCTGCTGCTGAATCCCAAGGTGCTGATCCTCGACGAGCCGTCGCAGGGGCTGGCGCCGCTGATCGTCAAGGACGTGTTCAAGATCGTCTCGACGATGAAGCAGGAGGGCATGACCGTTCTGCTCGTGGAGCAGAACGTGCGCATGGCGCTCGACGTCGCCGACACCGCCTATGTGCTCGACCATGGCGTGGTGGTGCATCACGGTCCGGCCGCGGCCCTGGCCGCGGACGAGGGTCTGATCCAGTCGCTGGCGGGCGCCTCTGCGGAGGAGTGGGACCTCGACAAGGCCTGACCTCGGCTACTTCACGGCCTGGGTGGCGGCTGCCGCGGCGATGATGACCGCGGCGTCGTCGGGCAGCAGGAGGCCCTCGGTTTGCAGGGTTCGTGCGGCGATGCGTACGCGATTCACGTAGTCGTCCCGATTGGCATAGCGCTCGGCGATCGAGGGCCGAGTGTCCTTGGCCGCCTCGCGTGCCTCCTTGGTGGCGGCGAAGGGCAGGAGCGCACCGGCCAGCGAGCAGCTGAAGGACCTGGGATCCTGCTGGGCGGCATGGGTGCCGAGCGGCACCGCCACGTCGGGCAGGCGAACGCCGCCCACGACGTTGCCGTCGGCATCGCGCTTGGGCCGCTGAATGATCGCGCCGGCGGCCTGCTTGGGTGCTGCCAGCACTTCGGGATCGCCGGTCGCGGGCTCGAGCGGCATCAGGTGGCTGGCAGGGGGCGCGGCATTGCCGGACACCCAACGGTCGAGCGCCAGCAGGGTGGCGCGCGACACCGGGCTCCAGTCGAGCCGCTCGCGCGGCAGCTTGCAGTCGGCTCGTAGCAGGATGGCATGCGAGGCGCCGGCGATGTCGTACATGCGCACGTTGTCGGGGATCGGCTGTTCGGTGGTGCCGTTGGCGCCGGTCCGGCCCATCGAGGCGCGCAACGACAGGAAGTCCGTCGTGCTGCTGATCATGACGATCTTGGGTGGTCCGTCCTTGCTCTTCGGCGTTTTGGCCAGGATCTCGCCGATGGTGAAAGGCCCGTCGTTGACGCCACGGAAGTCGGGATCGGCGAAGCTGGGCGCGGCGTTGCCGCTCGACAGGGGGCCGGGCGAGGAGCGCATGATCGGCAACAGGCCCGAACCGGAGACGAAGATGTGCATGCCGTCGAACACGCGGCGGCCCTGCACCTGGTTGAAGCCGTTCAACAGGAAGGTCTTGAGGAAGCGCCCGCTTTGCGACTTGCCGCTGGCCAGCGTGCGCTTGATCGTGCCTTTCAGCGGGTTGGGGGTGCCGGCGGTGTCGGCTTGGGCGTGGGTGAAGAAGGCGGCGGCATCGCGCATGATGGCGAAGCCCGCGCCCTCGACGTATTGCGTCTTGCCCGCGCCGTCGACGAAGGACGGCAGGGCAGCGCCCTTGCCCAGTTCCCACGACACTTCGGCCAACGCGAATCCCTGATCCTCGAGGAAGCCCGTGCCCTGCGCCAGGGTGCCCGACTCGAAGGGCTCGTCGTGCGGACTGTTGTAGAGCGCCACGCCATAGACGCGCCCGCGGTTGGGCACGTCGACCAGCAGCGCGCCGTTGCCCTTGGCCGGCTGTGCCGGCATCAGCAGCACGATATCGGAGGCGTACTCGACCTTGCCGTTGGCGTTGCGCCTTGCCTTGTCGATGTCGGGGATCGCCTCGGTGGGCGACAGTTCGCCATGCAGCTTGCCCTTCCACAGCACGTACTCGCCGGGCCGGAAGGCGCCGTAGGAGGCTTTGCTCGTGATCTCCAGACGCGTGACCTCGGCGGCGGCCGGCAGGGAGAGCGCCAGGCCGAGCGCCGTGGCCGCGAAACATCCGAGAAAGAGACGCTGCACTGGTTCCCTCCGCGACTTATGATTGGACGGTGTGATCGGGCGGTGCGCCGAAGCGTAGCGCAGATCGGTTGGGGAGGCCGTGTGAAATGATCGTGATGGCACGTCGACTGGCGTTTGCGTTCGCCCTGCAATTCCTCGCGGTCCCGGCCTTCGCCGCCGACTACCCGAGCCACGCCATCCGTCTCGTCGTGCCTTACGCACCGGGCGGCGGCGCGGACTCGGTGGCACGCATCGTGGCCAAGAAGGTGAGCGAGAACATCGGCCAGCCGATCGTCATCGAGAACAAGGGCGGCGCGGGCTCGATCGTGGGCACCGACATCGTCGCCAAGGCCGATCCCGACGGCTACACCCTGCTGCTCGGCCAGTCCGGCCCGATCTCGATCAATCCGGCAGTTTATCGCACCTTGCCCTACGATCCGGTGAAGGACTTTGCGCCGATCTCGATGACGACGGCCTATCCCTACATCCTCGTGGTCAACGCCGAGCTGCCGGTGAAGACGCTGCAGGAGTTCGTGGCGTTGGCCAAGAGCAAGCCCGGCGCGATGAACTACGGTTCGACCGGCGTCGGCGCCGCCAACCACCTGGTATCCGAGCTGTTCAACTCGAAGGCCGGGCTCAAGATGACCCACGTGCCCTATCGCGGGACGGCGCTGGCGGTGGGCGACCTGTTGAGCGGCCAGCTGAGCATGGTGTTCGGCGATCCGATCAGCGTGCTGGGACACATCAAGGCCGGCAAGCTGCGGGCGCTGGCGGTGACCAGCACCGAACGCTCGCCCGTCGCGCCGGAAGTGCCGACGATCGCCGAAAGCGGCTATCCCGGCTTCGAGGCGCTGGCCTGGCACGGCATCCTGGCCCCTGCCAAGACCCCGCCCGTGATCGTGGAGAGGCTGAACGCCGAGATCGTGAAGGCGCTCGCCGATCCTGCGACCAGGAAGCTTCTGGCCGACCAGGCGATGACGACGGTCGGCAACAGCCCTCCGGCCTTCACCGCCTTCATCCAGAAGGACATCATCCTGTGGAAGGGCGTGGCCCAGGCAGCCAACGTCACCGTGGAATAGCCGGCGCGCGGATAATCAGCGCGGCACCGTCATCGCCGCCAGGGTCGAGACGTCGGCGCTCCTGTCGAGGGCCCAGACGGCGTCGATCAGGGGCTGGATGTCGTGCCGGGCATTCCAGCTCCTGGCCTCGTCGCGCAGCTTCTGCTCGATCTCCGCATCCTTGAGCGGGTTGGACGCACTGCCGCGCGCGGCCTGGGTCGACATCCTGTGCACCTTGCCGTCGGCGGTGGTGAATTCCATCTCGACGGCGATGGTGGAGATATCGGGATCGCTGGCGACGGCGATCCGCCTGCGCATCGCGCCCACCTTCGGAGCGTTGACGCAGGCATCGGTGAACTGGTCGAGTCCGGCCTTGCCCAGCACCAGGGCGGCGGCCACGGCGTGCTGCAGGCTGACCTGACTTTCGCGGCCCGTCGCGACCTCGGGCCTGTCGGTGCGCTGGACCAGCAGGGGATTGCCGCGCGCCAGGACCTTCTCGACCACGGCGTCGGGGTTCTGCTTGCGCCAGTCGAGCGCGATGTCGAGCAGGGGATGGATCACGAAGCCCGCCGGATAGGGCTTGATCGAGTTGTTGGCGACTTCCCAGCTCTTGCCGAGCCCGTCGAGCAACGCGCTCCAGTTCGGCGGCTCGCCCATCGCGGCCAGGAAGCCCTGCGCACCGGCGATCGGTTCGGGCGGCCCCTCGAAGCCCTTGTCGGCCAGCAGCGCCGAGAACAGCCCATTGCGCGCCGCATTGCCGACCGACACGCTCTTGGCCGGCCAGCCCAGGCATTCGCAGAGACCGGCGGACTGGGTCGAGGCGTTGCCCAGCGCCCAGACGATCTGCGCCTCGGAGAGATCGAGCAACTTTGCCGCCCCCGCCGCGGCGCCGAATACGCCGCAGGTAGAGGTGATGTGCCAGCCCTTCGGATAGTGGCCCGGCGAGACCGCGCCGCCGACCCGGCACTCGATCTCGAAGCCGAGGATGAAAGCCAGCAGGAACTCGGGGCCGGTCACCCGGCGCAGCTCGGCCATCGCCAGCACGGCGGGCGCCAGCGGCGAGGTCGGGTGGACCACGGTAGGCAGGTGGGTATCGCAATAGTCGAAGACGTTGGCGCCGGCGGCGTTCAGGAAGGCGGCACTGAGCGCATCGATCCGCTCCGCGCGGCCGACGATCGTGGCCTGCCTGCCGCCGGAGAACTCCGACAGTGCCTTCAGGGCCAGTTCGATCGGTGCGGTGCGGCATCCGGCGATGGCGACGGCAAAGAAGTTCAGCAGCGCGCGCTTGGCCTCATGGCGGACGGTCTCGGGAATGTCTTCCCACCTGGTCGAGGCGACGAAGCGGGCGAGGGCGGAGGTAACACCTTGTCTGGGCAACATGCGCCCAGACTATGGGGTCTAGCGCTGCATTTCCATCAGCCGGTCCATCGGCATCATGTTCGCATTGAGATTGGACATGATCAGCATCGAGCCGAAGACCACGAGCCCGACCACGAAGATGCCGAAGGCCAGCGCCAGGAAATTGTTGGTGTCGTTCGGTCCGGTGGAAATGTGGAAGAAGAACACGACGTGCACGCCCATCTGGCCGATCGCCAGCGCCGCCAGCAGGACGGGCACGCCGGGTTGCCAGACGGAATGGGTGTCCGCCGCCCAGAACGAGGCCAGCGTGAGGACGATCGCGAAGAGGAAGCCGGTGGCATACATCAGTGCGCCGCGGCTGCCGCGCTGGCCGCCCCCTGGCGCCTTGTCGTGCGAGCTGTCGGGTGCGGCCATCAGTGCGCTCCCAGGTAGACGATGGTGAAGACGCCGATCCAGACGATGTCGAGGGCGTGCCAGAACAGGCTGAAGCAGAGCAGGCGGCGCACGACCATCGGGCGGAAGCCCAGCGTCGCCACCTGCGCCATCATGGTGGCCAGCCACGCGAGGCCGACGGTGACGTGCAGGCCGTGCGTGCCGACCAGGGTGAAGAACGCCGACAGGAAGGCGCTGCGCGTCGGCCCGGCGCCGCCGGCGACCATGCGTCCAAATTCGGTGAGCTCGAAGGCAAGGAAGACGACGCCGAGGGCGAAAGTCACGGCGGCCCACAGGTAGGTCGCGAGTCGGTTGCGCGCCTCGATGGAAAGCGTGAGCAGGCCGCAGGTGAAGCTCGACGTCAGCAGACAGCCGGTCTCGATCAGCACGTTGGTCCGGTTGAACAGCTGCGGCCCGGCAGGCCCGCCGTCCGTCTGCCCGGAGAGCACGGCGTAGGCCGCGAACAGGGCCGAGAACAGGACGATGTCACTCAGCAGGAACAGCCAGAAGCCGAAGGCGACGACGATCGGGAGGGGCGCGGGTCCGCGCTCCGAGATCGGCGTGTCGCCGCTGTCCGGCGTGCCCGGCTCGGTGAGCGCGTCGACCAGGCTCATGCCGAGGCCTTCCGGCGCGCCCGCTCGCTCTCGGCGATGAGGTCGGCAGAGATCTCGTCCTCGTGCTCGGTACGCCAGGCGTGGGCGATACCGGTTGCGCCGAGCCCGACCAGGCCCACGATCGCCAGCCACCAGATGTGCCAGACCAGGGCGAATCCCATGACGACCGAGAAGAAGGCCAGAACCACGCCCACCGAGGTGCGGCGTGGCACGGTGATCGGCTCCCATTCGCCCGTGGCGTTGGCGGCATTGTCGGCGGTGAGGCCGGCGCGCTTCATGCCCCAGTAGGCGTCGGCCTGCGTGACGTTGGGCAGCACGGAGAAGTTCCACGCCGGCGGCGGCGAGGCGGTCGACCATTCCAGCGTGCGGCCGTGCCAGGGATCGCCGGTGCGGTCGCGGCGGCGCTCGCGCGTGCGAATGCTGACCACGAGCTGCAGGGCGGTGAAGCCCACCCCCGCCAGGATGACCAGCGCGCCCACCAGCGCCACGATCATCAGCGGCTGCCAGCCGGCCACGTCATAGTGCTGCATGCGGCGCGTGGCCCCCATCAGGCCGAGCAGGTAAAGCGGCATGAAGGCGAGATAGAATCCCACCAGCCAGCACCAGAACGCGGCCTTGCCCAGCCGTTCGTCGAGCGTGAAGCCGAACGCCTTCGGGAACCAGTAGCTGTAGCCGGCGAAGGCGCCGAACAGCACGCCACCGATGATGACGTTGTGGAAGTGCGCGACCAGGAACAGGCTGTTGTGGAGCACGAAGTCGGCCGGCGGGATTGCCAGCAGCACGCCGGTCATGCCGCCGATCACGAAGGTGCAGATGAAGCCCAGCGACCACAGCAGCGGCGTGGTGAAGCGGATGCGCCCACCGAACAGGGTGAAGATCCAGTTGAAGACCTTCACGCCGGTCGGTACGGCGATGATCATGGTCATGATGCCGAAGAAGGCGTTGACGTCGGCGCCTGCGCCCATGGTGAAGAAGTGGTGCAGCCAGACGACGAAGGACAGCACGCAGATGGCCAGCGTCGCCGCGATCATCGAGCGGTAGCCGAACAGCGCCTTGCCCGAGAAGGTGGCGATCACCTCGGAGTAGATGCCGAAGGCGGGCAGGACCAGGATGTAGACCTCGGGATGGCCCCACGCCCAGATCAGGTTGACGTACATCATGGCGTTGCCACCGCCGTCGTTGGTGAAGAAGTGGAAGCCCAGGTAACGGTCGAGCAGCAGCATCGCGTAGGTCGCGGTCAGGATCGGGAAGGCCGCGACGATCAGCAGGTTCGAGCAGAGCGCGGTCCAGCAGAAGATCGGCATGCGGGTGTAGCCCATGCCCGGCGCGCGCAGCTTGAGGATGGTGGTGGTGAAGTTGATGCCCGTCAGCAACGAGCCGAGGCCCGCGATCTGCAGCGACCACAGGTAATAGTCGACGCCGACGCCGGGCGAGAAGGCGAGCTCCGAGAGCGGCGGATAGGCCAGCCACCCGGTCTTGGCGAACTCGCCCACCATCAGCGAGATGTTGATCAGCAGCACGCCGGCGGCACTCAGCCAGAAGCTGACGGAGTTCAGGGTCGGGAAGGCCACGTCGCGCACGCCGAGCTGCAGCGGGACGGCGAAGTTCATCAGGCCGATCATGAACGGCATGGCCACGAAGAAGATCATGATCGTGCCGTGGGCGGAGAAGATCTGGTTGTAGTGCTCCGGCGGCAGGTAGCCTGGCGCGCCATCGGCGGCCAGCGCGAGCTGCGAGCGCATCATCAGCGCATCGATGAAGCCGCGGATCAGCATGACGAAGGCCAGCACGCCGTACATCACGCCGATGCGCTTGTGGTCGACGCTGGTGATCCATTCGCGCCACAGGTAGGGCCACCAGCCGCGGGCGACGATGGTGATGGCGACGACGGCGAGCGCCACGACGACCAGCACCGAGGCCGCGAGCGGGATCGGCTGGTCGAACGGGATGGCGCTCCAGGTGAGTTTGCCGAACATCGTCACTGCTTGCCCAGGGCGACGGTCTCGAACAGGTGCGGCGTCACGCTCCTGAAGGTCGTGGCCGAGGCTGTGCCCGGCCGGGCAAGGGCGGCGTAGCCTTGTTCATCGAGCGCATCCCTGGCGCTGCGCGCCTGGGCCACCCAGGCGGCGAACTCGGCGGGCGGCAGGGCGACCACGTCGAAGCGCATGTCGGAGAAGCCGGCGCCGCTGAACTGGGCGCTGATTCCCGGATAGGTGCCCGGCCTGTCGGCCTGCAGGTGAAGTTGCGTGGTCATGCCGGCCATCGTGTAGATCTGGCTGCCGAGCTGGGGCACGAAGAAGCTGTTCATTACGGTGGCCGAGGTCAGCCGGAAGTGGAGCGGCGTGCCGGTGGGAACGACCAGCCGGTTGACTGCAGCCACGCCCTCGGCGCGGTAGAGGAACAGCCACTTCCAGTCGAGGGACACGACATCGATCTCGATCGGCCTGGTGTTCGACGCGATCGGCTTGCGTGGATCGAGGTCGTGGCTGCCGATCCAGCAGATGCCACCCAGAAACAGCACGACGAGCGCGGGGATCGCCCATACAACCAGTTCGATGTGTCCGGAATATTCCCAGTCCGGCAGGTAAGTCGCGCGCGCGTTGCCAGCCCGGAACCACCACGCGAAAGCCAGCGTCAACACGATCACCGGAATGACGACGGCGAGCATGATCGATGTTGCGTTGAGCAGGATGACCCGCTCCGCCGCACCGATCGGCCCCTGGGGATCGAGTATCCCGCCTTGCCACGGCCAGTCGAAATTCACGTGATGGGTCCTTCGACGTTCATCGCAAGGAACGCTTTGGGTTTTGTCCGGTTCCAGCCTATCCTTGCCGCCTCGCCATGCCCATCAGACTAATCGTTTCCCGGCCTGACCGCCTCGTCGTCGGCATCGCCAGCGACACCGTAACGCTGGCTGATCTCGTCGACTTCCTGCATCAGCTCACCGAAGACGAACTGCACCGCTTTCGCAAGATCATCGACATCAGCGCAGCCAAGCCAGCGCTCAGTACCGAGGAACTCGCCCGGTTCGGCCAGGGCCTGCGCGAGGTGCTGAAGGATACGCCGCGCGGCGCGATGGCGATCGTGGCCGACAGCAAGCTGAACGAGATGGCCCGCCTGTTCGCCAGTATCACCACCGACGTCGGCCGGCCCGCCGAGGTCTTCCGCAGCATCCATGAGGCGCGCAAGTGGCTCTCCACCAGCGCCTTCCCGCGCTGATCCGACTTCAGCCCATCAGATCCTTCTCGTGGAACTCCACGCCGCGCGTCACTTCCGCGGCAGAGCCTTCGTACTCGACCTTGCGCAGCTGGTTGCGCCGGATCTTGCCCGAGATCGTCTTGGGCAGCTCCTTCACGAACTCCAGCCGCCGGATGCGCTTGAACGGCGCCAGCTTCTGGTTGGTGTATTTCAGGATCGACTGGGCCGTCTCCTTGCTGGGCGGCGTATTGCCGGTCAGCAGGATGAAGGCCTTGGGTACGGACAGGCGGATCTCGTCGGGTGAGGGCACGATTGCGGCCTCTGCAACGGCATCGTGCTCGATCAGTACGCTCTCGAGTTCGAACGGACTGATGCGGTAGTCCGACGACTTGAAGACGTCGTCGGCGCGTCCCACGAACGTCAGGTAGCCCTCGCTGTCGACGCTGGCCACGTCGCCCGTGCGATAGACCTCGCCGTCGGCGCCGGCGAGCTTGCCGGACGGATCCCAGTAACCCTGCATCAGACCGGCGGGGCGGTCCTTGCCCAGCGCCAGGCAGACTTCGCCTTCCTTGGCGGGCTTGTCCTCGGTGTCGAGCAGCAGCACGCGATAGCCCGGCAAGGGGCGGCCCATCGAGCCCGCCTTGACCGGCAGGCCCGGTGGGTTGGCGACCTGCGCCGTCGTCTCGGTCTGGCCGTAGCCGTCGCGGATGGTGAGGCCCCAGGCCTCCTGCACCTTGTTGATGACCTCGGGGTTGAGAGGCTCGCCGGCGCCGCAGACCTCGCGCAGCGACAGTTTCGGTGCCTTGAGGTCCTCCTGGATCAAGAGGCGCCATACTGTCGGCGGCGCGCAGAAGGTCGTGACCTTGCAGCGCTCGAGCACGCCCAGCAGCGCCTTGGCATTGAACGGGGCCTGGTTGACCATCAGCACCGTGGCGCCGGCGTTCCACGGCGCGAAGAAGGTGCTCCACGCATGCTTGGCCCAGCCCGGCGAGGAGATGTTGACGTGCACGTCGCCGGGCTTCAGGCCGAGCCAGTACATGGTCGACAGCCCGCCTACGGGATAGGAGCGATGGCTGTGGCGCACCAGCTTGGGCTTGGCCGTCGTCCCCGAGGTGAAATAGAGCAGCAGCGGATCCTCAGCGTTGGTGGCGCCGTCCGCCTTGAAGTCGGCGGAGCACGTGTAGGCATCCGAGAGCGGCTGCCAGCCGTCGATCCGGGTCGTGCTGGTGTTCACGAACACGACGCCCGCGCGCGGCAGGCCGGCACACTTGGCGACCTGCTGCTCGTCGGCGATGATCACCTTGGCGCGGCCGCGCTCGACGCGGTCGGCGAGTTCGTCGGCCGTCAGCAGCGTCGTGGCCGGAATCACCACGACGCCGAGCTTCATCGCCGCCAGCATGATCTCCCACAGCGGCGCCACGTTGTTCAGCACCAGCAGCAGGTGATCGCCGCGCTTGAGGCCGAGCTGGCGCAGGTAGTTGGCGACCTGGTTGGAGCGATGGCTGAGCTCCGCGAAAGTGAGCTTGGTTTCCTCGCCGACGGCGACGTCGACGATCCAGAGGCCGCAACGGTCCTTGCTCTCCGGCGCACGTGCCAGCACCGCGTCGAACCAGTCGAGCGCCCAGTTGAATGGCACGGGCTCGGGCCACTGGAATCCCTTCAGGGCTGCATCGTAGTTCGTGCGATTGGCGAGCAGGAACTCGCGGGCTTGGCTGAACGTTGGCATCTGGTTTCCTTCCCCGGTCCACCTTTCGTGCCCCGAAACGACCGATCTATCAAGGTGTCGTCCTGGAGCATATCCGGTCCGGCTGGAATCAGCCGGACCGGATATGCTTGAGTCGAAGCGCTCCGAGCCATGCTTTTCCGGTCCATCGGAACCGCGAGCGGTTCCAATGGACCGGAACCCGCACTAACGCAGCGGGTCGGCGGCCGTCGCGCCCTCGAGGCCGGCGGCGACGCGCAGGAAGGTCGTGCCGCGCTTCTGGTGCTCGGGTTTGCGGAACATGAAGCCCGCCAGCGAGCGCTCGACCTGGCCGGGCGCGATGCGGGTGGCTTCGTCCAGGGCCGCCCGCGCCTTGTCGATCTCGCCCAGGCCCACGTAGTTGACGGCGAGATGGGCGTGAAGGGGCGCGAAGTGTGGCGCGTCCCGAATGCCGAGCAGGGCATAGTCCACGCCGTCGGCGTAGCGTCGGGCACAGCCGCAGGCCATGGCGAGATTGAGCATCATGGTCTGGCGCTGGGGATCACGCGGGCTGAGGCGCAACGCCTCGAGCAGGTGATCGATTGCACTCAGCGGATCACCCGACACGATTTCGATGAAGGACAGGATGGTGAGGCCCACCATCATGTGCGGGTTGAGCTCGCAGCTCTGGCGGGCGCTGGCCAGCGCGTCGTCGATGCGGTCGCGGTCGGGCGCGAAGGCGAGCAGCAGGCCGCGCACGCTGTGGGCGAAGCTGTCGTCGCGGTCGACCACGATCGCGCGGTCGACCGCCGCCATGCCCTCGCGCCAGGCGGCGGCGCGGTCGGCGGCGGTGGCGTAGGCGATATGCTGCCATAGGCCGAAGGCGAGCGCCGTGAGCGCGATGACACTGCGCCGGTCGATCGCCAGCGCCTGGCGGGCGTCGGCGATGGCGGCGTCACGCAGGCCGCGGTCGGACTTCACCCACGCATCGAAGGTCTTGGCGCTGGCGCGCACGGCGACCTCGTAGGCGCTGAGGCTCTCGGGTCGGCGACGTTCGACCTTCTCGGTCTCGGCGTCGAGGATTTGCGGAGCGATGGCGCGCACGATGCTGCGCGTCAGCTCCTCCTGGACGGCGAAGATGTCCTCGAGCACGCGGTCGTAGCGCTCGGCCCAGATGTGCGCCCCGGTCGTGGCGTCGACGAGCTGGCCGGTGACGCGCACGCGGTTGGCCGCCTTGCGGATGCTGCCTTCGAGCACGTAGCGCACGCCGAGCTCGCGCCCGACCTGGCGCACATCGGCCGACTTGCCCTTGTAGGAGAACGAGCTGTTGCGGGCGATCACGAACAGCTCGTGGAAGCGCGCCAGCTCGGTGACGATGTCGTCGGTGATGCCGTCGGTAAAATATTCCTGCTCGGCGTCGCCGCTCATGTTGGCGAACGGCAGCACCGCGATCGAGGGCTTGTCGGGCAGGGCGAGCGGCCCGTCGCCGGTCGCCGCCGCGGCGGTCGCCGGTGGTCGCGCGCCTGCGGGGAGCCAGCGCCACGCGTGCACCGGCCGGGCGATGTTCTTCAGCGTGCGCGGGCCCTGGTCCTCGAAGCGCGTCTCGAGCCGGTCGCGCACGTCGTCATGCACACGGTCCGACACGCACAGTCCACCGACCGGCGCGATCTCCTGCAGGCGGGCGGCGATATTGACGCCGTCGCCGAAGATATCGGCGCCGTCGACGATGATGTCGCCCAGGTTGATGCCGATGCGGAACGCGATGCGGCGATCGTCGGGAATCGATGCCGTTCGCGCAGCCATCTCGATCTGCACCTCGACGACGCAGCGGACCGCATCGACGACGCTCGGGAACTCGACCAGCAGGCCGTCGCCCGTCGTCTTGACGATGCGGCCGCCGTGCTGGGCGATGTGCGGATCGACGACCTCGACGCGGAGCGTCTTCAGCGCCGCCAGCGTGCCGCTCTCGTCACGTCCCATCAGCCGGGAATAGCCGGCGACATCGGCCGACACGATGGCGGCGAGGCGGCGTTGTTCTCGGACCATAAGGAGGTTCCCCGCGGGTATTCGCCAGCGATCGTAGGGGGGCAGAAGGGCCAGATCAACGCGTGCGACCGGGCCGTTGCCTTCA
>Ga0105240_10003223_pt1 | contig 25558 bp, 21 predicted proteins | sample KBSC54metaG_FD_80426 | JGI IMG/M metagenome (GOLD analysis project Ga0105240, IMG submission 80426) | Corn rhizosphere microbial communities from Kellogg Biological Station, Michigan, USA - KBS C5-4 metaG | ecosystem: Host-associated > Plants > Roots > Rhizosphere > Soil | place: Michigan, USA...
GTTTGGGGCTTTTTCTCGTTGAGGTAGTTTTGCACGAAGGCTTCGTATTCTTCTTTGTTTTCGGTGCTGAGGCAGGCGGATTGCGAGTTGAAGCCCCATTTGACTGCGTTTTGGGCGACGCGCGATTTTCCTTCTTCGCTGCGCGGTCCGGTGGAGTGCTGGGCGTTCGCGGTGTTCGCCGCGATCTGCGTGGGTGTTGCCATGGTGATGCTCCTGTAGGGGGAATTTGACTGCACGAAAAGGACTGGCGCGACGGCCTTTCCTTTTGCGATTTGAGTGTAGTGGATGGGTTTCGAATATCGGAGGCCGGGCGGGATGGATTTCTTTGTAGGTTATAGATTCTGGTATGGAAAAAGTCTTGCGGAATTTTGTGAACGCCAGCTTTGAAGGTAAGCGAAATCTGTTGGTTGTGATTCATACTATTAGCGGGAGCGGGTCCGTCTGATCAGCGCTCGGTCGGCGACTAAACATGAAGAAACCTCCGTCTAAGCGGCGTGCCCCTGAGATGAGAGCCGAATACGACTTTTCTGGCGGCGTCCGGGGCAAGTACGTTGACAGATACCGCGGCGGTACCAATGTGGTGATCTTGGACCCGGAATTGGCTGAGGCTTTTCCGGATTCGAAGTCGGTTAATGACGCGCTTCGGGCGCTCGTGGCTATCGCGACTCGCAAGCGTCCGTGATCTCGGTAGGGAAGATTGTCGGACTCCGATTTCTGGTGGGCGTGATAGTGAAACGCCGAATGAGGGGGCAAGGCGGCCCCGGCTAGAGGATCTATACTAAGAATGCACATGCAAACCAGCGTGGATATTGGGACTCTGATCGAGAGGTCGCCAGAGATCCGCAAAGGCCGGCCCTGCATTGCCGGAACCGGTGTGACGGTGCGGCGTATTGCCGGGTGGCACAATTTGGGTCTTGCACCTGAAGAAATCGCCGCCAAGATGGAACATCTCACGCTGGCTCAGATTCATGCGGCCCTGGCCTACTACCATGCGAACTGTGACGAGATTGACAGTGACATGGCTGCCGAGGACGCTGCAGTGGAAGAGATTTTTCCGACACGGACATAACTGCGGTGAGCCGCCTTCGTTTGTACGTGGACGAGGATGCGATGGACGGCGATGTTGTCCGCGGCCTTCGGTCCCGTGGAATTGATGTGGCGACCGCTGCCGAAGCCGGCATGATCCGCCGACGTGATGAAGACCACCTCAGTTTCGCCACGGTTCAAGGCCGGGTGCTTTACTCTTTTAAGGTTGGAGACTTTCACGAAATCCACACGGCATGGACAGCGAGCGGCCGCGACCATTGCGGCATCGTTTTGACGCGTCAACACGATACTCGACCGGGGAACAGATTCGGCGATTGCTGCGTCTGATCGGCTCGCTGCCGGCTGAAGCTATGAGAAATCGCGAAGAGTTTCTGGGGCGGTGGTGATCCGCACAAGCCTATGTGTGCTTTATCAGATTCGAAGTTATCGTGGCCGCTAGTGAAAGGACGCGAACTCCGCTTCGTAGACGGTGATGCGCGCAGGGGTTGAAGTCAGGTGTCCATGCCAGTGATCCGCCGTGGTTGGTGTGTAGTAGGCCGTGATCTCGTAGTCACCTGGAGCAATGTAGGCCATGGTGCTTCCCTGGTAGTATCGGATCATATTGTCGATCGTTGCTGGGCTGTTCAACAACGCGGCAATTTCCGGCGCCGGCGACTCTTTCAGAGCGCAGGCGATGTTGCTCTCGAAGAATTCCCGGAACTTCGCCTCGCGGATTGTTGCGTCCACGATGATGCCGAGATAGACCTGAATATGTTCAACGTTAAGAGTACCGCCACCTCCAGAAGAGAACACGCTGATGGATACATCTTCTTTTCCTTGTGGGGTGAGACGCCGCACCGCTAGTTTGATGTTTGCGGGAGGCCGGTACTTAAAGTAGTCTGGACCCTGATTGTCTGCTTTGATTTCCAGTTGCTCTATTCGCTCAGCGAGGTTACCGGCATCTAGTACAACGTTTAGATCGATCCTGGTGTTACCCGGGACTCGAATTGGCTTGCTGCTGAGACGGATCCGTTGTTTGAGTTGTTGATCGATGTGCTCGATGTAGAGTTCGGGGGATTGCGCGATCCCTTGCGAGGGCATGAGGGCTAGCGCTAACAATCCAACCGCGAAACGATGCATCGTTGGCATAGAACCATGTTAGGCACAGTTCGAATGAGATCTGGATAGAATGCGCGACTAGCTTTACATAGAAGGCATGTGGCGATCTGTTCTGGTTTGCGGGGCGGTTTTCTGCGTCTGTTTGCAGGCGGAGACGAAAGCGGAAGAGTAGGCTTGGCGTACGCTCACGATGGGTGTTACGGAAAGCAATCCGAATAAGCGCAAACTGGCGGTGGCTAGTCTGGAAGGCGGCGGCAATCATCTGAAGCTGGTCGCCATGGCCGAGTTACTGGACATGGATGACACGGATAACCGCCACGTGATTGGGTGAGCCGTACCGAATCCGCACAATCTGATCGTTCCGTATCGAGTTAATCCCAAAACGAACCTCATCTCGCGATGTTCATGATCCCAAGTCCATCAAAACAGGTACGGGGAATCGTTGTAGGAGTGGTCCGGCGAGTGCATCAGCGTAATTGCCCTGCGCGTCCGAAGTAAGAGCGCCGGTTACATACAACGCCGTCCGGAGTCTTCCGTGACGCGTTCGCATGGAAAATGAACTCCCGGAGCAATACAACAAATGTGTTTACGTTTCGCATGCTTAACGCTATTGGCGACCTTCTCTTTGCCCGCCACGCCGCTCGTCACAGTTGGAGGAACCTCTGTTCTCAATGAAGGTCTGGTCACAAATGTAGTAGACGCTCTCACGGTAAATTTCGATTTAGGAACCGCACCCACAACAGGTCCAATTCGATACAGTTACCTGCCGAACAATATTCAGACGGGTAGCACGTCTGGCACGTTAACTCCGACGGGCGACACATCGGCTTATCTAAGTGTTTCGCCGATCCTGGGCAATCCCGTCACCATCACGTTTAACGAGGACGTGAACTATTTTGGTTTCTACGCTTCGAGTTTGGACGCCTACAACAGCATCTCGTTTTACGAGGGTAATTCGTTACTAATGGCGATGACGGGTACCGCCCTTATTACCGCGGCTGGCGGCACGGCTAGAGACGCCTACGTGAATGTTTTTTCCTCAGCACCTGCGGACAATTTCAACAAAGTTGTATTGGCTTCGTCCCAGGCGGCCTTTGAAACCGATAACCACTCGTTTCGGGCCGCCGATGGTAGATTTGATGGCCAGGTGCCTGAACCTTCGACGTTTGGCTTGAGTGGAGGGGGCGTGGCATTGTGCTTTTTTGCCCGCTTTCGCCGTCGTACTTCACTGGCATAGCTCCTGTGCGTAGCATCTGGCGTCAGGTATTCCGGCCACTCGACTTCCAGATAGCCTCACGGGAGACGTTTGGAATTGCTCTGAGTGGGATCGGGGAAGGATTCTGAGAATCGGCGGCAGCACGATTTCGGATTCGTAGAGTCGGACGCCGTCTTTGTGAGATGCTTTCGTCGGGCCCGTGCTCGTGTAAGAGTATGTAGCCTGGGAGTTCACTCTTCTTGGAAAGAGTTGGCCCGGCCGATACTGCTGCGCGCGTGGTTTGGCGTACCTTTACCATAGAGACATGTGGCGATCTGTTTTGGTTTGCGCGGCGGTCTTCTGCGTCTGGTTGCACGCGGAGACTAAGGCGGAAGAGTCGGCGTGGCATACCCTGACGATGGGTGTTACGGACACCAATCCGAATAAGCGAAAACTGGCTGTGGCTGGTCTGGAAGGCGGTGGCAACCATCCGAAGCTGGCCGCTATGGCGGAGAATGCGCTGTCGGATAAAGATGTCGATGTCCGGCAGACGGCGGCTGCGGTATTGGGCGTGATGAAGGCGTCGGGTTCGATTCCGAAGCTGATTTCGGCGTTGGACGATGAGGCTCCGGAAGTCAGTTTCACGGCCGCGCGGTCTCTGTGGCTGATGGGCGATCGTACCGGGTTGGAGATCCTTACTGAAGTTCTGGCGGGTGAACGGAGCAATTCGTCGGGTCTGATGAAATCGAGTCTCCGTGAGGCGAAGCATACGCTGAAGAATCCGTCGGCCCTTACGCGGCTTGGGATCAGAGAAGGCGCGGGCATGTTCCTTGGACCATTTGGCATGGGGTTTATGGTCTATGACGAGTTGCGGAAGGATGGGTCGGCGACGGCACGCGTGCTTTCGGCGGTGGCGCTGGCGACGGATAAAGATCCGAAAACAATCGCGCCGCTGGAAGAGGCCTTGAGCGATAAAAACTGGATCGTTCGGGCGGCCGCGGCCAAGGCGCTTGGTGAGCGAAATAGTAAGACATCGATTCCGAAGGTGGCCTCGCTGCTGGAGGGCGATACCGACCAGGCACGATTCACGGCGGCGGCGGTGGTGATCCGGTTGTCGGCTCCGGCGCCTGTGATTCCCAAGCGCGGTCCGGGGCGGGTGCGCCCCGCAGTCAATCCGCCCCCTGTGGTAAAGCCACCGACAGCGGTCAAGTAGCCTTCGCATCCGGGAATACAGGCCTCGCATCTATATCCTTAGGTATCTGGCGTTTTCGATTGCCTCGCGAAAGTCGAATGCTAAGATAAAAAAGATCAATGACCTACGACTTGATAATCATTGGTAGCGGCCCCGGCGGCTACTCGGCAGCGGTGCGTGCGGGCCAGTATGGCTTGAAAACAGCAATCATCGAGAAGGACCCGAAACTGGGCGGAACGTGCCTGCACGTTGGCTGCATTCCGACCAAAGCGCTGCTGCATACAGCGGATGTTTGGGATCACTTCCTTCATCCTGGCGATGAGGGAATTACCTGCGACAATCCTAAGCTGGATTTGCCTGCGGTGATGGCGCGCAAAACTAAGATCGTCGATAAACATGCCAAGGGCGTCGAAGGTCTGATGAAGAAGAACAAAGTGGAGTGGATGAAGGGTTACGGCACGATCAAGGGTCCCGGTAAGGTGGAAGTGAAGGCGGCGGATGGCAGTGTGAAAACGCTGGAGACCAAGACCATTATGATCGCCACGGGGTCTGAGGCGCGGATGCTGCCTGGCCTTCAACCTGATGCCAAGCAGATCCTCACGAATATCGAGATTTTGAATCTGCAGGCGGTTCCGAAGTCGCTTGGCGTTATCGGCGCCGGCGCGGTGGGCGTGGAGTTTGCGTCAATCTTCCGGCGGTTCGGGTCGGAGGTGACGATTCTTGAGATGCTTCCGCGAATTGTTCCGGTGGAGGACGAGGATGTTTCGAAGGAACTGGCGAAGGTTTTCAAGCGGCAGGGTATTCGTGTGGAAACCGGTGTGAAAGCGGAGAACATTACCAAAACTCCGACGGGTGTGAAACTTCAAATCACTTTTGCGGACGGTAGGAAAGAAGACTTGGAGTTTGAATCGCTGCTGATTGCGGTGGGACGCAAACCGAATACGGATAATATCGGATTGGAAGGTACGAAAGTCGAGTTGGACCGCGGGTTTATTAAAGTGGATCAGTTCCAGCAGACCGGTGAGCCGGGAATTTACGCAATCGGCGATGTCGTTGCCGGGACTCCGCAGTTGGCGCATGTCGCGACGATGGAAGGCATGGTGGCACTTGACCATATGACAGGGCGCCACGCGATTCCGATTAATCGAAATCGGATTCCGGGGGCGACCTATACGGAGCCTGGGATCGGGAGCGTCGGTTTGACGGAGGCGCAAGCGAAGGCGCAGGGGTATAAGGTGAAGGTCGGCAAGTTCCCGTTCCTGGCCAATAGTAAAGCTACGATTTTGGGGAGTCACGACGGGTTTGTGAAGGTGGTCGCCGATGAGAAGTACGGAGAAATTCTGGGCGTTCATATCATCGGTCCGCAGGCTTTCGAACTGATTTCGGAAGGCGTGCTGGCGATGGAGGCCGAGGCTTCGGTGGATACGCTGATTCATACGATTCACGCTCATCCGACTTTGTATGAGGCGATGGGCGAGGCGTTCAACGCGGTTTACGGACAGGCCATTAACTTTTGATGCGGAAGTGCGAACTTCGGGAGCTTGGACGCGTTGGTTATGCGGATGCGTTTGAGCTTCAACAGCAACTCGTGGAGCGGCGCAAACGTGGAGAGATCTGCGACCAACTTCTGTTTGTGGAGCATCCGCACGTGATTACGATGGGCCGCAACGGGGATATGCGGAATGTGCTGGCTGGGGACGATCATCTGCGGAGTTCGGGGATTGAGTTTCATAAAACAAATCGGGGCGGCGATGTTACTTATCATGGGCCGGGCCAGATTGTGGGATATCCGATCTTCGATTTGCGCGAGTGGAAGCGCGATGTGGTGGCTTATGTACGGGCGCTCGAGCAGGTGATTATCGATGCCCTGGCGGTATTTGGAATTGGTGCGGGGCGCGTGACGGATGCAACCGGCGTTTGGGTGGATGGCGCGAAAGTTGCGGCCATTGGCGTCCATATCAGCCGGTGGGTGACGTCGCATGGTTTTGCGCTGAATGTGTCTACCGATTTGCAATATTTTCAATATATAGTGCCTTGCGGATTGACTAAGCCGGTGACTTCGCTGCGTCTGCTGGGATGCGGCGCTTCACGCGAAGCGGTTAGTGCCGCCGTGGCCGAACAATTTTCTATTCACTTTGGGTGCGAGGTGATGGAACCCGCACTGATGAGATAAAAAAGGATCCAATGATTGACGTCGTAATGCCCCAAATGGGCGAAAGCATTGTGGAAGGTACGCTGACGAAGTGGCTTAAGAAAGCCGGCGACCGGGTGGAGTTGGACGAGCCGCTGTTTGAGATTTCGACGGATAAGGTGGATACGGAGATTCCCGCTCCTACGGCCGGCACGCTGAGTGAGGTGCTGGTTCAGGAAGGGGCGACTGTTGCGATTCATACGGTGGTCGCTCGGATTGATGAGAGTGGGGCGGGTGGTGGGGCTGCGGCGCCCGCGGAGGCACCGAAGGAAGCTCCGGCTCCGGCGGCTACAGCGCCTGCTCCTCCGCCCGCCGCTCCCGCTGCTCCTCCTGCCGCTCCGGCTACTCCTTCTGCTGCCGCGGCGCCTCCTCCTGCTCCGGCTCCGGCTGCGCCACCTGCGGCGGACGAGACGCAGGGTCCGCTTTCGCCGATTGTCCGGAAGATGGCTCGCGAGTTTAATATCGATCTGCGCCAGGTGAAAGGCACCGGCGCGGGTGGACGTATTACGAAACAGGACATGGACTCGTATATGGCTGTGCAGGGCGCGCGGACTGTGTCAGCGGCGTCGGCTCCTGGTGCTCCTGCGCCTCCACCTGCTGCTCCCGCGGCTTCTGCTCCGGTGGCCAGCGTGCCGTCTGTGGTTCCGGCGTCATCGGCCCCTGCTCCTTCGCCGTCGCGGGCTGAGCAGGCTCGTACGCGGCTTGAGCCGATGAGCACGATGCGGCAGAAGATCGCCGAGCACATGGTGATGAGCAAGAACACGTCGGTTCATGTGACGACGGTACACAAGGTGGATGTGACTAAGATTGCGAAGCTGCGCGATCGCAACAAGGGTGAATTCCAGGCGCGCTATGGTTTTGGTTTGACGTTCCTGCCTTTCTTCGCTCGGGCGGCGGCGGAAGCGCTTCGGGTTTTTCCGGTGCTGAACGCTTCGATTGAGGGAACGAATATTGTGTATCACAACGACATCAATATTGGGATCGCGGTCGCTCTTGACGGCGGGTTGATTGTTCCTGTGATCCGGAACGCCGATGAGAAGACTGTTGTCGGGCTGCAGCGCTCGATTGTGGATCTGGCGAGCCGTGCGCGGTCGCGCCAGTTGAAGCCGGATGATGTGACGGGTGGGACTTTTTCGATTACGAACTTCGGCAGCTTTGGGAGTGTTTTTGCGACTCCGGTGATCAATCAGCCTCAGGTAGCGATACTTGGTGTCGGGACGGTGGAGAAGCAGCCGGTTGTGGTGGATGGCGATTCGATTGCGATTCGTTCCATTTGCTATTTGGCTACTACCTTTGACCATCGGTTGATTGACGGGGCTCTGGCGGATCAGTTTACGGGCAAGGTGAAGTCGATTCTCGAGAATTGGTCGGACGAGATTCTATAGGGGGACGCGAACCAGCGTCTCCACCGCATGTCCGCTGCCGGGAAGCGGTCCTAAATGCAGCCGGGGCGGGTCCGCCGGTCATGCAGAGGCATAATTGCCAACGATCGCTGTCGACCTCAATCCCGTTATTCGTGTTGCCTGCTTCGGGTCCGGATTCGAAATGCATGGCGAGTGTCGTCGGGTTATTTTCCTCGCTCAGTCGATGCGGCCGGCACATTCAAATCCCATACCCGCCGTCGTGAAACGGTGTTCCGCGATGGAGATTATCGCGTCAGCAAGCATCGCCTGCTCCGAGATGGAATTAGAAGGCCGGTCTCCCGGCGGGATGCGTTAAGCTCCCAAATGAGACGCACTCGAAGTGCAAAAGGAGACCGGCATGAAGAAGAATAACAATTCCTCGAAGAGTCCCTTGTGAATCCCCTGTGAGAAAAATCAGCGCGGTCTTGACAGGAGAGGGCCTTCTCATGGAAGCCGCGCATGGTGAGCGGGCCCGCTAGACCGGCAGGAGGAGGAGGTAGATCGAGTACTTTTTGAAGATCTCCCTCTTCGACATGTGCTCGGGCGGTAGAAAGCCATCAACCCACATGTCGATGTGCCCATTCGACGACATGGCAATCGCCAATAGATCGGCGTCAAACTTCACGCGATCGAGAGCAGTGAAGTACACGTAGCCGACATTCGTGAGTTTCCGCTTCGTCCCTTGGATGTTCCACATGCTCAGCTAAAACTCTTTACTCGCGACGATCTTTCCCTTTGTTTCTGGTTTTGTGTGGTGGTACAGCGTGATCAGCGGCGGAGTTCCTTCTTCAACGATGCTGCTACCCGTTGCAAAATCTGACAGGTCTGCCGGCCCTTGAAAGGAGCATCGATAGAGCTCAGAGCCGTCCCGCAGGTGGCGCACGAGGTCCCGATTTGTGAAGGAAACATTGAGCCGGTTTCCGCAAGACACATCGACGTTGAATCGACAGTGGATGTGGTCTTCAAACTTCTCGATGATGTTCGGGCCGAACGCTAAGAGCTGAATCCACCGGGTACCCTCATTGATGAACAAAAGGTCAGGAACAATGATCGAGTAGTGGGCCCCATGTGCTAGTTTGCATTTGATGTAGCCGAATGCACGTGCTCGCCCGTTGGCAGATACCCGAACTTCCCTATGTAATCATGATTGTTTATCGTTTCGAAGCGGTTAAAGCGCCTGTTCTGCCAGCGGGGTCATTGAAAATGAAGCCGATCGCTTCCATTCCCGACGAAAAGTGCGATCACGATCCTCTTCCCGGGATTCCGTAAGTAAACGGACCGTTTTGAAACAGGCCGCTTCAAGCCTTAGGTTCCATGAAGGTCGATTGTACCTCTGTGGAACTCGTTTCTGCGGGATTCGAACAGGTCCTTTCGCCTCTCTTCACCTTGCCTGGCGAGCAGGCCGAAAGACCCGCTTTACCGCTTCGAGCCGGGCGTAGTGATCGGGCCCGCCAACGCCAAGCCTCAGCGGCCGATGGAACTAGCGGCTTGACGGGTCTTTTCAAACAATACCCGAAGATCGCCCAAAGCTTCCGGGTCAGCCTTCTCCAACTCCGCTGTGATTTTCTCTTGAGAGGTCAACAGGTTTTCCAAAGCTTTGCGTCTATTTGCATCGGGCTCCCGACTCGCCACTTCGCGCGTTCGGCTGAAAAACTGTTTGCTTGTTCCGGCCGCGAGTCCATAATTTTTCTGGCTGGTCTGAAGGAAAACTAAACCTGCCAAATCGCGGAGTTGCGCCAGGGCATTCTCCTGCCTCGCTACGGATAGGTCGTTCTCCAGGCGCTTCACCTTTATATACTGCGGGAAGAAGCCGATCAAGAAAACGATGATCAGTAGGATGATTACGACGATGATCCGATTCTTCACGGGCACGAATGTCCCTAAGTTGTCTGGGTACCGGTCCTGTCTGAAACCGCAACCAACAACTAAAGTGAATTGTATCCGAGAGGTGGCGCCTGCTGGGTTTCGGGGCAAGTAACGCTCCGGCAATGATGTAGCGTTTTGCTATTTCGAATCGCGGGTGATCGCCTCGCCGCGATTCGTCCACCCACGTTGGCGCGCGCGAACACCCGGGCGGCGCGGCCGCGGGCCGTGACCGGTCGACAGCCTCTCCCCGCGGACCACGCTCAGATAGAGTCCTAGCGTTTGTAAGACCCTCATCAAGAGTTGCCCGAGTCCTTAGCTGCTCCACTAATAAATTAGTAGCCTGTTATAATGAAGTATGCTTCTCCGACAGCGTAACCAGAATCGCCATTCCATCAACGAATCGTTCTATTGTTTGCACTCTGAGACTTCAGATGGTTTGGTCCAGATCTATAATCCTCTGCACTACCTGATGGCAGAATATAGCGAATTTACGGGCATCGCGAAATGGCACCGAGTTGCGCTCGTTACGCAACGAGACACGGTCGAACGGTGGCTCAGCCACCATTATCCAGTGCGGACAGAATCCAGCTCAATTAAAGGACCAAGCAAAAATAAACGAGACTTGACAGCCATTGCTAAGGCTTCATAAACCCTCAACACGATGAATCTGCAGGCCATGGGAAACCGGTTTCCATGCCATATGTCGGCCGCTGCGACTGCTTCCGCAGCAGGGCCGCGCGCATTCACAGGAATGCTGCTAGGCTTGGACCACCATGTCTGCTCAATCTGGAGGTAAAGCTCGTTTCAATCGAGCGCGAAAACGCAGGGCCATTCAAAGAGCTGTCTTGCGAAAATTGCGCGTTCCCACCCGTGTAGTCACTGCTCCGCCAGTTTAAGGCGGGTTCTCCCGTACAACCCTCCCCTCCGCGCTTGTCGTCACGCGCCTGGCTTTCCGTTGTTGTGTCACTGCCGAATGACGGAACTCCGCACATCCATTAGTCTGAAACTTCGATCATCATCCGCGTTCAACACCGCGCCTCTGTGACCAGGCTTCGTACCGCGTCTTGGAACGCACCTTCGCCTCGCAGCGATCCTCGCCCGCCGCGTCGGCCGCGGGAACAATCGGCGCGGCGCATTCGCGGCCGGGGCCCGGTGGGAAACCGGGATGTATCACGCTGCGCTTGCGGGACGTATTATTGGGTGTCGTGGGATTCTGCACGGGTGGCAGCCGATGCCATCAGTCCGGAATGCGGGAAGATTCCCACCAAGCGTGCGAACAAATTCCCTGCGACTACCATCAAAAGTGGAAACAGGAGCATTTCCCAAACATTGCGCCGCCAGTATACGACGTCTGCTGCGGCCGCTAGACAGACCAATAGTCCGAATACGTTCCAGCACCGCTCGATTCGCGATTGAACGTAAGCCATGATTTTCGGCCCCCCTCGGTCCGCAATTTTAGCCGATCGCGGCACGGAAAGGGCGCCAACGCCGCGTGCCCGAGACCATGAAGTTGTATCACCTGAGGCGCGCTTACCGCCCTTCGCCGCGATCTCGCCGCCGCCCGCGTCGGCCGCGCGAACGCCGGGCGGTCGCCGCCGGTGCCGGTGCCTGCGTTATCTGCGTGAAGAAAACAGTTGAATAAACAAACTTCGCCGCCGCGATCCTGGCGTAGTGATCGGGCCCGCCGTCGATGAGGGCGCCACTCGCGAGAAAGATCTTTTGGTTTCCAAGGCGGCTTCGATACCGACGTATCTCACAAAAAAGAAGGGGGAGAAGTAAATACGATCTTCTTCTCTCCCCGTTACAACGCCATCAAGTTGAATGAAGGAGGTTCAGCACGCTTTCAAGAGCGATATCGGTATTGTTCTCTTAAATGCCTAGGGGCCAAACCAGAAAAGTATTTTTTTTGCAATCGAACTGCCACGCTCATCGCCTTGCCGCGACTCGGCACCGCCCACGTTGGCCGCGCGAACACCGGGCGGCGGCTCGTTCGCGAGCCGGGGCCGGTGGCACTGGGACGGATCGCCTCCTTTCACCTGCGCGAAGAAGCAGCCGAATAAGCCGCCCCGCCGTCGGCCGCGCGAGGTGGTCCGCGATTCGGTTAACGCTTGTGTCGCAGGTGGTGACGAGGCCAGAACTCGCGCGCGACGTTGGATCCTGCGCTTACCCCCATGCTGATTCCCGCAGTTCCTGCGCCGCTTGCTGCTGGAACAACGGCAGCGGAGAATGCTCCCGAGGCTGCGTGGCCGGACAATTTGCCGACTGCGAGCTGATGCTTTCGGCTGCGGGTGTTGCGAGCGATGACGGTGCTTACCAGCGCGTGCCGGAGGCGTGGCATTACCTTCTTGGATCCCGCACGGTCGTAGTGAAGATCCTCATGCAGTGGCGCCGCGACGGCGTGCTCAACTGTAGTTTTTACTGCGTGGCCAGCAAGTCCGAAACCTGCGCGTTTCGTCAAGCCGGAAGCTCCCTGCCCCCATTGTCGCGGACTGTTCCGTGCATGCGCTAGGCCGGCTCCGGCACCAACTCCCATGAGGGCCTTCTTGCCGAAGGTCTTATGCTTCCACTGCGTCCGGTAGGGGTGCGCTTGGCGCTTCGTAGCTAGGGAAGCCTGCTTCGTAGCGGGGGAAGCCGGCATCACCAGGGAAGCGGTCAACAGAAACCAAAACGTTGCTTCCGTGGACCTCACGAAATATGTGCTGCAAGTCGAACACCAAAGTAAACGTTAACTGTGGCGGGCGATACGGGGTGCTCGATTATATAGGAGAGTGCATCATACCTAGATTTTCGGTTAGCCGGGCGGGCAGCTGCGCCCTGCTCGCGCAGAGCACGATGACTACGACCTCATTCTGTGCTGGAAAAATCCCGCCATATCTGCAGCAATAGACGCTTTCATACCTTATCGTCTAATAACTGAGACGATGATCGTTCCGACATATCGCCCCTTACTCGTTCCCCGATCCGCGCTGACTAACTCTTAAAAAGCGACAAAGCTGACGGCTGAAGCGCGGCCGACTGGAGGAGTTACCGCCAAGTTATTCGGAGCGCAGCGCGGAGGCTGGGTCGACTCGCGCGGCGCGGCGCGACGGGATATAAGCTGCGGCCAGCGCGGTGAGCGAGAGTAGCGCTATCACGCCGGCAAGCGTCGGCAGATCGGCAGGTCGCACGCCGAAGAGCAGGGTCGAATAAAGGCGGCCGGCAGCGATCGCAAGGGGCAGGCCTATAGCAATGCCGGCCAATACGAGACGGAGGCTCCGGCCGAGGACCAGGTTTCGCACGTCGGTTGTCGTCGCGCCGAGTGCCATTCGAACTCCGATCTCCCGCGTGCGCTGCGCAACGCCGTAAGCCATGACGCCGTAAATTCCCATCGCCGCGAGCAGCAGGGCGGAGGAGGCGAAGGCCATCAGAATCGACATAGTGCTGCGCGGCTGCGCGAGCGATTCGTCGAGCGCGTCGTTAAGTAGGCGCATTTCGACGACGGCCTGATCCGGGTCGATGGCTTGCACCTCGTGCCGCACGGCGGAAAGCGGAGCGGTTGTGCGAACCAGAAGTCTGGCCGTTCCCCGTGGGCCCTGCGCGAGGGGTATATAAAATTCCGCATTCGCCCCCGCATGTTGGAGATGCCCGCGGACGTCGCCGACGACTCCGACAATTTCGCAGTCGTTTCTGCCGTAAACAGCGCGGTGGCCGACAGGATTTCGATCGGCAAAGAAGCGGCGCACGAAGGTTTGGTTGACGATCATCACTTTTGGGGACGTGGTAGTATCGCGGTTCGAAAAGTCGCGGCCGGCAAGCAGGGGGATTCCCATCAGGCGCACATAATCCGGGCTGATGCTGCGCCCGCGGGAGCCGGCCAGGGGTTCGTTTTCGCCCTCAATCGTCATGTCGGAGCGCTGCAACACGTCGACCCGAGACGCGATCGCCGCGGCGCTGACGCCGGGCAGAGCGCGCACACGGCTCAGTGTTTCGTCATAAAAAGCGGATCGCGCCGGAAAATTCTCATAGCGGTGGGGATTCAGAATCAGCCAGAGCATGGAAACCTGGTCGGACTGAATGCCGGAGGGCATGCCGCGCATCCGGAGAAAACTCTGCATCAGCAGACCGGCCGCTGCGAGCAAAACCAGAGACAGCGCGACCTCGGCCGTAACAAGAAGGCTGGGGAGGTGAATTCGCCTCACGGAGCGAAGGCCTGTGTTCAACTCGCTGCGGAAGGCCGCGGCCACGGGAGCGAGTCCGAAAATGAGTCCGACCAAGAGGGACACAGCCAGCGTGAAGGCAGCTACCGTGCCGTCGATGCGAGCCTCTGGCATTTGATGAGAGGTCTGGCGGATGGTCGCGGCGAGGATTTTGACGCCCCATTGGGCGAGAAGCAGTCCGAGCGCGCCGCCGCACAGGGCGATCAGCGCGCTTTCGGTGAGGAGTTGCCGTGCGATGCGGCTGCGGCTGGCACCGATTGCCAGGCGGACGCTCATTTCCTTTCCTCTGGCGGCGGCGCGCGACAGCAGCAGATTGGCGATATTGGCCGAGGCGATCAGGAGAAGGCAACCGACGGAGCCCCAGGCGACGAAAAGATTCAGACGGAGGCTCGATGAGACCATCTGCTCCTGAAGAGGCTTAGCGTAAACGGAGACATCGAGATCCTCGTTGCCGGGATAGTCGCGCCCATAGCGGCCATCGAGGACGACGAGAGAGGCTTGCGCCTCGCGGATGCCGGTTCCTTGCTTGAGGCGGCCGATGACGGTGAGGTATCGGGCGCCGTGGCGCACGGTGGAGGGGAAAAATGTTCCCGAGTCGGCGAGTCGGGAGCGCCAGACCTCGACCGGTTCGCCCATGAATTGGAAGCCCGCCGGGAGTACGCCGATGATCGAATGGGCGATGCCATCGATACGCAGGGTGCGGTCGACTACGTTGGGATCGGAATTGAAATGGCTTTCCCAATAGTGATGGCTGAGAATGACCAGAGGAGGTCCGCCGGCGCGATCCTCGTCGAGAGAGAACGTCCGGCCAAGGATCGGCTGGACTCGGAGCACGGAAAAGAAACTCGGGGAGACGCGGCCCCCTTCTATGCGCTCCGGCTCGGCGGAGGTGGATGCGGTGATACTTTCGTCATCATAAGCGGCGATTGCCTCAAAGGCGCTCGCTTGATCCCGCAGCATCTCGTAGCGGGGATAAGAGAAGAAGTAGGTTGCACAGGGCTGGCCTTCACAAAGAAAGACCAGACGGCTGGGCTCGGGATAGGGCAGAGGACGCAGGAAGGCGGCATTGATGAGTGAAAAAATCGCGGTATTGGCGCCGATCGCGACCGCGAGGGTGCCGATGGCCGCGGCGGCGAAGAGGCGGTTTCGACTGAGAACGCGGGCCGCATAACGGAGGTCCTGCCAGACGGACTCGATCATACGGGTAGTTTAGCTTGGGTCGAGTAAGATTGAAGGATGGGCACGATCTATAAGGGCCAGGGCCGTATCGATTAAACCTATCTCTACCATTCCGAGCACTGGCGCAGCGAATTTTGGTGCACGGACCGGTCGAGAGCAACGGTTCAGCACTAGCCTCCGAGGGGTCGACGGTCTCATATGCGGCGAGTACATCGACTCGCCGCCAACTGAAGCACAGGACCTAACTGCTTCCGATAATCCGCAGTTATGTTGGCTTGTGGTTCGAACCGCCGCCGTTGGCCGGCGGATGTTGTTACCGACGTGAGGAAACAATCAGCGTAACCATCTTCATCGCTTCGAGCCGCACGTAATGATACGGCCCGCCGTCCACGATCGCGCCGTTCACCAAAAAGATCTTACGCGCTTGAAACACGTCTTCGATCGGTCAACCGTCTGGTCAAATGCTCGTTCAGCCGTTCGCGATGTGGCGCGAGCAACTCCGCGATGAGAACGCGCGTGCCCGCCGCGTTCGCTTCCTGCTGGCCCACGAGCGCTGACACGCCGAGCTACCGCGCGACGGTCGCAATCTTGACGCCGGCGCGAGTACGGCTGCGGCAATGATGTACGGTTTCCTCATTCTATTTGCCGTGCAGATTAGCGGCGGAAAATCTATCAGCAGCCTTGCAGTGAATGCGGAAGGCATACAGCGCAGGAGGAGCCAGTTCATGAGAACCGCACCAAGAAAGAGCCGGTCCTTGGCGGACCCGCTCTTCAAATACCCGACCGATGAGTCAAGTGGCGAACGTGCCCACCGGATTAAATTCACTTGGATGGTTGCGTGAGCCACGGCGAGACTTGCACGCCTGGACCGGCGAACGTTGTGCAGCCGTTGGAACCCGGGCCACCAGAGCACTTCCACCAGTTCATGGTGGCGTTGACCGAGCCGGTACCGAGATTATCGATACCTAGATTGTCGAAAAAGTCATTGAGGTGCACCTCGACGCTGCCGGGAGTTTTGATCGCAACATCGATTCCTTCGTTCTTGAAAGTGTTGCCGACGATCACGACACCAGTTATTGGAGCCGCACCGCCCGTCGAGTCACTAAATACGTCGATACCGGTAGGGACCGTAGTGCCTGGATCGGAATCGGGTCCATTGCCGGAGATGGTGTTACCGGCGATCAAATGATCGGTGAGTTTCTGGAAAATCGTGTGGGAGTGAAGCGCGACGCCAGGCAGCCCATTGCCCGTGAGGACGTTCCCGACTACCACGTCACCCCAATTCTGCGCGCCTGGGGGGCCCGTGAAGATACCAACGCCGGCGCCTTCTCCGGTAAGTAGTCCGTTGCGCGCGGAGGTGTTGCCGCTAACCGTGATGTGATAAACGCCCAGTGCCGGGTCCTGAGGGGAGAGTCCAAAGTGATGCGAGGCGAGGGTGATGCCGCAATCGTACGGGTTGTCCTGGACAGTGTTGCCGGTGATGAAGTTATCGTGGTTGGGGCCGGTATCGTCGCTGACGAGAATGCCTCCGGCGTTATGATCTACCAGATTGTTGGACACGGTGGAACTGATGACGCCGCTGAGGTGGATGCCTTCACCGCAGTCAAAGCCCTCGCCTGCCTCGAACACGGCCGGGATACCGGGACAGACGGGACCGCCCGGGTTGAATGGCAACAGGTTGCGGTTATTGCCGGTGACATGATTGTTCGTAATCGTGATGCCCGACGCGTTGGTCACGAGGATCCCCTGGAAGTTGGCGTTGGCTACCGTGAAGCCACTCACAACGACGTGGCTCAGCCCGGAATTGGCGAGGCCGTCGATATTGATTCCGTTCGCCAGGCCCGTGGCGTCGATGGTGGTGGTGTTCGCGTTGTCGCCAAGCAGCGCGAGCGGCTTGTTTACGATGACGTTTTCGGCGTAGGTTCCGTGGGCAACGGTTATGGTGTCATTGGATCCGGCGGCGGCGATTGCGGCGTTGATGGACGATTTACACCCGGCGGTACCGCCGGGATTCACGCACTGATTTGCCGCGAAGACCGCGGGTGCGAAGACAATTGCGATGGTCAGCCATTTTCGGTGAAGAAACATGTTGGACTCCTATTGCGAGTCTGATCGTATGCTCGACAAGCACCGATGTCAACCCGGGCAGTACAGGCAGTACGGGGCAGGGTCCGCGCGCCTCTTGACGGTGGGTTAGCCACGTTAGTCGAGCGATTCCGCGACAAGAATGCCCTACCCGGCCGCGTTCGCCTCCCGGTTTGCCCACGAACGCGATACGCCGAACTGTCGCGCGGCGGTGGCGCCGGTCATGCCGGCGAGTTGCGGTTGCAGCAATGATGTACCGTTGCTATTCGATTGGCAGTCAGGCCTGGTGGGCGGACACGTCTGCAGGTGGTTTCACCTTCCGCACAAGAGCGTATTCGTTCCCTATTAAAACAGGTACAAGGCATCTGATGAGGAACCAAGGCGCACAAACCCAGAAACTTGGCAAACCGTCAAGAGCCCTGATCGCGAAGTTTCCCATCGCCAAGCCTGTAATGAGGCACCAAAGCGAAAATAGAAACACCCAGGCTGAGTTACGATTCCACGTGCCCTTTAAAGTCGTTCGGAGAATCCAATACGTTATCCAGTAAAAAGAAGAATAAAAAATTAGTAGATATAAGCGCACAACGTCGCATCAGACAAGCCGAAGCGATCAAATTGCTTCTGAACCGCCAGGACAATGCAGAAGGACTCTTCTCTCCTTTGAACTGACCCGATCAGCCATGGAGCGACAAATAGAGCTTGTAGGCCGTAGATGAACCAGATGACCGGCAGCCAAACCTTGCCAGACGTTCGCAACGTTTTTCTCACGTCCTCGCCGCCACGCGTTCGCTTTCTTGGCGTTGATTGTTCTTCTTCATAGGACCTCCGGCAATTCCGGGCTTACTCCGTGCCTGCTTCTCGCTATAACGCTATCGCCCAGGATCAACAGCTTTCGTCCTTATTGTTTCATCTATTGCCATTCAAGAATCGGCGGTTTCGGTGCGTGTCCGCCGTGTTTGCCTCTACCGCGACGGTTTTGATCGCCCCGTCGCGATTCGGCGCCGCCGCCCGACGTCGGGCCTCGAACACCGGGCCGCGCGTTCGCGGGCCGTCGCCGGTGGCCTGGACCTATCGGGGTCCGCGCGGGCGTCGCCGTGACGGTTGGACTAGTGGTTCAATTTGCGGTTGAAACTAGTAAACATTGGGTTCTCAGTGCAAACTTGCATAAAGAGTTGATGAATCTCCAACGCGAGATACGCGAGTACTCCCGGCGCCGGAGATTCGAGGCGGGCGGACACCGGCACCTGCTTTCAGATTTGTGGCGGCGCGTTCGCGAGTGGTGGTATCGCGGTTCAAAGTTACTCTGAGTTTCCGGCTGCGGCGCCTTATGCGGGTTGAGTTGTTGAATCCCTCACATTTCTCCCTTCTCGATGCCATCGTTGCCCCCGTATTGCCCTGCTGCGACCACAAAAGTACGCAGTACCGCCACACCAGTCCAACAGCCCGTGAAGAGCCGCCAAAGTGGCAGCGAGTACTTGATCGCTCAACTCCCGGCTGATCTAAGCCCCCGGATCTAATGGCGCATCTTGGATTAATCCCGCTTCCTGGCCCACCCAGGACCTAAATAGGGGCAGATCCTTGCTTCCTATCCGGGTTCCAAATGGCGTACTGAGGCGTACTACCCTGTTTGATCCATTGGAAAACCGCTCAAAGAGCCTTAGGCTACTCTCACGGCAACAATCAAATTCTAAAAGGACATCTAAATGAGATTGAATACAACGATTTTAAGCATTGCACTTGCGATTCTGGCCAGTGCAACGACGTATGCGGCGCACCCAGCCACCGTGACGACATTGAGCTTTTCTCCATCGGCGAGTGTGACACAATTTTCCCCGGCATTCGCTGTCATTACCGTGACATCATCGAGCCTGCCGGTAACCACCGGTACGGTTAAACTTTTTCAAACCAAAACCTCGGGAGTGCCGGGTAGTTGCGCTACCCAGAACGGCAACGCCCAAGTCCAGCCACCGATCGAGGGCACACCCGACGCAAGCGGTCACATCACCTTTGATCTCTATGCCGCGGGATTGACGAGCGTTGTCGGTTCCTTCGGATTCGTCGCCGAATTCTCCGACCCAGGCAATTATGCTTCATCGGATTCCGCTTGCCTTGACCTCACTATCACTATTCCTGCCGACACCGCGGACCCACTTTGCACTACAGGTCAAAATGCCACGATCAGCACCACTTTTATCACTTCGCCAGGTTTTCCCCTCCCGGGCTCCCACACCTGGAACCTGCTGATCAGCGTTCACGCCTGCAAGGATCTGACGAACGTTTCGGCCCAAGGCGGAAAGAATGCTTGGACGGGAGCGACTTTCGGAGGGCCGTCACAGGGTTCCATCGCTCTGCGCAAGGCTACGGGCGGCAATAATGAAGTGACCATCTGGACCATCGGCTCACTGGGTACAGGCGGTACCGCCACACTGCCTGTTTCGGTGACCGGTACCATTAATCCGAATACCGCGTGCGGCACCGTGCTGGGTCTGCTGGGATCCTGGTCGGCGCTGTCCACCAGCCTCGAGTTTGGGTCGCAAAAATCAGCATATAGCGGCACTTCTACGGTCACAGTCGGACCCAATCCTTGCATTTAGCTATCCTCAGGTTTTCACTCCGAGGACGCGTCAAGCAAGGCATGCGTGACGCGTCCTCAGCGAAGCGGGCCAATGCAATTTTCCGAGCCCGGCCAAGGAGCATGATCTCAAGCATTTTTGGCTCTGAGCAGGAATCTAACGGGAGCTGCATTTTAGGCCGCTTTCTGGAAGACGACGAATTCCGTTTTGATTGCTGCCATACGTTGCGCCTTGAGGAGCAGGTACGCAGATTTTTAAAGCCGCGTCCACGACGCAGTAGCGCCTTGATGTTGCCATTCACGGCTTCCACTACGCCCAACGGCACCTTGGTCCGACGGTAGTTCAGGATGCCCCGCGAGCGCGACATGCCAAGCTGTCGCGCGACGGCGGCGACCGTGATGCCGGCGAGTAAAGTTCCCCGCCGACTAGAACTCCATGGGTAATAGTCACGTCAGTATCAACCGTATGGTCCATATCCCGGCTAAGCCCGATATAAAACCAGAGCTGAGCCGTTGCCACCTGGACATTACCGAATCAAGCAGCCCGTCATGGCGCTGTTCCATGAACATGGGCGACTCGCGGCACGCAGGATTCCCGCTGGAGCATTGATTGAAGTTGAAGCTGACCCGTTTCACGATGGCAGACTGCTAAGCATAAAGTGGGGCAACAATCTCGCCATGGTATTCGACGAGGATTTAAAGTCGCGCTCTAAATTGGATAGTTAGAAGGATGAGATGGGAATTGCCGGAAGCGCTTTCTCCTCTTGCTTGAAAATTTAGCAAAGAAAAGTTGAGAACTTTTCCGGCCATCCGGCAAGAGTCCATGGCCAAACTTAGTCACTTCAGAAGTCCACTAACGTATTTTTTTGAGGGATCAGCGTGGTTTGCCAAGCTTGGTAAGGAGATCGGCGAGATTCTGCCGAGTGAATTTCCATTCGAATGGCCGGCCGGTGTTTCCCCAGTAGTACTGAAAATCGAGGAGTCTCTCGGCCACCGCATTGAGATCGAGAAAATCATTGGGTGTCAGCACCTTGCGCTGGACGATTGAAAAATAGATTTCGATTTGGTTGAGCCAGCTTGCGAGTACGGGGCGTGCGCGAGTGTGAGGTAGGGATAGAGACGTCGGAGGCTATCGATGGCTTTGACGCCTCGGTGTGCCGAGCAGTTATCGACGATCCAGAAGACACGGCGCGCATCGTTATAGGGAGGGCGTGTCATCACTTGCTCGACCAGCCGGTCAAACGGCGCGATACCATTCTTCGATTCACAGCGCCCAAAGATTCTGGCGTGGTGAACATTCAGCGCGGCAATGTACGTCGAGGCGCGGAAACGGAAGTACTCGTGTTCGACGCGCACGGGCGTTCGCGGCCGGCAGTTCTGAGTGGTATGCTTGCGGCGGCGGGCCTGAATACTCGTCTTTTCATCGGCGGAGATGATGAATTCATCGTCTTTAAGAGCCACCCCCTGCCATTCACGGGCATACAGATCCAACACGCGGCCAGCCTTGGTCGCGAAATCGGGATCGCGAGGAAAAATCCAGCTGCGGTGATACCAGGGTCGAGTGCGTCTTCATGTAGCCAGCGCCAGAGCGTGCTTCCGCTGACGGACGCAACCAGGCCAGTCTGCTGAACCTGTCTGGGGGGAAATCCGGGGGCTACCCGGACGTGCATGCTCTTCTAACCCTGCAGGGCGGTCGGTGAAAAAGCGCTTCCGCCAAAGCGAGACAACTTCACGGCGAGTGTCCAGACGTTCGGCGATCTCGTCGTTGGATATGTCCTCGGCTGCGCGCAGGATCATCTTCGCCCGCTGAACCTGAAAATACGGCAACGTATATTTTGCGGCACACCTGCGTAACTCGCATTCCTCGGCAGGCGAGAGCATGATGGCGAATGGGCTTGATCTCGGCAAGGATGTGCACCTCACCAACAAGATGCCATTCCAAGATATCGATTTCAAGTCACACTAATACGTTATTGTATTTATTAAACGGAGTACTTAGCAAGGTACACCCCTTCCGATACGGACCTCGAACGGCGCTACATTGGAGCCATCAAGGACAGGCAAGAACTAGCGGCGTAGAGCGGCATCTTGACGATTGCCCGGCTTGCGCCGTGCGTATGCAAGAAATCGGGAGGTACGTTGAAGTAGTGCGTGCTGCTTTTAGGCATCTCGGGTGATGCAGTGACGAACGACCCGTCGAATATCAATCTTGCTAGCAACGCTTTCTGCCGGAATCCATTCCCCGGTACGGCCAGAGCGCGGGCGGTAAATGCGCCTTGGCTGGATTTTAGGGGACGGCGATCACCGTCGTCTTGCCGTAATTACGTTACACTATTCGCCATATCGAGCAATGGCCTGGGGACATTCAGAGCCGCCTGCTGTTCCGCCACAATCCGCGCCTCGCGAATCACGCTGAGGAGCACTGGCACCGTTTCATCGTCCTTCCATCGCTTGTGTAGCCGGCGTCTAAGGATTTTTCCCATGGAGGTGCGGCATAGGGCTTGGCCATCGGGAAAGTTCTAAAATTGCTTTGCCCCTGATCGGCCTCGACATCAAAACCGCCACTCGCTCCAATTCCTCGTTGGATATTCTGCCAATTTCTTCGGTGACCCTATCGTCGAATTCGCCTGAATCAAGTCTGCTTAGAAACTCTTCGGGGTAAACTGAGCACCGACGGACATAAGAAGTAGAGACCCAATTGGCATTTTGCTTTCGAACTGAAGGCGAGCGCCTGCGGGCTGTCCACGCGGTAACCATCGCCCAGCTACACAGAAGAGAGCCTCCTCCCAAGAAAAAGGCTCTCTCTCCGCTGCCTGTGGCTCTCACTGGCCACATATGCTTAGAGTAAGCCGAAATACACTCGAAATAAATGGACCATCGCGAGAAATAGAACCAGTACCAAGGGGTTCCGGGGTTCGTTTCCCCTGAAAATAATTCTTCTCTGTCGCGAGTCTGAACGACCTGGGCAACGACAAGCTTCCCTTGGTGCGACATTTGAACCATGGCGGCAAGGATTGCTGCGGCTGCCTGCCTATCGAGCGCGGGGATCGAGTGCCTCTTCTCGACGTCCATCAGGGGCCGTTGCCGCTACTACATCACCGGCTGGAATTTGCGCCTTTTACTTGCGTCTTGTGATTGACAGCACATCGCAGCGAGACTCTGAGTTGACGATTGAGCGCGTTGCCCCAGCAAAGCGGAAGGCCAGGGCATCGACGGAGAGAAACTTCTCGGTCCCGCACTTTGACACGAATCTGGAAACGACGACGCTTTTATCCATCAGCGATGCGTACGAACCCACCCTGCGCAGTGCTTCGCGATTTGCGGACAGGCCTTCTGAAGCGATGGGATTTCGCTCTAGTACTAACAACAGTATTGTTGCGTTGTCTTTCCGCCGATGGGATGTGCGTAATCGTTAATGGATGAACACCCGCAATTCAAAAAGAGGAGAAAATTATGGATTCGTCGACAGTTCGCATCATCTGCTCGGTACTCGGGGTCGCGTTGCTCGGCCTGATTATGTTACGCCGTCGAAAAAGCGCAGAGTAGCGACGCCGCGATCCGCGACGCCGCCCGGGGCCGTGGGTACCTGCGTAGCGTCGCTTTTGCACGTGTGAGGTGGATCCGCTGACTTCTTCGTCCTGCTGGACAACCTTCCATTTAGCGAGGTTAGTACGAGAGATTCAATTTGCCGTTGGACCTGGTAACGGTTGGGTTTTCAGGGCACACTAAACAACGAGAGTTGATGAATATCAAACACGAGATACGCGAGTATTCTTGGCGCCGGAGGTTTGAGGCCAGCGGTCGTCGGCACCGGCTCACCGGTTTGTGGTGGCGCGTTCGTACATGGTGGCATCGCGATTCACAGTTTCTGTGAGCGACCCCGCGGCTCCGCCCCGTGTTGGCCGCGCGGTACAGCCCGCGGCGCGTTCGTGGGCCGGGGTCGGTGGCACGCTGCCGTATCGCCTCCGCACCCGCGTGAAGAAAGCAGCCGAAGAAACAGCTTCGCCGCTTCGAACTGCGCGTAGCGATCGGGGCCGGCGTCGACGATCACGCCTCTCACAAAATAGATCTTACGCGCTTGAAACGCGTCTTCGATCTGCGCCGATATTGCCGTTTCCTCTGGCCGGAATCCGGATCGGCGCGACCAAAGCAGGACATAATAAAAAAGTTAGTCATGCTGCATACGCTGGACGGTTTTCGTTTCCACACGCGCTTCGGCCCCTATCTCCTAAAAGTGGAGGCGAGAGTTGCACCGGAAGACGGTCCCACGACTGAGAGCGGAATCCTGGGACCCTCGGAAGGTTAACATGGCCCTATCAAACAATTCAGCATCAAGTTCGGCCTACAGGAGCTTTCCAACCAATCGTTTTGGCAAACGTTAGGAAGACTGCAGGGGACATATCGAGGACGACGACAATGCCACGGGCGCACTTCATCGTACCTATCGAGGCTGACCGTTAACCATCCTAGTTTGCGGGCGCTATACCGTTCTTGGAGCTGCTCCTCAGAAACATGCGACTAAGTCCTCTTTTTTCAGGAGCAATTCCCGCATGTTTTTGCTTTCAGCGACGACCCGTTCGAGTCGTCCGACGCTCCTAAGCAAAGAGCCGTCAAAAGAAAACCGCCCGCTGGGGCGATTCTAGCGATAACGACCGTGGAGGTTCGAGCGACGGTAAGTGCTCGGTTCGGCCTGGTGTGGATGCCACCAGCCGTCAATCTTGTGCCACAAGCGAACGAGCCAATTCAACATTGTTGACTCCTTTGCGCGCACAATATCACAAATACGCGGTGGCGGGGACGGCTGTGGTAATTCCGAACTCGATCGCTGATCGCCTCGCCGCGCTCCCGCCGGCGCCGCACGGCGTTTGGCCGCGTGGCAATCTTACGCACTTGGCGGGCGGTCAAGGATAGCGCGGGCGGTTTTAACGACGGGAACGTTGGTACTGGTTCTATTTCCCGCAATGATTCCATTCGTTCGAGGTGTATATCAGCTTAGTATGGGTTCTGCGGCGACCTTCATCCACAGGGCAGCGGAGCCGTTCGGATTGCAATAAAGGCGGAACGGCGGGCGAGTAAGGCGGTAGCCTCTAGGCGCTCGGCTCGTCGGAAGTCTTCGCGGTGAGTCGGAATTTTTGAGGCTGCCCCGCCTTCATTTTGGCTTTATTCTCGTCCGCGATTTGCTTCAGCGTCTTCTTTCTTTGACTGATGTCCGCTGCGTCTCGCAGTATCTTCCGGTCCTCTTGCGTCATTTGCATTCATTGGCACCTCTCCACTTTTGTACCTTATCCTTGATTGAAATGGGACGCCCTGCCGTTTACCGCGCGAACAATGCGCGGCGCATTCGCGGCCGGCGGCGGATGGGTCGCCAATACCGAAGCCAACTGGACAAAAAGATGGGGGAGAAGTAAATTACTGAAGTGAACCCTTGGGCTGAGACAAAAAGTTAAGAGGGTAATCGCCGTCCGCTGAAAAATCATTGCACAGCGAGGTTGATGTAATCCACTCTGGGAATACCCGAGCGGAGGATAGGGCAA
>Ga0105240_10003228_pt1 | contig 25527 bp, 19 predicted proteins | sample KBSC54metaG_FD_80426 | JGI IMG/M metagenome (GOLD analysis project Ga0105240, IMG submission 80426) | Corn rhizosphere microbial communities from Kellogg Biological Station, Michigan, USA - KBS C5-4 metaG | ecosystem: Host-associated > Plants > Roots > Rhizosphere > Soil | place: Michigan, USA...
CAGTGCGCGAAGTAACCGCCGAAGCGCCCCGACGGTCCGCTGTCGGTGCCCATCCCATAAGGAATGCCGGCATGTACTTCGCGGCTCATGTTGCTCATTGCGGTCTCGAACGCCGGCCCGTACTGAGCGAAGTGCGGGGCAGCCTGGAGTTGGGCCGCACGTTGCGGACTGGACAGCTCCTGCAGGACCTCGGGCGAAACGGCACGACTGAAGAAAGGATCCTCGAGAAAGGGTAGCTTCGGGTGAACGAACGATGCTTCCCGGCTCAACGTTGCGGCCATCTGCCACGTGCCGTGACGCTTCATGGCGCTCAGCAGATCCTGGTCCACGGGCTTGTCCCGCACACTGTGCGCTAGTCCGTCCACGCCCTGCGCCACCAGCGTCTCGGCATTATCGAGATAGAAAACGTGCGCAACGACCTTCAGATGATGCCGGTGAGCCTGATCAATGATCGCCTGGCTGACAGCAGCCGGCATTCTGACAGGCAACGTTCCAAACTCGTCATCCACCCAGAACTTGATGAGATCGACGCCCTTGCGCGCTTGGGCATCGACAGCGGCCCGCGCCTCCGTCGGCGTGCTTACCGGCTGGTTGAGTTTGGGAACCCCGCCGTACGAGCCCTTGTAGACGATTCCCTGGCCGGTGGTAAACACGCGCGCGGCCTCGGGCCGCCCGGCGCGCTGCGCGGCACGGATCTCGAAAATCAAATCTTTGTCGGTGCCCAGCACGAGGACGCTCGTGATGCCATAGGCTGCATAGGTCCTCAGTTGCTCCTGGACGAGGTCCGTCGTGTAGAAGTCCACGTCCTGCTTCAGTCCGTGGACGAGCCCGAGATGCACGTGATCGTCGATGATACCCGGCATGACGTACTTACCGGCAAGGTCGATCACCTTCGCACCGCCGGGCCTCTCAAGGCGTGCGGTGGCTCCTACCCACCCGATATGTCCACTGGCATCGATGACCAGAGCCGAGCCGGGCATCGGCTGCGCGCCGGTGCCATCGATGAGTGTGAAGTTCGTCAGAACGACAGTCTGCGCCCGCGCTCGCCCGGTGGCGAAGCAACCGGCAACAGCGAGCACCATCAGGAGAATCGCGCATCGGCACTTCATGTGACTACGAAAGACCCCCTGTAGGTTCAAAGGTTCACGCGCACTCCGGCCGAGAGGATGCGGCCGATCGGGTTCGACACAAAGCCGTTGAACCCGGCCGAGCCGCCGAGGATGCCGGCGGTGTTGCCATTGTAGAACGGCGGATTGCGGTTGAAGATGTTCTTGCCGTCGAGATAGATCTGCGCATCCTTGAGCGGTCCCGCACGAAAGTTATACGCGGCGTGCAGATCGAAGGTGAGATTGGAGGCCACTGCGTCGCCACCGCCGATGGGATTGCCCGATGCATCGCTGATGATGGGATTCACTGACGTGTTGCTCCAGTTGCGATAGCTGCCAGTGAAGTTCGCGAAGGCATCGATGGCAACCGGGCCGCTGCTCCACCCGACATTCAATCGGTCCTGTGTCTGGATGGACGGAAAGGTCGTGTTATAACCTGACGTGTTGAGCACACTGAAGCTGTTGCCGCCGAAATCCTGATCGAACTTCATGAAATAAGTGAGCGCATCGGCGAGCCTGAAGGTGCCCCACCGGCGGGTCGCGTATTCGTAGCTCAGCTGCACGTCGAGGCCCTGGATCCTGAGGTTCAGCACGTTGCCCGAGTTCTGATCGAGGAGGAAGTATACGGCCGACGGGATGGGCGTCGACAGGATCACACCATTGGCCGTATTGGCGAAGGCGGCGATCTGCTGGGGCGTGCACCCGTTCGGACAGAGCGTGAGCCGATTGTGCAACCCCGCCGAGTTGACTATCGAGTTCGGATTGGGAGAGGTGACGCCACCCCTGAAGTCGTTGTTGAAGAGCGTGACGTTCGCCACGAAACCGGGCAGGAACTGCGGCGCGAAGTCCAGGCCGACCGACCAGCCTTTGCCCGTTTCGGGCTTGATGCCGTCGAAACCGCCGCCGAGCTGCCGGCGCAATCCCTGGTTGGTGGCCAAGCCAATGGCACAGGTGGTGGTCGCGGTGGCGCATCCGGGCACCCCACGAACTTCCGGGTAATTGGCCACGGGCACGAACAGCGTCGCGCCCTGCAGACCGACGCTGCCGGAAGCGTACAGATAGCCTTGGGTCGGATCACCGATCACCGCGAGCGGCGGAGCAACGAAGGATCTGGAGTAGTTGGCGCGCAGCTTGAGGCCCTCCGCCAGCGTCCAGTTGATCGCGAACTTGGGGTTGGACGTCGAGCCAACATCGCTGTACTTGTCGTAGCGGCCGGCGATATCCAGATCGATGGCGCGCGCCAGGGGTATGCCGTTGCCGCCCCCGAGAACCGGAATCGAAAACTCCAGGTAGCCGGAGGTGATGTTGCGGCCAAAATGGTAAATGCGCTGTGTCGAGCCGCTGTAGGTGGGACCGGTATTGTCCGCGCCGACGAGAGTCTGGGTGAGATGCGCCGTCATGACCTCGCCGCCGACCGCCATGCGCACATCCCCCGCGGGCAGTTCGAACAATGGGCCTTCCGCCGAGAGCTTCGCCTGGTTGAACGTGTTTAGATTGGTATTAGAGGTGTTGTAGCTGTAGAAGCTGTTGTAGACGGTCGGGGACGTAAGGTTCGCGCCCGGCGCATTCCACACGTCGAGGGAGTTGGCTGCCGTGAGCGGGGTATTGAGAGCGATCACATTCTGATTACTGATGTCGGAGGCGGTCGTGCTGCCGGTCACCTGCGTGGTACCGTTGAGCGCCAGGTTGGCGCATGCGGTGCAGAAGACATTGCTCGATGTCAGGCTGCTCTGGTCCCATCCGACCGCATCGGCGAAGGTGAGCTTCCACTTCGATGTCACATCATAGTTGGCGACAAAGGTGCCGTAGACGACGTCCTCCTCGGAATCGTTGGTCCCGTAGCCACCGCTCAACAGATCGAGCCAGCTGATCTGCTCGGAAGTAGCCGTCGGGTTGCCCGCGGGGGCGACGAAGAAAGGGTTGATTTGGCCGGTCTTGCCGGAGCCGGGACCGAAAACGGTCACGTTGCTGAGCGTGCCGGGTGTGCCCGGCTTGGTCGTCTTGAGAATGTTCGCAACGACCGTCGTGGTGGTATTCAGCCGCTCGGAGAGCTCATCGGAGATCTTCACCAGAAAACTGCCGCGCTGCGCCTCGGGCAGCGCGCTGCCCCAGAGATTCGTGTTGCAGGGAGAGTTGGCGGCGGTGTTGGGGACGGCGGTCGTCGCGCCGGGCGAAAGGTAGATCGAGCTCGATCCGGGCGGCGCCTTGATGGTCGCGGGCGAGCAGTTGTAGGTGTTCATGTTGCTGCCGCCGATCGGCCTATAATCACCCAGGGACAGAAAGGCGCGGTCGATATTGTCCAGCCGGCTCTGGTGCGTGTACTGCGCCGCGATCATGACCGAACCCGCCTGCCACCGCGTACCCCACAGCACGTCGCCGGTGTAGTCATGATACTCGTCCGCCTTGCCGGCCTGGAGGTTGACTTGTAACCCCTCGAAGCTGCGGCGGGTGATGAAGTTGACTACACCCGCGACCGCATCAGATCCGTAGACAGAGGAAGCCCCGTCGGCGAGCACCTCGACACGCTCCAGCGCGCTGGCCGGGATGATGTTAGGGTCAGTCTCCGAATACTGCGTTCCGCCGCCCGGGAGCCGCAGGCCATCCATGATCACCAGCGTCGAATTGCTCGCGCTGCCGCCCAGGCTGTGAATCTGCGGCGAGTAGTAGGAATAGACGTTCTCTCCCTGAGGCGCCGAATTGGCGGTAGTGATCGCAGGCACGGTGTTCATCAATTGAGACACGGTGACAGCGCCTGTTGCCTCGATCTCTTTCTGGCTCAAAGTGACCACGTTGGAGCCGATGGGCGCCACGCCGCGAATGCTGGTGCCCGTCACTACGACCTCCTGGAGCTCAGTGTCCGCACTTTGCTCCGTGCCCCGGTGGGGTGGACCGGCGCCGCCGGAGGCAGCCGCGGCTGAAGTCGAACTGGTTGTGGCCTGAGGGTCAGGCGTGGTTCCGGCAGCCCCCTGAGCAGCCACTCCCTGAGACTCGACTATCAGGGTCACGAATAAGGCAGCCACGAGCGTTGGCGTCGATGCACCCGGCTTCTGCATGTCCCTTTCCCCCTTTCCCAGCGAGATCTACATAGCGCCGATGGTCTGACTATTGTTCATATCCTATATCATATCTGATTTGAATGATGCAACGCGGGTGAGAGCGTGTCAATCACGCGCATTGGAATGTGAGAGGGCGCCGAGTCGGCGCAGGAAGACCAGTCAGTCGACCGTGAACTTGACCAGCCGCTCGTAGGATTTCTGAATGTGGGAGCGCATTGCCGCCTCGGCCTCTTCAGGCTGCCGCCGCTGCAGGGCTCGCGTGATCAGCGAGTGCTCGGCGAAAGCCTCCTTGGTGATCTCTGGATGAAAGCGCAGGCGGAAGATATGCAGGTGTGTGTGCAACCGGGACAGCGATTCTTCGATCAACTCGTTACCACTGCCGCGCGCAATACGTGTGTGGAACTCCGAATCCTGCTCGGCGAAACGGTCGTACGCGGCCCGCGACTCGTTGGCCCGATCCGGACTCATCTGCAGTGCCAGCCCGCAAAGATCTATCAAATCGCGATCGTGCATTTTCTCGGCCGCGCGGCGCGCACCGTAAGGCTCGACCAACAGCCTGATCTCGTAGAGATCCTCGAACTGCTTGCGGTTGAGAGTCGGAGCCGTGCAGTATCCGATGAACCGCTGCTTGGTGACGAGGCCGTTGGCTTCCAACATGCTCAGGGCTTCGCGGATCGGAGTTTGCGACACACCGAGCTCGCGCACCAGGCTGTCCACCGAAATGCGCGTGTTGGGTGGAATTTTCAGCGACATGATGTCGTCCCGGATCCGGGCGTAGACGTTCTCGACCAGGCCGGACGGTCGGCTGATCTGACCGCGGCTCGCGGGCGGCTCGGCGGATGGGACCTTTGTGTCCATTGCGTTTTGCTCTTCTGATATGCGGGTGCGACCGCTCGAGAGCGTCTCGAGCCTCCCCGCCATTATGCCGTACCGATCTCCTATAGTATTTGGCGTCCGGCTTCGCTACGATCCGATATCATATACGATATGAAGGGAAGCGAATGCAGGACCAGCCGCTATGAACCTGTTCGGAGCCATGCGTTTGCCGCGAACCGTCGTCTTCGGCTCGGGACATCGCGCGAGTCTGGGCGCGATGACAGCGGAGATCGGCAGCCGCGCGTTGGTGTGCACGGATGCCCGGCTGAGCTCGGACTCTCAGTTCCAGACGATTCTCAGGGATCTGGAGCACGCCGGAGTGGTTGTGCACCTGTACGACAGGACGCAGCCAGACCTGCCGCTCGAGTCCGTGTACGACTGCCTGCAGGACTGCGCCAGCTTCGGGGCACAGCTCGTCATCGGGATCGGCGGCGGAAGTTGCATGGATATGGCGAAAGCCGTCGCGCTGCTGCTGCGTCATGGTGGCCGGGCCCAGGACTACTACGGCGAATATAAAGTCCCCGGACCCATTCTCCCGGTGATCGCGGTACCGACGACCGCCGGTACCGGCTCGGAGGTCACACCCGTCGCAGTGGTTTCCGACTCCGAGCGCAATCTGAAAGTCGGCATCGCCAGTCCTCACCTGATTCCGGTCGCAGCGGTGTGTGACCCGGAGCTGACCCTGAGCTGTCCGCCCGCCCTCACCGCCTTCTCGGCGGGGGACGCTCTGACTCACGCGATCGAGTCCTACACCGCGCTGGCCAGGACGCCTGTGCCCGGATTGACACAGCAACATGTGTTCGTCGGCAAGAATGCGCTCTCGGACCAGTTTGCGCTGCTCTCGATCGCCTCGATCTGGAAAGGACTGCGCCGGGCGTACGCCAACGGCCAGGATCTCGAGGCCCGCGAGCTTCTGATGTTGGGAGCGCTGGCCGCCGGATGCGCGTTCGGAACTGCGGGGACAGCCGCAGCGCACGCTATCCAATACCCGGTCGGGGCCCTCACGCACACGGCGCACGGAGCCGGAGTTGCAACACTCCTGCCTTACGTCATGCAGTTCAACAAGCCCGCCTGCGAACGAGCCTTCGCGCAGATCGCGCGCGCGGTCGATCTACCGGATGTAGGCGGAACCGACGAGAGCCTTGCACAGAGGCTGATAGACGAGGTAGCCGCACTCCTCGGCTCCGTCGGGATTCCCACTACTCTGCGGGATCTGGGACTGGCGAGTGACAAACAGGACTTTACGGCCGAGAGCGCGCTGGCCATCGCGCGCTTGATCAAAAACAACCCGCGGCCGCTCGATCTGCCGGCCCTGCGCAAGATCACGCATGCCGCTTACAGCGGTGATCGCCTTTCCCTGCAAGGCGTTTGAAGGACGAAGCGAGGAGCTCCCGGTGCCATGAAGAGCCAACATGATTTCCGGCTGCCGGGGTCGTCAGCCGGACCATGGTCCATCCCGACTGACCTGTTGATCGGGACGAGCTGGCGGGAAGCCGCCAGCCAGCAGCGGCTGGACGTGATGAACCCCTCGACCGGAGAGCACATCACCACAGTGGCCAATTGCGGCCTCGCCGAGGCCATTGCGGCAGTGGATGCCGCCGAGCAGGCTTTCGCGGCATGGGCAGCAGTCGCGCCCCGCAAACGATCCGAGATTCTGCGCGCCTGTTTCGATAAAATCCTCGAGAACCGCGAGCGGCTGGCGGAGTTGATCTCTCTGGAGAACGGCAAGGCCCTCGCGGATGCGCGGTCCGAAGTGGTCTACGCGGCCGAATTCTTCCGGTGGTACGCCGAAGAAGCCGTCCGCGTGAGCGGCGACATCCAGACAGCTCCCGGCGGTGCCAACCGCATCGTCGTTCAGTACGAGCCGATTGGCATCTCTTTGTTGATCACGCCGTGGAATTTTCCGGCAGCCATGGCCACGCGCAAGATCGCCCCGGCACTCGCGGCAGGCTGTACCTGCATCCTCAAACCCGCGGAAGAAACGCCGCTCACGGCCCTGGCGCTCGCGCAACTGATGTTGGAAGCGGGTGTTCCGGCGGGTGTTGTCAATGTGATCACGACGGATGATCCGGGCCCGGTCTGCCGGGCCATTCTGCACGACCCCCGGGTTCGCAAACTCTCGTTCACGGGCTCGACCGAGGTCGGCCGGATCCTGTTGCGCGAAGCGGCAAATCGCATCATCAGTTCCTCCATGGAGCTGGGCGGAAACGCGCCATTCATCGTCTTCGACGACGCAAGCCTGCCGGATGCCGTGGAAGGCGCGATGATTGCGAAGATGCGTAACGGTGGCGAAGCGTGCACGGCGGCAAACCGCTTCTACGTGCAGCGCGGCGTCTACAACGCCTTCACCGAGCAACTGGTACGCAGGATGGCAGCGGTCACACTGGGGCCAGGGTGCTCGCCGGACACAGGCTGCGGTGCGCTCATCAACCGAGCGGCCGTCGAAAAAATACAACGGCTGGTTGCGGATGCGATCGCTCGAGGAGCGCGTGTACTGTTGGGTGGAGTGGCCCCGGAGGGTCCCGGGTACTTTTACCCGCCGACGGTACTCGTTGACGTGCCGCCTTCTGCAGAAATTCTCAAAGAAGAGATCTTCGGGCCGGTCGCGGTGCTCGTACCGTTCGAGACTGCAAGCGAGGCCATACGGCTCGCCAACGACACACCTTACGGGCTGGTCGCTTACGTCTACACGTCCGATCTGAAGACGGGGCTGCAGGTCTGCGGGAAGCTCGAGAGCGGTATGATCGCTCTCAACCGGGGACTCGTGTCAGATCCGGCTGCTCCTTTCGGAGGCGTCAAACAGAGCGGTTTGGGACGGGAGGGATCCTCGCACGGCTTGTTGGAGTTCACTGAAGCGAAGTACATCGCCGTGAGCTGGTAACCGCCGCGAGCGATGGGGGAGACCAGCTGGCTAGCGCCGCCCTTTCTCATCAGGAAACTCGAGCTCCTGCTGCGCTTCTACCGGAGGAAGAGAAAGCTCCCAGGTATGGACGACTGTAATGCCATTGGCACGAGCAACTGCCGCCAGGGTGATATCATCGGAGTAGATCGTGTTTACCTTGCTGACTTTTGCGATAGCAATAATCTGACGATCAAACTTCATCTTTGCCCAGGTCTCTTGATCACCGAGTTTCTTGCGGCGAGGCTTGAGATCCGCGTCGAGAAGAAATGACAGTTCGACAGCTGCTTTCGTCTCGAAAGGTGCAACGACAAATGCATATGTGGAAGTAATCTCGGACAGAAATTCACTGCGCGCATCCCCTGCCCTGACCAACAGCTCGCTCAGGACGGGCGCCGGCACCACAACACGGGTACCGGCCTCAGTCAGTGTCTGGATTAGAAATCCCAACCGTTCCTTACACTTCTCCAGTGGCTTTTGCGTATTCGGATCACGCGGTGGCTTCGCCTTGGGGTCGATCAGTAGCAGGAGTGTTGTTGCATCAATGACGACCATCAATGCGCCTCGCCACTGCCCCCGCGTACCCTTTGAAGAAGCTCGGTCGGATCGCTGCCACTTTCCCAGGGCATCTCGATCCTCCGCAGTCGTGCTATGGAAGTCGCAAGATCATCCGCGCGCAATTCTCGAAACTCCTTTGCCCTGAAGCTCAAGAGCTTCCATTCCCCAGCATCAGTGCGCTCCCAACGAGCGTTGCCAACGACGCGAACCGGAGCGCCATAAAGAAATCGTGCGAGTTGAACTGCGAGTTCCCTGGAGCATTCAGCCGATATGACGCTCCCGTCGGCAGGCTCAATCAGGGCGTGAGCGGTTTCGTCGGTGCCGCCGACTCGGACAATTTTGCCGTCAATTTCGGCAGGCTCAGTAAACGGGCCCATGCGTGGATTCCGCTTGGCGTCGCGACCCGGGAAACGAATCACATTGGACGTACCTCGACGCAGCTTCCCAACGGCGTTGTCGCTGCGGAGCATTTCGTCGATTTTCTTATATGGTCGGCGCACGTCCTCCGGAGCCTCGGGGTCTCCTGCGTCCTGGAGTCGCATTCTCACCTTTGGGACTGCCTCATGCTCCACTCGTGCTAACAATCGAACGCTACCCTTCTTGAGTTTGTCGAAGTGCACTCGCTCAGGTTGCCCCAGCAGCGCCGCGAGTTCGGCTAGATACTGCGCAAGGCGCGCCATCGGAATAGTCGCGGGCGTAAACGCGTCGATCTGAAATTCGTATTCCTCACCAGTCATAACCGTTCGTCCGAGCTAACCTATTCGAGCAATTCTAGACGAAGGTACGCCATTGGGGGCGTCAGCCAATGACGGATCTTCAGAGCAATAATCCGCAGCAGGGGACGCTCATGTCACCAGCCGAGAACGTGGCGTCCGACCGCATGATCTATACTGTATATTATCACAGTATCCAGGTCCACTAAGTGGGGGGCGTGTCGATATGTGGCGGGAGTTCCCCAAGCGAACTCCATCGCCGTGAGTTGGTGAAAGCCGGCAGCGAAGGTCGAGGAGGCCCCGGTTACTAGCTCAGCAAGATTTTGCGGACCTCGCCTTCCGGATCGTCGACCATGCGGCAGTCATTATCGAACACCATGGTCTGGCAGCGCGTCGGATCCGCCGGCGCCCACGCCAAGCCGGGCTGGCTCGGGTTGCCGGTGCGTGCAAAGTTGGCCCAGGCGGTCGCCATCTTCTTCGCCAAGGCCTGAGCCTCCGGAGTGTTACCGGTCCCCTGTTTGCAGCGCTCGGTGTTGTCGAAGCAGAACGCCAGTTCGGCCGTATGCCAGGCGCCGGCATCCTCGAGCATCGGCGACTGCCAGGTGAAGAAGTACTGGTAGACCGGTGCGCCGCCCTGCTCGAACTTCAGCCGCGACATGCGCTGTACGTTGTTACGTTGTCCGATGCCGCCCACGCCATACGAGAGGGTACGGATGCTCTTTTCCGGATGAGCCTTTTTCATGGCGGCAATCAATGCGCTCGCCTTGGCCGCGCCCAGAGTGCGGCTCAAGCTCGCCTGCCACTCTTCCTCGGTCGGGCGCGAGCTCATCCGGTTGCCCTCTTCGCTGACCGAGCCGATCAGTATCGGAATATTCTTGCCCAGCGCCGGTGCTTCCTCATGGAAGGAGCGCACCGTCACGACCCGACCATCCAGGATCGGACCCCAGCCGACGCGCGGTTTTGGCGACGGCGGCGCGCCCAGGCCGAAGCCCTGCACCGGGGGATTGAGCTTCGCGATGGCAGCACCGCCGGCTTTGTTCAGCGCGGCCCAGTCGGTCTTCTTCAATCCCTCGATGTCGTTGGGTTTCAGGCCCAACTCCACCATTAGTTGGCGAGTGAGCGTGCGCGCCTGTTCGCTGTCCGGCGGATTGCCGCCCCCGCCGGACTGCACGCTCGCGCAATGGAACAAACCCGCCGCGGCAGGCATGCCCATCAGCGTCGTCACCTTCGACCCACCGCCCGACTGGCCGTAGATCATGACCTTGTCCGGGTCGCCGCCAAAGTTGGCAATGTTGTCGCGAATCCAACGCAGTGCTGCGACCAGGTCAGTCATGCCAAGGTTGCCGGACTCTGCGTAGGCATCACCGCCCACTTCCGAGACGTCCAGAAAACCCAGAGCATTGAGGCGATGATTTACCGAGACCTGCACGACATCGTGGTGTCGGGCCATCTGTGCGCCGTGATGCGAGGCCAACTCGTAGGACGAGCCGAAACTGTAGCCGCCGCCGTGAATGTAGAACATGACAGCGCGCTTGCCGGTAAGGCTCGGCGTCCAGATGTTCAGCTTGAGCATGTCCTCGCTCAGATAGCCGTCCACCCACTGTTGCAAGAACGACTGCTCCACTGCGGTGAAATCATGGAGCGTCTGCGGGCAATTCGCCCCGTAGACCAGAGTTGGCCGCTCTCCTTCCCAGGGCTCGGGAGGCTTGCAAGGCAGCCACCGATTCTCCCCTGCCGTATTCTGGCCGTAAGGGACACCCTTGAAGGTCAGCACGCCGCCGTCTTCGTAACCCCGTATTTTTCCGTACTGGGTCCGGGCCACCGCCGACCTGGGAGTGCTGCAATGACCCGGCCGCTGATCCAGAGTGGGCTTGCTGTCCGCAAGCGCGGTCACCGGCCGGGCAAACGCCGTGCCGAGGCCCGCCGTAGCGGACAGGAGCATTGCCTCACGACGCGTGGTTTTCATGCGGTTTGCGGAATCGGAGTTAGCCATGACGAATCCTTCCTTCCTCGATATCCATGCAGCGAGCGTCGCTACGACCCGGTCCAATCCGGCGGCTCGCTCTTGCTCCTCTTCTCGAGGAATGCGCGCACGCCGCGTTTGAAGTCCTCGCTGCCGTAGACGAGCTCGATCAGATCGTCGATGTTGGGTAGCGCATCGCGAGTCATGCGCCGCAGCGCCTCTTTCGTCGCCCGGGTCGTCAGTGGAGCATTGGCAGCAGCCCGCTCACACAGCTCAGCGACCGCCGCATCCAGCTCGACTGGATCGACAACCTTGTACAACACGCCGGAGCTCAGAAGCTCCTGCGCCGTAAGTATCTCACCCAGCAGCAACATCCGCTTGGCCGCGGGTACCCCGACCGCATCCGCAATGCGGGCACAGCTGCTCATTGACAAGCAGTTGCCAATGGTGCGCCCCAGGGGCGAGCCGATCCGAGCATCACGGGTCGCGATGCGAAAATCACAGGCACTGAGAATGTTGAGTCCGCCCCCGACAGCCCAACCTTCGACCACCGCGACCGTGGTCATCGGCAGGGCGTCGATCGAACCCATGGCCGCATCGATCTCGCGCTCGTAAGCGATACCCTCGCGGCCCGATGTGAAGCCGCGGAAGTGACCGATGTCGGTCCCGGAGACAAACGCCTTGCCGCCTCTGCCGCGGAACGTCACCACCCGGATGCTGCGATCCGTGGCCAACGCCAGACACAGCTCACGCAGCTCGCTCCACATGGACCGGGTGAGCGCATTGTGGGCCACGGGATTGTCGAAAACGATCGTGGCGATCTGACCCGATCTGTCGGATACGACCCGGCCCTCGCTCATTTGCGCAGGCTCTCCTCTTCAGGCTCGGCGGCAAGCAACTGCCTTTCAACCAGCTCGCGGCGGATCTCCGGGCCGTGCTCGCCCAACAAGGGAGGCGGATAGCGTACGGTCTGCGGGGTGCCGCGCATCTTCATCGGAAAGCCGAGCGATTTGAAGGTGCCTTCGACCGGATGCGGGATCTCCATCACCATCTGCCGCGCCTCGACGTGCTCGCTCGCCAAGCCCTGCGCGTAATCGTAGATCGGCGCGGCCGGCACGCCCGCCTGCAACAGCGCATCGATCCATTCCTGCGCCGGCCTGCAGGCGAAAGTCGGCGCGAGCGCCTCGATTAGAGCATCCCGGTGCGCCACCCGCTGGCTGTTGGTACTGAAACGAGGATCGTCGTTGAGCTCAGCACGGCCGAGGACAGCCAACAAGGCCAGCCAGAGCTTCTGATTCGCGGCGCCGATCACGAAATAGCCATCGGAGGCTTTCACGGCCTGATACGGTGCCGACATGCGGTTGGCCGTTCCGATCGGTGTGGGGGAGCGCCCTGTTCCCCACAACTCGGTTGTCTCCCAGACTGACAACCCGAGCGCTGCTTCGAGGAGCGAGGCATCGATGAACTGACCGACTCCGGAGCTCTGGCGGCCCTGCAGGGCGGCGAGAATTCCAACGGCTGCAAACAGCCCCGCGCCCAGGTCCCCAACCGGTATCGCATTTTTGACAGGCTCCGCTCCCGGCAGGCCTGTCGCACTGAGTACGCCCGACATCGCCTGCGCAATCAGGTCGAAACCCGGACGCTGCGACCAGGGTCCGGTCTGACCGAAGCCGGAGATGCTCGCGTAAACCAACCGCGGATTGATCGCACGCAGCTTGTCATACCCCATGCCCAGACGATCTGCTACTCCAGGCCGCGCGTTCTCGACCAACACGTCCGCGGTCTTCACGAGCGCGTAGAACACCTCGCGGTCGGCGGGATCTTTCAAATCGAGAACGATGCTGCGCTTGTTGCGGTTGAGGGCGTAGAAGCCGGGGCTGTCCTCGCCCTTCAACCGGAATCCCATCGAGTGGCGCGTCGAATCGCCTCCGGGCGGGGGCTCGATCTTGATGACATCGGCGCCCAGGTCACCGAGCATCATGCAGCAGTAAGGGCCGGCCATGACCTGAGAGACATCGAGGACCCGGATGCCGGCCAGGGGTAAGGGGACGGAGGGATCTCTCGTTGCGGTCATCAGGCAAGAATACCCATATGCATCGGCTCACTCTCGAATTCAGGCGTCATTATCATATAGGATATCATATCGGAACTGCCATCGAGAGGGCCAATTGTGCTGAGAAGGAAGGACGTGGGCACGGTGGCGGTGATGACTCTGCTCGCCTCTTGCAGCTCCATCCGCCCCGGGGACTGGCCAACGTATCAACATGACCCCGGTGGCAGCCGATACTCCCCCCTCGCCCAGATAACGCGCGACAACGTCGCGAGCCTGAAGGTCGCCTGGGCCTATCACATGCGCCCGGCGAGCCTCGGGGAAACGAGCGCATCGAGTTATGCCGGTGACGCGGTGAAAGCGCGGCATGGCCGGTTCGCCGCTTCGGAGGCAACACCGCTCATCATCGACGGCGTGATGTACCTTCCAACACCCTACGGCCGCGTCGTGGCACTGGATGCGGATACCGGCAAGGAGATCTGGGCCTACGATCTCGACAGCCATGATCAGCCGGCCACCCGGGGGGTGGAGTATTGGCCCGGATCCGGTTCCGCACCCGCGGAGATTCTTTTCGGAACACGTTCGGGCAAGTTGCATGCGCTCGTGGCCAAGACGGGCAAGCCGGTGGCCGGATTCGGTGTCAACGGCGTGGTCGAGCTGAAGACGCCGGAAGTCATGAACGGCATTCCCCACGCTCCGCTGGGAATGAGCTCGCCGCCCATCGTGTACCGGGATCTCGTGATCACCGGTTCGCGCGTACAGGAAATGCCAACGCTCGGCGCCGCTGGCGATGTCAGAGCCTGGAACGTTCGCACCGGCAAGCTGGTGTGGACGTTCCATTCGGTTCCGCGTCCGGGTGAGGCCGGTCACGACACATGGGAAGGCCAGAGCTGGGAGCGGCGGTCAGGGGTCAATGTCTGGACCTCTCTCGTGCTGGATGAGCCGCGCGGCATTCTCTACATGCCATTCGGGGCGCCCACCTTCGACCGATGGGGCGGCGATCGTAAGGGCAGCAATCTGTTTGCGAATTCCATCGTGGCGGTGGATGCGGCTACCGGTCATTATCTGTGGCATTTTCAGACCGTGCATCATGACATCTGGGATCTGGATCTGCCTTCAGCAACCCTCCTGGAGGTACACAGGAACGGCAAGGCCGTTCCGGCGATTGCCGTCATGAACAAGACGGCCATCCTGTTTCTGTTGGATCGGCGCACCGGTCGGCCGCTCTACGAGGTGAAGGAAACTCCCGTTCCGACCGACACCGATATCGCCAGCGAGTCGCCCTGGCCCACTCAGCCCATGCCGGTCACCCCGCCCCCTCTGGCACGACTTGCATTCTCATTGTCCGACCTGGCAAAGGTGACTCCGGAGCTGCAAAGCTATTGCGAGCGGCTCGTCCAGGACAAACACATCGTCGCGAGCAAGCCCTTCCAACCCTTCAGAGCCGATGCGGCAGTCGCGAGCTTTCCGGGCAGTCTCGGCGGCGCCGACTGGGGTGGTGCCGCGTTCGATCCGCGTCTCGGCTACTACATTGTCAATACCAACGACCTCGCCAGTCCCGAGCAACTCGTCCGGCGGCCCGACGGCTCATGGAACATGAAGGAAGGCTACGTTTACTTCTGGAATCGCGAGCAACGGCTGCCGTGCCAGCAGCCTCCCTGGGGAAGTCTTTACGCGGTGGATGTCAATACGGGCCGGATCGCCTGGCGCTCCACCCTGGGCGTAACTGACAGCCTACCGGAGGGTTTGCGCAACACGGGCCGGCCGAGCGCCGGCGGACCCATCACCACTGCCGGCGGGCTGACATTCATCGGCGCCACGGATGATGGCTATTTCCGAGCATTCGACACACGCACGGGTGAAGAGGTCTGGCGTTATCGACTCCCTGCCCCGATCTATGGAACGCCTGCGACCTATCGGGGCAAGAATGGCAAACAATACGTAGCCGCAGTGGCCACGGGCGGCTTTCTCGACAGCCCGGTTGCGAGCGATACGGAAGTAGCCTTCACCCTGTTGCCAGGTCAGCAACCAGCGGATTTTCTCCAGCCTGATGCACCTGCCGCTGCGCAGGAGAATCTGCATTGGCGCCAACCAGGTGAAGCGCACCTTGCGGCCCCCGCGGCACCACCCGGTCCCGGACGGGATCTGCTCCAGCGCAGTTGCGTGAGCTGCCATGACATCTCCATGGTCACTGGCACGCGCAGAGCGCCCGGGGACTGGGCTGACATAGTGAGCAAGATGGCCGATCGCGGTGCCGAGGTGACACCGCAGGAGATGCAGGTCATCGAAGAGTATCTGGCTACCAACTTCTCGCTCCCTAAGCAAGACCACGTGCCAGGCGCTTCCCATCCTTCAGAATAGGCGGCCGCCTTCGGTCAGGACGTTGCGTCGAGCAGGTGCGCGGTCTCGGCCGGGTCGGCCGGATGAGTTACTCACTGCGCGCTTGCAACTCCTCCCGTGCTTTCCGCACGTCGTCCGCACCGACCGAAGGGACTGCGTTTCCCCAGCTATTGCGGATGTAAGTCGTCACGTTGGCAATTTGCTCATCCTTCAGCTGCCATCCAAAGCCAGGCATCGCCGGCGCGGTCGGCTCATTTTGGGTACCGACAGTGCGCGTGCCCCGGATGATGACCCGCAGCACCGAAGTGGGCTGCGCTTCAACAGATGCGGCCGCCCTCAAATTGGGAATCAGAAAGGGCACACCACTCCCATCCTGATGATGGCAGGCAGCACACAAGTCCTGGTAGATCGCACCCCCGGCCTTCATGCGCGGATCGCCGGCCGCGAGCGGCTGGCGGGCGGTCGAATGCCCTGGCATGTCCTGCAAATACTGCGCAATGGCAGTCAGATCGGCATCGGTCATCTTGGAGCTCGAATGCATCACCTCCTCCGCCATCGGGCCTGCTGCCCCCGCGTAGCGATTGTGCCCATTCTTGAGAAATTGGCTGATGTCCTCGAGCGACCACTGACCCAGGCCGCGGCGCGAGTCAGCGGTGATGTCCGGCGCAAACCAACCTTGCAGCGAGTATCCCTGTAGAGCTCGTTTGACCTTGTCGCCTCCCAGAATCCCCTTGGGTGTGTGACAGCTGCCGCAGTGGCCAGGCCCTTGCACCAGATAGGCGCCCCGATTCCAGGAAGACGATCTGGATGGATCGCTCTTGAAGGGGCTCGAGTCGAAATACAACGCATTCCACAAACGCATTCCCCACCGGATATTGAACGGGAATGGGAGCCTGTTCGTTTCAACTTCATGATGTACGGGCGGCAGTGTACCGAGATAGGCGCGAATCGCCCGCACGTCCACCTCGCTCATCTTCGTGTAGTACACATAGGGCATGGCCGGGTACAGCCGCTTGCCGTCAGCCCGCTTCCCCTGCCGCACGGCTTGATCAAACTGCCGGCCGGTCCAGGTGCCGATCCCGGTCTCCCGATCCGGCGTGATGTTAGCCGAAACCACGGTGCCGAACGGTGTTTCAATGGGCCGGCCGCCCGCAAACGGACGCCCATCATCCGGATCGGTATGACAGGCAACACAATCAGCCACGGTGGTGAGATAACGGCCGCGCTCGATTTCGGTGAAATCCTGAGCGGTGGGCGGGTCGCCGGCCTGTACCGCTGGGAACCGGCAAGCGGCGAGCATCAGGGCCGCAGAGACATACAGCGCTTTGTACCTTGCGTCAGGCATGCACGAGCGGGCCCGGTTCTTTCAGGTAGCGATTCCGGATCGCCTCCAGAGACCAGTACGCGAGCGCAGCCACCGTGCCGGTTGGATTGTAGCCGGCGTTCTGTGGAAAGGCGCTGGCACCCAGCACGAACAGATTGGGGACATCCCAACTCTGCAGATACCGGTTCAACGCACTGGTGCGCGGATCCTCGCCCATTACCGCGCCACCGCATAGATGCGTGGTCTGATATTTCGTGATGTCATAGGGCGCCTTGCGGTATTCCTTGACAACCTGCTGGGCGCCCATCGCGCGGAAAATCTCCGCAAATTTGTCGGTTAGAAAGAGGTTTTGTTTCAGCTCGTTGTCATGAAAATCCATGGTTATCCGGAGCAGCGGCCGGTTGAGCCGGTCGCGGTACACGGGATCCAGGTCGACGTACACATCGCGATAGCTGTACATGCTGCCGTGAACACCGGTACCGGGCTTCAACGCGCTCAGATAGTTATCGCGCACGGCCTGCTTCCACTTCGCCCCCCACCGCGGCGTGCCCGGCGGCACCGGGGTCGTCTCGATCGGGCGTCCATTGGTTTGGACCTGTCCCATGTACCCGCCGCCGACGAATCCGTGCGGTCCATGATCGAAGTTATCGCCATTGAACTCATCGATACACATGCCGATCGCGCCCGAGGCGATGAAGGGATTGAACACAAACCTGCTCTTGTCGAAGAAGCTGGTCACGTCCGAGATCGTCTGGTGCGTGAAGTTGCGGCCAATGACGCCACGGTTGGCGATGGGGTCGTAGGGCGCACCAATACCTGACAAAAGGAGCAGCTGTACATTGAAGATGGTGTAAGCCGCGAGAATCACCAGGTCCGCCGGTTGCTCCCACTCCTCGCCACGCGTGTCCACGAAGGTCACACCGGTGGCGCGTTTGCCGTCGGGGTCCGTGTTGATCCGCGTAACCTCACTGTTGTCCCGCGCCTGGAAATTCGGCTTGCGCACCAAAACGGGCAGAATCGTCGTTTGTGGACTCGACTTCGAGTAGTTCGCACAGCCAAACCATTCGCAAAAGCCGCAATACGTGCAAGGACCCAGGCGCACACCGAGGGGGTTGCGGTATGCCTTGGACATGTTTCCAGAGGGCTGCGGGAAAGGCTTATAACCCAACTCCTGGGCCGCTTTCGCAAACAACGCGTGACTGAACGGCTGCTGCTGAGCCGGATTCGGATAAGGGCGCGAACGGGGCCCCTCGAATGGATTGCCGCCCGGCTGAATCCGACCCTGCAGATTTCCGGCGGTACCCGAGATACCACACAAATATTCAAACCGATCGTAGTGCGCCTCCAGCTCTTCGTAGGTGACGCCCCAGTCCTGAATCGTCATGTCCTGCGGTAGAAAACGGGCGCCATAGCGCTGTATGAGGTGGGTTCGCAGCACGAAGTCAGACGGGAGGAAACGCCACGTTTCGCCATTCCAGTGCACACCGCCGCCACCGACGCCATTCGGGGGCATGAAGGCCCCCCATGTGCGGATCGGCAGAGCCGTATCCGACATCTTGTTGCGGAACGTGAAGGTCGTCTGATCGGGCCGCAGGAACAATTCGTGGCGAATGCGATAACGCAGCTCGTCCTGCGCGAAGTTAGGTGCGTAGTCGGTGGCGGTGTCGCGCCAGGGTCCCCTCTCGATGGCCACCACATCCAGACCCGCGTCCGCCAATTCGTAGGCAGCGATCGAACCTGTCCATCCCAAGCCCACGATCACGACATCTTTGTGCGGCAGTTTGCGCGCCATGTGAAATCAGCCCTTGTGCGGAGTCCAGTCATCGCGGCCGGCGATGCTGACCGGCGGAAATGGATAGCGCTCGTTGTGACGGCCCACCCAGTCGCTGTAGTCATAGCGGGCGCCCGGAAAGCCGATCATCTTCCAGGAGCACATCTCGTGATTGCCGCCATAGATGGGATCGGCAAAAAAGCCCTGCTGCACGTCTTTGAGCACCTGCTCGAAAAATGTCGAGCTCTCCGCGCCCTCGAGCTGTACGGAGCTGTCCTCCAGCCCGTGCAGGATCTCGTCCTGCTGCTCTGCCGTGAGCTGCGCGAAACTGCGCCCTGCCTTGCCGGAACGGCAATACTGTTCGAGTGAGGCCAGTCCGGTACGGTAAAGCTCACGCAGAGTTTGTGAGGACTGTTGCCCCTGCGATTTCGCACCCTTTTCAAAAGGACCCCTGACATACAGGCCTTCGCGCCGGCCGTAGCCACCGGCCAGCTGGCGATCGATGAACACAACACAACCTGCGTCCTTGCCACCCAATGTCTGGGAATCGGGCGGGATGAACCGGTCGGCCATGGCACCCACTGCCGCGGCTTCTGCATCCGTGAAAAACTCCCACGGACCTGGTTGAATGGGTCTTGGCGCTGACGGAGCGTCCGGATGCCAAGGCAGCTGGCCTTCAACTTCCGTAGCCTGCGGAGGGGAGCTTCCGACCAACAGCAAGGCGGTTCCTGCGAGCAGATCCCGCCGACGTAGACTGGCCATGAGGTGTGCTTCGGGTCCTTATCCGTTCATTGGGGCGCAAGAACTGATCCCACGCCGCCGGTCCGCCCCAGCTCCTGCTTGGTGAGCTTCCTGAGAAGTAGTTGAGTCGGCCGTTGGCGACTGCGGGTTAGCCCTTGCAATCTTCAAAAGCGGCGGCATCATAGGCGCTACCGTAATTGTGTTGGGCGCGCGGCTTCGGTGGGCGGCACGCGCCGACGATGAGCCCACGGCAACTGAAGGAGGTGATCCAAGTGGCACTTATAAACGTTGGTTCGGTCGCGCCTCTGGGCGCACTGGCTGGTCGCGAGGTTCATCGTTAGTCGGTACCTCGGGCTGGCCACGAGGCCATAGAGGGATGCGCGCAGGCTAATTGTCACGCGCGCGACCGTAGTCCAACGGATGGACGCTCCGATGCAGTTGCCGTGCGGACGACCTTGGTCCGTATCGGGTAGTGCTCGAGCAGGAATGGCGGGGTCCGCAAGGACTCCGCCATTTTCTTATGAGGTGACTTTTCTCTGCAGATTGGGCGCTGCTACAAGCCTGGAAATGTGTGCTTCGAGACTGATCGAGCCCCGAAGCGGTCGCCCCGGAATTTCGAAGGTGCTTTCGAGAGTGGCCTTCGTCATCTTTGAGTAGGAACTGGCAGCGTCCTCAGAAAAGCCGAGCTCCCTGAACGTGCCATGCCACCGACGCTCTGGCACAACCGCCGGTTCGACTTCCCGTCCGAGCGCCTTCGAGAACGCGCGCGCGACGTCGTTGGGCGAATACCGCTCTGGGCCTTCCATATAGATGGTGTGGTTGCGTACCTCGTCCTGCATGAGAAGCCGGCCGGCGTTGCGCCCAAGATCTTCGGGATCGACCATTGGAATGACGAAATCTGCCGGAAACAGAGTTGGCAGTTTCCCACTCTCACGCGCCGGTACAAGGAAGGCGTCCCAGTTGCTCATGTAATAGGCAGCCCGCTGAATGACCACGGGAATGGGTTGATTCTGCAGGCCCTGTTCGAGCTCGTACAGGACGTTGAGATCGCCACAACGCTCACCGGGGTGCGCACCGTAGGTCGATTCTGCCACGGCGAATTCAAGCCTCGAGCCCTCGAATGCTTGCAAAATGCAACGTACTGTCTTGCGCTCCTCCGTGTCGGTGTCAGTCGAGATATCGGCAGGGGGATTGAGGAGGAAAGCGCGCCGACATCGCTGGAAGACGTTGCGTAGGCCAGCGACGTCGTGGACATCTACCTCCACCACATCTGCACCCGCCGCGGAGAGCTTCTCAGCCCGCTTTCGCTCTCGCACGATCGCCAGTACTTTCTCACCTCGCTCGAGAAGGTAGTTCGCTACCGCCGACCCGACATGACCGGTTGCACCCATCACTGCGTACATAGAGCTCTCCTTGTAAGACCTTCGGCCCTTAATGCACGAGGCGTGAGAAAGTTCTGCCACCGGACCAGAAAGTCCTCAGCGGCCGCGCCCGGATTCAAAGCGCGGTGCAGCCCAGGACTACGGGTTCACTTGCCGATCGCTGGCACTGACGCTCGAGGCGTCGCCGTAAACCACAGCGAGATAAATGCCCAGCAACCTGATCTCCTCGGCATCGAGAGGTGCGCCATAGTTGCGCTGCATCTTCTGAACTTCCGCCGTCCATTGCGCCTGAGACATTTGTGGGGGTTGATACAGAACGTAATCGAGCGAGTGGCAGATGCCGCATTTTTCCCGGGCAATCGAGTACCCCGCGAGCGGGGAGGGTTTGAGTTGCGCCGTTTCGGGAGGCAGCTCGATTGTTCTGGTTGCAGCGTCGACTTGCCCCAGTAGCGTATAGCAGGACACCACGACGACACAGGACATCCGCACGATGTGTTGGATCACAGCGCTACCTCAGGAAATGGTCACCGTGGTTGATTCGATCACGTGGCGTCGATAGCCGGCGGGGTTCCAGTCAGCCCGCTCCGGCTGCACTTCCCCTTTCTGATTGCTGGCGCGCACCTGGAGAACGGCCGTTCCGCGGCGCTCGAAGCGGGTTGGCAAACGCCACTCCCGGAATGAAAAGCGCCCAAGGTTCTTGCCGAGCGTCGCCGCCCTCCAGCTTCGCCCCCCATCCAGAGAAACGTCCACGCTCTTTATCCCGGCACCTCCGTCAAACGCTATCCCCTTCAACTCCGTGTCCACACCGGCTTTCAGCACGTCGCCATTGCGCACGCTGGTCAAGAAGCTCCTCACGGGGAGAGTTGCGATCGGTCGCGTCTTCTCAGGCACGGTACCCGGAGCGACGCAGTTGCAGGCGTTATCCGGCAAGCGATAGGCGGTCGTCATGAAGAACGCATCCTGACCGGCGAAGGTGTGATCGATCACCTCGATCTCCGCGATGTGTTTCACCCAGTAGGTGCCAAAATATCCCGGCACGACCAACTTGAGCGGGTAGCCATTCAGGTGCGGAATATCCTCTCCGTTCATACTCCAGGCCAACAGCGGCTCAGGACTCATGGCGTGCTCGAGCTCGAGCGCCTTGCGGAAATCGGGCGTCGTCGGCAGAACAGGTGTGTCGAGGCCGTTGAAGGTCACCTGCTGCGCTCCTGGTATGACACCGGCTTTTTCCAGAACCTTGTGCAATGGCACGCCGAGCCAGCGTGCATTGCCCATCGCACCGTTAGCGAGCTGTGCGCCGAACACGCGCGGCGAGGAGAAGCCGCGACTGTTCCCCGAGCATTGGTTTACCGCCACGACCTCCACCGGATCCGCCAACGCCTTGAGGTCCTGGAGTGACAGGCTGAGCGGGCTCTTGACCAACCCCTTCACAGCAAGCCGGTACGTGTCGGTGTCGATGGACAAGGGGATGTTGGCCAGGTGGTAACGCACGAAAAAGGCGTCGTTGGCGGTGATGGGCCCTTCATTGAACACGCCGAATGGCGTTTCCAGGTGCGGGGGCCGGGTGGTCACGCGGATCAGCGGCCGCTTGCCGGGATAACGGACCAGCTGGCGCGGACCCGCGGCCAAAGTCACGCCGTCGCCGGTATCGATTGTATTGAGCGCCGCGGCGAATGACCCGAATGGCGCGCCCGCGGCTCCCAACAGACCCAGGCCTTGCAGGAATCTCCGGCGGGTCGCCCGCGCCCCGGGAGTGACCGAACCGGATACACGATCTGATCTGGCGCCCATGAGCTTCCCTCGTAGATTGGCTTGCACCACACTGTGCCGCGCTGGGACCCGGTTGTACAACCCATCGTCTTGCTATGATCAAACGACTTTGCAGCTTGAACCTGCGAGCCGCGCAAGGCACGGTCACATCCGCCCCCATCATAGGATTCGGAGGTCTTGCCGGCAAAGGCCAAGTCACGTTCCCAAATAGCGTGCCACAATTTGCCCGAATGGTGCCCTTCTTCTGCCGGAAAGACCGGCCATGCTGCTCGCGGTCATTGGAGCACAAATGAGAATAAAGACAGCAATTGCGAGTCTGCTTGTCGCGGCCGGAGCCATGTTGGCTGCGGTTCGTCCGACCCTCGCGCATCACTCTCGCGCGATGTTCGACATGACCCAGAATGTTACGTATCGGGGCGTCGTAAGGGAGTATCGGTGGCAGAATCCGCACAGTCACATCGTCATCACGGTTGGGAGTGATGCGGCAGACTCTGCGACGGTCGGGACGTGGGATATCGAGGCTTCGAGCATCAACCTCATGACCAGTCGCGGCTGGAATTTGACGGCCGTCAAACCGGGCGACCGGATTACGATAGTTGCGCACCCCAGCAAGGATGGCTCCAAGCGCGCGTTGCTCTTTTATGCAATCAAGGCGGACGGCACGAAGTTGTATCGTGCCCAACACCGGTATCCTTCGGAAGTTGAATAGCCGGTATTGGCCGAAGCGCCCGGCCGCGCATCGATTCTTCTCGCGCAACCCCTGATCCGCAACTGAATCAGCGAGGCCGGGCATGGGCAGTGCAATCTGCTCGTAAATCCTGTCGCGTTGCGGCATGAATCCCTTGCGCAGCCTCGCTTCATGTCGCGGTAGCACATGCGAGTCTCCTCACAAAACCGAACACTTCGGCTGTGAGGGCCCTCGAAAATGGCGAGCGTATCCTACTGCGAGTTCGATTGACGGTTCATTCTGGAGGCATTCGACACATCCGTCGACAAAGAATGGGGTTGTGTTATGACACAAACCGAGCTGACCTGCGCCGATTCCGACATGGCCGCGCCAAACCGGCACGGCCAGACGCGGTACGCCCAGAGCGCCGATGAAACCAAGAACAGCGAACGTCGGAATCGCAGGATGGGTGTGCTCATCATATTGACTACCGCCGCGGCCTTCTACGGCGGAATTGCTGCCTGCATATGGAAATTTTTCTGAGCCCTACTGCGCGCGCGGGGGACGGAACAGCTCGGCCGTGCGCCAAATTCCAACGCGAGCTCCGTAGTCACGCCAGCTGAAGTTGATAGGGTGCGGGTCCCGCTGAGCGACTGCTTCCCGCAAGCCTACCGAGCGCTCACCGAATGTGTAGTGCTCCGCAAGCGCCGGCCCGCCTCCTCTGCGCACCGGCTGGGAGTCGCCGGTACTCGACGCTGTTGCGAATGCCAAGTCCCGAGGCCAGCCTGCTGCAATCCGAGCACGCGTAGCTGAGGTCGGCACCGTATGCGCGAACCCGACGCCACCTTCAACGCGTTTTCCACCCTCGGACTCACCGCGCGCGCCATTTCTTCTTATCGTTCAAACACTTGCATTGAATATGAAGTCGTACTATATACGTCACCATCAAATCGTCGCGATCAGGAAACCGTTCCAATGGCGATGCCCGCACTGAAGTTTGAATCGGAGAATCCAATGGAAGAGTGCGTTGCTGTCCTGGAGGCCAACATCGGACATATCCGCGCCGATGTGTCCGACACGAAAACGGAGATTCGGAAACTCAACGATAAAGTCGATGGCGTCTATCAGAAGCTCACCGCCAAGGTCGACGGGGTCAATCGCGACCTCACGGCGAAAATCGATGGGCTCAATCGTCACCTCACGGCGAATGTCGACGGACTCAATCGCCACGCCGTGGCGAAAATAGACGGGGTCAAAGACGCCCAGGCCAACTTTGCCGTCAACATGGAACGCCACTTTACCGACCTGAAGGTCGGCCGGATGCTCGATCGGCTATTGTGGCTGCTAATGTCCGCTGCCTTGCTAGCAATCATGGCCCGGGCGTACAAATGGCTTTGACGGAGTCAGGGCCGCAGCCCACCCTAACTGCGATCGTCAGCGACCCCGACTGGCCCGGGAGTTTGTGCGACGCTGCGGGCCTTTTCCTCGTCTGTTTGTGTCGGCGCACTGTACCAGATCGGTGAGGACCAACCCCGCTCCTGGACGATAGCCGGAACTCCCGACGGTAGCGCCTGGGCGCGCTTGACGGCGAGAATCGTGGACCACCGCGGGGTTGGAATCTCCAGGGCGCGCAAGTAGTAAACGGCAGGAGTATTCGGGTCGAACTCAGGGTCATGCCAAACGGCCGACAGCTGGATCGCACCGATCGTATTCTCGTAGGTGGCCTTCTGCAGATCCACGGTACTGCCGACGGGCGGTGCCTTACCGGTCACAGGGTCCACCTTGCGGCCGCCGGAAAGTGCCGCATCGAAGATCCTCTCGACGTGTTTACCGTCCCTCAGCCAGACCTTCACGACCTGCAGGCGATCGAGATTCGCGCCATCGGGATCCTTGCTTGCCCAGAGGACGAACTCAGGCGCCTTGCCGGTGTTTGCCGGAAGATCGCTGCCCATGGGTACACCGGCGATATAGGCGGTCTTCACCCAATCGGCGCTCGCGAGAAGTTGCGGCGAATAATTCCAGCCACCAAAAAAGCGCAGACGAAGTCGCGTGCCGGAGGTCGCGAAGGTCTCCTTTCGTCGTAGCGCGCTATAGATGGACTCACGCGTATTCTGCTCGGCCCAGACACCTGTCAGATTTCCCGAGCCGTTCTCGTACAGACTGGCGCCAGGATCAGCGGGAGTCGCCTCGCCGGGCGAGGGTGCAATAGCCGGGTTCGGCTTCGGCCCAGCACCCGCCATGGCCTTCTGCACCTGCGCCAACCGCTGTTGGAACCCCTCGATATCAGGCATCTTTCTGGTTGGATCGATCG